>JAALLP010000072.1_pt1 | contig 28339 bp, 21 predicted proteins | sample 7245951 | NCBI WGS metagenome assembly JAALLP01 (sample SAMN13049199, study PRJNA578106) | oil field metagenome | isolation source: filtered produced water from oil reservoir B6 | place: USA:offshore Texas | collected 2016
TACCAAACCCTTCGGGTTATTAAAAATAATAACCTCTTTTTGTCATGCAAATTTTTAGTTGTTTAGTTATAATGATTTTTTCAATTATGTTACTTGACATTTAATAGCTGGTCTTTTTTTTATATTGTGTGAAATTAGTATTATATTTATTATTTATTATGTATTTTTTCTCCTAGGTAATTAGCAAAATTCACAAAAAATAAAATAACTCTAAAGATTTTTAAACCTTTAGAGTCATACTTTGGTGCGGGTGGAGGGACTTGAACCCCCACGCACAAGGCACTAGATCCTAAGTCTAGCGCGTCTGCCAATTCCGCCACACCCGCATATGGTGACCCATCCGCGACTCGAACGCGGGACACCCTGATTAAAAGTCAGGTGCTCTACCGACTGAGCTAATGGGTCAAATAATATGGCTGGGGATACAGGACTCGAACCTGTGCATCACCCCAATGTTGTATTTTATAATGGGGCGGCTGATGGGATTCGAACCCACGCATACAGGAGCCACAATCCTGTGTCTTAACCACTTGACGACAGCCGCCATGCTGTTGGCGTGCCCACAGGGATTCGAACCCCGGACACACGGCTTAGAAGGCCGTTGCTCTATCCAGCTGAGCTATGGGCACAGACTATGGAGCGGGTGAAGGGAATCGAACCCTCGCAACCGGCTTGGAAGGCCGGGGCTCTACCACTGAGCTACACCCGCAAAACAATTTCAAGGTCAAGACACTTTGGTCGGGGTGGCAGGATTTGAACCCGCGACCCTCTGGTCCCAAACCAGATGCGCTACCAAACTGCGCTACACCCCGTTTGACTGACGAAATTTATTATACAATATATTTTTTTCTTCGTCAATATCTTTTTTTATTTTTTTATAATAAATTTTTTCCCAATTAAATGATGCTTATACTAGCTCCTGTATCTTAACTTCTACACCATCAGCTTTAATTTCCATTATGGCGTAGGAAGGACCACTTCCTCCTCGTGGTCTAGATACACTTCCCGGATTTATAAAAATAACTCCATTTTCTTCTAAATAACATGGAATATGACTATGACCAAAAATTACAATATCGGCATTTAACTCTAAAGATTTGTAATATAGTTTGTCCAAAGAATACTTTATACCATATTTGTGTCCGTGGGTTAAAAGTATTTTCTTTCCCCTTAACTTAAAAGTAGTTTCTGAAACCCCATTGCTAAATAAATCAGTATTCCCCTTTACGCCTACCACTTCCAAATCAAACTTTTCCTTCAAATACATTGCATCATTATACGTATCTCCTGCGTGAATAAGTATATCTATATGCCCCATAGCTTTGACAGCTTTTTCTAGGTTTATAGTATCTCCATGGCTATCACTAATTATTCCTAATTTCATTATTGATCCTCCAGCATATCCTTTAGTTCTTTTCTTAATTTGTCAAGCGCTCTGGCTCTGTGACTAATTTTATTTTTTATTTCGCCACCGAGCTGTGCAAAGGTCTTATTGTATTTAGGAACTATAAATAAGGGATCATATCCAAAGCCCCCTGTACCTTTCTCTTCAAAACCAACTATACCTTCGCACTCTCCCCTAACACTCAATCTTCTACCATCGGGAAATGCTACGGAAATTACCGAAACAAATCTTCCAGTCCTTTCTTTGACAGGAACATCCTTTAGAAGACTTAGTAGCTTTTTATTATTGTCATCATCAGTTGCATCTTCTCCTGAAAAGCGTGCAGAATACACCCCAGGACTTCCGTTTAAATAGTCTACTTCTAGGCCAGAATCATCAGCAATAGCAGTTTGCCCTGTTTTTTCCATAACCACAGTTGCCTTTTTCATGGAATTTTCTTCAAAGGTTTCTCCATCCTCTTCTATCTTAAGATCCCCTAATCCAGCCTCATCCATTGAAACTATTTCAATGTCTAAATCCTTAAGTATATTTCTGACCTCTTCCAGCTTATGCTTATTTTGTGATGCTAAAATCATTCTTTTCATTATTTTCACCTGCCATATTTCCTTTTGTTAAAATTCAACTTCCAGTGTATTTTTCTGAATTTCTATTAACTCTTTTATCCCTTTTTCTGCAAGACCCAAAAGATTATGTAATTCGTCTATATTGAAGGGGGCTTCCTCCCCTGTTCCCTGTATTTCAATAAACTCACCCTTATCACTCATAACTACATTCATATCTACCTTTGCACTTGAATCTTCCACGTAGCATAAATCAAGCATCGGATTTCCTCCAACTATGCCTACACTTACAGCAGCTACATATCTCTTGATAGGCAATGTCTTAAATATGCCATTACCTGCCATTTTTTTTAGCGCATCAACCAATGCCACATAGGCTCCAGTTATTGAAGCAGTCCTTGTACCGCCATCTGCCTGTATAACGTCGCAATCGATCCATATGGTCCTTTCTCCAAGCTTATCTAGATCTACTACTGAACGTAATGCCCTTCCGATAAGTCTCTTGATTTCCTGGGTTCTGCCTTCAAGTTTCCCTCTACTAGCTTCTCTAATCTTCCTTGTTTGCGTGGCCCTCGGAAGCATTGAATACTCCGCTGTTATCCATCCCTGACCCGTTCCTTTAAGAAAGGGAGGTACTCTATCCTCTATAGAAGCTGTACAGATGACCTTTGTATTCCCCATCTCTATCAGAACAGATCCTTCCGGATGCATTAAGTAATCCTTTGTAATTTTAATTGGTCTCAATTCTTCAGGTTGTCTTCCATCGACTCTTCCCATATTTATCTTCCTTTCTAAAACATTACTATTAAATATTGTAACATAAAAATTGAATAATTTAGTAGGAGTTTTTTTGAGACAAATTCTTAATTTATAGTATCCTCACAAATATATAATTCTAAACTTTAAACAAAAAGAAAATCCAGGCTTCCCTGGATTTAGTATTCATTAGCAAATGTAGGAACAGCTGCAGGTTCTTCTTTACTTACTTCTCCAAACTCTATGGCCTCTCCTTCAGCTAGAATACTTACTTTTTCCAACGGAACATCATACTTGTAGTATTCCTTAAGAGTCAAGGCTACAGACTTAATTATGTCTTGAGCAATGACTCCATCCTCTACATCTAATATTTCTTTAGAAAAGTCTACATAAGCCACACCATCAATTACGTCTACATTTCTTACCTGTACTCCTTCTGGAATCACGCTATACAATCCTGAATTTTCCGGCGGTCCCTCCACAAGACTCTGTAATACATCAATGACAGTTACAGGCGTGCCCTCTACTAAAGCGACATCCTTAGTTACTGGTACAAAATAATTCTCTATTCCATTTACTGTACCTTGATAATAAACCATGACTTTACCTTTTCTTCTATCCTTTCCAACATAGTTTATATCTTCTCTGGTAAGGGCATGAGAAACATCTGTACCATAAGTCAATCGGTCAGGATACTTGCCATCTATCATAATTCGTACCTTACCGATTGTCGGAAACTCTGTCAAGGTATATACAACCGCTTTTACAATCGACTGCTCCTCTTCCTTACTTACATAGTTTAGGAAATCTTTTGTAAAGTCAACTTTACATATGCCTTCATTTATACTCATCCCACGTATTTCTGTATTAGCAGGTAAAACTGGAGTTAAGCCAATTTCCTCCATATCTTGTCTATTAGCGGGGTTATCTACAAGGGCTCTCAGGGCAGCCTTTCCAATCCCTCTACCCTCAGGCCATGGTATTTTTCTCATAACCGGAACTAAAAATCCTTTGTCATCTTTGTAGTATATAACTGTATCTCTTAAATTCGAATTTTCTTCAGGGCTTTCAACTATATTTGATGCAGCCTTTTCTTCCTCTTTGTTTAACAATCCCATTAGCATGCTAGTTCCCTTCCACACTACAACACTTAGTACCAAACATGCTGTAAGTATTAATGCTAAGATTTTTTTGCGCCTCATTTTTCACAATTCCCCCCTAATTAAACTATATATTTAATTTATATTAGAGGGATAGGCGTACTATGTCTAATTTTTACTTCCTTTTCATTTTAGTAAAATATCCGCCCTTTATAGCCCGAATGTCAAATATAGTTACAAACGGTTCTGCATCTGATTGTTCTAACACATGATATAACTTATTTATATTTTTCCTATCCAACATTACATTGAGAATATGCCTTTTTCCTTCCTTACCTTCACCTTCAAGAACTGTTACTCCAAATCCATTGTCTCTAAGGAGTCGTGCTAAATGATGTTCATCACAGTGTGGACAAATAATTTGGGCCGTTATTCTTCCAATTGCTAATTTCTCTTCTATAAAGCTTCCTACATAATTTCCACAGGCATATCCAAGGGCATAAGCAATAAGATTTCTAGGGTCTGATAACCCACTTACAACCTTTCCTAAAGCTGTTATGTATATAATTACTTCGAAAAAACCCAGTATAGCTGCATATAGTCTTTTTCCCCTAATTATAAAAAGCATTCTTATAGTAAATAAAGACACATCTAAGACCCTGGCAAAGAAAATAAAAAGATAACCAAAAATCATCAAAATACCTCCCTATTTTTAAAAAAACCTCTATTAATAACAATTATACGATTCTATCCAATATATGTAAACTACTTTAATTGCAATAAAACAACAAACCGGGAATATTTCCCGGTTTATTTCATCAGCACATTGTTAAAGTATTCAATTATCCCCTTATATGACGCCTCTGCAGCTTTTGTCCTATATTCACTGGTACTTAATAATTTTTCTTCCCTCGAATTTGTCAGGAATCCTAGTTCTAGAAGCACTGCAGGCATTTTAGTTTCCCTGGTTACTACCAGTCTAGGTCTCTCTATAATACCCCTATTGCGAGCTCCCAGTCCTTCGCAGAGCGCATCTCTCATTATGGCTGCAAAGGTCTTATTATCTCTTTCTTGGCCATCAGGATAGTATAGAACCTGAACTCCGTCCACATCACTTCTTGGATGGGCGTTTACATGTATACTTACAAAAGCGTCGGCACCAAGCTCATTGGCTATAGTTGTCCTATCGTACAGACCTATATAGCTATCATCCTCTCTAGTTAAATAAACTTTAAATCCTGCCTTTTCTAATAGCTTTTTAAGTTTAAGTGATACCTCTAAAACTACATCCTTTTCTTTAATATTCAAATTTGGACTGATTGCACCCGGATCTTTACCTCCATGACCTGCATCAATCACTATAAGCTTATCCTTATATTCTGACTCTATGAGTTTGTCATTAATAAACCTCAGTGCAATTTCATTTGTAACCTCACCTTTTGATTTATCTACAATCTTTGTTCCCTCTACAAGTTTAATATTTATGTAGTAGTATTTGTTACTTTTCTTATCATCAACTTTTATATTTTCTATAATGTTATCATCTATATCTACATCCAATGTATCTAGATCTATTTTCTCTTTTGGTATCTTAAGAATTAGCTCCCTATCATCCTCGTCATATCTTTTAATATATTTAGTTTCTTCATTAGTACTTATCGTCAAGTTTGCAATATTTATATCTTCTTTAAAGTAATCCAAACCATCTAGAGGATTACCTGCAACATAGACAAACAGTTCATTATCTATGTGCTCAATATATATATCCTCCGCAGTCACACCTTCTTCTATATCAACTACTACTCTTGAAATCACATCATCAGGTTCATAATTTTTATCAGGGTTAAACTGGGAAAAACGAACTCCCTTTATTCCACCTCTGTTTACCTCTATGGGATCGCCTTCATATTTCATTAAACTATTAAGTATATCTACAACTATCTTTCCCTTTAAAAACATTATATTATAAATAGGCTCTTCCGCAGTCTTAATTGCAACCGTATCTACATCATACATCTTATCTATTTTTATATCTTTTACCGAGTTTATGAATTTGATTCTTAGTTCATTTTTTTCTTCATCATAAAAAGTTTCATATCCCTTTCTCTTTTCCATATCTATTACTACTCTAGTCTTGTAGGGATCTATTTCAAATTGTGAAGCCCTTATAGCCTTAATATCATCTTCTAATACATCAATATGTACTAAACCATTAGAGTCAACAATCGACTCATCTTGAATGTCAAGCTTTGTATTGGGAAGGTCAATAACTATTCTATCCTCTCCCCCAACTTCACTTCCTTCCAGGAAGAAGGATGAAATTTCCACTTCTCCAGTAGTGCTTAGTATTATTTCCGGAAACTTTTTTGTCCCATCATATTGAATATTTTTTACATACTGCATTGGTTTATCTATTGTAGCCGTCATGGTCTCAGCAATCCAGCCTACTTCCATCCCAAGCTGTTCTGAAACAAATCTTAGAGGCACCATTGTTCTGAAATTATCTTCATACCCTATCAGCTTTGCAGGAACACCATCAGGCAAGGTGTATTCCTCTCCATTTACCAAAACCTTGGGGCTATCAATCTTTAAGATGATTTCCTTTTCATCTGTCTTAATTGTAGCCTTTCTCTCATCTTGATCCCAGCTAACTTGCGCTCCCAGATTTTCACTGATAAATCTTACCGGAACCAAAGTCCTACTTTCAAATAACATTCCGGGGACGTCTGAAATAACATCGTCTCCACCCATAATTAAATGTACAACCTTAACAGTATATTCTTTTCCAGAAATTCCATCTGTAATATTAATAGTTTCCCTTTCAAACTTCTTCTTGGCCGCAAAGGAATTAAATGGCGTAGAAATCAATATTATAAATGCTAAAAAGAATGATATGTATCTTTTCATAAAAATAACGCCCCCATGTAGTATGTAAAATTATAAAAATCATTTAAAGAATTCAAAATACAAAATCTGCATCCTAATTAAATTTATATCATTTTATGTAACATTATGTCAACTAATGTAATCTATTTGTAATTATACTGTAATAAAAAAAAGCGTCTGACGACGCTTTTCTTAGTTCGTAGTTAGTAGTTCGTAGTTGGTAGCCCTAATTAGTTCTTAGCTCTTGGCTCTTGGCAAATCCTGGCCGTTCTTTAGGGTCTTTCCTGTAGCCCGTCACCTGTCACCTTTTTGCCATGAGCGGTCAGCAGTTAGCTGTTAGCCTTTTTAATATTTAACTGGTAAAAGTTTGTAATTTCTTGCATCGCTTGAATTTACTTTGCTTTATACCTGCAATTTTTTGTAACCTGTCACCCGTTTTTAAATCTTTTAACTTTTAACTCTTAACTTTATGCCGCCTGTTCCTATATAACTTTATACAATTCGTCACTTTCTGGAGGCATTATTTCTATTTTTTTATTATTTTCAATTAAATATCTGCCCTTTTTCGTTATTTCTCCTATGACAGTTGCTTGTATACCATTTTCTCTTAACTCTTTTAGAAGCATTTCCTTTTTTTCTGTACTCACGGTCATAAGCATAGTTCCGCTGGAAATGAGTTTTAAAGGGTCAATATTTAAAAAGTCACATATCTCAGCGGTTTCTTTAGCCACTGCAATTTGGTCTTTATATATGTTACATCCTAACTTAGAAGCTTCACAAACTTCCCAGATTGCACCTAACACTCCACCCTCTGTCACATCATGCATGCTACTAGCACCAAATTTACCGCCAATAATCCCCTCTTTTACAACGCTAATGTTGTCGACCATCTTTTTAGCTCTTTCAATTATTTCCCGGGAAAATCTCGTAACCAGTTTTTCCTCCAAATCATAGGCTATTATGCCAGTCCCCTCTAATCCTGCAGTTTTAGTCATTATGATTTTATCTCCAAGCTTAGCACCACTAGTCTTTATTATTTTATCCTTTAGTTCTCTTCCAATAGCAGTGGCAGATATGATTATTTTATTAACAGCTGCGGTTATTTCCGTATGCCCCCCTATTATCTCTACATTTAGCTTTGCAGCTTCTTCTGCCGCCTGTTTCATGATATTTTCTATTTCCACTTCAGTAGTGCCTTCTGGTGCAAGTATTGTCATCATAAGGCCTAGAGGTTCGACGCCATTTGACGCTATATCATTACAATTAATATGTACTGCAAGCTTTCCCACTTCGCTGGCAGCTCCCGTTATGGGGTCCGTTGACATTACAAGAGCATACTTTCCATAATCAACTATTGTACAATCCTCTCCAATTCCCGGTCTAACCATAACTTCACTTCTATGTAATTTTATATTATTAAATACTATTTTCTGTAAAAGCTCTGAATCTAATTTTCCAACCTTCATGGTATTCAACTCCTTTGCTGTTTCCCAGCTTTCACTCATATATCATTATATATCACTTTTTCTTTAAAATGAATGCATTTCTTTAGAATATAGGTGATATTTAGAAATATATATATATTAATCCTAAAGAACAAAATCAATAGGTGGTGATTATATGGATTCCAAGGAAAATTTAAAAAACTTGGACCTTCCACAGGAAAATATCCGTATACAAGCATTAGTATACTCCTTTACCAATATGTTATCTATATCCCTGATTTCACAACCTGGCATAAAATATAGTTCCTCCGACAAATGCTTTGAATGCCTTTTAAAGCAATTTACAATCCAAAATAATACTAATGAAAAATTTGACTTTATCCATAGACTAAAGCCAATTTTAGCTGTATATTCAATTACTTCGCCAACTTTTTTATACTACAACTCTACCGAAGAAAATATAGATATGAAAATTGATTTAACCGGCGGAGGTTTTGAGAAAATGGTTCAGCCTAAAGCTCAGGCTTTACTTATATTAAATGAGATTGGCTTAGCAAAATATCTTTATAAAAATAGCATATTACAAAGAAATTTAAATCCATCACATTCCGAAAAATTATTAGCTATGATTTTTGCCCACTTGGCTGTTAAGCAATCTTTTTTCTGCAGCAACCACTTAAGAAATTCTGAAGGTTTTTTTGTTAAAAAGGTTAATAAGTCCGCCGATGATTATGATTTTCACCTGGAGGAATTAAATGAAATGTTTAGTCTGGAGGACCAGTTCTATATATTATGGGCATATGCTGAGCTCTATAATCTATTGAAAGATGATAAATTTTCTGGTTTTTTCAACTATGAAAGCGCCCCCCTTTTTAGGGATAGTGTACTTTACTTACTAAAGCTTTTAAAATCTAAAGAATATGATATTTTAGAATCGGATACACATGAGTTGTCTAGTATTATAACCTCATTAATCAATACTCTGGATATTATCGACAAGGATAAAAAATATATGGATTTTGTATTGAGTCTATGTGACGAATTGTATTCAAGAGAAATTAGAAATGGATATGTACTGTGGAATAAATTTGATTTAAGAACTGCCTCCCTAGCTACTCACTTCAAGTGTTTAGAAGGTTTAATTGACGGCTACCTTTACACAAATTTTAATCACTTTTTAGAAACCTCCCGTAAAATATATGACAAATTGGATATCGCATGGGATGACAGTCTAGGCCTGTTCAAAATACACAAAACGAGAAGTATAAAGTATACTTCAAAGAGTATTGCTCATATATTACAAGCATTAAACAAGCTTATAAAAGTATTACCCGAAAAAGCATCAGAAGAGAAGCTCCAAAATAAATTAACTTCTTTCTTTAATTCATCTGTAAACGCTACAGGACTACAAATTATGCCTCATTATATGCTCAATAATATGTTTGGAAATTCTAATGAAAATTTATATAATGTTACTGATTTTATCTACGATGAACATCCATATATAATGTTAAGCGGTTTTAAAGTTAATCAGAAAAGTACTGAAATAAGCTTGAACACTAAAAAGTTTTACTCAGAATATGCATTATTTGCTTGCAATGCCATGCTTGATTTAGCTTTAAATTAAATTTTACAAAAATGCTTTCTCCACTGATCCTCTGTCAGCATGCTATGGTCTGATATTATATAAAGTATATCTATATCCTTTGGTTTAATATCATGCAAAATTAATACTTCAGAGTCGTAGCCTTCCGTCATGTCGTATCTTTTTTCCATATTTTCTTTAAAAGAAAGGGAAGTCTGCCAATATTTTTTTAGAATCTCTTTACCTTTACTTTGCAAATAATCCCTACATTTTTTATATCCTTCTACATCCTGTAGTATAAAAGGCTCATATATATGATTTGCAAGATTTTCATTGGCTATCCAACATCTGTCGGGATCTACCTTTATTCCCAGAATCGCAGTATGGGAATGAAAGCTATGATCCTTGGAAAAATTCAGACTTCCAAAAATAGCTTTTTTGCGAATAACCCACGGGGGAATGTTTTCACTTTTATGTTTATCGATAAAATCATGGAATTCGTAATACTTGCTTTTATAGGTCTTTTTATCGTTAAACTTTATTCCATATTTTAACGTTTTATCTAAATCTATAATACTAATAATATGATAAACTGTTTTAGTTTCTGTATAGTCTGGAAAAAGCATAAGAAAACCACCTCATGATTAGTTTCTATTTTATTTACAAAAATATGCATTAAATAAAATAGTTATTTTCTCTCTACGGTGAGATACTAATCAGAGGAGGTGTATACAGATGTTTAATATTAACTGTACAATTCAAGACTGTATTTTTTGTGAAAATGGAAAGTGTACTTTAACCCATGTTTCTGCACCTTCAAATATATATAATCCAGAATGTATTTACTTTAGACCCAAGAAAAATAATAAAAAGCAATTTTACAATTATAACGAATTTAGCTAAGACAAGCTATCTTAAATGTTATGATTAATTATTATTTTGCGTTTCTATATTAGGAATATTGCTACAATAGTCGTTACAACTAATCCTATAACTACTGGTATAAAGTTCTTTCTGGCTAAATCCATAGGTTGTACTCCACAGATAGCCGCAGCCGGTATCAATCCCCATGGCACTATAGTTCCGCCGCCAACCCATATAGCACCTATCTGCCCAAGGGCTGCAAGAACAGGAATACTCCCCTGTACCGCCGTACCAAATACCTTAGCCAGTGACCCGGAAAGAGACATGCCTGAAAATCCAGAACCGTCAAGTCCCGTAATGGCGCCTACGGTCACTTCCATAGTTGCAACTATTGGTCGACTCATATGGGCTATTCCTGCAAGGGCACTCCCCATATCTGATAGTATTCCTTGTGACCCCCCTGGAAGTACGCCTTTACCAAAAACTGCTTCAATAGGTGAAATCTCGCCTAGGTAAAAGAATGCCGCTATAGGAATTATCGGACCAAAAATCTCCATCCCAAACATAAAGCCCTCTTTGATAAATTGCGTGATTTTATCTAGAGCATACTTTCTATATTCAAATATACTGATAATTATTGTAAGTATAACTGCTGTACCTCCAATTAATGCCGTTGCATCCCCACCTCTTAATTGGAATATAAACATCGCGATAATATCCAGTATAAATCCCACTGGAACAATAATTGCGGCAATTCTAGCTGTTTTACTCATTTCGTTTTGGTTGTTATCATGGTCATTATAAAAAATTTGTCGTTCCTTTATATCTCCTTTTTTCATATCTCTTTTAAGCATTATATAGGCAGTTATTATTGTTACAATTCCCATTGTAAAGAATAAAGGAGTTCCCTTTGCCATAACTGCTTCTACAGGTACTCCTGCTGCACTTGATGTTATAGTTGGAGCCCCCTGTATTACGTAGTCGGTAGATAGCGCTAATCCATGTCCAAATAGATTTATTGCCATGGCAACTCCTATTGCTGGAAGGCCTACTTTTAGGGCTACTGGCAATAAAACTGCACCTACTAACGCCGTAGCCGGTGAAGGCCAAAAAAACCAAGATACGATAAGCATTACGATACCTATAAACCAAAATGCTATATCCGGTGTTTTAATAAATTTAGCAAAGGGTTTAACCATAAGGCTGTTGGCCCCTATTTCCTCTAAAAGCTTAGACATCGCAACGATACATGATATTACAATTATTATTTCTAATAGTTCGCCACCTGCAACTATAAATGAATCAAAAACTCCTTTTGTTGCTCCTACAATGTTTTTCTTAGCTAAAAGTCCTATGATAAATATACCTAAAATACAGGGAATAATGGTATCCCTTCGTAAAATCATAGTCACCAATATTACCAATGTCATTATTACGTATGTCCAATGAAGCATTGTTATTTGAATCATAAAAAATCCCCCTTCGCACATGTGGTAATAATTATCATATGCACGAAGAAAGGAATGGTTACAAAAAGGAACCCATTAGAGTAAGGGCTCCTTTTTAATGTTTTAATCTTTTACTTTTCAATATAAGCGTTACCGAAGTACCAGTGACCAAGTGGAGTCTTTTCCCAATCTTTAACATATTCTTTAACTAATGTTGGATCAGTGTAGTAGTAGATTGGCATTACTATCATTTCATCCATCATTATTTTTTCTGCTTCAAGCAATGCACTATCTCTCTCCTCACCTGTAACTGTTTTAGCTTTCTCTATTAGCTCTTCAAATCTCTTGTTTGATGGATTAAGCTTAGTATCATTTCCGTACTTTTGCCATCTCCACTGAGCGTCATTGTTTCCTGAATATGAAGTCCACATATCAAGGAATGTCATTGGGTCAGCATAGTCAGCTAACCAGCCTGCTCTTGCTATTGAGAAGTTACCCTGATGTCTAGTATCCTGGAATACAGCCCACTCTTGGTTAGTAAGTGTAACGTTGATTCCAAGATTTTGTTTCCACATTTCCTGGATAGCCTCAGCTATAGCTTTATGGTTTTCAGAAGTATTGTAAACAAGCTCAAGTGTTGGGAATCCTTCACCATTTGGATATCCTGCTTCAGCTAATAACTTCCTAGCCTCTTCTACCTGTGCTTTATTTGGATCTATGCCATAGTCTCCTGCAACTTCTCTGAATTCCTTACCGTTAGAAAGTTTTAATGTTGGAGGAACGTATCCTGTAGCAGGCGTCTCTCCTCTCTTAGTTACCTGCTCAGTAATGGCCTTTCTATCAATAGCTAATGCAAGGGCCTTTCTTACTCTTACATCATTAGTTGGCTCCTTGTCAACATTAAAGATGTAGTAGTAAGTACCAAGTAATGGTAATATCTGGAATGTAGGCTCTTCTGCCAACAATCTAGGTATTTCCTGAGTCGGTACTTCATCTATAGCATCTAATTCACCAGATTCATAGGCAGTTAACTGAGTTGACTGGTCTACTATCATAGAAGCTACGATTTTATCTAGTTTAACCGCATCAACATTCCAATAGTTTTCATTCTTAACTAATACTATCTTGTCACCTGTTGAATATTCAGCTAGTTTGAAAGGACCATTTGATACTGCTAACTCAGGATTCTTAGCCCATCCCTCTGGGTCCTTTTCAACTACATCTTTTCTTGCTGGCATGTAAGTATAGAAAGAAGTTAAGTTAAGGAAATAAGGTGTAGGTGCGTTTAACGTTACCTCTAAAGTTTTGTCATCTAATGCTTTAACAGCAACATCTTCTACTTTACCTTTGCCTTCAAAGTATTCTTGACCACCCTTAATGTAGAACATCTGGAAAGCATATTCGGATCCAGTTTCAGGATTCAATGCTCTCTTCCATGCATATTCAAAATCATGGGCTGTAACAGGCTTACCATCAGACCACTTAGCATCTCTTAATTTAAATGTATAGGTAAGCCCATCATCTGATACCTCGTAGCTCTCAGCCATAGCAGGCTGAAGCTTACCATTTACTTCTCTCATAAGACCTTCAAAAGTATTGTTGATTATGTGCCCACCATCAGATGCACTGTTTAATTGTGGGTCGATAGTCTTAGGATCTGACCCTAAGTTCCAACGCAACACCATTTCTTTATCTTCAGCCGGTGCTGGTTCTTCAGCCTGATCCTTAGGCTGCTCCTGATCCTCTGCCGGTGCTGGTTCTGTTTGGTTAGCACAGCCGGCAAATGCACCTAATACTAGTACTAATACTAGCAATAATGCAAAACTTCTTTTAAATAATGTAAACCCCTCCTAATTTTTTTATTTATATTTAAGCGGCTATAGGTATTAGCTTGGATGCCGCTTAAAATCACAAATTATTATTAACAAAATATAATATTTATATTGAATCATCTTAAAATTAGTAAATAATCAGACAATTGAATATAAAAAATAAAACACGTATATTCTTATTTAAGTTTTATTATTCTCATAATGTAAAAATTAAAATTTTTTTATATATATAAATAAATTTTCACTATGATAATTCTACACGAATTTAAAAATTCCTTCTTGAAACTCAAAATATATTTAACACAAATTTAAATAATATATATGTATCTGATAGGAACACGGGTTACTATGTTCCTATCATGTCTACTACTTATCCATCAAGTGACACGCAACCATATGTCCTCCGCCTACATCCTTAAGTTTAGGCTCGACTTCTGCACACTTTGCCATGGCATATTTACATCTAGTTCTAAATCTGCAGCCTGATGGAGGATTAAGCGGACTTGGAACATCCCCCTCAAGTACTTCCCTCTGCTTAGCCCTTGTAACCTCAGGGTCCGGAATCGGTATGGCAGAAAGTAGGGCCTGAGTATATGGATGCAGCGGTTTTGTATAGAGTTCATCACTTGTGGCAATCTCTGCCATTTTACCTAGATACATTACTCCAATTCTATCGGAAATATGCTTAACCATTGAAAGGTCATGGGCAATAAATAGATAAGTCAGTCCCATTTCTTTTTGTAAATCTTCAAGCATATTTACAACCTGTGCCTGAATTGACACGTCTAGAGCTGAAATCGGTTCATCACAGATTATAAAATCCGGTTCCACAGCCAATGCCCTAGCAATACCTATACGCTGTCTTTGCCCTCCACTGAATTCATGGGGATATCTATTTGCATGTTCTTTATTTAGTCCAACTCTTTCAAGCAGGTCATATATTATTTCCTGTCTTTTCTTACCGGTGGCAAGATTGTGAATATCTATAGGTTCTCCTATAATATCCCCAACTGTCATACGAGTATTTAGAGATGCATAAGGGTCCTGAAAAATCATTTGAATTCTTTTTCTAAAGGGTTTTAGCTCTGATTCCCTCATTTTTCCAAGCTCTGCACCATCAAATATGACTTCCCCATCTGTTACATCGTAAAGTCTGATTATAGTTCTACCCGTTGTAGATTTTCCACAGCCTGATTCTCCAACAAGCCCGAAGGTCTCACCTTTATTTATATGAAAAGTTATATCGTCAACAGCTTTAACATATTGAGTTTCTCCACCAAAAAATCCTTTTCGAACGGGGAAATATTTTTTAAGGTTTTTTACTTCTAATAATACATTGTTATTTACTTTGTTCATTATGCTATCCCCCTTTTAACACCAGTTTCCACCTTAACATCCGGGGCATCTTCATGCAGAAGCCAGCACATTGATCTATGTCCTTCGTTTACATAGAAATAAGGTGGTCTTTCTTCAACACATATCCTCATTGCATAAGGACATCTTGCTGCAAAAGGACATCCTTTTGGGGGTTTTAATAGGTCCGGTGGTGAACCTTCTATTGGAACAAGTCGCTTTTTCTGTCCTAAATCGAGTCTAGGAATTGACTTTAAAAGCCCCATAGTATAAGGATGCTTAGGATCATAGAATATCTCCTCAGCAGTACCTTCCTCCATTACCAATCCGCCGTACATTACTATTATTCTTGAACATACATCGGCAACAACACCTAGATCGTGAGTAATAAGAATGATGGAAGTATTTATTTTTTCCTTTAAGTCTTTCATAAGCTCAAGTATCTGAGCCTGTATTGTAACGTCAAGGGCTGTAGTAGGCTCGTCAGCTATAAGCAAATCCGGCTGACACGAAAGAGCAATTGCTATCATAGCTCTTTGTCTCATACCACCACTAAATTCATGGGGATAGTTGTCAACACGTTTTTCAGGAGATGGTATTCCAACAAGCTTCAACATCTCTATTGCCTTTTTCTTTGCTTTCTGTTTACTTAGCCCTTGATGCCTTATGATAGCTTCCATGATTTGGTCCCCAACAGTATAAACAGGATTAAGTGATGTCATCGGATCCTGAAAAATCATGGCTATTTCATTACCACGTATAGACATCATGTGCTTTTCAGATTTTTTTACTAAATCTTCACCTTTAAACAGTATCTCACCATCTTTTATCTTTCCCGGAAATTGTAAAAGCTTCATTATAGACATGGAAGTAACACTTTTTCCACTACCCGATTCACCAACTATACCTAAAGCCTCACCTTTATTTAAACTAAAACTCACTCCACGAACCGCTTGAACTTCTCCAACATGGGTATAGAATGAAGTTTTAAGATTTTTTACATCTAATAATTTCTCAGCCAAGTCAATTCACCTCTTTCCTATTTACGTAAACGTGGGTCTAGTGCGTCTCTTAAACCGTCACCTAAGAAGTTAAATGCAAGCATAGTTATACATATGGCTATTGACGGAAAGAACAACTGATATGCATAGGTACGAAGTCCTCCCAATGCGTCTGAGGCCAGTGTACCCCATGAAGCCATTGGTGCTGAAACACCAAGTCCTATAAAGCTTAAGAAGGATTCGGTAAATATGGCACTAGGTATCTGCATCGTAAGGGCAACTATTATTGGCCCCATTGCATTTGGAATCAAGTGTCTGATAAGTATTCTCCACGTACTTGCACCCAATGTCTTAGCAGCTAAAACATATTCCTGCTCTTTTAAACTCAGTACCTGTCCCCTAACTATACGTGCCATACGTACCCAATAAGTTAGACCTAATGCAATAATTATAGTTTTAAGACCGGCACCCATTACAACCATAAGCATAATTACGTAAAGCATTAGTGGTACGGTACTAACAATATCAACTATACGCATCATTACATTATCCACTTTACCACCCATGTATCCCGATATTCCTCCGTATAAAACTCCTATAAAAAAGTTAACCAAGGCGGCAACAATGGCAACCGTGAGAGAAATTCTAGCACCGTATAAAACTCTTATAAATAAATCTCTACCAAGAGCATCTGTTCCAAACCAATAGGTTTTATTAAAGACTTTTTTGTAGGGTATTAGTTCCTCACCATCACTTAACAACATAAACTTTTTGGCATTTGGTTTATCTTTATTTTTAGCTGCAAGACTATAATCCAGCTTTATATCTTTACCTTCAATTTTATAGGCCCTATATCTCTGGAATATATTATCCTCTGTTTCCTCAACTTTTCCTAAAATTTCTCCATCTTCGCTCACCTGTATAAGGGTATAGTCTCTACGAACATGTACAAAGGTATCTTTATCTATTTTATAAATTTCAAACCTCGGTGGTATATTTGTAAGATTCAAGTCTTGATCTGAATAGGTATGATTTGCAATCATCGGTCCAAAAATTGCAAGTGTAAACAGTATAGCTATCATAATAAGACCAAGCATTGACAATTTATTTTGCTTTAATCTCCTCCAGGCATCCTGCCAATAGGTAACGCTTGGACGAGAAATTTTTTCCTTATTTCTTTCTTCATGGGCAATAGGCTCCCACATCGTCTTTGGGATGCTCTTATTTTCTGCCATTACTTTAACCTCCTTCTACAGCCTAGTCACCAACTTTAATTCTTGGGTCAATAAATCCGTATAAAATATCTACGATCAGTATCATGAGTACCAAAAATGCAGCATAGAATATTGTTACACCCATAAGTACTGTATAATCTCTGTTACCAACACTCTCAACAAAGTGCTTTCCAAGTCCCGGTATTGCAAATATCTTTTCAACTACAAAGGAACCGGTTAAAATAGCTGCAATCGTAGGTCCTATATATGATACAACGGGAATAAGTGCATTTTTTAAAGCATGTTTTCCAACTACCACAAATTCAGAAAGTCCTTTAGCTCTGGCAGTTCTTATATAATCCTGCTGCAGTACTTCAAGCATACTTGAGCGGGTAAGTCTAGCAACAAAGGATAGTGAAAAGCCACCTAACGCTATCATTGGGCCTATCATATGCTTCCAGCTTGTCAACCCGTGAGATGGAAGCCATCCTAATTTAGAACTGAATATATAAATGATTAAAGTTGCCATAACGAAACTCGGTATTGTAACTCCCAATGTAGCTAAGACCATAACCACCTGGTCCTGCCATTTGTTTTGTTTAAGTGCCGAGATAACACCTAAAGGTATACCTACGAGAAGCACCAATAATATGGACCCTCCACCAATTTTAGCCGATACAGGGAATCCCTTGGCAATCAATTCGTTAACAGTAACACCTACTCTTTGGAATGAAGGCCCTAGATCAAAAGTGACTACTCCCTTTAAATAATCGACATACTGTTTCCAGAGAGGTTGATCCAGCTTATACTTAGCCTCTAAAGCCTCTATAACCTTCGGTGGCAATGGTTTCTCTCTAGTAAATGGTCCACCTGGTATTGCATGCATTAGGAAAAAAGTTATAGTTATAACTAAAAATAAAGTAATTAACATTGAAATAATTCTATTCGCCAGAAATCTACCCAATCTTTAACACTCCTTTCAATCTGGTAAAACATAAAATTTTCAAAAAAATTTATAAGAACTCAAATCTTAATATTTTTAGAAACACACCTCCCTCAAGGTATAGATATATAAATTTCAAAATGGCATTTAAGTACCATTAGTTCATTATTCCTAAATCTTTATAACTGTATTATCGAAAAGTACAGACTACTGAAATGAGCCCTGAAATGCATCATACTTTGCAAGGTAAATTTAATATAAGAGAAAAAATTCTTTACCCAGACATGGTAATTCAAGAAAAGCTTTCTGAATTTCATTATTATGATTGTTCTGAAAAATTTATATAAAAGTTTTCATGTGCAATTTTATTGTATTCTCATGATATCGAAAATTGTTTAAAGATTCAATACGTTCTCCTTATTTACATTTTTAAATCTTTGTAATAACTTCTATAGATCTTAATATTACTTGATTTGAGCGTGTAGATCCTCAATTTTAATTTGATAATTTTATTACATGTTTTACATATTTAGTTATATTTTATGCATGTACTTTTTCCAAAAAAACAAAAGCGTCTGATGACGCTTTTTCAATTGCGTTTTACTTAATCAATCTTTGAAATTCATCTTCATCTATTACTTTAATCCCAAGCTTTTCTGCTTTACTGAGTTTTGATCCGGGATTTTCCCCAGCTAACACAAAGTTCGTTTTTTTGCTAACATTGCCTGTAACCTTTCCACCTAACCTTTCAATAATTTCTTTTGCTTCATTTCTTGTATAATTGCCCAATGTTCCTGTAAGTACAAAGGTTTTACCTTCAAGTTTTTGCTCTACATCTGCAAAGGACTCTTTTTTATTTTTCATATTGACCCCAGCACTTTTAAGCTTATCAATAACTTTTCTGTTCTTTTCATCTTTGAAGAAGGCTACAATGCTTTCAGCCATTTTAGGGCCTATTTCGTCTATAGCAGTAAGTTCCTCCTGACTTGCAGCCATGAGTCTGTCCAGACTCTCAAACTTTTCTGCAAGCAAAGATGCTGCCTTTGAGCCTACTAGCTTTATTCCCAAAGCGTTTATCAATCTTTCTAAATCATTTTCCTTTGACCTCTCTATGGCGTCCAGAAGATTTTGAACAGATTTTTTGCCCATTCTTTCAATTTTAACAAGGTCTTCACGTTTATCCTTAAGGTAATATAAGTCTCCCGGATCCTTTATAAATCCTTTCTCTAAAAGCATTTTTACTATTGCCTCTCCAAGACCATCGATATTCATGGCATTTCTGGATACAAAGTGTATTATTCCTCTCCTAAGCTGAGCAGGACAAGCCATGTTTATACACCTTAAAGCCACTTCTCCTTCCAGTCTTACAGTAGGTTCATGGCACTCAGGACACCTGTCCGGAAGGATAAACTTTTTCTCTTTACCTGTACGCTTTTCTTTAAGTACTCTTACTACTTCGGGAATTATATCTCCCGCTTTATGAATTATAACTTTATCCCCTATCCTTATATCCTTTTCATTAATGAAATCTTGATTATGCAAAGTTGCTCTGCTGACTACAGACCCGGCCACCTTTATGGGCTCAAGTATTGCAGTGGGTGTTATAGCTCCCGTCCTTCCAACCTGGACTATGATGTCTTTTATAGTTGTTTCCTTTTCTTCAGCGGGAAATTTATAGGCTATTGCCCACCTTGGACTTTTAGCTCTTGTTCCCAAAGTTTCACGTTGAGTTAAATCATTTACTTTTACTACAAGTCCATCAATTTCAAAAGGAAGATCATGTCTTTTTTCTTCCCATTTTTCACATAGCTTTATTACTTCGTAAATATCTTTACACACTTCATACTGTGAGGTTTTAAATCCTATTTTTTTCATATAATCTAATGCTTCAGAATGCTTTCGCAATTCTTTGCCTTCAACCATCAATATACTAAATACAAATATATCCAGAGGTCTTGATGCCGTTACCTTAGGATCCAACTGCCTTAAAGAGCCTGCCGCAGCATTTCTGGGATTTGCAAATACAGGTTGTCCATTTTCCTCCTGTCTTTCATTAAGCTGAACAAACTTTTTCTTTGGTATATATGCTTCCCCTCTAACTTCTATATCTACTTCTTCCCTTAGAGAAAGGGGAATTGTTTTTATTGTGCGAAGATTTTTTGTTATATCCTCTCCTACCACGCCGTCTCCCCTTGTGGCTCCTCTAACAAATTTACCCTTTTCATATTTTAGAGCAACGGACAGTCCATCTATTTTGAATTCTACTACGTATTCTACCTCGTCTCTTATTTCCTTTCTTACCCTTCTATCAAAATCCAAAAGCTCACCTTCATTATAAGAATTACTGAGACTCAAAAGAGGAACAGTATGAGTTACCTGTTCAAACTTCGACAAAGGTTCTCCGCCGACTCTTTGAGTAGGAGAGTCCGGAGTTATAAGCTCCGGATACTTGTTTTCTAAATCCATAAGCTCCTTCATCATCATATCATACTCATAGTCACTTATTTCTGGGTTATCTAATATGTAGTATCTATAATTATGATAGTTTATTTCATCTCTTAATTCTTTTATTCGTTCAATGGCTTTATTTTTATCCATTAGATAAACTCCTTTCTGAACAAAGGCGTCTGGTGACACATTTGTTAGTTCGTAGTTGGTAGCATAATAATTTGTCCTTAGTTCTTAGTCATTAGTTCTTAGTAAATTCGAGTCAATCGATTTCCGCTACTCAGTTACCTGTTACCAGTCGTAACCCGTTTTTAAATCTTTTAACTCTAAACTCTTAACTTTTAATCCCCGTTACCTGTTCCCTGTATTTTAAATCTATTGTATAGATAGACAACTCTAAGATTCAATTTATATTACTCTAGGGATTTTGAGGTTTCCTTCTGAGTGATTTTAAAACATTTGTTGCTACTTCTGTCTTCTTTTATTTAAAGATGGTAAATCTTCACATGAACCAGAAGGATTCTCAAAATCCTAATAAATTTAACCTTGAACTTTGTTATCTATATTATCTTAATAGGTGAGTATCCCAGCATAAGTTTTTTTACTCCCTTTTTATCAAAAGCTATGGTAAGTTCTGCATTTTCACCGGAACCTTTTACAGATATAACCGTTCCATTTCCAAACATTTTATGCTCTACCTTAGTTCCCGGTCTTATTTCAGAAGCCTCTACATCATTTACAATCTTTCTTTCCTTAAATCCTACATGTTTATTTAAATTGTTTCCAATGCTGTGTTTTCCGATTCCTTTTTTCATGCTTTTACTCTTGTCCTCTATTAATTCTGCTGGTATTTCATCTATAAATCTGGAAACCGGATTCATGTTAGTTCTACCATATAAAGTTCTCATAAAGGCATGGGTGAGGTACAACTCTTCCTTAGCTCTTGTTATACCTACATAGCATAGTCTTCGCTCTTCCTCCAGATCATTATCGTCCATTAGTGCTCTTGAACCAGGGAATATTCCATCTTCCATTCCTGCTAAAAATACTACCGGAAACTCAAGACCCTTGGCACTATGAAGGGTCATCAATACAACAGAATCCTGGTCCTCTTCCAGATTATCTATATCAGATGTCAGTGATATTTCCGCTAAAAATTCCTCTAAGGATTTGGTCTCTGAATTCATTTCAAATTCCATAGCAACAGAGATGAACTCTTGAAGATTTTCTATTCTAGTTCTGGATTCTATGGTGTTTTCTTTCTCAAGTTCCTTTATATAGCCTGTTTCATCTAATACGTTTTTAATTATTTCAGTAACCGTATATTGGTCCCTATTTTGTATATACTTTGTCACTACACTCAGAAAAGAATCAATTCCTGCCAAAACTCTCTTTGAAAAGGCTCCTGATTCATGGGCATCCAAGAGAACGCTAAACAGCTTTTCTCCCCTTGCATTTGCCACCTCTCCCAGTTTTTCTAGGGTTCTATTTCCGATTCCCCTTTTTGGTGTATTTATTATCCTTAAAAGACTTACATCATCCAAAGGATTTAGAATTATTCTAAGATAAGCTAATATATCCTTTATCTCTTTTCTATCGTAGAACTTAAGTCCTCCAACTATTTTGTATGGGATGTTATTTTTCATAAACGCGTCCTCTATTACACGGGACTGGGCATTGGTTCTATACAGTACGGCAAAATCACTGTAAGGTCTATCATCTCTTTCCATTTTATGCAGTATCTCACCGGCGATAAATCCTGCTTCATCCCGTTCCGTCTGCCCTTTGAAATATCTTATCTTTTTACCTTCTCCATTTGAAGTCCAGAGCCTTTTACTTTTTCTTTCAATATTTTTCTTTATAACTCTATTTGCTGCTTCGAGTATAGTTTTTGTAGAACGATAATTCTGCTCTAGTTTTATAACCGTAGTATCGGGAAAATCCTTTTCAAAGTCAAGTATATTTCTTATATCTGCCCCTCTCCAGCCGTATATGGAGTTGTGAACTACAATTCCATTACATATGTAATTTCTAAAATGTGGGACAGATAAGTCATATACATTTCCTATATACTCTTCAATAGTTACATCTTCTACAATATCTTCAACTATTTTGCCATTCTCTAAAATTGCTATACTCATACTAGGTTTTATATGAGATAGTGGGATGTAGTTATAGCTTTTTTCTTTTATCAGTCTAGCTCTTTTCAAGATTTCGATACTATCTTCAAACTGAGCAAGTTCCTTAGCTAACCTCTGAGCTTCATCATAATCTTTTCTCTCAGTCTCAACCCTCCATTTATTTCTATTACCATTCCTTACAGAATATTTTTCACTAACCATTTTTCTCAAATCTTCTCCTGTTGTGTTAAATGAAATTCTATGACTACACCATCCAGCGTCTTGACCTGTTTTTGGTCCTGCAAATGCATTAATATTTACAATCCTTCTGATAGATTGACCTCTAATAACCGCATTTGGAATATGGTGAGGATATTCTTCAAATAACATTAAGTCATCCATAAGCTTTATCGCTGCTTTTTCCGTATCAATTTCATTAAATATCTTATCTATATTCTCCTGTGAAATAGCCGTTTTTCTTCCATTACTATGAAAAACAGTTGTTGGAATTCCATATTTGAATGCATATAACTGCTCGTAATATGCGGCATCATCCTTTGAAAAGCAAACCTTGATTATCCATACCTTATCTGCATGTTCTTGATTTAATCTAACCGCTAATCCATTAGATATATCTCCGTTTTTTCTGCTTCGTACTCCTTGTGTTTGCCCAATCCTATATCCCATCCCCGATTTATACATTAAATAGACATAGTATACCCCTGATTGTGGATTAAGACTTGCAAACCCTATATGGTTTGGAGTACCAACTATTTCTCTACCACTTTTAGTTCTAATTTTAACTACAGGTCCCTCATAATGCTTCTTTATTTTTTTATTAATAGCACCTTCTAGAACCTCACCTCGTCCTGAAGCACAGATTAATCTATGGTTTTCATTTATATCTTCAATCTTGACATTTCCCGCATTAGTGCTTATATAGCTCCCCTCTATTAGACACTGATCATCATCGCCAACCACACATAGGTTTCTATGTCTTTTCGAAAGCATATTTATCAGTTTGTATTGAGCCCTATTTGTATCCTGATACTCATCTACCATTATGTACTGAAACTTTTTCTGATAAAAATCTAAAACCTCCGGTGCAGTTTCAAAAAGCTCTATAGTTTTCATTATAAGATCATCAAAGTCCATTGCATTGTTGCTTTTAAGCTTTTTTTGATATAAATTATATAAATCGCATACCTTTCTAAGCTTAAAGTCACTATAATGAATATTACTGTATTTTTCAGGCGTTATAAGCTTGTCCTTTGCATCACTTATAACGCTTTGTATGTATTTTACAGGATAGGCTTCATCGCTTAAATTAAGTTCCTTTAGACAATCCTTTATAACCGTTTTCTGATCCGTTGTGTCGTAGATGACAAAATCTTTTGTATAGCCAATCTTATCTATGTCTCTACGAAGTATCCTAACACAAGCCGAATGGAAGGTGCTTATCCACATATTTGAAGCTAAGGCACCTATTAAACTTTCAACCCTTTCCTTCATTTCAGCCGCTGCCTTATTTGTAAAGGTTATGGCCAGTATATTCCCGGGATAAATTCCCTTTTCCTCTATCAAATAGGCTATTCTGTGGGTAAGTACCCTTGTTTTTCCAGAAGTATCATGATTTAAGAAATTCCTCATAAGTTCTAAATCCTCTGGTTGCAAGTCCTCCGGTACATAGTCACTACCATATATATTTCCAAACCTAATTAAATTAGAAATTCTATTTACTAATACGGTAGTCTTACCTGACCCAGCACCTGCCAAGATTAGAACTGGACCATCAGATGTAAGTACAGCTCTTCTTTGCATATCATTTAAATGAGTATATTGTAACTCTATTATTTTATCTCTAAGTTCACAAAATTCTTGTTTCATTTGTTCATCTATCATAGTAAACTCACCTTTCTTTCATTAATAAAAGGAGAATTATAATTCTCCTTTTCAAAAAATAGTATATCATAAATTTATGTTTATCTATAGATATACTAAAGTATTATTATCTTGTACATTTTATTTTATAAATCTTTCTTTTTTACTTATGTTCAAATCTGGTTAGAAGCATTAAATTATGATCACTTATTTACCTTCATTAAAATTACATTTTATATCAAAATTTTCTATACCCAAAATTTCACTTATGTATTGTTTGTTCTTATTTATAACACTAAGTGCGAATTCATTTGCATCTCTCTCATAAAAAGTGTTGTCACTTTTATATTTTCTCTTTAAATATTTATAATCACTATTTTCAAATTGTCTTTTATGTCTTAACTCATGGAATAGTATAAAAATAAATATTATTCGTCTTTCTTCGAAAGAATATTGTTCAAGATTTTTCACAAACTCAAAAAGCGTAACATATTCTAATTTTTTCTTTCGTACTATTCCTTTTATTAAAACACCATAATATCCTCCTAAATAATTACTTTTAAATAAATCTATAACTGCTTGCCCTAATCCTACAGGATATTTTCTGGTTGCTACCAAATAAAGATACTTCAACTTATTTTTTATAACAACTATAGTTACATTCTTATGGTAACTTTCATCTACTAAATCTAGGCATTTTGATAATTGTTCATTTGTAAACATTTCTCCGTAATTCATTATTCTTTTCATATGTAACCTCTCTTTTTTATAAATTTAATTTCTATATTTTTCCAATGTAATACAGTTCTGTTTTTAGATTATGGTTTTCTTGATTCAATTTTTCTATAATTTTTCTAAGATACTTTATTTCTTCTCGTGCTCTATTAAGTTCTTTACTCCCGGAAACTTTTTCTTCATTAATTTTTCTATACTTATCAATAATTGGTTTATAATTTTTGTTTTGTAGTGTTTTTATCGGTATATTATCAATATCTTTACTATCTTTAAATGTTTCTTGAGATATATTCCTATAAGTTAATTTCATATTTTCATCTAGTAATTTTATACATGCTCTTTCTACTTCTATTTGTCTTTTCAGTACGTTCTCTTTTTTTATATTAGGCTTTTTGTTAGTGTTATTCATTCTTCTTATCCTCCTTCCTAGCTATCCTTTTTATTTCTTTCATTTCATCTTCAAACGTTTTATTTTCATTTAAATTTAAATTAAGATATACCTTTTTTAAAGCTTTATTTAGTTTTTCTTCAACTTTTTTGACTCTGTTATTACGCTTATACATATAAATGTATTTGTACATCTTTATAGCGTACTTCCTAAAATCCTCTAAAGAATCTGTTTTAAACTCTTCACATGCTAAGCAAACTAAATCTCCACATATTTCAAAGTTACTATTATCAGTGCAATTTCCTAATGCTAAAGGCATTGTTTCTTTAGGATTATTAATTTTAAATATTAAGTTATTTTTATTTCTAGTTACAACGTCTATATCTTCTAGTAATTTAGCTATTGGATTATCATTTTTTTCTATATCTTTGTGATAACTCTTTCCTATTAACAAACCCTTTTGTTCAATTTTTTTTAATGTTTCAACTGCCTTCTGATTGTTTACTTCGTATGGTACTAAACTGTTAACATTTTGTTTTAAAAAACTAGATATTTCCTGAGGTTCTACCCCGGCTTCTAACATACAAGCAACGAAGTTTCTTTTATTATCATGAAGAGTATATTTAGGCTTCGCATTTTCATCAACAATATTATTTTCTATTTGTATTTTATTAAAGAAATCACTTACCGCATCTACTGACAATATACTTGTTCCTTTTCTATATTTACTAGGAAATAATCTTCTCTTAATCTTACCATCTAAATAAGAATAGAGAGGTGATTTAATGTTATTAGCATATTCCTTAAGAGTTCTTATTGCGTTTATTGTAGCTTCACCAACAATCTGCCATCCAGGATTATTGTTTTTAGTCTTATGGAAATAGACTTTTCCATTTCGTAAACAGTTTAATTCTAGACTTAATACTTCATGTATCCTCCTACCTGTGTCTATTAAAATTATAAGCGCCATCTTGTGTTGCATAAATTTTCCATGTGTGTCTACTGATTGGATGGCTTTTATTAGCTTTAGAATTTCACATTGAGAAGTACTTTTTGTATAATTTTTTGGTTCTTTCAATATATCGTATTTGGAGATAACATTATTAGATATATTATACTTATTGATTCTTCTAAAAAACTCCAACATTTGTTTTAAAGCATAAATTCTATTATTAATAGTAGCATTTGTATTTGTTTTACTCATAAAATTTTTTGAATTTTTTTGATTAGTAATGAATTCTTCAATATGTTTATTAGTTAATTTTGAAAGTTGATCTACTTCTGGATACTCTTGATATAAGAAATTAAAAAATGTTCTTAAATGGGATGATAAAGTTCTTAAACTTCTTATGCTTTTTTCAGGCTCCAAACTTCTTACATACTCTTCCATAGATTCTCTAATTTCTTTATGAGGATTTACCAACAAATCATCAGTTATCGTTAATTTAGGCTCTTTATTAAAACTGTAATTAACCTCATAGCCCATTTGTATTAGAATATTTATTGCATTAAGAATGTTTCTCCTATGATTACCACTTACTTTATTTTCAATTAATTCAATATATTCATTAGCTTTTTCAACAAAGTTTTCTACTGGGATTTGATAGAATAGTAATGCTCTTATTAAAGCTATAGTCATTGATTTCTTAACCCTGTCTTTAGAGTATTTCATGCTTTCTATACCTTTTTCTTCAAATTGTTCTATAAAGTTTAGGTTAATTAATTTAGAATTCCCCAATAATGCATCTTCTCTTCTAATCCTTATTCTCATGAGAACCTCTATACTTACACTTATCCTTTTATATTCTATAAGTTTTAAAAGATACCAATGAGGTATTTCTTCCCCTTTTACATCTAACATATTAACTGTTATTTCTTTTTCAAATTTTTCTAGGTTATTATACTTTTTTATAAATTTCTCTACAACATATAACTTTTTATTAAGGTTACTATTATTTCTATATAAATAAGCAATTTCGTCTAATGATATATGTTGATATTTAGCTCCAAATATAGGTATATTGTTTTCATTATGTTTGCTTAATTTAATAACTGAATTTAACAGTTATATCACCCTCTTTAATTCTATTGGAAGTTTACTAGTACTAATATTTAAATTCCTTATCTCTGATATCAAAATTTGAAGATCTGAAATATCTTTTTGAATAATAGCATTGTTAATTGCTACCTTTGGTGAATCAAATAATGATATTTTATAGCATATCAGTTCAAATAAATCTATAGTAGCTTGTATTATTTCCTCCTCATCATCTTTAGATAAAAAGAAATTTTTACATCTTAAGCATCTATTTGCATTTTCACATGGATTTAAACAGTAACCAAATGATACTTTTTTTATATGTTCAAAATCAATT
>JAALLP010000068.1_pt1 | contig 27507 bp, 23 predicted proteins | sample 7245951 | NCBI WGS metagenome assembly JAALLP01 (sample SAMN13049199, study PRJNA578106) | oil field metagenome | isolation source: filtered produced water from oil reservoir B6 | place: USA:offshore Texas | collected 2016
CGGGTGAACTCAGTTCAAGGCGAGGAGCGAAAATTACCTCAAAAACCGCATATGACTTTTTTTGAAGGACGATTTTCAACTCGCAAGATCTATAAACAATTTCGTGCGTCAGCTCTGTGTAAAAGGGCTTTCACTTGACATGTATCTTACCGGCTCTCTTTTGAGCTGGTCATTTTAAGTTTCATCAAAAAGGAGGAAATGCCTGTGGCCAGAGTATTGATATCAGCTTTGGGAACAGGCCCCGTGGATAGAGATGTTTCGCAGCGTATCTATAAAAAGGCCAGTTATAAATTTTTAGGTAGTGAAGAGATATATAAAACCCCCTTTGTTGCTGCCGCCCTGAGCCGGCACATGGAAGTGGACAAAATGCTGCTGGTGGGTACGGGAAGGTCTATGTGGGAAGAGGTCTACAATTACTTTACCCTGAACAGCCAGAAAGATGTCAATGAGACATATTGGGTGGACCTGGGCATAAAGGTGTCTGAATATAGACGCGGCGGGGCGCGGGTGAGCAAGGAATTTCTCGCCCCGGTCAATGAGGCCATGGACGGCTATCTACGCTACCTGCGCCCCGGGACAAAGGGTGGCTCGCGCTGCTATCTTATTGAATATGGGCTTAACGATGATGAGCTGTGGCGTAACTTTGACATTTTTATGCAAATAGCTTCCGACCTGGAAGACGGGGATGAAATCTACCTGGACATCACTCACTCCTTTCGCTCCATTCCTTTGTTTATGTATCTCATGCTGGATTTTATAAAAACTTTGAACACCAGGCAGATTGAAATTGGTGGGATTTATTACGGCATGTTTGAGGCTAAGGATGAATTTGATGGATACACCCCGGTGGTTGACCTGGGGCCTCTGTTTAAATTATCCCAGTGGATTAAGGGGGCCTACGACTTTATTACTTACGGTAACGGCTATATGATTGCAAGCCTGCTTGATGACAAGGAAATATCAGAAAAGGTAAGGGATGTATCCGAGCTAGTGAATATTAACTATATAACTGATTTGAAGCGGGAAGTTGACAGTCTGGATAATCATCTCAAAGGCAGTATGTCCCGCATTCCCGTCTTAAAATATATGTCTCCGTATATCGAAGATTTTGTAGGGAGATTTCGGGGTATTAACTCCAACGGCGAATTCCAATTACGGCTGGCCCGGTGGTACTTTGAAAACCGGCGGTATGCCAGTGGCTATATCTGCTTGGCTGAGTCGGTGATTACAAGAATTTTAGAAATATATAGAGATGCCGGCGCAAAAGTAAGTATTACAGTAACAGGGCGGGATAAAATAAAAAATATAATAAAACACCAGTTTTGGCAGCAGCCTGATGGCTCAGCCCTCAGACAGCTATACGATGAATACGAAGCCATAAGTAAAATAAGAAACAGAATAGCCCATGCCGGTTTTTCTGATAAGACACTATTTGCTGAAGATATAAAAAATGTTGACCGTCATCTGAAGGCAGTGGAAAAGCTATTTTCCATTAAGGAAATACAAAAAGTACCGGCCACGATTCCATTAAAAACTATTACCTAAATCTCTCGTTAATATAACACACCCCGGCTCTTTGTAAGCCGGGCAACATTCTACAAGGAAAAATATGCCCCCTGTTGAAATCTACAGTAGTTAGCATTTTGAACGGGGGGTTTTCTTTGAGTGGTGAAGTAACAAAGCGAGAATTAATTGCCAAAAGGCGCCAGCGGATTTTAGAAATTCTGTACCGCTCAGAAGATAGGCAGGCCGGGTACGCAGTTATATTAGATAAGCTAATGGAATACGGCTACGATTGCAGTGAGAGGACTGTCCGCATGGACTGCAAGCACCTTGTTGACCGAGGGATGGCCATGAAAGTAAAAAATGGGGCCGCCATCACCCCGAAGGGCGAGGATTCTTTATATACTCAGGATCCCCCGGCGGATGATAGCATCAAAGTAGGATACCTAAAGCAAATGGCCATACTCAAGCTTCTTCATGATCACGATATGAGGGCCTACCGGGCAGAAACAAGGGGGATGAGTTCAAAAGACATTGCCAGCCGGGAGGGCATAGGCAGTGTAGATACAGTGAGGGATATTCTGCAGGAAATGGCTGGTGAAGGGCTGGTAAAGAGGGAGGGCTCCCGCTGGGTGCTTGGCCCCGGCTTTCCGCGCCCGGTCCCAGTGGACGGTAAGACTGCCCGCCGCCTTTATGAGCACCTGAACAATGTTGCCGCCCTGGTGTCCCTGCCGCCTGAACTGGCCGTATTAAAAAGTAAGCTGGCCCCGCTATTTATCGTCCCCGACCGCTACATGTGGCGTGAAAAACTTCTAAAGCTGGTGGAGCGTGTGGCGGTTCACGGGAGTGGGGTAAGGGAAAACAATGACATTCTGCAGGTCCTGACCCTGGTGGAAAAGGCCATCTATAACTGCCGGGCAATTGACGGAGAGTACAGGGGGCGCAAGGTAAGGCTGCACCCCTTGGGGGCTGTTTATCACTGGGAAAAGGGGCAGTGGTACGTAATAGCCAGGAATCCCAGGCAAAGGGCCATAATGACCTTCCGCCTGAGCCGCTTTTCCGCTGTCCAGGTGGGCAATGAAACATTTGAAAGACCTGAGGGTTTTGATTTAAAGGATTATTTAGAAAAAAGATGGGGAATCAGCAGTGACAGGGAAACGGATGTTACCGTGCGTTTTTCGGAAACGGCCTGGCACCGCACCGCCCTGGAAAAGCTGCAGGCAGATGTATCACGCCGGAACTGCCGCCTGGAAAATTGCGAAGATGGAACAATAATCTTGCATGATAAAGTGGCAGGGCTTTCAGAATTTGAAACTTGGTTGCGCAGCTATGGAGATGCTGCCGAGGTTTTGCAGCCCGGACACCTGCAAAAAATGCTGGCCCGAACTGGTAGCAGGATGCTGCAAAGATATGGAATCGGGGGTGAGCAGTGTGAGTAATAAAGTATTGCGCCGCCTAACGGATATCCTTACCACACTGGAGGCCAATCCCTGCGGGCTCAGCGCCAAAGAGCTGTCCACGATAACAGGCTATCCGGAGGCAGTTGTTTTAAAAGACCTGAACGACATGTGTACATATACAGACCTGGGCAGCTATTTTACACTGTACTCAGAGGAGGACGCAGAAGAATTCACAGGTGGGTCCTCTGGCATTAATAGCCCGGATGTAAAGTGGAATGTGTCAATCGGTCAGGAGCCTTATCCGGCCCTAAGCCTCTCCCCCCGCGAGGCAATAGCACTGATGTGGCTATTTACAGAATTTCCGCCACCGACAGAGTTGCATCAATTCCGTGAATTACTGGAGAGCCGCCTGTTTCCCGGTGAAGAAGTATCTGTGACCAGGGAAAAAGCTGAAAAAATGCATGCAAAGGGCGGGGTTGCCCTGGACGAAAGCAAGTATGTGAATAAACTGCGTGAGGCAATATTAAATGAAAATAAAGTTATTATTAAATATTACGCTAAGAATTGGGAGCAGATAGTACAGTGGCAGATCTGGCCCCTGGGGCTGGTATTTCATACCGGAAACGGGGTGTGGTACCTGCTGGCCCTCCAGGAAGACACCGGTAAAATAGTGGCCTGCCACTGTGAAAGAATACAGAGTCTGCAGGTGCTAGAGGAGGGGTTTGAGTACCCGGAAAACTTCTCCCTCCACGGTTATTTGAGACTGCGCTGGGGAATGGATTTGAGTGAACCTGAAACTGTGAGAGTACGCTTTTACAATGAGGCCAATGTTATAGAAAAAGTAAAACAGGAATTCCGGTCCCGGGGACTGCCTGAGCCGGTGCCGGTGGGCGATGGGTCACTGGAATACCACGGCAAGATTTTAGGTGTTAACAACTTCTCTAAATGGTTATTATCCCTGGGCTCTTCGGCTGAAGTGCTTGAGCCTGAGTGGCTGAGGCAAGACATGATAAGGATCGCCTCAGAATGGTGCGTACTCTATGGCGGGCAAGGATAAGCTAAATAATAAAAATAACTATAAAGTGAAATTGTCAGACATCGAGAACCTCTGGTGTGCAAAAAACCCTGGGGGTTCTCGCAAAATTAATTTTTTTACCTAAATGGCAGGAAAAGGAGCGTGAATAGCGAAGTGTACGGTTGGAAAATGTTTCTGGGGGAACGTCACCGGGCGGAAAAATTGCCAGAGACTGTCAAAAAGCAGTCACAATTTCGGAGGTGCTCGCAAATCGCCTCTGGAGTCCTTGATTTACAAGGCTTCAGAGGTGCCGCAGTCCAAACAAAAATAATTCCCGTAAGGGAATTGAAACACCTGAAGCCGGTTTTGACATACTCTGTTGCCGCTATCATAAGTCCAAACAAAAATAATTCCCGTAAGGGAATTGAAACGAATGGGCCCGGCTCACGCAGTAGCAGATGGCCCGTTTCCGTCCAAACAAAAATAATTCCCGTAAGGGAATTGAAACCACGCCAACCACCAGATGTATACCTGGTAGAGTCCCTGGTGTCCAAACAAAAATAATTCCCGTAAGGGAATTGAAACTGTTCCAAATGTACGCCCATGCAGGTTCGGTGTTTCCTTCGCGTCCAAACAAAAATAATTCCCGTAAGGGAATTGAAACGTGTCCCGTAGATTCGGTAATACGCTTCGCCGCTCTGCCGGGTCCAAACAAAAATAATTCCCGTAAGGGAATTGAAACGGTTAATTCCATAATCCGGTCCATGTTAACCTTGCCATATGTCCAAACAAAAATAATTCCCGTAAGGGAATTGAAACGGTAATAGAAGCTACCCCACTTCCTTTACCCCCGCCCCGGCCGGTCCAAACAAAAATAATTCCCGTAAGGGAATTGAAACCCGGGAATACGCTTCCCCATCCGTTTCATCATGTTAGGGGTCCAAACAAAAATAATTCCCGTAAGGGAATTGAAACTGCTTGAAAGTTACTGAGATGTCGCCAACCCGCACGTCGCGTCCAAACAAAAATAATTCCCGTAAGGGAATTGAAACTCCAGGGTTTTGATCTCAAAATCCGCTTTACCCTGGCGTCCAAACAAAAATAATTCCCGTAAGGGAATTGAAACAATGCCAGGTTGCTGTAACAGATTCTGGATGTTTGCAGTCCAAACAAAAATAATTCCCGTAAGGGAATTGAAACCTTGATTGTCGGCTTACCTGCCCGTACCAGGGGTGGTTTTGTCCAAACAAAAATAATTCCCGTAAGGGAATTGAAACGGTTTTTAAACAATTCCGCAATGCCAGTAATTTGTTTAAGGTCCAAACAAAAATAATTCCCGTAAGGGAATTGAAACCGAATTATCTTTCAAACCCCTACCGGGTGGTGGGGGAATTTTGTCCAAACAAAAATAATTCCCGTAAGGGAATTGAAACTTAAAATCACCCATATGAAACCTACTGATATCGGGCTTTCCAGTCCAAACAAAAATAATTCCCGTAAGGGAATTGAAACACTAAAGCTAACCATTGCTCTGTGTTCTGCAAGTCCCCGTCCAAACAAAAATAATTCCCGTAAGGGAATTGAAACGACTTGTTTGAACAGGACACAAAGATTTATCACAAATCAAGTCCAAACAAAAATAATTCCCGTAAGGGAATTGAAACGGTGCGAACATACTAAGTTCGGCTTGGCCCTGGGAGACCAGGACGTCCAAACAAAAATAATTCCCGTAAGGGAATTGAAACCAAACGAATACAACTTTTTCACCGGCAGCTTCTGAAAGGGTCCAAACAAAAATAATTCCCGTAAGGGAATTGAAACCCTGTAGGTGCTACAGGGTATTTCAACTCTTTCAAGGTCCAAACAAAAATAATTCCCGTAAGGGAATTGAAACTACTAAAAAAACTAACCAACCAAACCAACCACCCGTAAAGTCCAAACAAAAATAATTCCCGTAAGGGAATTGAAACTTTTTGATAATTTACCCGTTTCTGGATCTTGCCAATGCATGTCCAAACAAAGGAAGCCGAAAATCATAACGGTTTTGAGGCTTGATGCCGGGAGAAAGCAGAATGAGATACACCGCCGAGAAGAGTGCCGGAACGGTGTGTTTTTTTTTTTAAATTTTTTCACTCTGACCAATTTTAGTCTGGTAAAAGATCTATGATATTCGGAGAGGGTAAAGAGCTTTTGCATTTTTGCAATTTTTTTTCCTAACTGGTTTGCTATATTTTTGGTATAGAATTTGGGTGCCTTACTGTTGTAAATCAAAAAAGCTTAGCGCGTCTTGTTATAGTGAAGAAAGGTCTGGCAATACTATAGGTAATTCTTGCCAGGAATTGAAAAATAGCAGTTGAGGTATGTTTTCTCTTAATTCCCCTTGGGGAATTCAATAGCAGTTGAAGTATGTATAGCCTAAGAAGTTTTAAAGAATAATAACTGTATTAAAAGAAGGGGGGTAACAAATGCTCCAAAAATACAAATTTACTCTCACCTGTACCTCAAAGGGTCTTATGCGGGGACAGGGTGGGGAAGCGTTGCACGGAATGCTTTTTTGCCTGCTCAAAGTATTTAACCCGGATATGACTTCAAGGTTACACGATACGGTGGAAAAACCTTTTTCGTTAAGTCCCCTCTACGGCCCAGGTAAAAGGAGAAATGAAGAACTCCATTGCCAAAAAGGGGAGGAGTGCCATTTTTACCTGTGCTGTTTAAATGAAGAAATGTGTGGGGCAGTCGAGATAATGGCCCGGGAATGGAGGGGAAAAAAATTGCAGCTAGGTACCGCTGCTTTTACCGGGAAAACTGTGGAAGAAATTTCCCCCGGGGGCTTTAATTATAGTGATCTCATGTTTATGCCACCATTAGAAGGAGAGATTGTTTTCTCTTTTCTATCACCTACTTCATTTCGTAGCCAGGGAAGACAAGTTTTATTTCCGCTGCCGGAAAAAGTTTTCAGCAGCCTGCAGAGACGGTGGAATGCTTTTAGCCCGGTTAAGCTGGCGGAAGATACGGATTTCTCTTTTATGATTGTGAGCCGTTATAACTTGCGCACCACACTGGTGCCTTTCGGCAAGTATAAAATAATCGGTTTCACCGGCAATTGTCATTATCGCATTTCACGTGATCACGCCAGGATAATGAAGTCTAGGGTAAGTACTCTGGCCCGTTTTGCAGAATTTGCCGGGTGTGGCTATAAGACATCCATGTCTCTGGGACAAGTAAAGCTGGAGGAAAATCAGAGGAAAAGGAAATGTTCACAATCTGAAACCTGACTTCAAAAGGAGGTGGAAATTTGGAGATTTTGTTGACCCGTACGGGTGACCCCTGGATGGACTGGGGTTTGGTAGGAATGTATGATTATGCTATTGCTGAGGAACGGCTCTTTGATGGTGTGGATCTTACCCCTGGTTTCCTGAAAATTAAAACAAGAGGCCAGGTGGGGGAAGAGAGATATACTAAAAGCATCTTTCACCATCTGCAGGACCGTATGAATGAACTGGTACTGCCAGCCCCGGAAATGAAGGCACTGGGGATGGAGTACCGGGTGCTATGGGAAAATGGCTTCTATAACCCTTCGCATTCCATAACTCTAAACAAACAACAAAAGGTGGAGCTCAAAGACAAGCTTAGCAATATCGCCGCTAAACCCGAAGTTACCCTCCAGCGAAACTATGTGGGGTTGAAAAAGGATTGGCGTAAGCTTTCTGAAGAGCTGGAGCAAGCTATTACGGCTTTTTTTATTCAACACCGGGGTGAAGAGAAGGTAAAGGGGAATTGCCAGTTATGTGGGCGCCCGGTCCCGAAAGGTCCTGCTTTTAAGATGCGTCAGAACAAAAATCCTTTTTATAACCAGCATCACAACAACCGGGTGCGGGGCCATGCCAACACGGTAACCACGGGAGAGATGTGTCCCACTTGCAATCTTCTAAACATTTTTGCCGCCGTTCAGGCAAATACCCCGTATTTTATTAGCGACAGCCGTACCCATGTCATATTGCCCCAGGTGGATGACCTAACAGTTTTATACAAAATATTTACCAACATTGAGAGCAGGCTTGTGGATCTTCTATCTCCCGGTGTGGTGGGTTATGCCACAAACATCCGGGATCTCAGGCAGCGCAGTCTTTACCACGCCCTCGTGGGGGTGTATTTCAATATTATGCACCGCTATCTGCCTGAAAACGATGATTATATCCAGGATCCGGTTTTGGGAGATTCCGAGCAAAATGCTGTAACCCGCTGGGTGGTATTGCGTTACAGGAAGGGGCAAAACGTATCCTTTTCCCATTTTAACAATCTGGATGTGCACCCCCGCCTCTTTGATCTTGTGCGGGGACTGGATTACGGTGTTCGAAAGGACCGGGAGGGGAATATATATACCACATTTTTAGGCGGTGTGTGGAGTAAAGAGCCCCGGCTGACGGGAAACATTGCCTGGGGAATTATTCAGCGCGATTGGTCGCGGGTGGCGGCAAGTTTTCTAACTCTCCTAAAAGAGTACCGGCGCCCCGGCAAAAGGATCGGTTTGAGGCAAAATGCCCTTTACTTTTTCGAGGAATTTTTAAAATATGCCACAGTGGAGGTGGACAATATGCTGGATGATAGGCTATCTCAGGACTTGAAGAGTCTAGGCCGCACTTTCGGCGAGCAATTCAAAGGTGATATAGCATTTTTTACGTCTCTTAATAATGCCCCGGATGTCGGTGCATTCCGGGAAGTATTGCGCGAGGCTTTCTTTAAGCTGTATAAAATAAGGCTGGCAGCCGGTAAAAAGGCTAATAAGGAAAAGGGGGAAGAGACAAAAGATAAATTTTACGTACCATCGGAAACAACGGTGGAAAATATTTTAAATTCCATAGATGAGGATAACCTGGAAGCAGTAAAAGACAATCTTTTAATTTATGCCTGCATTAATGCCATGCGCAAGCTGGAACAGGATAAAAATCAAAAACGTGCAAAGGAGGAGGAATAAATGCCTGTAAAATGCTTAACAATTACCTGGTTATCTCAGGCTGACCTTTCTAATTTAAATTCCGGTGAAGGTAGTGGTAATCTTACCGAGCTAAAAACCTATGACCGGGGGCGCAAGCCCTATGTTTCCGGTCAAGCTACCCGGCGGGCGCTATTTGACACCATGGAGCGTAGTTTCCCGGAGAAGTTTATCTGTTCTTCCGAGCTGCCCTGCGTGGATGTGGAAAATTGTTGGGGCTGTGATCTGCGAGGCTTTCTAGCCACCGAGGAGGGTGTGGGAGGTGACCGCCGGTGGTCACCCCTTAAGGTATCACCCGGTATGGGGCAAATACCCGCAGATATAGTCACAGATCTTTTAACCCGCTCCAGCGATGTAAAAAAAGAAGGCCGGGAGAGCAGTGACATGCGCATTGCCCACGTACAAATGGCCCGTAATATTTATAAGTTCGGCATGGTGATTGATGTGGAAAATGTAGGCAGGGTGCGTACGCCTAAAATAGAAGGATCAGGTAACAAACAGCGGTTTGCCGGCTGGGAGACCGCGGTGGACATAGCAGAGGAGGAGCGCCGGGAGAGGATAAAGGCGGTGCTGGATGCTATCTTTAACCTCAGTGGTTTTGCTAAACAGGCCCGGGCAGCTGCATCCCTGTCACCGGATATAGCTCTCATTAGCCTTCAACCCACCTATAACCAGCGGGGATTGAAAGCCCTTGATTTAAATGATAAAGGAGATGTAGAGATGGGTCGCCTCCAAGCTGCTTTAGAAGAGCACTTGGCGGCAGGTAATGAGGTGTTGTTGGGCCATACCCCGGGTGTATTGGCCAATGACAAGGATTTGATAGAACTGCTACAGTACTTGGATATAGAATTACTGCCGGTTTATGAGGCCTTTACCCGGGCCAAAACCCGAATAGATGAGGGAGTGTGATGGCGGTGGAGGCAATTTTGTCCTGCCGCTTGGACGTACCGTACTGGTGCTCCTTCCGGGTTCCCTATACCATTAATGTTCATTTCACTTACCCCGTACCACCCCTGACAACCTTAAAAGGGTTGGTGGCAGCGGCTCTGGGTTATCCCGCCGACCATTTAGATCCCCTGAAGGACCTAAGTTTTGGGGTAGCTGTGGAAGACCATGGTAACCTCCTGGAAACTTACAGTCGTATTATCAAGTGGGACCGGCGCAAACCGGAGCAGGGCATGCGCACACTGGTGATGAAGCAAAAGCTACATCGTCCCACCTACCGTGTCTATGTTGGTGGGGAGTGGGAAAGGATGAAAGAAATTGGTGTAGCTTTGGAAAATCCCACCTTTCCCTTATTTCTCGGGGAGTCGGATGATATTGTGGAAGTGAGTGAAATAGAGCTTCACCGGGCTTCGGAGGAAGTGGTTGCTGTTTTAAATTGTTGTGTCCCCGTAGATTGCGGGCGGGTAGAAGGCAGTGGTATAATCGTGGTTCACATGCCGGTGAACTTTACTTCCTCCGGGCGTGGTGCCCTTTCCGGAGTGGATTACCGGGATTATTATGTGGCTCCGGAGGTACGTCTAAGTGAACCTGTTCCTGCTTTTAACGCCGGGGGGAAGAAGGTGATCTTGCGGTGAGCGAAGCACGGGTGATTAGAGCTAAGCCAAAACAGACATTGCACGGGCATTTGGCTGATTGTCTTCGGGTGCTAAAGCTGTCCTACCCTATACAAGCCTGGGAATATGCCTTTTCCAGGCTTGGCTACGATCCAGTCTATTGCGGGGAACTATTAAACCTTATCACCTGGACCCATGACCTGGGTAAGGCTACCGAACGCTGGCAGAATTATTTGGATACCAAAAAGGGACGCGTTACTCATGCCCTTTTCTCTGCTCTCATACTGAATGAGATGGTGGGTCTGCAAGTTTTGCGCACCCCCGAGGGTGCCGCCGCCCTGATGGCGGTGCTGGCTCACCATTCAATGCTTCACGATAATGCATATTCCGGGGAATCAATAAAGGGTTTGGGGGAGCAGACCGTGCCTGTAGAGGATATAAACGTCATTTGGGAAGAGTTTGAACATAACCATGCTCTGGATATAAAACCCTTGGCTTCCGGCATTTTTACCGGGACGGAAGGGGCAAAGCTGGTGGCTGCCCTGCGCCGCCGGGTACAAGAAATGCGTCCGGTTGAAAAGCTGCGTTTCAAGGGATTATACACAATATTTCTTTCCGCTTTGCAGCTTTGTGATAATGAGGCTAGTTACCAGTACCAACGGGTGATGGAAGAGTGTAATGACAGTGATAAGTTATTGGGTAGTGTGGTTCCGGAAGCATCTGGGATGAATGAGTGCCTTTGGCGCTATGTTCCAACCCCGGGTACAGCTTTTTCAGCATTTTTGAAAAGTCCTCCGGGTTCCGGACCCAATGAAGTGCAAAGGGCAGTGATTTTGCAAAACAGCTCGTATATAATCTTGCAGGCCGGTTGTGGTAGCGGAAAAACCGCAGCTGCGTTGCATTTTATAGCTTCCCGGGCAAACCGGGGTGAAGTTGACCGTGGCATCATTACCCTGCCAACCAGATTTACTACCAACTCTATGTTTTGGGATTTCCAGAGCCATTATGGTTTGCTTACTGGCCATACGGGTATTCATCACGGGGAAGTGGAGTCGGTACTTTTATCCGCCAGGGAAGAAGAAGAGGAAACGGATCGTACCCTCAGGGATCTCAAAATTGAGAACAGCTTTTTCAATCGCCCGGTAAACGTCTGCACTGTGGACCATCTTCTTTATTCTCTTTTGCATTGTCACCGGTGCGCCGACCGGGCCTTTGGTAATCTTATGACAGCAGCGGTTGTATTTGATGAGATTCATTTCTACGATGAATTTACCCTTAAAAAAATTGGACAGTGTATGCAGCTTTTGCGCAGCCTTAAGGTCCCCCACATGGTTATGAGCGCCACCATTCCTCGATCCGTGGTTAGTCACCTACAAGAAGAGGCTGCCTGTGACGGGGCCGATTATTCCTTTATTCGCCAGGATATAATTTGCATTGATGATGAAGAAGATAAACCCTTTATCATAGAAAAAAAGGCCGAGCCTCTAATTGATTCCGGCCATGTTTCAAATGAACTGGAATCTCTTTTAGGTGAACACCTTTCACTGCGCCAAATGGTGGTGGTTAACCAGGTGGAAAGGGCCAAGGCTGTGGCCAGGGAGGCACGCCTTCGTTGGCCCCGGGCCAACGTTGTATGCTATCACTCGGAATTTTCCCGCAGGGACCGGGATGTAAAAGAAAGAATCATCCGGGCCCTTTTCCGGGCGGAAAGGGAAAGAACCAAAGGGGAAAAAGAATTGCTTGCCGCCAAGGGGTTCACCCCTGGTGAGCAGGTACTGCTGGTGAGCACCCAGATTTGCGAGATGAGCCTGAATATTAGCGCCGATGTAATGTACAGTGAAATTGCTCCTGCCGATGCCGTTGCCCAGAGAGGCGGCAGATTGCACCGGCGGGGAAGATTTCCTCGCGCCGGAGACTGCAGTTGTCGGCAATGCTTGCGCCTGCCAAAGGATTTTCAATTCCGCTTGTATCTTTTCCCCCTCCCCTGGGATAACGGTAAAAGCCACCTGCCTTATAAGGATGACAACGGGGGGGAATCTATACTACAAAAGAGCTGGGAGGTCATTGGAGGCGAGTATTCCTTTTCCAATGTTGTCCAGTGGGTTAACGAAGTTTATCCCGAAGCACCTTCAATGGAAGATGGAGCCATGTGGAGGATGATAGTGGAAGATGCCGTTTTCGGCCGCAGGCCCTCCGAACGGTTTGGTGACGAATATGGTGATGTGAGTGAGGGCTCTTTCCGTGTCCGGCATAAAAACGTGACCACAGCTACTGTGGTACCCGCTGCGCGATTGCCGGAAGGCAACTTCGATCCTCTGAGGTTGGTTAAAGATGAAGGTATGCAGGTTTCGCTGCCTAAACTCAATCGCTGGAAGGATCACTGGCATGTCCGAGAAGTAAACTGGCAAGGTGTTAATTATAAAATCAATATTCTAGATGTGCCTTATAGTGAGGAATTGGGGTTTGGGTTTTGAAGCTACGGCTTTGAAAGGTATAAACTATATGTGGTGAGATAGTGGAAAGCATGGTCATTGCATATGACATCAATATTGTGCTATAAATTGGAGAAAATAATAGATAAGCGAGTTGATATCATATAATATGAATTTTCAGACAGCGAGAACCTCTGGTGTGCAAAAACCCCAGGAGGTTCTCGCAAAATAAATTTTTTGGCAAAGGGGGCAGGAAAACCGGCATAAATAGAGAAGTCTAAGCCTGGAAAAGTTTTCTGGAAGGTCTAGTGGAACAACGATTTTTGCCATAACGTGGTAAAAATGTGCTTTATCCCGGGAGGTTCTCGCAAATTGATTCCCAAGCCCTTGTTCTATAAGGCTTCAAAGGGACCACTGTCCAAATAAAAATAATTCCCGTAAGGGAATTGAAAAGCAAAACTCCACGGATTGTGGCTTTGGCAGCGGCAAGTGCCGTCCAAATAAAAATAATTCCCGTAAGGGAATTGAAAAACCAAAACCTCTCCAGTGACATCATCGACCACCCGGTCCTCGTCCAAATAAAAATAATTCCCGTAAGGGAATTGAAAACCGGAGATAAGCAGCTCCTCGCCGTCATACAGGTCAATAGCGTCCAAATAAAAATAATTCCCGTAAGGGAATTGAAAAATCTCAAAAGGCGGCAGCTCCACTGCAGAGAGCGTGGAAGTCCAAATAAAAATAATTCCCGTAAGGGAATTGAAAATGTAACCGTTTAGTATAATACCTCACAGCACTTGCGGTAGTCCAAATAAAAATAATTCCCGTAAGGGAATTGAAAATCCTCAGCATCACCCACACCGGAACGCATTTCATCAATGGGTCCAAATAAAAATAATTCCCGTAAGGGAATTGAAAACGTGTATTTTATCGTTAAATTTTTAAATGCATCATTAGGTCCAAATAAAAATAATTCCCGTAAGGGAATTGAAAAGTGGGTTGCGGATTTGCCATCATAGACCTCCTAACAACCCGTCCAAATAAAAATAATTCCCGTAAGGGAATTGAAAAGTAACCCTTTAGGGTTATTTTTTTGCAAAAAATTCCCCCCGGTGTGTGATTTATAATAAGCCATAATTATCTTGGAAAGGATGTGCAAGTGCTCTTGGATACCGAAAGGGATAATCAAAAGGAACACTTGTTAATAACTGCCCTGGGTGCCGTGGCCTGGGATTCTACCTACAAGCTTAACGAGAATATTTGCAGCGCCAGGCTGGCCCCCATAGCGTTAATGCACCTGCTGCCTGAAGAGCAGCGTCCCCAACGAATAATAGCTTTATGTACATCCAAGGCGGAAAAAGAAACTTTCCCCATTTTACAGGAAGGAGTTGATATACCCGCTGCTTGTGTGTCCATCCCAGCTGGCCGGGACAAGGATGAGCTGTGGGGCATACTGCAGACAATACTGTTGCAAATCCCGGCGGGGGCCAGGGTAACATTGGACCTAACCCAAGGGTTCCGGTCTTACCCATTTCTGTTTTTTACGGCGGCACTATTTTCAAGGGCCCTGCGCGGGGTGGATGTGGAAGCCGTATATTACGGCATGTTTGATGCCAAATTTAAAACCGAAGATGGCCTGGAGGTATCCCCTATCGTTGATTTGTACCCGGTGCTGGAAATGGTGGAGTGGTTCTACGCCACCCGCATGTTTCGTGAAACCGGGCAGGCCCACCTTTTGTCGCAGCGCCTGTCCCGCTTTGAAAGCCCGCCCAGCGGGGCCGGCCGCGAAGAGTGCCAAAAATACGGTATGGTAAAGGGCCTTCGCAGCAGTATTCAAGAGCTGGCCCTGCAGTACGGCCAGGGACTGCCCCTGGAAATGGGCCTGCAGGCTGGGAACCTGGAAAAAAGACTTCACAATCCGGTACCGGAACACCTGAAGTCTGAAATGCCGGTGGCCGATGAATTATTTCAAGTCATTAGTGACTTTATTCGCCCCTTTATTCCGGAAATGACCCCAAAGCCGCGTAAAAACAAATTGGCATTAAATCTGGCGGAACTTAACCGCCAGGCGCGAGTCATCGACACTTACATGGACCAGGGGTATACAAATTACGCACTGGGTCTGATCAGAGAGTGGATGGTTACCGCCGTAATGTGGCACCGGGGCGTTACTGCCCCCGAAAGCTGGCTTAAGCTAAATGGAAAGAGTGGGCGTGAGGCCGCAGAAAGGCGTCTGGGGGCACTGCAAAATCTTCTAAAAGAGCACAAACAATTTTTCTCAGAGGGCGAGCTATGGCTGGCGGAGCGGTGGAATGCACTTTCTGGCCTGCGCAACAAGCTGGCCCACCACGGCTTTAGGCCGGAAGAGTCATTTATAAATGAAACTCAGCTAAAGGAAATAAAAGAGCTCTGGGAGGAATTGAAAGATTCCCTGGAATTTCCGCAAAGGTGGGACGTGGAAATAGCCGGAGGCGGCGGGACCCTGCTGGTCAGCCCTCTGGGGCTGTCTAAGGGGCTTCTATTTTCTGCCCTAAGCCATATTAATCCGGACCGGTTGCTGGTGCTTACCTCAGGGGAGGTCGCATCTCACATTGATGATATTTGCGCCAGGGCTGGCTGGGCTGGGGAAAAGCTGCCGGCCTGCGTAATGGAAGACCCACACAGCGGGTTCCATGAGGTAAAGGATATTGCAGAGAGTGCGACAGAGTACCTTTTAAAGGCAGACAAAATAATGCTTAACATTACAGGGGGAACCACCGCACTCCAATATGCAGCCCAGAAAGTGGGCGAAAAGGCCCGGCAATTGGGACGGGAGGTTAAGCAGGTGGCCCTTGTTGACCGCCGCATCCCGCAGGAGCAAAAGGAGAATCCTTTTGTGCTGGGTGAGCTAATTGAGCTGGAGTCCGGTGCAAATGAATGAGCTTAGCTGTCCTACGTCAAGACCTTTTAGAGTCAAACTGTGAAAGATTGCCTGATAAAACCTATGATTTTGCCTTGAGTGTTTTTAGATTTTACCGGCACAATAAGTCCCTTAGTTTTCTTCCCGGATTCGCCAGGTAAAAGTATTTTTTTGTACGTTTAGCCATAAAAATAACCCCCAATAAAAGAATTATCAGGGGTTCGAGTGTGCTCTTAACATGGTATTTTTTTATGAGTTTTGCTAGCCTTCGATTGAGTGCACATTTTTCGTTCACCGCACAGGACTAGTACGCATTAGAGAAAAAAGCTTCGCCGCAAAATTGCGCAAAGCCCGTCATCTCTAGCTTTTGGTGCGGGCGAGAGGATTTGAACCTCCACGGGAAAATCCCACTGGATCCTAAGTCCAGCGCGTCTGCCGTTCCGCCACGCCCGCATGATTTTTGTGAGCAATGCAACTTAAACTAACCGCAAAGATTATACTAACACAGATGGATTCAATCGTCAAGCACTGTGCTGCAACTCACATTTCCCTGTTATTGAACAAAATCTTTGTTATATTCAGCAAACACCCATGCAAATCATTAATGCCCTGATGCAGGAACGAGGAATAACTGATGTGCCTTATCACTATTCCGCCAATCTTCTAAAAACTCACCTTTCAGCCATAAATACTCTATGTTATAATCCTGTCACGGGAGGGAGTCTCTTATGGATAATAAATATAACGGTATTATGACTGAAAAATTTGTAGCTGTGGTGGGTATTAATCCAAGACTATTCGGGACCAATAGCAGAGTTACAGGTAATCCGGTAAGAGTTGTGGCGAGGACATGGCAGGAGGCAGCGAAAGAGGTATTTAACGATAAAAAAATATATATTTCGGCGGTTGTAAGCGGTGAAGATGACCGTATTGTATATGATACGGACTTGGGTTGTCCCGTTGGCGGAGAGCATGTTGTGCAAATCCGGGGGACAAGGAATCCGGAAATTGATAAGGATTTATGGAAACAAGCTGTTCTGGACGTGGTGGCAAAGGTCAAGGATAAGCTGGATCAATCAACTGTTGCTGTAGAGTTCTTTACCGTTGAGCTATTTTACAAGTAGATGACTAACCTTAGTAATAGAAAATCCTCCGGGCTTGTCCCGGAGGATTTTTCTATAGCTTGTATTCTACGTACTCGTATTGACAGGGGTTTCCGTAAGCAATATACATTACCTGCTCTTCCGGAACCATAATATAAGAAGCGAGGGTTTCGGAACGGAATTGGGGCGGCTTATCATTATCAACATGTCTGCATATTGAGCTGGGATGGTTGTTGTGGTCGGAAAGGATTTCCATCATAACTTGCGGGTTGATTCTACCGTAGTGCTTGTCCATCAGCCTTTTTATCCTCGTTGAGCGCAGGTAACTATCCGGAAGCACTACGTATGCCCAATCTCCCTTTTTAAACCGTTCGGTGTAATAATGATTGGAGTGAACCAGCATGTCCCTTTCGGGATGCAAGACATTAAAATCATCCAGTACACTTTCCAATCCAACTATATCTCCCTGGGCGCTGGCCAGGTGGTAGTAACCGATGCCGCGGGCAGCAAGGCAAAGGATGCCCAGGGCGTCTCCAATTTTCTTTTGCCTCATTGCTTTCGATAAATAACACCCTACGGGAAATCCTATGTAATAGTCTTCCACCGGGTTAAAAACAGAGTTGGCGCACATTCCAAAACCGTGTGAGTTAAGAGAATATTCCACAATGCCGCCCAGGGAAAGTACAATTTGTTTAAGCCCGTTCTGGTGTTCGAATTTTAAAAGGTCCATGGGAAAACCGGCCATCCAATCGATATTTTGACCCAGTATTGTTTTGCCGTCTTCAGTGGCTTCACCGGTGGCGGCAAAGGATGTGCACAGGCCTATCATTTGTTTGTAATACAAACCTAATTCCAACATGCACTTCAGTGAAAAGGCTTCTTCGAAGCTGATGCCCGCGCCGTCTGCCTGCCCGGTAATCATATCAACAAATTCGGGATCGAAACTCTTTACGTTGGGGAGAAATTTCATAGCATTGGCTATAATCTCTTCTTTTTTGGCCTGTTGCCCGTGAATGAGGGCGCCGAAATTCATTTCCAGGGATTTTAATATATTATCCCTACAGGCAGCGCCATATTGTCTGCCCATTTCATAAGGGGTACCTTTGCATTCGATTATCGTAAATTCTTTAGCTTCTTTCAAAGGAATTCCTCCTCTGTTATTATGTGTTATCTTTCCGGTTTAGTAATTATATAATACAGTTTCGTGACAATGAATACAATTCTTCGACACAGCAGGAGGATTGTTCCTGTCTCATATTGAAGAATATTAAAGTTATATTAATATTTGGAAAAATATCCGGCGTTTTCGTCTACCGGGAGTGGGCATCTTTGGGGCAGGACCGTGGGTTTCTTCGTGATCTAACGTTAATTTTCTTTGCTGCTTTCTTTGTGTTTATAAATTTTTACACATCTATGACGGTAATTCCCCTCTATGTAATTACGTTGGGTGGGGATGAATTTTTTTCCGGTTTACAGGGTACTGCTTTTTTTATTTCCGGGCTGATTTTGCGTTTTTATTTTGGGCCCATGGCAGATAGAAGAGGGAGGAAGATACCCCTTTTGATAGGGGCTTTTGTTTTTGCCACAACACCCTTATTGCTGTTAATAGTTTCCAGCTACTGGATGCTTATCCCAATACGGATTTATCAGGGGATCGGCCTGGCTGCCTTTTTGTCCAGTGGCAGTTCCTTTGTTGCAGATATTGTTCCCGGGGAAAGGCTGGGTACCTATGTGGGGGCTTACCGTTTGGTGATAACACTGGCACTGTTAACCGGACCGGCTGCTGCACAGCTGGTAATTAACAATTACGGATTTGCAGCGTGCTTCTTACTTACTTTTTTAACGGGTTTTGGGGCTGTAATTTTGCTTTCCTTCTTAAATGCTCCGCCGTTGCCGGGAAGTAATGAGACAAGTATATTGCATAATACACTTTTGGCTCTCAAAGATAAAGTATTATGGCCCATATATTTCGGGGTTTTTTTAGTGTCTCTGGGGTACGGCGGTATTTTAAATTTTGCCACCGTTTATGTTTCCCGGGTAACAGATGTATCTAATCCCGGCATTTATTTTACCTAGGCACGGGTCACCCGTTCCGGGCTTTCCGCGTGCCCGCTTATATTATGTTCCAGACAGGCGGGATTATAGAAAATCACCAGGTTTTTAACTTTATTTTGCATATCCATTTGCCTTTACCGTAATTATATTTAAGGCCTTATGCGGTAGAGCATGCGGGGGAAGGGTATTGCCTCCCTAATGTGCTCTATGCCGCAGATCCACGCAACTGTTCTCTCAATACCCAGGCCGAAGCCGGAATGGGGAACCGAGCCGTAACGCCGCAGGTCCAGGTACCATTGAAATTCCTCTTCAGGCAGTTTATGCTCCTTTATTCGCTGCTCCAGCAGCTCTAGTTCATCTATTCTTTGCCCACCACCTATTATTTCCCCGTAACCCTCCGGGGCCAGTAAGTCGGCCCCTAATACAACCTTTGGATCACCGGGGTCCGGTTTCATGTAAAAGGCTTTTATCTCGGCGGGGAACCGGTGTATAAAGACAGGGGAATCGTACCGGCCGGACAATATTGTTTCCTGCGGGGCTCCAAAATCGTCCCCCCACCGGAATTCCTCGCCGCTTTTTTGTAACATTTCAACTGCTTCCGTATAACTAAGACGGGGGAAGGGTAAAGTTACCGCCTCCAGTTTGGAAACATCCCTTTTCAAGTTCTTTAATTCCAGCCAATTGTTTTTTAGGACCCTTTGTATAATATAGTGAATTAATTCTTCCTGAACCTTGAGGTTCTCCTCAAAATCACAGTAGGCCATTTCTGCTTCGGCCATCCAGAATTCCAGAAGGTGCCTTCTGGTTTTGGATTTTTCAGCCCGGAAGACAGGTCCGAAATTATACACCCTTCCCAGGGCCATGGCAGTGGCTTCACTGTAAAGCTGCCCGGTTTGGGCAAGGTAGGCCTTTTCGCCGTGGTAGTCTATCTCAAAAAGGTTTGTTGTGCCTTCCGCTGCAAGCGCAGTAATAATGGGGGAGTCGGCAAGAATGAAATCCCTTTGGTAAAAAAAGTCCCGTATAGCTTGTTCAATTTCCGAGCGAATACGTAAAATAGAAGCCTGGCGCGGACCGCGAATCCATAGATGCCTGCGGTCTGCCAAAAAGTCCACACCGTGTTTTTTCAGGGTAATGGGATAGTCTTCCGAACCGTTCACAATTTCCAGACCGGTCACCGTCAGTTCGTAACCACTGGGAGCCCTTGGTTCCTCCCGGACAATACCCTTTACACGGATTGAAGATTCCTGGGTAACTTCCCCGGCCAGCTCAAAAAGCTCGGGGTCGGTCTCCTGTTTTGCCAGTACTCCCTGCACCTGGCCGGAACCGTCCCTGACAATAATAAATCTTATCTTGCCGGAAGAACGCTTGTTAAACAGCCATCCCTGAATTTGCACTTCTTGATCTACATGTTTGCCAAGGTGTTTGATCAGTACCGTTTCCAAAATAATCCCCCCGTGGTATCAATTTAACTTATTCTATGATAATTTTTCACTATCTTGAAAACAACTATCCCTACTTTTTGTGCCTAGCAACCCAGGTGGTTTTCTACCCATGGCATGTGCTAAAGGTATGATTATCCTTCCGCCGGCGCCACCTCAAGCCTTTTCTCCAGAGAATTGATTATTTCCCGCCAAGAATAAACCCTTTGAACCAGCGGGGGAGTATCCCCCTGGTTATATGTGGCGTTGAACAGGAAGACCGGAATGCCGCAGGAACTCACCTGGATGGCGTTATTCAAGGAATCTTCAATGAAAAGCTGCACACCCTCTTCCAGGCAGGCTTTTCGCTTATCGTGATTGCCCAGCAGCACAACTTTGTCGTACTTTATACCGTTTATTTTTAACCATTGAGTGGTTTGGTCATAAAAGCCAGGTGTACGGGCCGATATGATGGTTATTTGGCATCTCTTCCCAAGTTTTTGGATTGCCGGCACCGCTCCGTCCACCGGTCTCACCGATTGAATCAGCTTTAGTTCCCGCTCCGCTATGAAGCTGTGTAGTTGTTTTCTATCGATGTTATAAGCTTTTTCAGGCGTTATCTTATAAAAATCGTTAATAGTATATGTTTTATTAAAGTAATCATTTAATTCAGCTATAATCAAGGGCTGTGTATTGGCAATAACTCCGTCGATGTCTATGCCCAGGGAAAATTTTTTATCCATCACGATTTACCTCCGGCATCCAACCCGTTTGCTAGCTGTAAGCCCATTATTACGACATCCCTGGGGGTTCCGTCCATTACGGTAACCCCTGGTAAGCGGCCCAGCTGTTCAAACCCCATATTCTTGAATAGTTCCAGGCTGGGAGTGTTATGTGCAAAGATAAAGCCCAAAAGGTTATGAAGCCCCAGTGCCGGGCTGTATTCCACAGCCCTTTTCAGAAGGTTCCGCCCTATTCCTTTGCGGCGATAAACCTCGGAAATATAAATGCTGAGTTCTGCAGTTATATTATAAGCAGGTTTTTCACGAAAGGCTTGAAAACTGAGCCATCCTGCAATATAACCGTCAATCTCCGCCACCCAAAGGGGGTATTTTGCCGGGCTATGTTTATAAAACCAGGCTTTGCGGCTTTCCACCGAAACCGGCTCGGTGTCCGCGGTAACCATCCTGGACGGTACCGTGGAATTATAAATTTCCACTATCGCAGGTAAGTCAGACTCCAAAGCGGTGCGAATTATCACGGGTGTCCTCATCCTTTAAACAATTATATTGTTTATGATCTCCTTTAATTTTTCTGCTTTACTTAATATATTCCTCCGTAAATGTACTATTTTTGCCCTTTATAAAGAAAGGACAACTCGGTATAGTTATTTAAGTTGCCTGTCCCGCCATATATATAAAGTAGACGTTCATATGCTGCCGGAAGGCGGCACCAGCAAGAGGAATGAAAAAGTATCACCAGGGTGACCCGGTGATTTCCGGAGAGAGCGGAGCACTGAGTAGCGGCGCTCAGCCCGTCAAATCCCAAAAGCCATGACCCCGAAAGGGCGTGAAGAAGTAGGTAAGCAGTCTGTAGCAAACCGGGGCGCCCGCGCACTAAAAGTAACTTTTAGCACAAAAGAACCGTCCCCATGTGCACTATGTTTCCAAGGTTTAAAATAATTTGGGATATGGGGGTGTCGTTGATGGCAAGGGGTATCAGGGTGAGACACCAGAAGGTTATCATATCCGACCATGCGTGGCAGAGGTGGCTGGAGCGCTCCGGGATGAAAGTTAAGCGTAAGAAATTGGCCCGGGCTGTTAGGCGTAAATTGACCGGGGTAATCCAGGGTTCCGGTATGTATCTGGATAAAACAGGAGCAGGTTGGTTGGAGATGTTTCCCTGGTTGTGGGCTGCGGTGCGCTTAACTGATCACGGGTGGTTGGTCACCACCTTTATTAATTGGAGTCAAAAAGAGGAGGCGGGGTAGGATATGCCCGTGGGGACCTTTATTTTTTTCCAAAATAACATTATCTTCCTTGTTTTATCCCTTGCTTATTGGACAACCTACCTTCAATGGGAGGTGATTACGGTGTTTAATAATCATGAGTTTTCGAGGACCGATTTGACGATACTGAGCATTGTTTCCATCGGGCTAACAGTTCCCTTTATATTTTATGCCAAGGATATTGCCAATTCACTGCGTGTCATTGCTGAAAGCAATATCCGTCGACCACTGTCCCAAAGAAGATCATTTAGGACTGTAAGGTGACAATATTCCACAATGATCTGCCCTGCGCCGCCCGCGGGGCTTTTATTTCGAGCTTTTTTTGATTGCCCTGCCTGGAGGAAATTCCCACTGCCTGTCGAAATCTTTTTGAGACATAAAGCGGGAGTGAAAAAAGTGAGCGGAGGTTTTTCTTTTATCCACGCGGCAGACCTGCACCTGGACAGCCCCTTTCGCGGCTTTGAACAGGTAAACAATGTGGATGAAGCTGTTAAAGAGAATGTTTTGCACCGCCTGCGCAACTGTACATTTAAAACCCTGGAAAACATAGTAGATGCGTGCATCCGGCACAATGTGGATTTTCTTGTACTTTCCGGGGACATATATGATCTGGCTGATCGCAGCATAAGGGCTGAATTGCGCTTCAGAAGGGCAGTGGAAAGGCTTGCCCGGCGGGGGATTCAGGTATATGCGGTTTATGGAAACCATGATTATGACGATGGCATAAGGAGCCGCCTGACCTGGCCGGATAATGTCTTTTTTTTCAGCCCCGGGGAAGTGGAATACCGGGAAATAACGCGCCAGGGGAAGGAAGTCGCCAGGATATACGGTATCAGTTATCCCCGGCGGGATGTAACGGATAATTATGCCGTTAATTTTAAAAGACATTCCGAAGTGCCCTTTGCCATTGGAGTTTTACACTGCAATGTAGGTGGGATACCGGAGCATGAGAATTATGCCCCTTGTCATTTGAATGATCTCGTGCGGGCCGGGATGGATTACTGGGCTCTTGGTCATGTTCATACCCGGCAGGTTTTAAAGGAAGACAGCCCGTGTGTGGTGTACGCGGGAAGCCCGCAAGGACGCAGTCCCCGGGAAACCGGGGAAAAGGGCTGCTACCTGGTAAATGTTTCAGATAACGGGCTGGTACATATTGATTTTCTACCGGTGGATGATATCCGCTGGATAGATGCTGCTTTGCCTGTAGATAAACTAAAATCCCAGGATGAATTAATATCTCAACTGGTTGAAAAGTTAACTATTATTCAGTCAACCCATGGAAATAAATCTTTAATAACCAGAATTACACTTACCGGTCGCAGTGTTCTTCACCGGGAACTACGGTCCGGTTCTGTGTTGGAGGATATTTTGGAAGAACTGCGTAATCGCTTTGCGGGCGCCGAAGGGGATTTTCTCTGGCCGGAGTCCATTAGATGTGCCACGGGAATCCCGCTGGATAAAGCTTCCCTTAAGAACAGTGGAACGCTGCTGGGGGATCTTTTGACATTGAGCAGCAGAGCCCGTTCGGAGGCAGGGTTGCGGGAGGAACTGCGCCGGACCCTGTGGCCCCTGGAGGAGAAGGCGGGAAATTATCTTTCCCCCACCGGGGAGGCGGAGCTGACACAACTATTGGAAGATGCTGAAGACCTGGTTATTGAGCTTCTTTGGGAGGATGAGACCTATTGAGACTTGTAGGGCTGCATATTGATGCTTACGGGTTATTCAGCAATTTTACCGTTGAGAGACATGAACTTTACGGCAATCCTATACTGGTATACGGGCTGAATGAGGCCGGAAAGTCAACTTTTTTATCCTTTATAAGGGGTGTGCTGTTCGGCTTTAAGGCGGAAGGGGAAAAGGCAATTCCTATTTACGGGGGGCGGCCGGGTGGATGGTTGTTCCTGGAAAGCCGGAAGGGAGAAGTATACAGGGTACAGCGAGCGGGTAAAGGAAATGGAAAGGTAACGGTGGACCTGCCGGATGGAACCCGGCAGGGGGAACAATTTTTGGCATCCCATATTTTGCTGGGGGTAAGCCCGGTATTATTCAAAAATATATTTGCCCTGGGGATGGACGAGCTCAGGAGAATGGAAGATTTGAAAAAGGAAGAAGTAAGTGCCCATATTTACGGTGCGGGAACCGGCGTAAGTCCCGGTAGATTGGCCCGGGCCGTTGATACCCTCCAGACATCCACGCGGGAAATTTTCAATCCCCGGGGGCGGGTGCAGAAGGTAAACAAGTTGTTAAAGGAATTAAAGGCCACCGGTAGACGGATAAAGCAGCTGGAGCAGCTTCCGGGTCATTATATAAAAATGAAGGACGAACTGAAGGAGCTGGAGGAAGAGCAGGAAAAACTGGCACAAAAGCGGAGCCTTCTTGAAATGCGGAAAAGCAGGCTGGAAAATTTGCTCAAGGCCCGTGACTCCTGGGTTAAAATGCAGGCCCGGAGGAAAAGGCTGGAGGAGCTTCCCTGTATTGAAAACTTTCCGGTGGGCGGGCTTTCCCGTTTGGAACAATTGCAGGAGCGCCGGCAATTAAAATACGATGCCCTGCGCCGCTGTGATATGGCGGTAAAGGAGCTTACGGAGGCGCTGGAAGCCATAAAGGTGGATGAGAGGCTGCTGGTATATGGGGGGGAAATAAAAGCATTAAATGATGAAAGGTCCCTATTTGCCGAAAAAAGGCAGAGACTGGTGGAAGCCGAAACAAAAATAGAACACCTGGAAGGACAGGTGCGCGAGAGATTGTTAGACCTGGGGCCGGGCTGGGATGAAAAAAGCATATTGGAGCTGGATCTATCCTTAACTGCCCACCGCAAAGCAGAAGATTTTGCCCGGCAATTTAAGGCCAAGGAGGAAGAGTTAAGGGATATAACCAAGGAAAGGGAGACCCTGCAGGAAAACCTGAAGGGGCGACAGCAAAATTTAAACCAGATAGAAGACAAGCTTTCCTCCCGGCCGGTTCATGAAAATGACGAAATGATACTGGACGAGCGTTTTAATGCCCTGGAACAATTGAGCACTGTCCTGCAGGAAGTGCGGACCGGGGAGGCAAAATGTGAGGGGGAGCAAAGACGCCTGGTTGATTTACAGACTCGGAAGGATTTTATAAGCAATAGCATGCAAGCTGAAACCGGCATAACAAAGCTTGGCTGGCTGTCATGGTTGCCGGCGGCACTGGGTGCTGCTGTTCTTATGGTTGGTGGGTTAAACCTCTCGGGTATTCTGTTTTTTGCCGGAAGCATTGTAGTAACTTTACTTGCTTTCATTTACCAGAGAAGATTGCAGGCTCAATCCCTGGAGCGCCGCCACCGGCTGCAGCGGGAAATTGAAGCCCTGGATAGGGAATTGGAAGCAACCGGAGCACATCTGGAGGAAATGGAAACCCATATTGCCACATTGCAGGGTAATATAAAGGTTTTGGCCGCTAAACTTCAATGTGATCCGGGTATTAGTGCCGGGGACCTACCCCTTATTCGCCGGAGATTGGAACAGGAAAGGGAAGACAGGCGCATACTCCGGCAGTTGGAGGGCGAAAGGAAGAAAGCGGTACGGGATTTGGCGGCTGTTCAAGAAGATTTAAGGGAATTAGGTGAGAAAGAAAGGAATAAGTACCGGGAATTGGAGCAGTTGAAGGAACGCTGGCATCAATGGTGCTTGGATACCGGTTTGCCGGATATGAAGCCTTCGAATATTATTTCTTTTCTGCACTTATCTGAAAGGGCCAGGGACAGCATAAACAGGCTGCGGCTCAGCCGGGAGGAACACCGGCAAATACTGGCGTACATTGAAGATTATATACAAAGGGTTAATAATATTAACAGTAACTTGAACAGGGAACCGGTTGTATGGGATAATGCGGACAGTTGTATACTACACCTGGCTTCGCTATTGGAAGAAAACCAGGCAAAAGCTGAACAGAAAAGGTCCCTGCGGGACCGGTTAAATGAAGCCATAAGCGGACGAAAGCCTGCCCGGGCCGAACTCACGGCAGTGGAAGAATCCTTGCGGGAATTGCTGCAGTCGGGCCAAGCCCAAAACGAGGAGGAATTTCGGTGGCGTGCCGCTGTTTTTGAAAAAAGGGAAAGGTTAAAAGATGAGGTGGAGAGGCTGGAGGAAAACCTCATTTCCCTGGCCGGCACCCCCCGGGAGTACCGGGAGCTTTGCCTCGAATTGGAAGGTTCCGGCCGGGAGGATAACCGCAAGGAATTGGAGCAGGTGCAAGGAGAAATTCTCCGGCTGGAGAAGGCCTGGCGACAGATTAGTGAGCAAGCTGCCGAAAAGAGATTGCGTATCGAGGAAATGGAAAATGGGGATGTGCTGGCCAGATCCCGCCAGGAGATGAGTATGCTGCAGGAGCAGCTGGCCCGGGAGGCCAAAGAATGGCGCGTGCGCACACTGGCTTTTGCCCTTCTGGATATGGCCAAGCAAAAACACGAGCGTGACCGGCAGCCCGCGGTATTGTTGGAGGCATCCCGCTACTTGGATGAAATGACTTTGGGACGCTACAAGCGTGTGATTTCTCCTGTGGGATCCCCGGGACAACTGGAAGTGGAACGGCCCTCCGGGGAAAGGGTGACTGCCTCAAATTTGAGCAGGGGGGCCGCCGGGCAGTTATACCTGAGCCTGAGGCTGGCGCTGGCGGGACATTACAGTTCCATGGTGGCTCCGCTGCCCGTAATGCTGGATGATATCATGGTGGATTTTGACCGGTATCGTTTAAACGGTGCTGTAAACGTGTTAAAGGAATTTGCCAAGACACGCCAGGTATTGCTATTTACCTGCCACCGCCATATAATGGATATTATTTCCCAATTACTACCGGAGCACAAGTGTCTAACATTGGAAGACGGAATAAAGGTAATATGAGGCAAAAAAAACAAAGGATAAAAAGGATAATCAGGCGGGTTGTGGAATATTGTGAAATTATAAAAATAAGTATTATCTTAAAGAATCACCGTGGGAGAATAACTTTGAGGGATAACAATTCTGTTTTGCAGTGCTTAGATGAGTATATTCGACAAACATTAATTCCCAAATGTAAATTGCAGGGCGGTATGTAAAGATATGCAAGTAAGGTAGGCAGAAAAATAAAAATGCGCATGACAAAAAGACCTTTTTAAAAG
>JAALLP010000082.1_pt1 | contig 27147 bp, 32 predicted proteins | sample 7245951 | NCBI WGS metagenome assembly JAALLP01 (sample SAMN13049199, study PRJNA578106) | oil field metagenome | isolation source: filtered produced water from oil reservoir B6 | place: USA:offshore Texas | collected 2016
ATACTTTTCAACATCGGCAGGATTTATTCATTAAAAATGGTTCCTTAATAAGCCCTATTATGCATTTAAAACCTCCGCTAACGCGGTGGTCCTACTTTAACATATTAACGTGCTGAGGGTCAGACCCCTTCTGGGAGGTTTTGGAAAGCTATTTAAGCTTTCCGAAGCCTCCCCGCGCACATAAACCGCATACGGGTCGAAAACCTTACAGTCGAGCCCGCCCAGCTTTTCACAGATATTTCTGAGCGCTATTTCCCTTTCATTATGGATCCCGGTAACCACACCGGGCCTGAATAAGACAACAAAATTACCCAGTTGCTTTTTCATTTCCTCCTCCTTCCCGAAAAAACCGAACCTGACCCAACTAACCCGGCCACCATAAAATTTTTCTCCGCACGCCAAGCCGGAGCTTTTTGTTTCACCTCCCGCAAAAAAATAAACCGGGCGCACGACATATTAACCCGGTACTGGTCAAATCTAAATATACCCTCCTTTCCACACCGGGAGGCACAGCGGTTTCCCCCTGCACCCTATCGGCCCGGACTCCTTGGCCAGTGGCTGTAGGTGTCCGGGCTCGGAGATATATATTTATTAAAAATAAAACCCGGCATTGCGGAAAAAGCAACGCCGGGCCTGTTTAATCCTGGCCGGTGATCCTCTCCTTTCCGCAATGGGAGGCATACCGGTTTCCCGGTATACCCTACCGGTCCGGTCACCATAACAATGTAAGTCTACAGGTTTACCGGACTCGGAGAATGTTTTTTTCATTTATGTACTGGATATGAAAATATAGCAAACTATATTAACAGATTAAAGTATTTCCAACAGAAAAGTCAAGGGGAGGTTTTGATCAATTGAAAGAAATAACGCTCGCCACGACGACCAGCGCCCAGGACAGCGGTTTGCTCGGCCAGCTGCTGCCCAAGGTTGAGCCGAAAGCGGCTATAAAGTTAAAATTCATGCCGTAGGCAGCGGCATGGCAATGGATATGGCCCGCAAAGGCCAGGCCGATGTGCTGCTGGTGCATGACCCGGCAGGGGAACAGCAAAAAATCAATCGCATAATTTCAGCCCTTAAATTACAGGCTAATTCAGATTATTGCAAAAATGGAAAAGCTTTACCTTTATATATAGTTCTAACATCTGAGCAAAGAAACTGCAGTAGGTAATATCCGGGTTAAAAAAATTCCCGCAGAAGGTATTCCTGGAACATCGGCTCTACAAAAGCATAACTTCCCCGCCCGGTTTTTTCAATTATCGCTTTAGAAATAAGATGGTCTATGGCTCTTTTAACTTCATTGGGGTTCATATTTTTGGCGTAAACACTTTTACCAAAAGCAATCCGTTTCAATACCTCGCGAACTTGAAAACGCTGGCTTAATTCATCCAATATTTCGTCGTAAACCGGCGTTTGGGTGATCAAAGCGCGATCATAACCTAACCGAACCATACCCGGGGTAATAGTATTCTCTCCAGCTTCCAGGAGCGCGTAAAAAATCTCTGAACAGACAAGCATTGTATCCTGGGGGTGACCACCGGTTTTATTGAGAATTTCTTTAACAATTTCGTATTCAGTGTTGATACCACGATCACCAAATTTTTCAATGATATATTCTACCCATGCATTTTCCGGGATGGGGGGAATGGGAAGAATGGTGGCAAAACGATAAAAAGCCTCTTTCCGGTTCCCGAACAAAGTATCCATAATCCCTTCTTTGGAACCAAGAAACATATATGATACCCTTTGCTGATTCTGAAAATGGGATCGCATCTTTTTAAAAATGTCGGCATCTACTACCCTGGAAGCGTCCTGAAATTCATCAAATAAAACAACCATGGATTTTTGATCATGTTTCGCCAGAACATCCGGCAGATCAAGAGCGTAATCAAGTAAAACGTCATCATTTTGTTCGTCTTGGAGAAACCCGATACCAAACTCCAAATCTTCAAGTTTTATAGTAAGCCTGGCCGTACCGGCAATAGACTTGGCACGGTTTTTCAGGATATCAATTGTTCTACGAACACCGGTCCTGTTTTCCAGGCAGGCGTTAATCAGGCAAATAGTAAAATCCCGCTTATTGGAAAGCCGGAAAAAATCAACCGATGCTGTGTAAAACCCCTGCTTTTTAACCCGCCTTAAAACTTCATGGGCCAGGGAAGTTTTACCTATTCTTCGGGGACCGGCCAACATGATACTCTGCCCTTCAGCCAGTCTGGTTTGAAGCGAAACGATAAAATCCTCTCTATCCACAACGTCTTTTTCCGGAACGGGGCCACCAAGGGGAAATAATTTGCCGGGCAAAATAAATCACCCCACTAATGTTACTATGCGTGTAATATATTATTACACATTGTGTAATATGTCAACCGTAGACACAATAAGTAAATAAGTTAAGGGCCTGACTCCCAACCAAATCCTGATTTCATATGGTATAATTACAACTTGACGAATCAATCCCTGGGAGGTGGAAATGATGATCACAAATTTGGAAATAGCCCTTGAAGAGATGGAGCAGCAGGCTTTACTTAAAGGGAAGATGGAAGGACTAAAAGAAGGAGAATTGAAAGGGAAGATGGAAGTGGCAAAGAACTAGCTGCTGCTCAACGTGGATATCGAGACTATTTCAAAAGCTACAGGGTTGACGGCCGGTGAGTTGGCCGGTGAGTTGACATCCATGCCGCCGTCACGGACTCTTACAAGGCAGCTATATTCCGTCCCGCAGTCAAAGAGAATTGAGGGAACTTATCCGCTACCGCCGGAGCCTTATTGAAGAACGCGCCCGGGAAATCAACCGCATCCAAAAGGTCCTTGAAGGTGCCAACATCAAGTTGTCTTCCGTAGCCAGTGCTCCCTTTTAACGAAGACCTGGAACTGTTGGACACCATTCCCGGAGTGGGCCGGCGCACGGCCGAGCAAATTTTAGCGGGGTTAATAGGCAGCGCCTGCCGGACCGGCTTGTCGATGGCGGGCAGCCGCCGGGCAGGTCGTTTACCTCCCGGCCACCGGGCCGGGCAACCTTATCATCAGGTGCCCGAAGCCTGCCAATTGGCGAAGGACCGGGGGGGCTATAGAAAGGCCGGGCACGAAGCAAAATTAATTCGTGCCGGGCAAAAAGCGCAAGTCACTGCCCGTACCGGCCCGGTAAAACCGGGTCCGGCCAAGGGGGTTTAAAAGGTTCCGGTAGATATGTCTTTTATCCATATCTACGGGACCAACTGCATACGGCCCATGCTTTTAAATATAGAGAGCAAATTGAGGTAATCCTTGACCCTGCCCATTACTTCAATTCGTATAATTTTTGTGCCCTGTGTGTTGGCGGGCGGCACGCGGCGATTTTGGGGAGAAGGCGTGGAGCGTAGCGAAACGCCTTCTCCCCAAAATTAAAAAATATGTATCCTTGTGGGCGTCACCGCCCAACCAGGCATGCGACTGCCCAGGCCGTGACCCGCGTAGCCCGGCTTATAAGCGCCCCGGGCTGTGGTGGGCTGTGGTGTGCCCGGGGAAAGTAGCCTGGTGCGCGCCGGTAATCTGTGCAACAGCGCAGCCGCGCCCCGGCCACTGTGCCGCTGCTGCGGCCCCGGGCTCCGAGACATGACCAGTGATGGATGATAAAAGCTTTGCTGCGTATTTTCTTTGTTATGTGCAATAGCACCTTAGGAAAAACTTCTTAAAAAAACTGCTAATCTGATTTAAATTAAAGGCAATCATCTAAGTTTGTTAAGGATTGAATGCTCATGCCTAAAATCGGTGCACGTATATTAAAAACTAGTATTGCCGTTACTATAACCATGTTTATTTGTAATTTACTTAAATTGGAACCGGCTATCTTTGGTGCTGTATCAGCGGTCGTAAATGTGCAACCATCCGTATATTTGACCATCAAAGCAGCCAAAGAGCAGATTATTGCTCATGTTTTAGGCGTAGGTGTGGGTCTTATATTTGGTTATGTTTTTGGTGGTAGTCCGCTTACAATGGGAGTCGCTACAATATTTGTGATTTCCTTATTTGTAAATCTGAACTTAAAGAATGGTCTTCTAATGGGTATAGTTGCAGCCATTTTTATTTTAAGTTCTTCACCGGACCAGTTTCTTTCTCATGCCCTCGACCGATCAGCAGTTATTTTTATTGGTCTTGTAATAGCCATGCTTATTAATGTTACATTATGGCCTCCTCGTTATGGGCAGTTGCTAACCATTAAATTACGGGAAAGTAACGATACAGCTGTTCATTACTTTTGCCAAGCTGTTAGAGACTTTGTTCGTCTTGAAAATGAACAGATACCGGTACCCCATACAGAGAAAGAAAAGGTTGATAAATTAATTAGCGAATGCCGGGTATTGGCCGAACATGCCCGAAGGGAAAGATATAACACAGTTAATAATTACGAGTACCTAGACCTTAACAATTGGCTTCTTTTGGCTGAAAAGCTAATAAATTATAGTGAAATGCTAGTGGTAAAGGCTGACCGAATCTACGAATTGTTACCTAGTCGGCTTGAGAGACGGCTAAAACACGGGGCTAATCCAATAAGCAGTGAATTCCGGTCCATGCTCAATATATTGGAGAGTGGATGTTCTACTGTAATAAGGGTCAATAATAAGCTCAAAACCTTGGTCTGTGATAAAACATTAGTAAAGCCGGAAGAAATTAGTGAAACTTATTGGGAAAGCCTCACAGATGCAGTAGATAAATGGCATGATAGGTTTTCTGGTAGTTATTATCTGCACGCTTTAATTGAAATTGGTGTGGTAGCCAGTGAAATAAGATGGACATCCCGAGAAGGTAAAAAGCTTATTAATATGATAATTGGTGTAAATTCAACTACATTAAATAACGAAACTTAATGTGCACATAATAAACAGAATGTGAAGCAAAATATTGAGTATTCAGGTCCTGACCCTTACGCCGCTGCGAAAGGGTGACCCTACCGGGCGCCTGCCCGGTCCTCTTAAAGGGCAACTGTGGAAGTTGGGAACAGGCGGAGAACAAAATGCTCGGGGGTGGAGTAGGGGATAGATAAAAATACCATACATAAGGGGTCAGGCTTCACTTTGTGAAATTCTTTGGGAAACCTCAAATGCCAGGCCCTTAACTTATTGAGGTAAAACCTTCCCCGGCTAATGCCGGGATTTTTTTCATGCTACCACTGTCTCCCAATAAATGACTGTGATATAATAATATCAAGGAAGTGATTCAGTGCCGGAAAAAGACATGACGAGCAATAAGGAACCCCACCATCCTCACGACAAAGGCTACAAACAGCTCCTGTCCAACAAAAGGACGTTTTTAGAACTCATAAAGACCTTTGTCAGAGAAGACTGGGTAAAAGAAATTGATGAGGGCGACCTGGTAAAGGTCGATAAATCGTACGTACTGCAGGACTTTAGTGAAAAAGAAGCAGATATTGTTTACATGCTGCGGACAAAGGAAACGAACGTCATATTCTACGTCCTACTGGAACTGCAGTCCACCGTGGACTACACCATGCCCTTCCGCTTGCTGCTGTACATGACCGAAATCTGGCGGGACGCGTACAATAATACGCCGCAGAACGAAAGAGAGCGGAAAGGCTTCAGGCTCCCGGCAATCATCCCCGCGGTCCTCTACAACGGCGCCGGCAGGTGGACAGCGAGTACTAATTTCAAAGAGATGCTGTCGGGGTACGAAAAGTTCCAGAAACATATACTTGATTTTAGCTACATCCTCTTCGACGTCAACCGTTACAGCGAGGAGGAGCTATACCGGGCGGCCAACCTGATCTCCAGCGTGTTCGTGCTGGACCAGACAATGGGCCACCGGGAACTGATCAGGCGCCTTAAAAAACTCATCGGAGTGCTGAATAAACTGACCCCGGATGAATTTAAGCAGATAATGACCTGGCTGAAGAATGCAGTCAGACCAAAAATGCCAAAATACCTGCAGAAGAAAGTCGACCGGATTTTGGAAGTAAGTAACCCGTGGGAGGTGGAAATAATGATCACCAACATTGAACTGGCCCTGGACGAAATGAAGCGAGAGGCTTTGAGAGAAGGCAAAATGGAAGGGAAAATGGAAGGCAAAATGGAAGGGAAAATGGAAGGCAAAATGGAAGGCAAAATGGAGGTTGCCATGGCTGCCTTGAAAAAAGGACTGCCCGTAGATGTAGTAGCGGAAATAACCGGACTGCCCGTGGAAACCGTCCTGAAACTAAAAAATCAGTTGGAAAATTAAGCATACGAGCCACAGGAAACAGACGGAGCCAGGCACTTAACCCATTAACTTACTGGCAAGAGTGCATATAGCCGGCGTCCCCGGGGGAGATGTCCCTTGGGGGCGCCTTCTTTTACGCCGGGCAGTTGCCGGCTGGGGCATCTCGCTGCAAAAAAGAGTGAAAACACGCCGAAAAACTTTCCGCTACTCAAAAGGGCATCCCCGATTTTCAGCCGCACCAAATCCTGATTTTTAAGCCTGCGCTGGGCCAGTTCAGACAAGATTTCCGGGTCTTGTTTACCGGCAATCATTGTTTCAATCAGGCGCGCCCCGACTTGCCCAATATGTCGCTGAGATAAACCCTGTTCCTGTAAGAAAAAACTCCTTATAACCAGGGTCCGGGTAAAACCCGGACCCAAAAATTTTTCTGCGAAGGAACAGGTCGTATTAGCAAAGATTTTTGGAGACGTCCGTTATTTAGCTTTGGTGACCCCCGGGCAGGTAGTTCAGCCGGGTGGGTTGAACTATCCCGGCGGGTGATAAACCGCAGGTATGGTGATTTACTTAAAATTTACAGGCTTTTAACCGAAATTAACAAGTACTTTATTGGTATTTTACAGCTATATGCGATAGTAATTACAAAACGGACCCGGCTCTTTTCGGCCGGGGCGTTTTTATTTAGAGGCAACTTATCTAGACATCTACACATGTTTTGGGGTGATTGGATTGAAATCAGTTGAGTTTAATAAATACAGTGGTGTTCCCTATTACCGGCAGCTGGCGGACATACTGCGGCGGCAGATCCGGGACGGCGTCTTCGCGGCAGGTGAAAAACTGCCGTCTGAAAAGGAACTGAGCGCCGTCTACGGGGTTAACCGGCACACCGTCCGCCAGGCCGTAGCCGAACTGGTTTCCCGGGGGCTGGTCTATAAACAGAAGGGTAAAGGCACTTTCGCCGGTCCCGCCGGCGGAGCGGTAAATTACCGTTATGCCCGCAGCCACAGCTTTACGCAAAATATCCAGGACCTGGGTTTAAAGCCCGGTGTTCGCATTCTAGAGGCGGAGGAGGTGCGCGCCACCGCACAGGTTGCCGAAAACCTGGGCCTGGCTGTCTCCGACGGGGTGTTTCGCCTGGAGATTCTTCGTTTTGTCGAGGAAATTCCCTTTTGTATCGGCACTATCTATTTACCTGTTGCGCAAGTTCCGAGGCTGCTGGAAAGATTAAACGGTTTCACGTCCCTGTACCGGCTATTGGAGGATGCTTACAGCATAAGGCCGGTGCGCTTGCGTTCGGTTTTTCACGCAGCCTTTCCGGAGATTGATGACGCGTTGATACTCCAGATTCCGCAAGGTCAACCGGTTTTAAAAGTGGAGAGCGTGATGGTTACCGGCGAAGGCCTGCCCATTGAATACAGTACCGGCAGATTCCGGAGCGATCGCTGTAAGATCGGTGTGGACTTTGTTTAGGCTGGTGCCGGTGATTTCATAAAAAAGATGGAAAGGGGGCGGTTGCTCCAAAGCACAGGAGTTATGAAAGATGTGCGATTCATCAGGTAGTTGGCGCTATAATCTCTTCGGCTGCAGTTTGGCAGAAGCAATTTAAGAGGAGGGAAAAACATGTTCCGAAACAGCAAATTTTTTATCTTGCTGGTTATACTGGCGCTGTCAATGCTCTTATTGGCCGGTTGTGGCGGCGAAAAACAAAATGAAGGATCCAATGCACCCGCTGAAAAACAAGGCACTGAGATGAAAGAGTTGAAAATGGGCCTGATCCCGGCGGAAGACCAGGAAGAAATGCTGAAACGCTTTGGTGGTACCATTGCCTACCTCGAAAAAAAATTGGGCATGAAAGTGGAGACTTTCGTTGCCACCGATTATTCAGGGGTAATTGAAGCCATGCGTTCGAAAAAGATTGACGTTGCTTTCTTTGGTCCCTTTTCCTATGTGCTGGCGTCCGATGTGGCCGGCGCCGAGGCTTTTGCCGTAGGCGTGCGCAAAAACGGCAAGTCGACCTACCGGAGTATCATCGTCACTCATAAAGACAGCGGGATTAAGACATTAAACGACTTAAAGGGAAAGGACTTTGTGTTTGTGGATCCTGCTTCTACATCCGGCAACCTCATCCCCCGGTTGATCTTGAAAAAAGCCGGTATTGACCCCGAAAAGGATTTTAAGAGTGTAACTTATGCCGGTGGACATGACGCGGTGGAGCTGGCAATTAAAAACAAGAAAGCGCCTGCGGGGGCGGATAACGATATTACTTACGAAAGGATGGTGGAGGAAAAGCTGATTTCACCCGGGGAAAATATCATCATTGCCAAATCAGATCCCATTCCCGGCTCTCCCATTGCCTGGAGGAAAGATTTGCCGGAAGACTTGAAGCAAAAAATCAAGCAGGCTTTCTTAAACATGCACAATGAAGATCCTGGGGCGCTGAGCGGTTACGGTGCGATTATACGTTACGATGAAGCCAGTGACAGCGATTATGACATTATCCGGGAGGCGGCAAAAATCTTAAACCTTGATTTAAAGAAGATGGGTTAAAAAATATATCCGTTGTCGCGGGGCGGGTTACGCCCGTCTCGCCGGCGGACAAGGATGGTGCACAGAATAGGACGGGAAAAATATTGCTGAACTGAAATATATGGAGGTGTTGGGAAAGTGATTAAAATTGCTGGTTTAAATAAGAAGTATTCCGGTGGTGTGCAAGCCCTGCGTGATGTTAATCTGGAAATAAACAAGGGCGAGTTTGTGGTCTTGCTGGGACCGAGCGGTGCGGGGAAATCAACCCTTCTGCGTTGCATCAACGGCCTGGTGAAGCCAACTGCCGGGCAGGTATGGGTGAACGGGGTACAGGTAGGGGCGGAGAGCGGTCGTAGCCTGAGAAGATTACGCCGCCAGATTGGTATGATATTCCAGCAATTTAACCTGGTTAAGCGGTTGCTGGTATTGGATAATGTTCTTTGCGGCCGTTTGGCCTATACTACCCTGTGGGGCAGCTGCTGCCGCTTCTTTCCCCGCCGGGATGTGGAACTGGCCGTGTCCTGCCTGGAACGGGTGGGCTTGCGTGATAAGGCTTACCAGCGGGCCGACCAGTTGAGCGGCGGCCAGCAGCAGCGGGTAGGTATTGCCCGGGCCCTGGTCCAGCAGCCGGCAGTACTTTTGGCGGATGAGCCGGTAGCTAGTTTGGACCCCCGCTCATCACGTACAGTTATGGAAACACTGTGGGAAATTAATCGCCAGGACCATATTACGGTAATTGTGAGCCTGCATGATGTGGACCTGGCCATGGAGTTTGCCCGGCGGGTAGTGGGCATTCGTGATGGAAGCGTGGTAATGGATAAGATGATAAATCAAGTAAAAAGGAATGATCTGGGATACATCTACGATGATACGGGAAGCGAACTGCCGGGTCATTCGGGTACGTATGGGAGGATAGAATATGCCCATGCCTGACCACATGAACAGTGGTGGTTTCAAAGGAGGTTTACCCCCGGGTAGGAAGGTGATCGATGTTGGAGGATGTTCCGGAAACAGCCGGGAGAGCGAAAAAATAAGGCCGGCCTGGAGAAATTACCTTTCTCTACAGCGGGTAGTGGTTCTGGTTTTTTTGCTGGGTGTTTACGCCTGGAGCGCTTGTGGTACCAATCTGAGCACAACAGAGCTGGTGCAGGGTTATCCACATATGATGGATTTTTTTTCCCGTTTGTTTCCACCAAACTTGGCAATTATACCGGAATTGATTCCCCCCACCATTGAGACCATCCAGGTAGCCATCTGGGGAACTACACTGGCCGTGTTGCTGGCTGTTCCTTTAGGTATACTGGCGGCAGCCAACCTGAATCCCCACCCGGTTCTTTACACCGGGGCCAGAACGATTCTCAATGCACTGCGGGCCGTTTCCGAAATGGTTTTCGGGCTTATTTTTGTGGCCGCAGTGGGTTTAGGGCCCTTCCCCGGGGTGCTGGCGCTGGCCTTCCATTCCGCCGGGATGCTGGGCAAGTTTTACGCCGAAGCCATCGAAAGCATTGACACCGGACCGGTAGAGGCGTTGGAGGCCACCGGGGCTCATAAACTGCAGGTGATTATTTACGGTATTATACCCCAGGTACTCCCTGAATTTATCGGCTATAATCTTTACCGCTGGGAACACAATGTCCGTGCTGCTACCGTTCTTGGCCTGGTAGGGGCCGGAGGAATTGGTTTCGAACTGGTCACAAGCATGCGGTTGTTTAAATATTCCGATACGGCCAGTATTTTGCTGGTAATTCTGTTTACGGTGACCGTGGTGGATTATATTTCCTCGCGTATTCGTGCCCGGGTGATTTAATGCGACGTGTTTTTCAAAAGGATGGTGAAGTCATTGGATTATCAAGAAATCAGTTATATTGTGGCTGAAGGGGAACCGGCAGTGCTGGCGGCCTTGGCCGAAGAGTTGTTGCAAGCAGCAGAAGTCAAGGTGATTCAGGAGCCTGCCACCAGTTTGGTAATGATGCAGGCGCTGGAGTCGGTGCAGGGATACCCGTTTAATTTGGGCGAGGTATTGATTACCGAGTGTGCGGTAGAGGTGAACGGGGTGCCGGGGAAGGGATTTGCCCTGGGTGATGAACCGGAAAGGGCGCTGTGCCTGGCACTGATCGATGCCGTCACCAGCGGGGGGCACTCGCCGGCAGGCAGGATTACAGCTGTTCTGCAGGAAGAGGAAGATAAAATCCGGCAGCAAAAGAGGTTTGAATTTGCCCTGGTAGCCCGGACCAGGGTTGATTTTGAGGTGATGAATTCATGATTGCGGTGGAAAAATCTTTCGACCGGGTTTTTGATGCACAGCAGGTATTCCGCTGTATCCTGGATGCCATGGCCCGGCCGGGCAAAGTTAATTTATTGCCGGTTACCGGCCTTTGTCCCCCCGGCGGCTGGTGTTCCCGGGTGGCGGCGGTAGCTTTTACGCTCCTGGACCGGGAGGTTGCCTTTTGCGTTTTGGGTGGAGAAACAGAGGAAATAACAAATTACCTGGCTGTAAATACGGGCAGCCGGCCCGTGCAAGTTGAGGCGGCCGACTTCATTATCGCGCCGGGACGGGAGGCTATTCCCGGGTTGGCTCTGGCCGGGCGGGGGACGCTGGAACACCCCGATGGCGGGGCCACGGTTATTATTATCATCGATGAAATCCTGTTTGACGGCGAAATCCCGGCTGCTTCGGAACACCGGGGACTGGCGGTAACGCTATCCGGTCCCGGCATACCCGGCCACCGCCGGCTGCTGTTCCGTGGTTTGCACCCGTCTTACCTGGAACATTTCAAAGTGCTGAATCGAGAATACCCTCAGGGGGTGGACTGGATCATAGTGGCCGGGGACGGCCGGGTAGCTTGTCTGCCCAGAACTACTACGGTGCACCGGGAGGTGGGGATCTAATGGGTTACGTTGCCGTAAAAGGTGGTACGGAAGCCATTGCCGAAGCGGCGAAAATGCTGCGCTATTTTCGCCTCAAAGGCGAGTCCCGGCCGCTGGAAGTCCGTCAGATTCAGGAACAGCTGCGCCTGGCGGTGGATAAGGTAATGGGCGAAGGTTCTTTATATGCCCCCTTTCATGCCGCCCTGGCTTTAAAACAGGCCGAGGGGGACACCATCGAAGCGTCTTTTATCCTGCGGGCTTACCGTTCCACTCTGCCCCGGAGCTATGTCTCACTACCGGCGGATACCAGGCAAATGTGTATTCTGCGGCGCATTTCCGCTGCTTTTAAGGATGTTCCCGGCGGCCAGTTGTTGGGGCCCACCCGGGACTATACCCAGCGTTTGCTGGATTTTACCCTGTGCGAAGAAGGGGGAAAGCAGGTAACGGAATTTATTGAACAATATTTTAAGGGCCTGGATATTATGGAAGAAGTTCCCTCATTTCCAAAGGTGGTCGATCTGTTGCGCCGGGAGGGATTACTGGCGGAAGAAGAACCGGTAAAGCCGGAGCCCCCCGACATCACCCGGGAGCCCTTGACCTTTCCCGCTCCCCGCCAGGCTGCTTTGCAAGTGCTGGCCCGCGGGGAAACGGGGGGGCTTTTGGCTCTGGCTTACAGCAATATGAAGGGTTATGGGGATATTCACCCCACCATCGGCGAATTGCGGGTGGGCTACCTGCCTTTACGCCTGAAGGATTCCCGGGGGCGGGAGGTATATGTGGGCAGGGTGTTGGTTACTGAAGCCGAAGTGATTGCCCGGCTGGATGCCTCCAGTGAAAAGGGTAAACCGCAGTTTACCCTGGGTTACGGGCTTTGTTTCGGTCATAACGAGTTAAAGGCCATTTCCATGGCCGTGCTGGACCGGGCCATGCGCGGCGACGGAGCCCGGACACCGTCCGAGGACCAGGAGTTCGTGCTGTCCATAGTGGACGGTATCGAATCTTCAGGGTTTGCCGCCCATTACAAGTTGCCCCATTACATCACTTTCCAGTCCGATCTGGACCGCCTGCGTACAGCACGGCGATGCAAGGGGGAGAAGTTGAATGAAACTGGTTGACCTGATTCCGCCGCGCCGCACGGGCTATAACTTTGCTTTTCTTGATGAGTACACCAAGAGCGAGGTGCGGCGAAAGATTCTTAAAGCCGTGGCCATTCCGGGATACCAGGTACCTTTTGCTTCCCGCGAGTTGCCGATTGCCCGGGGTTGGGGCACAGGCGGCTTACAGATTACGCTTTCCTTGCTGGGACCGCGTGATGTGCTCAAAGTGATCGATCAGGGTTGCGACGGCAGTGTTAATGCCGTCAACCTGCGGCAGCTGGCGGTACTTACCACGAATATCAAAACCACCTTTGACACCATGGAAGCGACAGTTATCCAAACAAGGCATCGCATTCCCGAAGAGCCCATGACCGAAAACCAGATCCTGGTGCTGCAGGTGCCCTATCCGGATGCTTTGCGCATTGTGGAACCCAGCGAGCGGAAGACCAGGCAAATGCACGCCGAGCAGGACTACAGCCGGATGTGGGTCTATCTCTACGAGGACATTATACGCTGGGGGGAAATCACCATTGGCGCCCGCTACCCCGTGCTGGTGCACGGGCGATATGTCATGGACCCCTCTCCTATTCCCCGCTGGGACATACCCAGGTTAAATATGGCTGAAACCCTCTACCTCTTTGGTGCCGGCAGGGAAAAACGTATTTACGCCATCCCTCCCCACACCTGCGTTGTTCCGCTGGAATTCGAAGATCATCCCTTCCGGGTGGAGGATTTTGCCGGGCAGGCCTGTATTCGTTGCGGCAGCACAAATAGCTTTCTGGATGAAATCTACGACAGCCATACCGGTCGAAAAGTTTACGCATGCTCCGATACGGCCTATTGTGATAAACGGTTGGAAGTACATTCCGGTACGGGGAGGAATGGCCTTTGAATAAACACGGGTGGAATAGTTTACTACTGCAGGTGAAAAAACTCGTCAAGATCTACGGTGAGCAGTGCCCTTATTGTCTTGAACTGACGGGACCGCAGGCAAACACCCAGGTTTGCCCCCGCTGTGGTTCGGTGGTGGCCTGCGGCGGTATTTCCCTGGAATTATATGAGGGAGAAATTCTGGGTATCGTGGGAGAAAGCGGGTCCGGAAAAAGTACGCTGGTGCGGTGTCTTTATTTTGATGAAACGGCAACGGAGGGAGAAGCTTACTTGTCCAGTTATGAGCAGGCCAAAGTAAATATTTTACAGGAAAGCGGCCAGCGCCAGCGTTATTTACGTAATCATCTCATGGGTATGGTTTATCAGAACCCTCAACTGGGGCTGAATTTCGATTTCTCGTGTGGCGGTAATATCGCCGAAAAACTTCTGGCGGCTGATGTCAGGCACGTGGGCCGCATCCGTGAACAGGCAGCCCATTTACTGGCGCAGACTGAAGTACCCGTGGAGCGGATGGATGAGCTGCCGGCGCATTTCAGCGGCGGGATGCAGCAGCGGGTGCAAATAGCCAAGGCTTTGGCCCATAACCCGCCCCTGCTCTTGTTGGATGAAGTAACCACCGGTCTGGATGTTTCGGTCCAGGCCCGGGTGCTGGACCTGATCAAACAGCTGCAGCGCCGGCTGGGGATAGCCATGATTGTAGTTTCCCACGACCTGGGGGTAATCCGGTTGTTGGCCGATCGTACCGCCGTAATGAAAAACGGCCACGTGGTAGAGATTGGACTTACCGATCAGATTCTGGAGGATCCCCGGCATCCCTATACCCAACTGCTGGTCAATTCTCTTTTGTGACGGGGGAGGGGAAACAAATGAGCGAAATTTTAAGAGTGGAAAACCTTTGCAAAAATTTTACCCTGCATATGCTGGACGGCAAAACCATTATGGGCTGCCGGAATATTTCTTTTGCTGTTGAAGAAGGTACTTTTCTGGGTATCTTCGGCCCCAGCGGGTCCGGTAAATCTACGATCTTAAAATGCATTTACCGGACTTACCTGCCTTCAAGCGGTAGCATCAGGTACCTGTCCCGTCGTTACGGAAAAGTAGACCTGGCCCGGGTACCGGAACGGCAGGTGCTGGTTTTGCGACAGGAGATAGGCTATGTTTCGCAGTTTTTGCGGATCATGCCCCGGGTGTCGGCGGTGGATGTGGTAGCCGAAAGGCTGTGGCAGCAGGGCACAGACCAGGAGGAGGCCCGCAGGGCAGCCCGGGAATACCTGGCCCGGCTGGGCGTGGCCAAGGAGTTATGGGATGCTTATCCGGTTACCTTCAGTGGGGGAGAACAACAGCGGGTTAACCTGGCCCGGGCACTGATTACCCGGCCCCGCCTTTTACTTTTGGATGAACCCACCGCTTCCCTGGATATAAACACCAAAAACACGGTACTCGGGTTACTGCAGGAGCTGAAGGAATCCGGTACCGGCATGGTCGGCATCTTTCACGATATTAATGCGGCCAGGCGTTTGGTTGACAGGGCATTCGTCATGCAAGACGGTTATTGTTATTCGGAAAATTGGGGGGGACTGGCGTGAGTAGTAAACTGGTAATTATTAACGGTCGCGCTGTTACTCCGGACGGCGTGGTGGAAAATGCCTGCCTGGTGGTTTCCCGGGGGATAATTGTGGAAATCGGGCCGGCCGGTCAGGTGCGGTGTGCTCCGGGCGGGCGCAAGGGGGAGCCGGTGCTTGATGCCGGCGGGGCCTGGATGTTGCCTGGATGCATCGACCTGCACAGCGATGCTGTCGAAAGGGAAATCGAACCCCGGCCGCGGGCGGTATTTCCTGTTGAGCTGGCCTTTCGGGAACTGGAAAAACGCCTCGCCGGCTGTGGAATAACCACTATATTTCATTCTCTTTCCTTTGCCAAGGAACAACTCGGTTTACGTTCCAACAAAATGGCCGCCCGGGTTATCCGGCGTATCTGCGAACTGGCCGCCGGGCCGGCTTTGATCCGGCATCGTATCCATTTGCGATATGAAATTACCGACCTGTCGGCGGTGCCGCTAATCATGGAGTTATTGAATGAGGGCAAGGTGGATTTGCTTTCATTTATGGATCATACCCCCGGCCAGGGCCAGTTCCGGGAGCTGGAAAAGTACAAGGAGTGGGTGCGCTGGTCTTACGGTGTGCGGGAAGAAGAGATGGAAGAACTTCTGGCCAAAAAGGATGTGGACAGGGAGCAAGTGCAGGCTGCGATGCGCCGGTTGGCGAGTAAAGCCCGGGAGTTGGGTATACCTGTGGCTTCCCACGATGATGACTGTCCGGCCAGGGTAGCAATGGCTCATGAACTGGGAAGCAGCATCAGTGAATTTCCGGTAAACCTGGAAACTGCCTCTTATGCCAGGGAACGGGGACTACATGTCTGCGTGGGGGCCCCCAACGTGGTGCGGGGGGGCTCGCAAGCCCATAACCTGAGTGCCCGTGATGCGGTGGCGGCCGGGGCGGCGGACATTCTGTGTTCCGATTACTACCCGCCGGCCATGCTTTGCGCTGTTTTCCGGCTGGCCAAAACCCCTGATTCGTTGCCCCGGAGCATGTCCCTGGTATCGGCAAACCCGGCCCGGGCTGTGGGGCTGGCCGGGGAAGTGGGAGCACTGGAGGTTGGCCGGCGGGCGGACCTGGTGCTGGTTAACCTGGAAGAAGGAATTCCCCGTGTATTGATAACAATGGTGGACGGGCGGGTGGTTTATTCTCTTAATTACCGTTATGCAGGTGAGCAGGTGACAGCCTGTGATAACCAGTCATTATAACCATTGGGGAGAGAGTATTTATGTCTATCAAAGGATTTGGCATTAACGTCGATGCCGCCCGGCTGGACAACAATCTGGATACCCTGGCCCGAGACCTGGAATATTTTGCCGGGCTGGGTTTTGATTACGCGGAGATTCCCGTGCACGGGGTGGGGGCCATGGCCGGGGGGCGCTTGCTTCCCCGGCGGGTGGATGAGGTATGCCGGCTGCTGGCCCGGTTTCCCTTCCGTTATACCGTCCACGGTCCCAATCCCTTGAACCTGATGGATTTAGAAAATTTGTCCTGGCAAAAACAAGCCCTGCGCGCAAGCCTGGAATTTGCCGCGGCCGTCGGCGCGGAGGTGCTGGTGTATCACAGTGGCCGGTATATCCCAGAAGAGCACTTTCACCTGCCCGGGGGACGGCGGAACCTCAGCGCGGCAGCAAAGGAACAGTTGCTCCGGCAAGAGCGGGAAGCGCTGTTGGAATTGGCCGAAAGGGCTGACCGGTCGGGTGTGACCATCGCTATGGAAAATGCCCGGCCCTACCTGGATGCCAGTCCCTATTGTTATGCGGAACAACTATCCCTACTGGTGGAACAGGTGGCGGCCATCGACCACCCCCGGGTAGGCATAACCCTGGATACGGGTCATGCCTACCTGGCCGCACGGTATTACGGTTTTGATTTCCTGGCGGCCGTGGCCCGGGCCGCCCCGTATATTCGCCATGTGCACCTGCACGATAATTTCGGCCGGGTTTCCGGGTCCCTGGAAAAGAAACAGGCCGAATTGATGGCCACCGGCCGGGGAGATTTGCACCTGCCCGCCGGTTGGGGTGAAATACCGGTGGCCGAAGTGCTGGCCCTGCTGGAGGATTACACCGGGGTGGTGGTGCATGAAATTCGCCCCCGTTACTTGGAATGGGCCGGGGTGGCCCTGGAAAATGTGCGGCAACTGCAGGCCCGCTCCACAGTGGATCTTCCGGCACCCGGGCAAGGACCCGTTGAATAGCGAATACCGGCATGATAATACGTAAATTGTAACTGGTTTTTGAAGGCATCCTTTGGTGGTGCTCTTTAAAATCATCGTGACAGCCGAGGACGGGCAAAGTCGGGTCGGAGCGAAGCGGAGCCGTTTCCAGCGTTGTCAGGTGATGTCTGGCGACTACCCAATAGTATATTTTTTATCGCCATTATGATATAATAATAACAAACCTTATGATAAGGAGTGCCGGGCATGCCGATAATTAAACCAATTTCAGACCTCAGAAACAACTTCAACGAAATTTCAGAAATATGCCACAAAGAAGGAGAACCCGTGTTCATAACAAAAAACGGTCAGGGTGACTTGGTTGTTATGAGTTTAGCGTTGTACGAAAAACTAGAATCATTAATTGAATTATACCAAAAACTGGGTGAAGCTGAGCAAGAATGTCAAAATGGGTTGCCGACAATTTCTCATAAAGAACTTATGAAACAAATGAGGGCTAAAATAAATGGCTAAAAAGTACCGGATCGAGTATCTCCCCATTGCCCAAAAAGACCTTACAGAAATTATAGAATATATTCAAAATGACAACCCCGGCGCTGCACTTAATCTTCTTGATCAAATAGATGAAACTGTCTCAAAGTTAGAGGATTTACCTTTAATGGGACAAGTCCCCAAAGACAGGCGTTTGGAATATCTTGGCTATAGAATGTTAATTATCGGTAACTACCTTATTTTTTATGTTGTTAAAGACAACTATGTTGAGATTAGAAGAATCCTTCATGGAAAACGAAAATACTCTTTTCTTCTTTAGTCCCCAAATAAGCCGGATTTCACCTTACGGCTTGCGTATGCTTTCCTAACATGCCTTGGTTTAAATTTAATGGAGGTGCCTAAAAAATGAAAAAGTGTCCGGTATGTTCTATTCCCATGGAGGAAATTCCCAAATCCGGTGTTTTAATTGATATCTGCCCCGGGTGCAAAGGTGTGTGGCTGGATAGGGGAGAACTGGGGAAACTGTTGGAGAATGCCAGAGAGTACTATGATGAGTATGAGGATTATTACAAAAAGCATCACCGGGAACCCTTCTATGACAGTCACAAACACAAATACAAACACAAACATAAGAAGCCAACCTGGCTTAAAATTCTGGAGGAAATCTTTGATTAATAAAACGGAGCAGGACCGGCCTTTCACAAGTTGTATCTTCCAAACTAACTTTATATCCCAAGGATTCTAATTTTTTAACAGCTTTCTTGACTGTACTATCTTTCTCGAGAATTATAGTAAGGAAACGGTGCGAAAGAGAAAAAGTGCCAAGGCGACCCGGTGGATTTTCGGAGTGAGCGGAGCACTGAATAGCGTCGCTCAGCCCGTCAAATCCCAAGAGCCATGACCCCTTGGGGCGTGGAGTATGGTTTATGCTGCCGGTGGAAAGCGGCTATACAGGTGTAACTTTTTGCTGTGGGAGAAGAATTGCGAAGCGAACGGAGGAAACCACCGGGGCGCCACACAAAAGTTATTTTCAGGACAGGTAGGTGATGTTTATGAGACGAGTGAAATATAAGGAGTTTAAGGATAGGGTTGGAAAAGAGTCTGTTTTTGCTGTAAGGATGGTGGATCGAGGCGCGTCTCGCAGGCGGCCGAGGGATTTGGGTGAAGCTGAAGCGCTCGTGCAACTTGCAGGGCTTTCTTGGGATAATGCCATCTCTAGTGGTAAACTACAAAAAAAAGGGGCTAGGCGATACGGCCTAACGATCAATGCAAGATAAAATAAATAAGATAAAAAATATAAAAGACCGTCTGGATAAAGTAATGTATTTTACTGCAGTCCTTACAAAAGAGCTGGAAGAGTACGGTATAAGACCTGTACTTGTTGGCGGGGGAGCCTTAGAGTTTTATACGCAGGGAAGTTATATGACTTTAGATATCGATTTAGTTGTTCAGGGTAGAGATCAAGCCAGGAAAGTCTTGGAAGAAATGGGTTTTCGCCGGAGTTTAGGAGAAAAAAGTTGGTATAGTGATGATTTAGAATTATCTGTGGAGATACCTGGTGATACTACGAGAATGCCAGGTTAAAAGCGCTTCTTGGATTTCCGGTTGAAGAAGCGGAGCTGCTTTCCATGACTATCGATCCTGTTTTAACAGTTCAAACTTACCAAAGTGCACCGTAAAGCCCCCGGCTTTAGCCGTGGGGAGTGTGTGGTTTCATTGCTCTTGTTGATGAAAGAGATTCTTATCACCAAGAGGCTCGATCATTTTATATGACGTTAGGAAAGAGTATAGGTTTGATAACTAGCTTATTGGTTATTTCCGATTCACCTTCAGGCCTTGGCTCGCTTTTATAATGCCCGTAAGTTAATGTGAAGCTGCCGGCTCCACCTGGCTCGGCCGGCTTTTGCCGACCGCTTTGTAAAGGAAAGGAACAGCTTGCCTCCGGGTGAAAACGTGGTTACAAAGGTACAGGTATTCGCCCCGGGGAAAAGCTGTATGAAGAAGTGCTGACCACCACGGAAGGCACCAATGCTACCAAGCACGACCGCATTTACGTGGCCAGGGTGGACAGGCCGGATGCAGGTAAGCTGCAGGCTTTAGTGCAGGTAATCATGGAACCCGGCTGGAACGCGGGCGAGAAGGAAACCGTCCAGCTCCTGCAGAGCGTGGTGCCGGAATTCCGGAGGCGGGAAGATATTACAGATGCTAAGAAAGAGTATCATCCAGTGGAAGCTTCAAGAATGGTTGTGGCAAATTAAAATATAAATCAGGAATGAGATCCCATTAACCGGAAGTCAAATTTCCAGTTCGCACCTTGACATATGTGGGTTGATACTATAAAAGAGTATCTAGCCAGAAAAATACCTCCGTTTTCTCCGGAGGTTTTAGATTACTCCCGCCTTTTTCAGCCGGCGGTACATATATTTGCAGGCGTCGTAGCTGCGGCCCAGTTGAGCGGCGGCCTGCTTGTAGGTCAGCTTTTCCCTTCCCACCAGTACCGCCAGGCGGTAAAGTTCTTCTTCGTTCCACGAGTTGGACAGTTTGCGAATACTGCCGCTAAATTTTTTGATCCGGGCCATAAGCTCCCGGTCTTCACCCGGGCCGGGTTTGCGGGAAGGAGCGGGGCGGGACTGTTTTTCCCGGCGCTTCAGCGATCCCCGGGCCCAGTATTCCTGCAGCCTGTTTTCCCGCACTTCACCGGTTCTAATATCCACTTTTACCAGAGCCAATATACATACCCCCTCTTTGAATTTTTTATCGTTAACGGTCCTTGACCACCAGGGCGTTTATCCCCCTTTTCTGCAGCCGGCGGGCGTATCTTTCGGCGTTTTCCCGTACCGCGAAGGCGCCCACCTGCACCCGCCAGAGCTCCGGGACTTTCATAGAGGCATTCTTTTCACCCTTTAGCAGAGCAGCGCGCAGGGAGTCCATACCGGTGAAGCGTCCCGGGCAGGCCGTGGCCGCCCCGGGCACCTCCCGGTGCCCCAGTATATTCTGCACCGGTATGCCGTGCCGCCGGGCCAGGGTTTGCAGTAACTTCACCAGCGCCTCCCACTGGGCGGCGCGCATTTTATGCTTTTCCAGGTTGCCGATAACGGCCACTCCTATGGCGCGCCGGTTCATGCCCCGGGCCCGGCAGTGGGCCCCGGGAATATTCAGCGGGCGTCCCTCCACCACCCTGCCGCTGCGCTCGATGACATAGTTGTAGCCTATATCCCGCCAGCCCAGGGAGAGGTGATAGCGTTTTACCTGCCCGGCGTCCTTTTCCTCGGCGCCGGTGTGATGGACTATGATGTGGGTGTGGGGCATTGGGGAACCTCCTTTTTAGTTGGGTAGTTGGGTAGTTGGTTAGTTGGTTAGGAAAATAATTTTCAGCCTCCTGTTTCCCTGATCTGTTTTTCGCTGACTACTTGGGCCAGGCTTTGGATGCTGAGGGAGAGTTCGTCCAGTTTGTTTTCGATGCGTACCAGCAGGTAGGCGGCCACTGCTATGGGAAAGCCTACGTTGGCCACGCCTTGTAGGATGTCTTCCATTTGGGGTACCTCCTTTTTAAGTTGGAAAGTTGGTTAGTTGGAAGAGTTGGAAAGGAAAAAACTATTATTACCCTTTCCAACCCTTATCTGGTTAGAAAAGGAGGGCTGCTTGTGAGCCCTCCCTGTGGTGTCGTTTATGCCGGGTCGTATAGGTCGTTGGTGGTCTTGTCCACGATCTTGATGTCGTACTTGGAAGCCAGGTCTCCGCCGGTGGTGTTGAATATATTTTTACTGATGATGGTGTCCATGGCGGCCTCGATCTCGGCGGCGGTGACATCGCTGCGGGGGTTATCCAGGCTGATGGTCATGCTGGTACCCCCCTGGCTCCTGAAAACCATGCGCAGGGTCTGGCTGGTGGTAACGGGCATTGGGTTCACCTCCTTGTTGTTAGTTGGAAAGTTGGTTAGTTGGTTAGTTGGACAGTTGGTTAGGGGGAAAAATGGTTTTGGCCTGTCCAACTTTCTGCTTACCAACTAACCAACTTTATTACACTTGTTCGATGAGTTCTCCGGTGTCGATGCGGGTGATGGAGTCCAGCGGGGTTTCCACCAGCCCGGCCAGGGCCTGGGCCACGGCGTGCAGATCGGCGTCCAGGGCGTCGGGCTTGATGTGGTACAGGTTTTTGTTGCTGAACTGCGGGTTGCCCTCACCGTCGGTTCCCACATTGAACCGCAGGCGCATTACCGATTCGGACGGAACGTTAACAACTGCCATTTTTATTTCCCTCCTTTCCTTGCAGGGAAACCGGAACTGATAAACCCGGTTTCCGCAAACATGTGTACGCCGGCCGGTTGCTATATAGCTTAAAACACCCGGGGGGTGAAGTCAACACCCAAAATTAAAATTCCCTCCAGCCCTTGCCCCCCAGGGGCTTGAGGCCCCCTAAGCACACAAAAAGCCCCCTGAAACTTCAGGGGGCGTGAGACTATTAATAATGGAAAACACCGGAGAGGGCAACACCCGGAGCGAACATACGCAGGTCGACGGCAACGGCATTGATACCTGTCGGAACAAGTTCATGTTAGCTTTGCCGTTGCGGAGCAACCTCTTATTGCGAAAGCCAATGTATCAGAGAGCGAACGGAGCGGAGGATCAGCGGCGAATCCTGTTTGAGCGAAGCGAGTTATGCAGCCGCCCGGAGCGGAGTGAGCTCATTCAATTAAAATGCCCGAGTAAGTGAGCGCAGGGTGTTGCCCTCTCCGGGGAGGACCCGCAAAGATGAACTTAAAGCGCAAAAGGCAGGTCTCCCAACAAAAAAGACCCCCGATCTCTCAGGGGCCTTAGGTGTTTTATTTACATCATTGGGGGCATTCCGCCTCCCATACCTCCCATGCCGCCGGCTCCGCCGCCGTCATTTTCCTCTTCCTTCTCAGCCACCAGGGTCTCGGTGGTGAGCATCATGGCTGAAATGCTGGCTGCATTCTGCAGTGCCGAGCGGGTTACTTTGGTGGGGTCAACAATACCGGCTTCAATCATGTTTACATATTCACCGGTGAGGGCATTGAATCCCATGCCGGGCTCCAGTCCCTTAACCTTCTCCACCACCACCGAGCCTTCCATACCGGCGTTGGTAGCAATCTGGCGCAGGGGCTCTTCCAGAGCACGGTAGATGATGTCGATACCCACTTTTTCATCCATGCTGTCATGCTGCAGATCATCCAGGGCCTTGACGGCCTGTACGTAGGCCACGCCACCGCCGGAGACAATACCTTCTTCAACTGCGGCTCTGGTGGCATTCAGAGCGTCCTCGATGCGCAGCTTCTTCTCCTTCATTTCGGTTTCGGTGGCTGCACCCACCTGGATTACTGCTACGCCGCCGGCCAGCTTGGCCAGGCGCTCCTGCAGCTTTTCACGGTCAAAGTCGGAAGTGGTTTCTTCGATTTGCTTTTTGATTTGAGCAACCCGGGCGTTGATGTCGTCGGTGTTACCCTGACCGCCCACAATAACGGTTTCTTCCTTCTTGACGCGGACCTTGGAAGCCCGTCCCAGCATGGACATATCGGCTTTGTCCAGCTTCAGGCCAACTTCTTCGGTGATTACGGTGCCGCCGGTGAGGATGGCGATATCCTGCAGCATGGCCTTGCGGCGATCACCGAATCCGGGAGCCTTAACGGCTACGCAGGTGAAGGTACCGCGCAGTTTGTTCAGAACCAGGGTTGCCAGTGCTTCGCCTTCTACGTCTTCAGCGATGATCAGCATGGGCTTGCCCTGCTGTACCACTTTTTCCAAGAGCGGCAGGATGTCCTGTACATTGGATACCTTTTTATCGGTAATCAGTATGTAAGGATCATCCAGATCCGCTTCCATTTTATCGGTATCGGTGATCATGTACGGGGAAATGTAACCGCGATCGAAATTCATACCTTCTACTACTTCCAGGGTGGTACCGATACCCTTGGACTCTTCCACGGTGATAACCCCGTCTTTACCCACTTTTTCCATGGCGTCGGAAATAAGTTCACCGATGGAGTTGTCGTTGGCGGAGATAGATGCTACCTGGGCGATAGCTTCTTTGCTCTCAACTTGTACAGCCTTGTCCTTGATGGCTTCTACAGCCTTTTCTACGGCTTTCTCGATGCCCTTCTTCATGATCATGGGGTTGGCGCCGGCGGCAACGTTCTTGGAACCTTCCCGCACAATGGCCTGGGCCAGCAGAGTAGCGGTGGTTGTACCGTCACCGGCCACATCATTGGTCTTGGTGGCAACTTCCTTTACCAGCTGCGCGCCCATGTTCTCAAAGGGATCTTCCAGTTCTATTTCACGGGCAATGGTTACCCCGTCATTGGTGATGGTGGGAGAACCGAATTTTTTCTCTAATACAACATTACGTCCCTTGGGACCCAATGTAACCTTTACAGCTTCCGCCAGGGAGTCTACGCCTCTTTGTAAAGCCCTGCGTGCTTGTTCACGGAAAATAATTTCTTTACCTGCCATTTTTCTTACCCCCTTTTTTTAATTTATTCCACTACACCGAGTACGTCCATTTCGCGGAGAATAAGGTACTCTTCGTCATTGATCTTGATTTCGTTACCTGCATATTTGGAGAACAAAATCTTTTCACCAACTTTTACATCCATGGGTACCCGCTGGCCGTTATCCAGGATGCGGCCGGAACCCACTGCCACTACTTCGCCCTCCTGGGGCTTTTCCTTGGCAGTATCCGGAAGTACAATACCGCTTTTTGTTTTTTCTTCACTTGGTGCGGGCTTGACTACCAACCTATCGCCCAAAGGTCTAATCATCTAAACCCCTCCTTTATTAATTTAAAGTTACTTGTTAGTTTTATTGTTAGCACTCATCAAGGTCGAGTGCTAATACCCAAGTAATATAATATAGAACGAGATAATCAAAAGCAAACGGTTGTGTAAAACAATTTTTCGTAATACAGCCTAATTTTTCAAATTATGTTTGATTTGCTTTTAATTTCTCCTTCTATATTTTTCTTATTGCATATCACAGTTTTGCTAGCAATATTTTTCCACCGGTAAATCCTTTTTATACTATCTTTCCCAGTTTTTTTTTAACGGGCGCACTCTCCCCCCCGCCCGGTGAGTATTTCCAGGCCGTGGGGCAGCGCCGGCATAATGGCCTCCAGGCATTCCTTTACCGCCCTGGGGCTGCCGGGAAGATTTATTATAAGTGTCCGGTGCCTTATACCGGCCATGGCGCGGCTCAGCATGGCCCGGGAGGTTTTTTTCATGCTCTCGGCCCGCATTGCTTCGGCGATGCCCGGGACTTCCCGCTCTATAACGGCCCGGGTGGCCTCGGGGGTGTTATCCCTGGGACTTAAACCGGTACCCCCGGTGGTGAGCACCAGGTCCAGCCTTTCCTGGTCGCAGCAATTGATCAGTTCTTCTTGAATAATATCCATATCATCGGGGACAATGCGATACACCACCGCCTTCCACCCCATTTGGCCGGTGATCTCTTTAATTACCCCGGCGCTCTTGTCCTCCCGCTCTCCCCGGGAGCCTTTGTCGCTCATGGTAATAATGCCAATTCTATACAAAATTATGTACCCCCCTTGTTTTTTGTGGTTACATCAAATGGTACAATAATCTAAAAGAATTTTACAGGACATTTTTCCCATGGAGGAAATATTAATGAAACAAATTAAAAAGGTTAATATTTGGAAAATAGATAGTGACAAACGCGTCCCGGCGGAGGATGTTGTGATAAGGGAAGAGGCTTATACCCTCTTTGTCAATGATGAGGAAGTGGTGACCCAGATCTGCTCCCCCTGGCACCTGGAGGAGCTGGCCGCCGGGTTTCTCTGCGCCGAGGGCTTTATTTCCCGGCGGGAGGAACTGCTGGACCTGACGGTAAACCACCGGGACGGTCTGATCTGGGCCGAAACGTCCTCCTCCGGCCCCCGGGGATTTTTGAAGCGCTCCATTACCTCCTGCTGCGGGCGGGGAAGGGCTTCCTTTTATTTTCGCAATGATGCCGAGAACATAAAGCCCGTTGCCGGGGAGATAAGGGTTACCTCCGGGCAGCTGGCCTCCCTGGGCCTTATGATGGAGGAAAAGGGGGTCCTTTTCCGGGAAACCGGGGGCGCCCACGGGGCGGCCCTTTGCCGGCACGGAGAAATAATTTGCTTCTTTGAAGATGTGGGCAGGCACAATACCTTGGATAAGATATTCGGGTACTGCCTGCTGAATAATATTGGTATGGAGGATAAAATACTGGTTTTCACCGGCAGGGTGTCTTCGGAAATACTGCTGAAAACCGCCCGCATGGGTATACCGGTAATTGCCTCCCGCTCGGCCCCCACCCACCTGGCCCTGAAGCTGGCCCGGGAGCTCAACATTACCGTGGTGGGATTTATGAGAAAGGGGCGCATGAATGTTTACACCTGCCCGGAGCGGGTTACTTGAAAACCCCCCTTTAAACCTGCATAAAATTTTGCTGGAATTAAGCCCCGTATTTTTTTGGGGTCTTTTTTTATTTTTTACACAAATTCGGAGTCCCCGCAGATGATGGATGAGCTGGTACAAACCGCCGGGGCCGGGGTACGGGCTTGCGAAAAGTACAATTAAAATAAGTTAATAATTCAAGTTTTTGGTGACAGTCACCGAAAACTTGAATTATTGTATGTGTTACTCTTGCCTCCAAACAACTTTTCCGCAGTCGCGGAGGTCGTAGCCGCCCAGGCTCTCCACTTCTTGCCGGAATTCCGGCATTTTTATTACCTCCAGCAGGCGCTGGATGTATGGGGTGTCGTAATATTCCCCGGGGATGCAGAGGTCGTAGCGCTCCTCCACCACCGGGATAAAGTCCAGGCCCAGGGCTCTGGCCGCGGCCAGTATTCCCATTCCGGCATCGGCGGACCCCGAGGCCACCGCCGCGGCCACCGACATGTGGGTGTACTCTTCCCGGTCGTATCCCTGAATGTCTGCGGGATCCAAGTTATTTTCCTTCAATTTAAAATCCAGCAAAATGCGGGTGCCGGCTCCCCGCTGGCGGTTTATATAGCTGACATCCTCCTTTACCAGGTCTTCCACACCTTTGATGTTTTTGGGATTTCCCCTGGCCACCATAAGCCCCTGCTGCCGGTAAACCAGGTTTACCAGCACCACCGGCTGCCCCTTTAGGAGGCGCTCAATATAGGAGACATTGTATTCCCCGGTTTCCTCGTCCAGCAGGTGAGTGCCCGCCAGGTGCGCCTCTTTTCGCTTTAGGGCGGTGAGGCCGCCCAGGCTGCCCACGTGGGCCGAGGAAAGGGTGGCTTGCGGGTATTTTTTTCGCAAGTAGTTGGCCAGCACATCCAGGGCTATATCGTG
>JAALLP010000198.1_pt1 | contig 26469 bp, 38 predicted proteins | sample 7245951 | NCBI WGS metagenome assembly JAALLP01 (sample SAMN13049199, study PRJNA578106) | oil field metagenome | isolation source: filtered produced water from oil reservoir B6 | place: USA:offshore Texas | collected 2016
TCCAACCAGTGGCTGTGTATTTAGAGTGAATTCATTACTCATAGCTACCACTTTTTGATATTAATTTCGCTTGCATCACCAGACCCCTTGAATATTTTAACAGGTTAGGTTGCCATTGTTCAGCTTTTTTAACTTACGCTGTAGTATTAGTTGGGGCTAATTTAAAATGATAATTTACACTTGATAATTACAACTTCGACATTGATAATGCCTGCGTGAAGAGATGTCGTAGTATTCCTGGCATCCACAGCGAGGACATTTAAAACCTTCTGCCCAACGCATATTGAAAAGGTGTTCTTTGCAGGCCTCTTCACTGCTAAAGCGTTGCTGAAACTCAAATAAACTCATGCCTTTTTGCTGCGCCATAATCTTGGTTCCCCTCCCACTTATTAACTATGTCCATTATGGCACATATGTTCCCTGGTGAGTAGGGGTTCCTGATTAAGCTTGATAATCATGTTAACTAAACAAGATAAGGAAGGCGAGGCCATTGAGAAGGAGTTTGTTGGCACTGTTGAAGAATATGTAGTGCAGTAAATTCCCTTTTTCAAAATTAGCTGCCAGCGAGGTGTTCAATATGATAGATGCTGAAAGATTATGGGCCGTAAGAGAATTAGTTAAAGAAAGGAAACCACTGGTATGCAACATAACCAATACTGTAGTAACTAATTTTACAGCTAACGTTCTTTTAGCCGTAGGGGCATCGCCGTTAATGTCTGAAGGGTTGGAAGAGGCCGGTGAATTATCAAGGATAATTGATGCTTTAGTCCTAAATATGGGGACACTACACCCCAGACAGGTTGAGTACTTTATCAAAGCAGGTAAGAATGCAAACAAAGAAGCAAAACCAGTAATCTTTGATCCGGTTGGAATTGGGGCAACATCCTATAGAAATAACGTAGCTGCTGATATTTTAAAAGAAGTTAAATTAAATTTAGTTCGTGGAAATTATGGTGAGATTAACTTTCTAGCGGGGGTAACAGGTCAAACAAAGGGTGTAGATAGCGTGGGAAGTCAAATAAATGTCGATAGCATTAAAGAGTTAGCCAACAGCTCAGGTTCTTTAATCGCTGCAACCGGTAAAATAGACTATGTTACCGATGGCCAGAGGGTATTTTCCAACGGGGCCGGACACTCCTTTCTTCAACTGGTTACCGGGACAGGTTGTGCCCTGACATCTTTAGCGGGTGCCTTCTTGGCGGTGGCAGAAGATAGGTGTTTGGGAGTACTAGCTGCTTTAGCTTTCTATGGAGCAGCCGCGGAAAAGGCTGCCAATATAAGTCGAGGCCCCGGTACCTTTGCCTCTAACTTCATCGATGCCCTGTACAATCTAGAATTCAATGAATTCGACACACAACTGAGACAAGGGGAATGTTCCGCTATCCGAGCAGTCTAGTCAGGGGAAGACGGAAAAACAGTTTTCACTGTCGCCGGAATGAACATCTTATCAGAAAGAAGACCTTTACGCACTGTCCTGCGTAAAGGTCTTTGATGGTTTAACAAATATGATCTGTGCCACACCAGGCAGCGATATAATCTTAGAAATTTAATGGATGCTTAACTTACAATCCTATAGTGTCCGATTCCGATGTTCCGGGGCTTAATCCTTTGTCAATCCCAGACAATACGAAGGCCAGCATAGCCCCTATGGCCAGGGTAGATAACATAACCGTTGCTTTATTGAATACATACCATGCTATAAGATATACAGTAGCAATGCAACGGGGTATCTACCCGTAAGATCAGCCAGATTACAGAAGAGCTGTGCGGCAATGAATTCTCCAAGTCCACCGTTTCCGACTTGTGCAAGAGACTAGACCCGCTGGTAAACGCCTGGAACAACCGTGACCTGCGGAAAACACAATACCCCTTCATACTGGTGGACGCCTTGGTACTCAAAGTAAGGGAGGATGGCCGCGTTCGCTCCCGGAGCGTTATGATCGCCATCGGCATAAACACTGAAGGATACCGGGAAATTTTAGGTCTTAAGCCTGGCGATAGCGAATCCGAGGCCAGCTGGAGCGAATTCTTTTCCTGGCTTAAAAGCCGCAACCTGCGTGGTGTTGACCTGGTAGTGTCAGATGATCACAGCGGCCTGGCAAAGGCAGTCCGCACCCACTTCCAGGGTGTTACCTGGCAGCGTTGCCAAACCCATTTCATGCGCAATATCATGGACGCCTGCCCCAAATCCATGCAAGACGAGCTATACCCGCACCTGCGGGCCATACTGGAAGCGCCGGATACGGGCACTGCCCGGTTATTATTGAACCAAACCCTGGAGACATTTGAGGAAAAGGCGCCCAGGGCCATGAAGGTACTGGAAAACTGCTTTGATGACGCCACCGCTGTACATGCCCTACCGGAAAAGTACCGCCGCCGGCTACGTACCACAAACGGCGTTGAACGCTTGAACGAAGAGATTAGGCGCCGGGAACGGGTTATCCGTATTTTCCTTGCGGAAACGTATTACTGGTCATTTCTCTATAAAGCCAAGGAGTGGTAATATGGGATTCTTTGATTGGTTAATTTATCATGGATATGATGAAGACGGGTATGACGGGGAAGGCTATGACAGAGAAGGCTATGATTCGGAAGGTTACGATCGAAACGGTTACGACCGGAACGGGAACAAGAGACCGGAGGGGAAGCCGGATTGATTGGGTGCGAACGCCAAATTCAGATGGCCAGTGTCGGCCCGAACTTGTGCAGCCACTTCCTGCGTTCACGGTAATCGGGTAGAGCTAACTGCACCAGATGCCAGAAGTCGTCTGAATGGTTGGGATGCTTTAAATGAGCCAGTTCATGCACAACCAAATAGTCAATCACCTCCAGCGGGGCCATTATTATCCGCCAATTGATATTGATGGTCCCCTTTTTTGTGCAGCTTCCCCAAAGAGTTTTTTGGTCTTTCAACATTACCTTTGTGGGGGTTACTTTTAGTATGGGACAGTAGTGCTCCACCCTTTCCTTTATTTTCTCCTGTCCCCGGGAGATATACCATTCTTTAAACAGCTGCCTGAGTTGTTCTCGTCTTTCCTGGGAGCTAAAGGTTCCCGGTATTGTAGCCGTAAACATACCCTGCCGGAATTTAAGCCTCGCGTGGTGGGTAGACCCGCCTTGGAGTATTTCCAGCCGGAAATGCCTGCCAAGGTACGGGAACTTCTCACCGCTCCGGAATTCTTTGGGGGGAGATTGTTTTTTAATTTCATTTATCTCATTCTGTTTTTTAATGATCCACGGGCTTTTTTTGTGAAGAATACTGTTTAGCTGGTGCTGGTGAATACCGGCGGGGGCAAATATTTTTACACCATCACTGGGGTCAATATAGATGGTAACGTTCCTTTTATTTCGCTTGTACTGGATGCTATATTCTATAACGGTATCCCCGTACCGAAAGCTGTGCATGAAAGTATATCTCCTTTTGTTTTACATTTTCCTTCCCACTAGGTTAATGCTATCTTCTGGATAGCAGCAGTAACGTAACAGTAGGGCAGGGTTCTTTACGAGCAGTCGCTTTTGGGGTCCGGGTAGGGATTTCACTTTCCGTTCAAGCCTGCTCATATCACTTTTGGAGGCCTTGAAGAGCCACCAGGCGGCCAAAGTGACCGGAAGCCGTGAGCGCACGTATTTACTGCCTTTTCCTGTGACGTGGGCCTGCATTCTCTTGTGTATGTCCGGGGTAATACCGGTATACAAGCTGTTGTCGCGGCATCTTAGAATATAAAGGTACCAGCATCTGCTATTAATAGTTTATCACCACCTGCGGGGCTTGGCCCCTACTGGCATCTTGATATTTAAATTCTTCGAAAGGCTTGAATTACCTCTTAAATTTATTTATTAGGGGACCGGCCCCTTTTGGGTGATTTTGGAAGGCCGGCAAGGCCTGTGAAATTTGATTATTGGACTTTAAGCGGTAATGTAATATACTGTATCAAAACATAAAAGAAAAGGAGGGAAAGCTGTTGTTTCTTTCGTATTCCTTGGGGTCGGTGGATTGAGAAATAAATATATAGCCCTATGCCATGAATAAGAAAAATCTAATTGCAATTGCCCTGGTTGTTATAATTGCCTCGGTTGTCTATGTTGTTTTTTTTAAGGAAAAAACGGTTGCGAGTCCGAAACTTGCTGTTAATGGGCCCAAGCTTGTAGAAGAGGAAGGTTTCTCCAGCGTGGACGAATCAATGCTTACAGGAGAAAGCATACCTGTTGATAAACAAACCGGTGACGAGGTGATCGGCGGTACCATTAATAAGCACATGTAGGTTTTGCCATTGGAACCGGTACGGATGTGGCCATGGAGGCAGCTGATATTACATTGATGCGCGGTGATCTGCGCGGAGTTGCCGCCTTGGGCTTTTTATCCCCCGTGCTTGCCGGCGCGGCAATGGCTTTTAGTTCGGTTTCCGTTGTTACCAATGCATTGAGGTTAAAACGATTCGACCCTTACCTGGACTTTCGCAGGCAGAATAGGGCTTCTTACACGCTTGTTCCTGCACCTGCACGGCGTCCTAAATAGTGGAATAGGAGGCGTAGTATAAATGGAGTTTTTGGAAGATTTTCTGTTAGGGATAGCTTTGATTGCCGGTTTGGGGTTTGCATGGCGGTACTGGTCCTTGCGGTCAAGGCGTAAAACTAAATAAACAGCCCTTTGGACTTAATTCTGTTAAAGGCTTAGTGGTTAGAGCCGGGATCGATGGCAAACCGGCTTTTGCGCGTAGCTAAAGAAATTGAATACAGTAGCGTCAGGATTAGTTCCCATTTGAAGGTTGTTTATAACATTGGGTTATAAATATATAACAGGGGGGGGTAAGGTTTTTTGGGAAGCTCACTTAAATACTTGGGCCTGTTGGGATTTATAGGCTTACTGGGATTGGTAACTGATAATTCGGGGTTTTACGGGTTTTTTGGTTTTTTTTGGGTTCTTTGCTTATAAAAAAATACTACCGTTTCTCATTGACGTATTATGAAAAACACGGGGGCGTGTAACATATGGCCCTAATTACCAGAATTAAGGAGTATAGAGCAAGGCATAACATTACCCAGGACGAACTGGCAAACCTGGTGGGGGTTAGAAGAGAAACCATTACTCACCTTGAGAATGGAAAATATAACCCGTCTTTGAAACTTGCTTATGATATTGCAAAAGCTTTAAACGCTTCCATTGAAGAGCTTTTTATCTTTGTAGATGATGAGTAGATCTTTTTGGGGGGGCGGGGGCAAAAATATTTCTCCAAGCATAACGTAGAACTGTACACTGAATATTTTTTAATATATAATATTGTCAAAAAGCGAAGTGAGGTGATTTTCTTGGAGGGGTAATGTATAGAATAGGGGAAATTGCTGAACTGGCGGGGGTAAGCAAGCGTACCGTAGATTATTATACCAACCTGGGTTTACTCAATCCCGTAAGGTCTGATAGTAACTACAGGTATTATACGGCAGAGTGCTTGGTCAGAATGAAGATGATCGAAGCTATGAAAACAAAAAGACTTACCCTGGAGGAAATAAAAAAGGAATTAAGCCTTTTAGATAATAATAATTACCATGGGGAGAAAAATAATGGTAACATGGCAACTATGAATGCCATTCGCAAGCAGATAAGGCAGTTGGAGGAGCAGCTCAACCAGTTGCAGCCGGTTACAGCCGGTAATAAAGATCAAGTAATTCAACTGAGAAATAGTATTATGATGCAAAGTTTGGCGCTGGTCCAGACCCTTACGCTATATATTACGGAAATAACTTCCTGTGTATAATGCTATAATATTATATTTTTTAATCACCTTTATATGGGGAGGTAATGAAGGATGAATACATTGAAGGCTTGGCTTTTAATGGGTGTGCTTTCTATTTTACTTGTTCTGATGGGAAGTGCCCTGGGCGGCCAATCCGGCGCGTTATTGTTTTTCCTCATCGCCATGGGGATGAACCTTTTCGGGTACTTTAACAGTGATAAAATTGCCATTAAAATGACCCGATCCTATCCGGTTTCCGAAGCCGAGGCACCGGAGTTGTACGATATGGTTAGAAGGCTGTCCCAGAGGGCGGGGATTCCTATGCCGAAACTGTATGTGACACCCTCGGACCAACCCAATGCATTTGCTACCGGGCGCAACCCCTCGCATTCAGCGGTGGCTGTTACCGAAGGTATAATGCGGCTTTTAAACCGTTCCGAGATAGAGGGAGTGTTGGCACACGAATTGGCGCACATAAAGAACAGAGATGTTTTAGTCGGGACTATAGCCGCTGCCCTTGCCGGGGCTATAACCATGATAGCCAATGTTTTTCAGTGGGCGGCAATATTCGGTATGGGCGGTGATGACGAGGAAGGCGGAGGCGGTATGATAGGCGGTTTGATCATGGCTTTTCTGGCTCCCATTGCAGCCATGATTGTACAGATGGCTATATCCCGTTCCAGAGAGTACGGGGCGGATGCCACAGGTGCTCAAATTGCCGGTTCACCGCAGGGCTTGGCCAATGCACTGTTGAAGTTGGAATCAGCTGCCCGTCGCATTCCAATGCAGGTCAACCCCGCGTCTTCTCACTTATTTATTGTCAACCCGCTTTCGGGGGCTTCTATGGCAAAACTTTTTAGTACTCATCCTCCCATTGAAGACCGGGTGGAGAAGCTTCGCGGCATGAGAGTGTAAAACAGAAAAAATGAGTGGCATATTGGAATGGGTTTTGTCTGTTGCTGAAGAGTTTGGTGTATGGGGGTTAATATTATTAACATTTCTGGATTCCTTTATAAGTCCCATACCCCCTGAAGTATTATTCATCCCTTTGAGCCTGGTGGATCCCTCAAACGCCCTTTGGCTTGCTTCTGTTACCACCGTAGTTTCGGTAATCGGGGCTTTTGTAGGATACTGGCTGGGCCTAAAGGGGGGCAGGCCGCTGGTCAAAAGGATTTTTTCTGAAAAAAAGCTGGTAGCAGCTGAAAATATTATCCAGACCCATGGTGTAATGGCAGTATTGGTGGCTTCCTTTACCCCTGTGCCCTTTAAGTTAATTACCGTTTCATCGGGTGCCCTTTGTTTATCTCTAAGAAAACTTATATTTTGGTCGACTCTAGGCAGGGGTGCCCGGTTTTTTGTTGTAGCCGGAATAATTACCCTTTATGGTCAGTCTGCCAGGCAATTTCTGGAGAGTTCTTCTTTTTCCTGCTTAACACTGGGTTTGGGTGTTATTGGAGTAATTGCTTATCTAGTTCGAATGAGGCTTAAGAAAAGTATTAAAGGGGAGTAGCTGCCCGGTAGAGCCGGGTTGTTAAGTCGTCATTACGGCCAATGGCCCGGCTTGACATTAGTCGCATTAAAATTATGAGGCTAGGCGAGACCTTTACGTGGGATTTATGCGTAGAGGTCTCTTTTTTTGTTAATATTAAATATTTGAATTAAACTCAATGAAAGGATAATTATTGATGCTTATTCTGCTTTACTTGATCGGTGGGCTGGGACTCATTCTCATAAGTGCAGAGGTATTCACCAACGGTGTTGAATGGCTGGGGAAAAGAATGAAATTATCGGAGGGACGAAATAGGTATTGGAGCTATTTTGGGAGCACCTTTTATGCTAGCCACATTGGCTCTATCTTTAACGGGGTTCGCCGCTCTTTATTATACCGTTAACGGTAAGCGGCGGGAGCACATGCGTATTGACCCGGTCATTATGCAGCGGGATCTCAGCTTTTTTCTAGTGGTATATACCATAGCCATACTGGCAGCATTTTTGCCCCCGCAATATAAAGGGTTAGTAGCGGCTTTGCTGGTGCTTTTATACTTATTCTACGTGGTTCGCACCCTCAAGGGGGGTAATACTCTTGAAGAGGCTGAATTAAAGCCGCTACACTTTGCAAGAAAGCGGCGGGAACCCGGTTTCACCGTAATAATCCTGCAGGTGCTTGCCGCTCTGGGTGGTATAATTATCGGTGCCCATTTATTTGTGGATGGGATCAAACATGTGGCTGAAATATTACATATTTCCCCCTTTGTTTTATTTTAACAGCATCATCTGGGTGCGCCAGGGCAAAGATACCCTGGCCCTGGGTAACATCACCGGGGCCATGGTGTTTCAAAGCTCACTTATTCCGGCCTTGGGGATCGCGCTGACACCATGGGTTTTATCCGATCTTGCCGTTATTAGTGCTGCTCTGGCCCTGGCCGGGGCCGGGGTAGTTTATGTAACCTTAAGAGTGAAAAAAGCCCTTCCACCGGCTGCGCTGGTATTTGTGGGTTTCATTTTTTCCACTCCCATCGTATTGAATTTAAGCCATTTATTTTAAAAAAACAAAAAAACCAACCCTTCATTTAAAAGAAGAGTTGGTCTATTCCAAACTGACATGAATATGTCCTTTTAAGAATCAACCAAATAAAACCTTATCCACTTTAATCAATATTACTCTTTCACCGCTTTTTGTGCTGATGTCTGTATGCATGCTGACGATGTTACTGCCGGTAACTTCAAATATAATCTTTGATACGTGATGTTTGCCGTTTTCCAGCAATTTTGAACGCATGGACTTTACCATCAAAATCCCGTCCAGGTCTTTGGCAAGCTCTATTTCCGCTCTGGTCAACACACCCTGGAGCGTAATCAAGATCAAGTCCCTGATAATATCGGTCTTGGCATTGACCGGTCCGCGACCAAGAAAGTCCCGTTCAAACTGTATAAACTTTTTTGATATTTTATCTTCTAACTGGCCCTTGGAAATATTCTGCATAGGATAAATGTATAAAAGATATTGTCCTTTAAATTTGAATTAAGTATATTATACCTGTCCTTAAAACACAAGTACCTTTTGATTTATAGTATGGTGATAGGCGGGAAGCTTCATTGTTTCCCCTGGAGCTAATTTTGGTAATATTGTAAAATTGAGAATTAGATTACAGGGAGCAAATTTGTATTTTTTGTTTGAATTGGTGGTGGGTGTATGGATAAGGCGGAAGGTTTATTGCCGGTGCTTGGCAGAGAAAGGATAATTGCCCTGGACGTGGTAAGGGGCTTGGCCCTTCTGGGAATTTTGCTTGTAAATATGCAACTTTTCAACTCTCCGGTATTATATAGTACTATTTTGGAGATGCAGTGGTGGACAAACCCCTGGGATATCGTGGCCGATTATTTCATAACAATCTTTGCCGAGGGAAAATTCTATCCGGTATTTTCTTTTTTATTTGGTTGTGGGTTTTACATTTTTATGGAGCGAGCCGAAAAAAAGGAAGGGCCAGTGGCAAGGCTTTTCTTGCGAAGAATGCTTCTGTTGTTAGCTTTTGGTATGTTGCACATTATTCTTTTATGGTGGGGGGATATTCTACACTTTTACGCTGTTATAGGGTTGTTTTTGTTATTCTTTCGCCGAAAAAGTCCGGGAGTGTTGCTGGCATGGGCAATTGTGCTGCTTGTGCTGCCGGTTCTCATAGTTATAATTGTTACCTATTCTGCAGCAGCGGGCGGAGGGGCGGAAACAGCCATGGAATATTGGAAAAGTATTACCCGGTATGCAGAACATATGCTGAAGTCTTCGCTGGCGGTTTATTCCGGTGGTAGTTTCGGGGAAATATACAGGCAAAGAATGACTGATTTTAGCTTTTCGGTGCAAAACATATATCTTATAGCCCCCCAGGTGCTGGCAATGTTTTTACTGGGAATGTACGCCTCCAGGAGGCGCCTGGTTCAAAAGGCCGCGGAGCACCGGCAATTATTGAAAAAAGTATGGGTGGGTTGCCTTGTTCCGGGGGTGGTATTAGTTGTTCTGCAGGTAGCTGGAAAATACCGTTTATCAACCGGGTCATCATAAGCCTGCCACACCCCTGTTTTAGTTGCAGGCCCATTTCGGGATAATCCACCGCGGTTACCGGATCCAGCCCTTTTTCCTGCGCCTCCCGCCTTCGCGCTTGAATTAGAGGGTCCCGGGGTGGAAAAGGTAACCGCCAAATTACCAGCAGTGATAGTGCCTCACCGGGAACGTCAATTCCCTCCCAAAAGCCGGAACCAACCAGTACCGATGAGATATTTTCCCGAAATTTACGGACCAGGTATCCCCTTTCAGCACTATCTTCCCAGAGAAATTGATATGGAATTTGGTAATCTTTGAGCGCCGTGCGAATTCTTTCTGTATCTGAAGGAGTTGGAGTTAACACCAGAGCCCGTCCTTTAAAAAGTCGTAATAAAGAGACCAGTCTTGTTACAGCCTTCTGAAACCATTTTGGGGAGTGAGCGGCAGGGAGTTGCCGGGGTAAGTAGACCAAGATTTGCTTATCAAAATCAAAGGAGCTGTCCACTGATGAGCTTGATGACTCGATGTTATGGTCACCGGTAATCCCGTAATGGGGGATTCCGGCGAAATTAAATTCGTGGTAACCAGTGTCAGGGATGTTACGAATCTTACGAGGTTGCAAAGGGAGTTTCAGCGGACAAAGGCGCTCAGTGATAAATATCAGGATGATCTTAAAAAGATGAATCCCTCTAACATGATTATCGAAAGTCCTGAAATGCTGCAACTTCTCACCCTTGCCAGGCAAATAGCCCCCTATCCCACCACAGTTCTTATCCAGGGAGAATCGGGGGTGGGAAAGGAATTGGTTGCGGAATTTATTCACCGGAATAGCAATAGGGCGGACAAAAATTTTATAAAGGTCAACTGCGGAGCCGTACCGGAAAACCTGCTGGAATCGGAGCTATTCGGTTATGAAGAGGGTGCCTTTACCGGAGCGCAAAAAAAGGGCAAGCCGGGAATGTTTGAATTGGCTCACCGGGGAATGATCCGGGCGCATAGGTATGGGAGCAGTAATGGGCTCCAAAAAGCTGAAGGGAATAGTATTTTACGGAAACGCTAAACCGGAATTCTGTTCGCCCCAAAAGATTAAGGAGTTTTACAAGGAATTTGCAGCAAAGAGCAAAGATGACCAGGGAGTTCATAATTACAAGACTTACGGTACCACTGCTTTAGTTTCCCTTTTGAACACCGCCGGGGCTTGGGTGAAAAAATGGCTGAAGGTATTAAGGCATTCAGTAAACACCTCGGGTTAGATGACGTAGATTCCCCGCCCATTTGGGCTGATTATATAATTAAGCAGCAGGAAGAAAAGGAAAAAGAAATGGAGAGCATTCCCGAAAAAGGCGCCAGCGTTAACGCCTAAGAATCATAAAAAACAGGCCGGGTCATAAAGTAGACCCGGCCTGTTTTTTTCAAGCCAGTAAATGCACATGGGGACGGTTCTTTTGTGCTAAAAGTTACTCTTAGTGCGCGGGTGACCCGGTGGTTTCCTCCGTTCGCTCCGCAATTATTCTTGTAGAGCGAGTAAGTATCTCCCGGAAAGCCGCTTGCTACAGACTGCTTGCCTTCTTCTTCATGCACTAAGGGGTCATGACTTTTGGGATTTGACGGGCTATGCGCCGCTACTCAGTGCTCCGCTCTCTCCGGAAATCACCGGGTCACCCTGGTGATACTTTTTCATCCCTCTGCTGGTGCCGCCTTCAATGGCATGGGTGTCTATCTTAATTTTCCGTGGACGGCAAGCCATATACAGGGAGGGTTTTGTGATGTCCATTCCACGCGGTGACGCTGGTGGGCGGGTATTAAAACCCAGTCGCCCGGGCCCATCTCCATTTCCCTTCCATCCTCCCAAACCAGTTTAGCCCGCCCTTGAAGAAGCACCACCCATTTGTCTCTATCCTGATCATACCAATATCCCTTGGGCGAGGCCTGTCCGGTGGAGATTATCCTTTCGATTAATACTCCATTATCCGCAATCAACGATTCAAATACTTCCTCGTCCGGAAGGGGGTTGGGAAGGTTAAAAAGATTTATAACAAATACCTCCTTTAATACGGTTCTAATTCTATTACTAATCTCGGGAATCTCAGCCAAAAACAGCCTTATTTTACCATACAACCCTACACCAACGGAACATAATTTGTCGATTAATTGTTTTTACTGAATAATATGCGCATATAAAAACCCGCCTTAGACAATTTTTGCTTGACAGTTAATGATAAAATAAGAATACAGATGAGATGAAAGGGGAGAGGACAATGGCAAATGTTTTAATCGTCACTTGTAACAAAATCAGGGACATAAACTGTGTCTCCTGTCTTAAGTGTTTTAAGGCCGCGGAGCTAAAGGACGGGGAATTTGCAAAGTATGATGAAGTAAATATTGTGGGTATGTGTGGTTGCGGTGACTGTCCTGGTCTGGTAATGCCCAAACTGACCCTTGTTCTTGAACAAGCTGATTACCTGGAAAGGGATATTGATGCTATTCATTTCGGCACCTGCGTACTCAAGGCCTGCAAGACGGCTGCATGCCCCATTGATCTGGACAAGATATCTGAGTTGATTAAGTCAAAAACCGGCATACCGGTTACCATTGGGACACATAATTATTAATTAACCAGCGATAATTATTATGCTTCTACAGGAGATTAAAACTTAATGTTTTAATCTCCTTTTTTATTGACTAAAAGTTAGATGAAACTAACACACCCCATTAACATACAATGTAACAGCAGTTTTTTAAAGTAGACACCCATGCCGCCGTACGGCGGCACCAGCAGAGGGATGAAAAAGTATCGTCTCAGGGTGACCCGGTGATTTCCGGAGAGAGCGGAGCACTGAGTAGCGGCGCTCAGCCCGTCAAATCCCAAAAGCCATGACCCCTTAGTGCGTGAAGAAGAAGGTAAGCAGTCTGTAGCAAGCGGCTTTCCGGGAGATACTTACTCGCTCTACAAGAATAATTGCGGAGCGAACGGAGGAAACCACCGGGGCGCCCGAGCGCTATAAGTAACTCCGAGAGACTTTTTCAAGGTATCAAGGGGGTGCATAGATGTTATCGCCCAGCCTGGAAGACTATCTGGAAGAAATCTACCGGTTCTCACTACATAATAAAGTCGTAAGGGTCAGCGATATTGCCGATTGCCTAAATGTAACACTGCCTTCAGTAAATAATGCCATTCGGAAACTACACGAAAAAAACTATTTAATATATAAAAAGTACCGGGACTTGGTATTGACGGACAAGGGGCGCAGGGTGGGAAAATTTCTAGTGGACAGGAACAGTATATTACAAAAGTTTCTAGATGTTATAGACTCTGATTGTGACATTAAAGCTGAAGCAGAAGCCATGGAACATTATCTGACTCTTCCCACCATAAGGGCCATAGAAAATTTACTGGATTTTTTAGAAACCAATGAGGACTGCCGGGAAAGGTTTCAACAGCACTGCAATTACCGCCAAAAAAAAGGACTGGGTTTGAAAGACGGGTACCGGGAATAAGGGGGTGCGGCGTTATGACGCTGCATCCCCTTCTAATTATTTCCCCTGCAATATGGGTAACACAATTATGCGCGCCCACATATTATTCATAATGTATAGCGTTGTTAGACGCCGTTAACATTCTTAATCAACCCTAAAAAAGGAGGATTCGCAATGGCCGGTTCCACGACATTAAATAATGTACCCGTAGGCTCCCGGGCACTGGTGACGGGGGTTAAGGCAGACGGTTTAACCCGAAGGCGTCTACTGGACCTGGGACTGGTACCCGGCACACGGGTAGAGGTAATTCGCCGCAGCCCGGCGGGTGATCCCATAGCCTTTAACATTCGTGGTGCTGTAATTGCTTTACGCCATGAGGAATCCAGCAAGGTGACGGTAACTAGCATTTAGGCTCCCGGGAGGTGAAAAAAAATGGGCTTAACTTACCAGTCAACCGGCACATTGACCACCAGGGAAGCTTTTAATGTGCCTGCTTCAGATAACCAGCCTGTAATTGCGCTGGCTGGCAACCCCAATACCGGAAAAAGCACAGTCTTTAATGCATTGACAGGGTTACGCCAGCACACCGGTAACTGGCCGGGAAAAACGGTATTGCAAACAAAGGGCACTTTTATACATAACGGCCGCAAATACACTCTGGTGGATCTGCCGGGAACCTATTCGTTACTGGCCAACTCCATAGATGAACAAGTAGCCAGGGATTTTATTTGCTTTGCACAACCCGAGGCAACCATTGTGGTGGTTGATGCCACCTGCTTGGAAAGAAATCTCAACCTGGCACTCCAGGTTATGATGAGGCTAGAAGGAAACACTTACGTATTGATATAAAAGGTTTGAGCAAGGCTCTGGGTATTCCGGTGGTGGCAACTACCGCCCGCAACAAGGAAGGCTTGCCGGAACTTTTGGACATCACCTGTAAAGTGGTGTCAAAGCAGCTGGAACCTAACCCCAAAGCTGTCCGGTACTCTCCGGAAGTGGAAAAGGCAATATCCCGCCTGGAGCCCCAAATTAAGGCTTTATTCGGTGACAATATTAATTTCCGTTGGATAGCACTCCGGCTCCTTGACGGTGACATCAATCTAATTCAAAACCTGGAAAAATACCACGGCCGGAGAAGCTCAAAGACTTACGGGTTCACAGCAAAATGCAATCAGGGACAGTATTGTTAAGAGCATTTATAGTACTGCAGAAAATATTGCCTCCAATACGGTCAGCAGCAAAATTGAAAGGAAAACGAATTGGGATCGCAAAATTGACAACGTTTTAACTTCACCCGTCTGGGGTTTCCCCATTATGTTCGGCCTGCTGGCACTGGTATTTTGGGTAACCATTACAGGAGCAAATATTCCCTCCGCCATGCTGGCAGAAGGTTTATTCTGGATTGAAGCAAGGCTAACGGATTTCTTCCTGGCGCTGGATGCCCCGTCCTGGTTGCATGGATTCCTGGTGCTGGGGGTTTACCGGAGCTTGGCCTGGGTTGTATCGGTAATGTTACCGCCCATGGCTATTTTCTTTCCCATATTTACATTGCTAGAAGACCTGGGCTATTTACCCAGAGTTGCATTTAACCTGGACCGCTTTTTCAAAAAGGCGGGGGCACACGGTAAGCAGGCCCTTACCATGAGCATGGGTTTCGGCTGTAATGCCGCCGGCATAATTGCCTGCAGGGTGATTGATTCACCCCGGGAGCGTTTGATTGCCACCCTTACCAATGTTTTTGTTCCCTGTAACGGAAGATTTCCCACTTTAATTGCTCTGGCCACAATATTTATCAGCGGCTCGGTTTCCCTATCGGTAAGCAGTACATTGGCCACCCTTTCCGTGGCCGGTCTTGTGGTGTTGGGAATTGCCATAACGCTTTTGGTTTCCTGGTTATTATCAAATACATTGTTAAAGGGAGAAACATCGTTGTTTACGTTGGAACTCCCCCCTTACAGAAAGCCGCAGGTGGGCCAGGTAATAATTCGCTCGGTTCTTGACCGGACTGTATTTGTGTTGACACGGGCTATGCTCATTGCCGCACCCGCCGGCGGTATCATTTGGCTGCTGGCCAATACCTATACCGGTGATACCAGTATTCTCTCCGTTATAGCGGGCTGGCTGGATCCCTTTGCCCGTCACATGGGCCTGGATGGATTTATACTAACGGCCTTTATTCTGGGTCTACCGGCCAACGAGATAGTATTTCCCATCTTGATAATGAGCTATGTTTCCGGCAGTGCCATGATGGAACCGGCCAGTTTAGCGGCTCTTCGCCAGCTGCTGGTTGACGGGCACGGGTGGACCTGGCTTACTGCCCTTTGTACGATGATTTTTGTTCTCTGTCACTGGCCCTGCGGCACCACTCTTCTTACTATTCAGAGGGAGCAGCACAAGGGACGCTGGACTGTCCTGGCAGCCATAATACCTACCGTTACAGGTATCCTTTTATGTACTTTTGTAAATTATCTGGTACGGGGCCTGGGTTTGATATAAAAAGAGCGTAACAGGAAAGATTTCCTGTTACGCCGGTTGGCTCAAAGGTTTTAAAAACCCCGGTGTTGGTTATCCCTTCAGAATTACCTCTTCCAACGGAGTATGGGCCAGACAGTGGGTTTCGGCTACCGGGCTGCAGGTCAGCTTCCCGCCGGCGGTATTTACACCCTTGGCCAGTGCATCATTTTCCTGAACCGCTTTCAGGTAACCCTTGTCCGCCAGCTCGATTACATAAGGAAGTGTAGCATTGGTCAGGGCAAAGGTTGATGTACGGGCAACAGCTCCGGGTATGTTAGCCACTGCGTAGTGAACAACACCGTGTTTTACATAAACCGGATCGCTGTGAGTAGTAACCCTGTCCACTGTTTCCACAGATCCCCCCTGGTCAATGGCTACATCCACAATGACGGAACCGGGCTTCATTTGCTTCACCATTTCCTCGGTGACCAAATGAGGAGCTTTGGCTCCGGGAACAAGAACCCCGCCGATAAGAAGATCGGCAAACCTTACCGCTGATTCAATATTAAAGCTGTTGGACATCAGTGTTTTAATGCGGGCACCGAATATGTCGTCAAGATAACGAAGCCTGTCCGCATTTTTATCAATAATGGTCACCTGGGCACCCATGCCCACGGCCACTTTGGCGGCATTGGTACCCACCACACCGCCGCCTATTATAACCACATCCGCCGAGGGTACTCCGGGCACCCCGCCCATGAGAATCCCTTTACCGCCCTGGGGTTTTTCCAGGAACCTGGCACCTATCTGCACCGCCATTCGCCCGGCAACCTCGCTCATGGGAGTAAGTAAGGGTAATGAACCATTTTCCAACTGTATTGTTTCATAGGCAATACCCACCACTTTACGGTCCAGCAGCATTTTCGTCAATTCCGGCTCCCTGGCCAAATGCAGGTAAGTAAATAATACTTGTCCTTCTTTAAAAAAATCATATTCCTCGGGCAAAGGTTCTTTAACCTTTACTATCATTTCCCCTTCGTTAAATACATCCTCCTTGGAAACCATTTGGGCACCGGCAGCCTTATATGATTCGTCCGTAATACCGCTTCCAATTCCGGCATCACTTTCAATAATTACTTTATGTCCCCGTTTAACCAGCGACTGCACACCAGCAGGAGTGATGGCCACCCTGCCTTCATTTGATTTTATTTCCCTGGGAACCCCTATTATCAAGTTATAACACCTTCCCGTTTTTGAAAGATTATTTACACCGGTGACAAAAACCGGTTTATAATATAGAAATTATGTAAAACAATCAAAAATCCTTCTTAAAATGAACAGCAGAAAAACGAAAAAGAGCAATTTCCTGAAGGAAATTACTCTTTTTTTATTCTGTTACTTATTCTGTTACTTATTCTGTTACTTATTTATTACTTTACTAATCGCAAATAACGTTGGCAGCTTGAGGACCACGATTGCCTTCAACGATATCAAAGGTTACATCTTGACCTTCTTCCAAAGTCTTGAAACCTTCGGCTTGAATAGCGGAGAAATGAACAAATACGTCATTACCTTCACTTGTTTCAATAAAACCAAATCCCTTTTCTGCACTGAACCATTTTACTTTACCTACCATTTTAAAAAAACCTCCTGTTATTATGGATTGATCAAAAAGCTTTAAACTTATAACCTTGACCAATCATAATAAAATAAGAGGTCTTAAAGCGGTTTTCGTTTTAAACTTTTTAAACATGTACCTTATGATAACATAATTTCTAACAAATTGCAAATAAAATTTCAAAAGATAATTATTCCGGCGGCATGGGAGTCTACCCTGGAAAAATTTTCGCTAAAGTTTGCTAGATCCAGTTAAATACCACGGGCTCTTTGCGGGGAACGGCGGAAGGTTTTTTCTGCGGGTACCCCAGAACAAGTGGCGCTACCAGGTCGTAATCCCCGGGAACGTTCAACATTTGCTTCATTTCCGGAGAGTTTCCCAGCCCAGTGGCGAAGCCTATCCAACAGCTTCCGATTCCCTTTTCGTATGCCGCCAGCATAATATTTTGCGCCACCATGCTGCAGTCGTAAATATAATTGGTTGAAGATGTGCTGCCGTAGATTAAGAGCAGGCACGGAGCGCCGTGGAAGATATTAAAATCTTTGTTCTCTAATAAAGCTTTATATCGCTGCAGATGCGGTTTTTTGTCAATTTCACCCAGTAATGATTCCTTCTACCCCTGATTGCTTCAATTAACTCCATACCAATTAACAACTCCTTATTTCTTGGGAAACTTACAACTTACCAGGTGACATTCTTTTTATTCCTTCTATAGGAACTCCGGTTGCCCCGGTTATCATCTTTGAACTTGTTAGCCCGGTTGTAACCTTTATAGCCGGGGCCTTTTCTGGGTTTATTTCGCTGCCCGTCCTTATTATGCATATTTTTCTTTCGTATTACAGGTGCTTCTTCGGTTAAGCGGACAGGGGTCATATCAGGCTCTTTAGTTAACAGCTTTAGGGCTGCTGATATAAGGGTTACAGAATCGGCTTCTTCCAATAAATCCTCGGCAAAGCCGGCATATTTACGGGTATCCTCTTCGCCCACCGTCCGCAACAATTTTTCCACGGCCAGGCGCTGCTGACCCTTAAAGGCCTCAGTCATGGTGGGTACAGGAATACGTGTAATATTTCTCTTTGTTACCTGTTCGATAATTCTTAAATGATGCATCTCCCGTGGCGTAACAAAGGTAACAGCCAGTCCGGATTTCCCAATACGCCCGGTACGGCCAATACGGTGGACGTAACTTTCCGGGTCCTGTGGTATATCGAAATTATATACATGCGTCACTCCGGTAATATCCAACCCCCTGGCGGCAACATCCGTAGCCACCATTACCTCGATGGTCCCCTGCTTAAACTTCCGTAACACACTGTCCCTTTTGCCCTGGGTCAAGTCCCCGTGAATTCCCTCCGCTGCATAGCCACGCTTGCTCAAGGCTTCAGCCAGTTCATCCACCCGCCGCTTGGTCCGGCCGAAAACAATGGCCAGATCCGGTGATTGGCTATCCAAAAGCCGGCATAAAGCATCAAACTTTTGCCGTTCCGGGACCTCTACATAGGTTTGCTCGGTATTGGGTACCGTTATTTCCTTGGCCTGTATACTGACCATCTCAGGATTTTGCATAAACCGGTCGGCCAGCCTTCGAATGGGAAGGGGTATTGTTGCCGAAAATAGCATGGTTTGGCGTTCGGTGGGTACATCCTTAAGGATAGTTTCCACGTCCTCAATAAACCCCATATTCAACATTTCATCAGCTTCATCCAAAACCACAATTTCCACGTGGTCAAGGCGAATTGTTTTTCTCCGCATGTGATCCATTAAACGGCCGGGAGTTCCCACAATAAAATGCGGTTTTTTCTTAAGAGCTCTTATCTGCCGGTTTATGTCCTGTCCTCCGTAAACCGGTAATGTCCGAATTCCCTTAAACTGCCCGATCCTGTTTAGTTCCTCGGCAACTTGAACAGCCAGTTCCCTGATGGGAGCAAGTACTATTCCTTGAATGTCCTGCAATTCCACCCTGCTTTTTTCTACCATGGGTATCCCAAAGGCAGCTGTTTTCCCCGTACCGGTTTGGGCCTGGCCTATTAAGTCCCTTCCATCCAAAGCTATGGGTATAGCCTGCCTTTGAATGGGTGTCATTTCTTCAAAGCCCATGTTGCTAATGGCCCTTTTTAAGGATTCTTGTATTTTTAATTCATTAAATGTAGACATTGTTTCACTCTCCTTACTTCATTTCTACCTTGAAAAAACTAGTGCTTTAAAAGTTATCTTTAGTGCTCGGGCGCCCCGGTGGTTTCCTCCGTTCGCTCCGCAATTATTCTCGTGCAGCGGGTAAGCATCTCCCGCAAACCCGCTTGCTGCAGACTGCTTAACTACTTCTTCACGCACTAAGGGGTCATGACTTTTGGGATTTGACGGGCTGAGCACCGCTACTCAGTGCTCCGCTCTCTCCGGAAATCACCGGGTCACCATGGTGATTCTTTTTCGTCCCTCTGTTGTTCCGTCTTCCCGAGGCACAGACATCTATCTTTAGTTTGCCAATTTGAGCCAAATATATAACAGGTAACAGTAGTCATTATATTATACCTAAGAAAATATTGACAAGTCTAATTAATAATTCCTTATTAGAGAATGCTTTTTTGGGGTTGACATTATAGGGTAGGGGGGTATACTATTCCCCTGTGAAGGAGGGGTGTAAAATGGACAACCCCGGGAATAATACTTGTCCCGGCTTCCAGGCCGGTGAGACGGGTAAACGCAGGAGCCCGCACGATGATAAGACTGTTAAGGAGCTTATTAACCGCATCAACCGGATAGAAGGACAGCTACGGGGTATCAAGGGGATGATTGAAAAACACGCCTACTGTGACGATGTGTTAAATCAGATTGCCTCTGCCAATTCAGCTTTACGCGGTGTTGCCAAGCTAATGCTGGAAAAACACATGAAGGCCTGCGTAAAGGAACAACTGCAAGAAGGTGACGAGCAAGTGGTGGACGAGGTACTGAAAACAATATTCCGGATGATGAAGTAGTGACGCGAGCGGTGGAAAATATTATAAAATTTTTGGAGGTATATTATGGCACTCCCGGCGGAAGATAAGATCAAAGGAAACATACAAAGGGAAACCTTTATATTCCCCATATCCGGAATGAATTGTGCAGCTTGTTCCGCCAGGATAGAAAAGGCGCTGGGCAGAATGCCGGGAGTCTTTTCAGCACAAGTTAACCTGGCACTGGAAAAGGGTACCGTTATTTTTGACCCCGGTGAAACCCACCGGGATAATATAATTGCCAAAGTCAGAAATCTAGGGTTCGAAATACCCGAGGAAAATGTAGAACTGACAATTAGCGGCATGTCATGTGCAGCCTGTTCGGCACGGGTGGAAAAAAAGCTAAATTCCCTGCCCGGAGTCCGTCAAGCAACAGTTAATTTAGCAACTAACAAGGCAAATATAAAATATATTGCGGGTATGTTATCGGTTGCCGACATTCAAAAGGCTGTTAGTGCCCTGGGTTTTGAGGCACATCGCCAAAATGCCGGCTCGTCCGGTGAAGGGCAACAAAACAAGCAAAATGAAATCCGCCGTCAGGCGGGGAAATTTATATTCGCCCTGGCGCTATCCCTACCCCTGGTTTGGATGATGATAACTCCTTTGTTCGGAGAAGGTTTCCACATCAATCCCTGGATCCAACTGGCTTTAGCCACACCGGTACAGTTTATTGCCGGATGGCAATTTTACAGGGGCTCATATCATTCCCTAAAAAACGGCGGCGCCAACATGGATGTTCTAGTTGCCCTGGGCACCTCAGTGGCGTACTTTTACAGCCTGGTTTCCATTTTTGTTGGTTGGAAGGTATTTTACTTTGAATCATCGGCAATTCTTATAACTTTAATTTTACTGGGTAAATTATTGGAAGCCGCCGCCAAAGGAAGGACATCCGACGCCATAAAGAGATTAATGAACCTGCAGGTGAAAACAGCACGGGTATTACGCAACGGGACAGAACATGACATCCCCGTAGACCGGGTGGAAGTGGGTGATATTATCCTGGTACGCCCGGGGGAAAGAATCCCGGTGGACGGGACAATCCTAGAAGGAAAATCCAGTGTAGACGAGTCCATGCTCACCGGGGAAAGCCTGCCGGTGGAAAAGGGACCCGGTGATGATGTGGTGGGGGCTTCTATAAACAAACAGGGAAGTTTTACATTTAAGGCCTCCAAGGTGGGCAGCGATACCGCTTTAGCCCAGATTATCCGCATGGTGGAGGAGGCCCAGGGATCCAAAGCCCCCATCCAGCGCCTGGCGGATAAGGTTTCCGGGGTATTCGTACCCGCGGTTGTGGCCATTGCCCTTCTCACTTTCACCGGCTGGTATATTGCGGGAGCAAGCTTCACTACCGCACTCTTGCATATGACAACCGTACTTGTGATAGCCTGCCCTTGTGCCCTTGGTTTGGCCACCCCTACGGCAATAATGGTTGGAACGGGAATAGGCGCCGAAAGGGGAATTCTAATCAGGGGCGGAGAACATCTGGAACGAGCCGGAAAGTTAGACACTGTGGTTCTGGATAAAACCGGCACCATCACCCGGGGAGTACCCTCCGTAACCGGCCTGCGGTCAATAGCGCCTTTCCAGGAAAATGAAATCCTTTCCATTGTGGCCTCGGCGGAGAAAAAATCGGAACATCCCCTGGGACAGGCCGTAGTAAGTAAAGCCGAAGAAAGGGGTCTTCAAACTCAAAAGATTTTTGACTTTGAATCCATAGCGGGAAAAGGTATTCGCTTCCGGGTAAAGGATGAAATATGGCATGTGGGGAATGAAGCGCTTGCCGGCTCCCTGGGTATAGATTTATCCCCCTTAAAGCAGGAGATAAAGCACTGGGAAGAACAGGGAAAGACCGTTATTATCGCTATATCCGGGAACCGTTTAGCCGGGTTGATTGCAATTTCCGATACTATAAAGGATAATGCCCGGGAGGCAATTGAGGAGTTACAACAAATGGGCCTGGAAGTATATATGCTCACAGGAGACCGGCGCCGCACAGCGGAGGTCATTGCCCGCCAGGTGGGCATCACCCGTATCATTGCCGAAGTACTTCCCCACCACAAGGTCCGGGAAATTCAAAAACTTAAGGAAACAGGCAAAGTGGTGGCCATGGTAGGCGACGGCATCAACGATGCCCCGGCCCTGGCAACCGCGGATATTGGAATGGCCATAGGAACAGGTACTGATGTAGCTGTGGAAAGCGCCTCCATAACATTGATCCGCGGTGATCTAGGTACAATAGCCTCGGCCATAAAACTTTCGCGCCAAACACTGCGTAAAATCCGTCAAAACCTTTTCTGGGCCTTTATTTACAACCTTGTATGTATTCCCCTGGCCATGTTGGGCGTTTTCACACCGGTTATGGGCGGTACGGCAATGGCCTTTAGTTCCGTATCGGTGGTAACAAATTCCCTGCTATTAAAACGCTACAATCCGGAAAAATAAAAAAACAAACTTATAAAAACCAATGCTTAAAAAGGAGGTGTGAGTATATTGTCCCAAACAATAATCAAGGTGGAGGGTATGAGCTGTAGCCATTGTAAGGCGGCAGTGGAAAAAGCCTTAAAGGAAATAAGCGGTGTTGAAGAAGTACAGGTTAACTTGGACGACAAAGAAGTAGTGGTCTCCGGCAACGCCAGCCGCGAACAACTGGCAAAAGCAATTGAAGAAGCGGGCTATGATGTGGTAAGCTAGCAAAAAATTTTTACTTTCCGGTGGCTTGGGAATCCATAAGGGGTTATAATTAAGAGATTAGAAAAAATTAGAAGACAGGAGTTGTAACCATGAGTGATAGCAAGAAGGTACTCATCAGCACCGGCAAAGGAAATATCCAGCTGGAGGTCTATCCCGAAAAAATGCCCATAACCGTGGAAAACTTTTTAAAACTAACCAATGACGGCTTTTATAACGGGCTTATATTTCACCGGGTAGAACACTGGGTGGTGCAGGGGGGAGATCCCAAGGGTAACGGTACCGGAGGGCCGGGTTGGACTATCGAACTGGAAACCCACCCCGACTTAAATAATGTCCGGGGAGCAGTGGCAATGGCCCGGTCCGCACACCCGAATTCCGCCGGATCACAGTTTTATATCTTGAAAACCGACGCCGACTGGCTAAACGGGCAGTATGCCGTCTTTGGCAACGTTACCGAAGGTATGGACGTAGTCGATGAAATAGAGATCGGTGACAAAATGAACGAGGTAAAGGTAATTGAATAAACCCCTTGCACTACAAAAGCCCGGCCGCAAGTAGCCCGGGCTTTTCGATACCCAAAACATCATGGTAGACACTATGCCGCCGGAAGGCGGCACCGGCAGAAGGGTAAAAAAGTACCCTGTCAGGGTGACCCGGTGATTTCCGGAGAGAGCGGAGCACTGAGTAGCGGCGCTCAGCCCGTCAAATCCCCAAAGCCATGACCCCTTAGGTCGTGAAGAAGTAGGTAAGCAGTCTGTAGCAAGCGGCTTTCCGGGAGACACTTACCCGCTCCACGAGAATAATTGCGGAGCGAACGGAGGAAACCACCGGGGCACCCGAGCACTAAGAATAACTTTTAGCACAAAAGAACCGTCCCCATGTGCACTTCGGGTGCTGCCCGCTCCGGCGAAATAATTACCTTTTAAACGAAACCACGAGATAGTTTTTTCAAGGTAGAATTAAGGGGGCAGTTTTATGTCATGCCCGGGACCTGCTACTGCACCCTTCCTGGCAGTTAGTCACCGGTCTCAGCATCCAGCGCCTCCTTAACAATTTTTCACCTCCTCCATTACTCTTATTTAATTTTTATTAGCAACGGCACTGAATAATGTCGGAAATTAATAACAACGGTAACAGCATCCTTAATCTTTTAGATTAACTTTCCTAAAAAATACAACTACCCCACACCCGAAAAGCATGAACAAAACTAATGGAGTTAAAAAATATTTACCGTATTGTTCCACACCACCGTGGTACATTTTTCCCACAATTAACATAAGAAAGGCCCAGGGGAAAATACCTGCAAAGGTCAGCAGCCCGTACCGCCAGGGTTTCACCCTGCTCATGCCTGCTGCATATGATATATAGTTTCCCACTGCAAAGGGACGGGTCACACAAACACTCAGCTCACCATAGCGATTAAACCATTTGAGTGTTTTCACAATTTTTCTGGATAATTTCCCCTTTGTATTGCGTTCCAATTTACGCCCTATACCATAGGGTATAAAGCTGGCGGCACTGTAAACCAGCGACATGCCAACGGATAGCAGGAATATCTCTTCGATTCCCGGGTGCAGTAAGGAACCAAAAGTTAAAACAATAATTATACCCGGAAACGGCAGGGAACAGCCCTCCAAAAACATGGAAATAAAAAGACTGGTGCTGCCCAATCCTTGTACAATATTTGCTATTTGGGATAACATTTTATCACCCCTTATTCTCCGGGCAAATTCAACCCTATGTAAATTCAATCAACAGTTTAATACTATTTTTTCCAGAAAGCAATTATTTCACTTGAAAATTGTAAATTACTACACAATTAACTAAAAAAACCCAGGGGCGACCCTGGGTCTAATCGAGCTTATAACGAGGTAAAAGTTTTTAAATTAAGTACCTTTTAAAGAAATCAACCATCATATCCGACAGTCTATTTTCATAACCCCACCAGAAGTGATCCACACCGGATATTATCTCCACAATTTTAGGTTCACTCATTTTTTCAGTTTCTTGGAGAATTGTAGTATAAGGAATCATATTATCATTCTTACCACTTACAATAAACTTGGGTTTAAAGCAATCTGCCGGAACACCGCTGGGAACAACCGGGGAAACCGCGGCCAGCACCTTTGCAATGTTGCTACGGGCACCCGCCGAGAGAGCCACCATTCCACCAAAAGAATAACCCAGTATGCCTATTCTCTCCTTATCCACCTCTTCTTGCCGGGAAAGAAAAGATATTGCTTCTCCAGCGTCCTCCCTTTCCCCTATACCATTATCGAAGGAACCCTGGCTGCGACCCACTCCCCGAAAATTAAAACGAAGAATTGCCATCCCTTCCGCAACAAGGGCTTTACCTAAAGATACAATTACATTGTTATGCATATCTCCCCCGTAAAGGGGATGAGGGTGACACAACACTATTCCCGGGTGAGGGCCCGGGTCCTTGGGTATTTCCAAGCACGCTTCCAGGGACAGCCCTTTATTATCAATGTTTATTTTCTTAATATCCATTTTATTCACCTCATCATCATGTTGATTTGAGCCGGGTAAAACTAACTTCGCCCGGGCAACAACAAGCCGATACCCAATCCCATTAGGACACTGCCCGATATCCACCCGGTTTTTCCAGCGATGCTTTCCTTAGCCTGTAACAGGCTACCAATTTTACCTGAAAGAAGAGCTATGATAACTAATACAACCAAGCAAAGTAAAAAATATATCAACCCTAGTAATATCGATTGTAATGCAACCGCCGGGCTATTGCTGTCAACAAACTGGGGTAAAAAGCTTAGGAAAAATAAAGCTACCTTGGGGTTCAATACATTTGTTAAAAACCCTTGCAAAAACAAACTGGTATGTGACTGTCTTTCTTTATGTTTTACGGAAATTAGACCTTGTTTACTGGTTAGAGTTCTTATCCCCAGGTAAATCAAATATAACGCCCCAATGTATTTTAATATATAAAAGGCAATGGAACATGTTTTGAGCACTATCGCCAGACCTATTGCCACGGCAAGGGTATGCACCACCAACCCGCAGCAAACACCACAGGCCGATAAAATTCCTGCAGTACGTCCTTGCCCTATACCACGGGAAATGACATAAATCATATCCGGCCCTGGTGTTATGATCAATGTGAATGATGCCATGATAAACAGCATTAGATTAATATGTTCAAAACTCATATAAAATCCCTCACCATTATATATATTTAAGGGCGAAAAGTGTCTTATAATCAACACCTTTCGCCCGGTATACAATGGATTTCCTTCAAGTTCATCACTTTTTTATATAACTTTTTTACCCGAACCGGTTTTCCTTATGGGCACCGGTTTCCTTATCGTCCAACCTGAATTTAACCACTTCATTCTGTAGCTCCCCGGCAATGCCGGCCAGTTCCTGGGCTGCACTGGAAATTTGCTGTACGGTAGAAGTTATCTGCTCATTTGAAGCGGACAGCTGCTGCAT
>JAALLP010000049.1_pt1 | contig 26238 bp, 26 predicted proteins | sample 7245951 | NCBI WGS metagenome assembly JAALLP01 (sample SAMN13049199, study PRJNA578106) | oil field metagenome | isolation source: filtered produced water from oil reservoir B6 | place: USA:offshore Texas | collected 2016
CCCATTTGGACTTTAAAATTATACACAAGGAATGTAGTGAATTTTATAAAGACTATACTGCATTTGTTAAATTCACTGAAAAAAATAAAGAACGCTTCTTCACTGACAACTTAAAAGTATTCTCAAGGTATCTTTATTTGGCAGAATCTCTAGGGAATAATGACCTAATGGACATGAAAGTTAACTATACGTTACTTGGTGTATCTTACGAATTTCTTCTTAAAATATGTGCCTTAAAGATAAATTGGGATGAGTATCTTGAGACCTATAAAGCAGATTCGAAGGAAAAATCAAATAGTGGAAATCGAAAATTTGAATATGTTAAGCAATATGTTTCAAAAGACTTGAAAATAAAATTGACCCGCAAACAATACAAACGTTCTCAAGAGATAATAAATTTTGTTCAACTTCAAAGAAATCATTTTGCCCATAGTCCATTTAAGGGAAAGGATCACTACGCCGTTACAAAACAGATTTACGAATTTATGGCGGTTTTAGTTGTATTGTATAAATTGAAACTACCAAAAGAAGCTGTTGAAATAATAAAAGGTAATATCACTAAACATAAAGTCCTTTCAGGAATGGATTTTGAGGACGTAGGCTTTAAGCAATATATACAAAACTTGGATAACTTTGCAATTGATGTTCCTCTCTTTCCTGATTGGTGATACTTTGGTATAAAACAGATTCAGAAAATACGAAAACTAATAGAAGTGATTGCTGATAGTATTTTGTTTAAAGTCACCAATAATCCATGTCTAAGCAGTAATGCTAGCATTAAAAGGTGCTTATTTTAAGCTACAATCACGGATTGGAGGGTTAAGGCTACTGTTACACCTGAATCCCCTGATCATTTAGTTGTTAATAAATTAGCTGTATTGATCATCGGTTGATTTGGTTCAAACTGTTGTGACCTTAGCACTTGCCGAAAAACTACCCTTACATCCTGTATAATAAACGATGAACCAATAGTTATACAAATGTTGTACAACTATTTCATATTAAGAGGTAATAGCTGATGATATCTGTTGGGAAATCGAAAATAAGCAGGCATAAGCCTAAAAAAGACATAATTTATCCATTGGTACGTTTACCACAATCATGCGCAGAATTTATTGGAGAGACCGCTTACATCCATAAAACAGAATGCGAAGGCAAGACTTTGTTTGTCCTCTCGTTTGATGAGAATTTTGAAGGCGAACTACAAGTTGTACAACCCAGCAGTAATTCAGAGCTTGAAAGTAGGGTCAAAATGTTAGAAAAAGAATTAAAAGCACTACAAAAAACACTATCAGACAGTCAAAGAGACGTTGGTGGGCCCGATGAGATTCGAACTCATGACCCCCGCCGTGTAAAGGCGATGTCATAACCGGCTAGACCACGGGCCCATTTTGCGAATAATATTAGTTGCCCGGTGACGCTTTCGTCTTCGAGCACCTCCATAATGTAACTAGTGATATATAATCCTTTTTGGTGAAAACAGATAGTATATAAGTAAATTCTTTCATTTTGTGCGGGTCGTCTTGATGGAGATTGCTACCTTTATATAGTCTCCAGACAAATTCTTGTTCAGGAGTGGATATTGTGACAATAGCAGAAGACCTGAAGGATCTGTACAGCCTCATCAGGGAAGAAAATACCGAAAAACTGCTTTCCATGTTTGTGGGAGAGCCCGTGATAGACACGCCTCTTGAAGGAAGGGTTAAAGGCGAGGATGCATTTCTTGAATTTGTTGACCATCAGCACCAGTGGCTCAAAGGGCATGATGTGGGACAGCAGTTTGTGGAAATCACCGCAAACCCCAAGCGCATCTGTGTCGAGCTGCTTCTCTATCTCCGACACGATACAAGGAACCTGGATATCCCGGTTGCCATAGTTGCTGACCTCGACGGTGACAGAGTATCCGAGATCAGGATATACCACAGTATGTGGCCACTGACAGGTAAACATAAGTTAAGAGATCCCATCCTGAAGCAATCGGACGTACTTGAAGAACCCGATTTTGTAAAACAGTACATGCAGGCTCTTGGGAGAGGTGATTACGAAGCAGTGGTTGATCTCTTCGAGGATGAAGGGTATGCCCGTGAGCCCGCCAGCTCAGGTTTCACACATTCAGGAAAAGCGGGGCTTAAGGACTTCTATTCAAAGATATTGAGGGACGGTGGGATAGTCCTGAAACACTGTACGGTAACCTTTGACGGCAAGCGTGCGGTGATTGAGTATAACGCCGATTCATGGGGTGAAACAAAACTGCCGCCACAGGCCGGTGTGGCAGTCTATGAGCTGGGAAAGAACTGGAAAATGCATGCTGCCAGAATATATGATGATGTGACACCGCCCGGAGAAAAATAATCACCTGTCTTTGCCGGGAAAGTGTTCACAGACCATATTCCTCGCTTCACTCAGCCATGCCTGTCTCTGTTCAGGTGTGCTCCCGGCCATGGTCCTGAACATCCTGCGGTCAAAATTGCTCACACCGCAGAAATCAAAGATACAGTCCTTCCATATTCTCTCGAGAGGATCACCGAAGACAGTATTTTCCCTTTCCTCGGGAGTGTTTGAGGTATTGAACACCAGTGCAATCCTTGCCTTCAAAAGACCGATTGGAAGACCTGAGCCATCATCGCATTCAGGGAACCTGTACGCCACATTTTCCCGCAGCACCCTGTCAACCCAGCCCTTGAGTATGGCAGGCGGCTGACCCCACCAGTTGGGATGGATGATGATTATACCGTCGGCTTTTTTTATTTCATTCCAGTGGATTTGAATTAGTTTATCGTCCGACCTGTCCGACACAAGCTCCTCACCCATGAGGATAGGGTCAAAGCCTTCTGCGCACAGATCATGGTAGTTGACTTCATGTCCATTCTCTTTAAGAACAGACACAACCGAATCAGCAATGGCATGGTTAAAGCTTTTGTCATATGGATGTCCAAGTATGACTGAAATTTTCATTTTAGCGCCACATGGGTAAGATAATAAGAAAGCTCTTTTCAAACAATATAATCCACAACTGCCCTTTCATTTACTATTTTGCCAACAAAATCGGCAACCTTGACATGTTCAGGATGCTTCTGGTAGGAGACAAGTGCTTCCTCATCCCTGAATTCCGAGTACAGGATGACATCGAAAGCAGCATCTGACTGATTGATATTGATACCTACCTCGATAATCTCTATTTCAGATATCATTTCTTGGAGATTTTCAAGCTTTTCTTTCATGAGTTTGGCGTTCTCCTGCTTTGTCCTGCCTTCGGCACCGGACTTTAGCTTCCACATAACAACATGTTTTAACATTTGTCTCGCTTCCTCTATTTAGTTAACATCGTTTGCTGTTACTTATCTGGTAAAACTTATAAAACTAGTGTCATAGGATTGGTAATACCTATTTAAATAATAAAAAAGCGAAATAAGGGGCATATGCCTCACGATACTCATTACCAGGAAGATGATGAGGAAGACGAGTTTGCAGAAGCCTATCTCGGAGATTATGCAAGCATCAGGTCAATCGTAGGTGAGGCTCTGCCTTTCCAGCTGGTAGCAACATTTGGAGGTGTTGCATCAGGCATCGTTCTCTCGGGAATGACAGATGAACTGCAGATGATACCGGGACTAATTGTCATAGCTCCTGCAGTGCTGGGCATGCGTGGAAATATCTCATCCACCCTGGGATCCAGGCTTGGTAGTGCCATTCATATGGGACTTATAACCAAAATAGAAAGGAACCCGGAGCTGATGAACAATGTTAACGGATCACTTTTGCTCAGTGCCTTAATGTCATTTATACTCGGACTGCTGGGGCATTTTATCACAGTGGCACTGGGAATGCAGAGTGCAGGCCCCCTCACACTGACCCTTATAGCCGTTCTTGCAGGTGTTTCGTCCGGTCTGATACTCTCAGTAGTAGCTGTTTTCCTTGCTCTTGGAATGTTCCGTTTCGGTTTTGACCCTGACAATGTTGTCACCCCCGCGATAGCAACCGTTGGGGATATCGTTTCAATGATAATGATCTTCCTTTCCGCAAGGGTGGTGCTCTTACTATGACCTACTACACCGTGCGCGGAATCGTGGGAAGGAGTTTTCCTATAATCCTTTTCACATCAGTGATAGGGATACTGACAGGACAGATACTCAATGTGGAGCTTGAGAACCTTGTTTCCATGCCCATAATCCTCATACTCATCCCTGCACTGATCAAGATCGGAGGAGATACCGGAAGTATGCTTGGTGCACGACTCTCATCAGCTCTTCACATGGGTCTTGGAGGAAACATCTTTCGCAACCCTGTGGTACGTAACAGCGTACTGTCGGCTTTTATCGTGGGCATGTGTGCCTTTACCTTTTTAGGCGTGGTTGTATGGATCACCGGCATAGTACTCGATATGGAAATGGCATTTGAAACGCTTATGGCACTATGCCTTTTGTCAGGCACCTTCGAACTTCTGGCCGTCTATTCGGCTACCCTTCTAATTGCATTTGCTTCACACCGTTTCGGAGTGGATCCCGATGATACCGTAATTCCCATCATAGCCACACTCGGAGACCTTATCGGTGTGATTGGAATATTTGTAACCATGAATTTGTTGAATATCATCTAGAACAGAATTAAAAAGAAATAAAAAACATGAAAGGATAAACTGGTAGAAAGATCATGACCCCCAAGGAAATAAAGTACGTTCCGCACAATCTCAAAGACCTCCTGATAGCAACCAAGGATACATCAGAACTCATGATTGATCTTGCATATTCTGCAATGATCTACGATGACGAGGACATTGCCGAAGAGGTAATCAACCTGGAAGAGAAGATGGATACCCTTGACTATCATATGAAAATCGCTGCTATGATGAGTGCAAGGCGTGTTGATGAGGCTGAAGAGATGTCCGGTGTGTTGCAGGTTGCACGTGCATCTGAAAATATATCCAATGCAGCAGGGGATATTGCAAAGATAGTTCTCATGGACATGGGTATACCCACAGAACTCAAGCTGGCTATGAGAGAGGCAGAAGAGACTATCACAAGGGCAACTGTAAGTGAAGATTCACCAATAGCAGGGCGCACGCTTGGTGACATTGAACTGGACACCGAGACTGGGATGTGGATCATCGCCATACGCCGGAACAATGAGTGGATCTACAACCCGAACCATGCATCCAGGATACGTCCGGACGACGTGCTCTTTGCACGCGGGCATGACGAAGGTGTTCCTATCTTCATGGAGCTTGTGACAGCAAGGAAATATGTGCCAAGGGAAGTCCCGCATGAACGCTTCCTCATTGACCTTGAAAGAGCCGTGGATATCATTGTCGAAATGAAGAACATGGGAGAACTATCAGTGGGACTTGCATACTCTGCACTTCTGTTCGACAACGAGGATATAGCATATGAAGTAAAGGCACTTGAAGCTGAGATGGACACTATGAAATATGAACTCCAGCACTGGGTTCTTGAAACCGCAAAACATGTGCCCGACGTAAACCAGCTAAGAGGTCTGCTCCATCTTGCCAACGCAGCCGAGGCAGTCTCGGACGCAGCATATACCATCGCCGACACTGTCCTGAGGGATATAGAACTCCATCCGGTTATAACACTGGCTGTCAGACAGTCGGATGAGGTTATTACAAAACTCATGGTCCAGCAGTGTTCACCCATTGTAGGAAAGACATTTGGTCATCTGAAGCTGGAAACTGAGACAGGTGTGCACATAATGGCAATCAAAAGGGACGATAAATGGGTATACCGACCAAACAAAAGAACCACAATACAGGGAGGGGACATACTCATAGCAAGGGGTTCCAGAATGGGAGAAGATGCCCTCTTTGAGATGTGTGCATGTCCTTTTGAAGCAGAAGATGAAAATAAAGAAGATTCCTGATCAGAGGATCAGGATCTTAAGATAATTTCTGGACTGAGCCGTCCTTTTTACCGATGTATACCTCATCGACATTGGTGAATATACCATGTTCGACGATACCGGCAGCCTGTGAAAGAAGGGCAGATGTTACCACAGGGTTATCTATAACACCGAAACTTGCGTCAATAATGAAATTACCATTGTCGGATATTACCGGACCATCCTTTTTTGATGCAAGGCGCAGTACCGGCTCCCCGCCAAGTTTCCTTACATGCTTTGAAACAAGTTCCTTTGCATACGGAAGTACTTCCAGTGGTACATAGTGATCCAGTTGTTCGCTGTATTTGGATTCGTCTGCGACTATCACAAAACGCTCGGCAGAACGGGACACCACCTTCTCACGGGTGTGTGCAGCCCCTCCTCCTTTGATCACGTTCAGGGCCGAGTTGATCTGATCCGCTCCATCTATGGCAATATCCAGTTCCGGATGCTCGGCTAGACTTGTCAGGGTAATGCCGGCCTCTATGGCAAGCATCTCTGACTGGTATGATGTTACAACTGCAATGATGTCAAGACCTTCATCAACACGCCTTCCCAGTTCGGCTATTGTGTAGGCGGTAGTTGAGCCGGTACCAAGACCGACCACCATACCATCCTGCACAAGCTCAGCAGCTGCAATCCCTGCAGCTTTCTTTTCAGGACTTTCCCCTGTTGGGTTCCTTTCTTTCATCAGAATTCAACCTGTTGTTTCATTATGGAGAAAGTCTGCGCCTGTCCCTTGGGAAGAGTACGACATCACGAATATTTTCAGTACCAAGCATGGTCATGACAAGCCTTTCACAACCGATACCCCATCCTGCATGAGGTGGCATACCATATCTGAAAGCCTTGAGATAGAACTCGAAACCTTCGGGGTCAAGTCCCTGTGACTCGATCCTCTCGATCAGAAGCTCAGGGATGTGGATACGCTGTGCACCGGATGAGAGTTCCATTGTCCTGTGCATCATGTCGAATCCCTTGGAAAGAACCGGGTTGTCCTCGTATGGCATTGCATAGAATGGCTTGATCTCTGTAGGCCAGTCAATGATGAAGTAGTGTGACTCACCTGTTTCCTTGAATACGTACTCACCAATTGCATGCTCTGAAGAGGTTCCCAGGTCATCTCCCCAGTTGAGCATCTCATCTGTGTTGGCATTGACTATCTCGATTGCCTCATCGTAGGTGACTCTCTTGAACGGAACCTTCGGAACCTTCAGATCTACGCCGAGAACCTCAAGTGAATCGGAAGCATTCTCGATCACCTGTCCATAGATGTATGCAAGCATGTTCTCAAGAACTTCCATTACATCGAAGTGGTCACAGAAACTTGCCTCGATATCGATGGAAGTTGCTTCGTTAAGGTGTCTGCGGGTGTCGTGCTCCTCTGCCCTGAAGATTGGGCCAATCTCAAATACCCTGTCCATACCACCGGACATCAGTATCTGTTTAAAGAGCTGAGGACTCTGGTTCAGGAAAGCTTCCCTGTCGAAATATGTGATCGGGAAAAGGGAGGTTCCACCTTCTGTTGCCGTTGCGACCACCTTCGGACTGGATGTCTCGATAAATCCCTTATCCGTAAGGAAATTCCTGACAGCCCTGAGCACTTCGTGCCTTATCCTGAAAATAGCTGTGGTCTTCTCCCTTCTGAGATCGATAAACCTTGAATCCAGACGTGTGTCAAGTTCTGCTTCCACTTTTCCGGTTGTGTCCATTGGAAGTGGAGACTCTGCTTCGTTGAGAAGTGTGATCTCATCCGGAATTACTTCGTAACCATTCGGTGCTTTGCCTTCCGGCTTGACACTTCCTGTAACCGAAACCACGGATTCCCTGACAAGCTTTCTTGCCCTGTCAAGAAGTTCGGGGTCTGTCTTCTTTTTAACCAGTGTGACCTGGGATCTTCCTGTACGGTCCCTGATCACAACAAAACAAATTCCTCCGAGGTCACGGACCTCATGTACCCAGCCTGCGACGCTTACTTTCTCATCGCCAAGCTCTTCGGGTTTAATCTCTGATGCATAATGTGTCCTAAGATCTGCTAATGACATTAAATCACCTGATTTGTAAGAGTGATGTTAAATTTTAAATTTGTACAACTCTGGCACCAATACTTGCTACTTTATTATAAACCTAATTATTCATGGCATTCGCAGGCTGCAACAGTACTTCTTTCCGATATCTCGCCCACGGTGTCCTTTTTCATGATATCTGAAACATTGTCCGTATCATCGGACTGACCCAGAGCCCACATGAGCTTCACAAGTGCGACCTCGGGAAGCATATCCTCACCCTCGATTGCGCCTGCTTTGAGTATGTCCCTGCCGGTATCGTAAACCCTGTCACATACTCTGCCATAAAGACACTGGGATGTCACTACAACAGGAATACCAGAACTGACAGCCCTCTCGACCTGCGGGATCCACTCGGTGGAAACATGTCCGAGTCCGGTACCCTCTATGACCAGGCCTTTATAGCCTGCATCAATGAAGTAAGAAAGGATATCAGGGCTTGAACCAGGTGTGAACTTCACGAGTGCGCATTTTGGTTCAAGGGAGTCGTTCAGTCTGAGCTCCTTTTCACCCTTTTTGATGTAACCGGTCGTAGTATCCAGCTTACGGCTGCTATAATCCACATAGGCTATCGGATCTGCATTGACGGATTGGAAAGCATCCCTTCTGGATGTGTGCATCTTCCTGACCTTGGTTCCGCGGTGAACTGCGCATCGTCCATCGGATTCGCCGTCGTGCATAACAACCGTGACCTCTGCAATATCACTGGTAGCAACAATAGCAGCACATATGGCGTTCACAGCGTTGTCACTGCTCGGTCTGTCGGCACTGCGCTGTGAACCCACAAAAACTATGGGCACAGGGGTTTCTATCATAAAAGACAGAGCCGCAGCAGAGTACATCATGGTGTCAGTACCATGGGCTACGATTATACCGTCGGCACCCTTCTCGATCTCCTCGGCTATCGCCTTTGCCAGCGCCTGCCAGTAGTCGGCCTTCATGTTCTCAGAGAGTATATTATAGATCGCACGGCCACTGAAATCTGCAATTTCCTTCAGTTCAGGGATAGCTTCCAGGATATCGTCTGCCGAGAAACTGGCTGTCACCGCACCTGTCCTGTAATCGATCTTACTCGCGATGGTACCGCCTGTGGAAAGGATCGAGACCTTTGGCAGGGAAGCTTTCTCTTTAACTTTAATATCAGGGCTTCTTGGAGGAAGCAGTGTGTCCTTTGGTGTCTTTTTCTCCATAACCGTAACAGTGGCATTCTCAGGGTCGATTCCCGCATTGTATCCGCTGTTCATCTTAATGACAATATGCTTTGTGGTGCTCGGCATGACGATGCCTTCGTATTCCACACCATCCTTTTCGATTTTTACCCTGTCGCCTTCTTCAAATTCCATGATAATCCCTTGTTAAATATATCGTAATAGATCAGTATTAATCAGAGTTACTCTGGACCTTCATCAATACAGCTTTCTACCGTCTCGAGAAGGATCTTCAACGAATCCTCAATGCTTTTGTTCATTTCCGCTATTGAGGATATCTCAGTTTCCAGCTCACTGGAGCGAGCCCTTATAGCTCTGTCAGTTTCATCAGGTGAAGGACCGCCTGTGATATTGCGCTTGCGGATATTGGACAGGGGGTCAAGTGCCTCTTTCAGCATTTCCTGGCTCATTCCCCGATCACTCAGCTTTTCACCAAGTACATCCATGGCCACTGAATCAATATCCTCCAGCGTCGGGTCTCCGTTTCCGCGTGCCAGTACTCCCACGATCTGGTGGGCTGTCCTGAAGGGAATACCCGCAGCCCTGACCATCGTATCGGCAAGCTCTGTTGCAGTGGTAAAGCCCATAACTGACTGCAACGCCATTGAGTCTGTATTTATATTTATCGTATCAAAGATTCCTGCCATAACCCTGACGGCACCCCTTGTTGTTTCAACAGCACGCCAGAGGTTAGGTGTAGCTTCCTGCAGGTCCCGGTTATAACTTAACGGGAGTGCCTTGCAAATGGAGATCAATCCCATGAGAGAACCGATTACCGTACCTGATTTGCCACGGATCAGCTCGGCGGTGTCGGGGTTCTTTTTCTGGGGCATGATGGAGGATGTGGATGAATAGCTGTCATGAAGTTCTACAAAATTAAATTCCGAACTTGACCAGACGATAAGCTCCTCTGCCATCTTGCTCAAGTTCACCATGATATTCACAAGCACTGACGCGGACTCGATCATGAAATCACGGCTGCTCACCGCATCCATGGAGTTTTCCATCATAGCTTCAAACCCAAGCAGAGACCGGGTCCTTTCCCTGTCAAGATCAAAACCCGTGGAAGCAAAGGCAGCAGCTCCAAGAGGACATTCGTTTACCCTGGAAAAAGCATCCATCAGACGCTGCGTATCCCTTGCCAGCGCACCGGAGTGTGCAAGAATATGGTGAGCGAATGTTGTTGGCTGCGCATGCTGCAGGTGAGTAAATCCCGGCATCAGGGTATCCCTGTTCTCCGAAGCCCTTGCAAGCAGGTTCTTCCGGAGCTGTGCCAGCTCTTCCATAAGAGAGATCAGTTCATCCCTCAGACGTATCCTGATACAGGTTACAACCTCATCGTTACGTGAGCGACCGGAGTGCATCCTGCCTCCGACATCCTCACCAACCATGTCGATGAGCCTTGATTCAAGCGAGATATGTATATCCTCATAGGAGTGGTCAAGTTTCTCGATTCCCTCTTCCCTGATCCTTAGAAGACCCTGCAGGATCCTACTGCAATCCTCTTTCCGGATAATTCCCTGTTCTTTCAGCATTACCGTATGTGCCAGGTCCACGAGTATATCTGCCTCGAAGATCCATTTATCAGCTGACATGGATGAAGTGAAATTCAAAATATCTTCATCTGGAGTTGAAGACAGGCGTCCCCTGCGTAAAATATCGCTCATGTGAATCCTCGCTTGATTAAATATAATATTAAAAGTGACCTTGATTTTGTAGCGTGGTACGGCCTGAATACATAAATAAGAATCGGTTTTGGGCTCTGTAGAAATCCTCATTTGAATTACATAGACAATCTTGGCACACCTGCCCAGGTTGTGTACTATTAGTTTTATTTTAATCTCCTTTAACTAATTCAATTCATGGATATTTATATGCCATAAATATTTATTAATTAAAGTATATTATTAGTAGAAATGAAACTGATTTTATTAATACTTGCACTAGTACTGGTAGTTCTTGCTACCGGTTGTACAGACAAAGATGTAACTCCACCTCTAAACCAATCTGCAACAACGCCGACTTCGGTTTCCAGCTCCACAGTATCCCCTGAAGAGCTCGTGATATTCGTTGAGTCAGCTTATGAATATGCACAGGTCCATGGGCAAGAAGCTGCTCTTAAAGAGTTTAACAACCAAAGTGGCCAGTTTGTTGACGACGAACTTTATATATTTGCCTACGATTCAGAAGGGAACACACTTGCTCTACCTTTCCAGCCCGAGTTGATTGGGACGAGCAGATGGAACAACACAGATGCAAACGGCACAGCATATATCCAGAATTTTGTAACCACCGCTCAATCCGGTGGAGGTTTTACTCAGTATCTTTACGTGGACCCTGCAGATAATTTCACAGTCAAACAAAAAAATAGTTACGTGATGATGGTGGATCAGGATTGGCTTATTGGGGCTGGTCTCTACAATTCGCAGGAAGATGTACCAATTAGAAATATAGAACAGATTTCCTGATCAGGAAAATCATGAAAGATATCTAAACAGAAAAAGAGCAGTTATCCACTCTTTCTATTCTTATTTTTCTTATATCTTCTTATAATAATATGTATGAATTTGGGCTCTGTAGAAATCCTCGATATTTGTCCAGTAACTTAAGTATATAGTAATTTAAAATGTATTGCATAATATTGATACTAATTATCTATTTCGGCCTAATTATGTTGATATTGGTAGGTTTTCTACAGAGCCTGGTCTTGGGAGTGATGGTTTTTTGAAATAGACACTGGTTTAATTACAAAACCTAAGGCTGCTTATTTCTCCTTCATCCTGCAGGAATTGCTGCACACAGATCTCACGTGCTCAGATACGTCACCATAATTCTCTTCCGTACAAAACACAATACTCTTTTCCCCGTATCCGGTTGACAATGTTATGGTGTTACTTGCAGGATAGAATGTTGCCTTTTTGACATTATTCCATTTCATAACCTGATCCTGACGGGAGTTTGCAAGAAAACCTGTGCCTGCTGCCGCCAGATTTCTCGTAAGCAGACCAACTATTATCAGAAGAAAATTCAATTTACTGTTCTTGCTGCGTTGTTCTGTCCTGCTCATGGTGCTGACTGTATTCTTATCCAGACTATAGGAAAGCATGTACCTGTTCCCATAGTATGCGAATATGAATAATACTGTAAATACAAATAAAAGTCCAATCAGAATAAGTGCATACTTTATATCACGCAGATTGCTGCTGCTTCCGGTAAAGTCTCCACCGAGCATGGAGGGAAGCATTATTAATAAAACGATGAATGCTGTGAGCAAAGTTGCAATCCCAAGGACTTTCAGCAGTTCCCTCCGGATGAATTTGTTATTTAATATTGAAACATCAATATCCCATTCTATTACATCGTTCATGTTCATTTACACACCCTATTAAAATTTAAACATTATTGGCATCTTATCAGTCTTCTAATCTCAACTACAATCAATTTAGGCCGAGCGAGATAAGACTCCCGAGAATAGACTTATTAGATAAAAAATTCAATCTTTACTGGGAGTTAGCAGATATCCGGGTCTGACTATTACCCGGCTGATTTTATGGTACGTTTGGAGAAAGATACCTTAGGGGAAGTGAAAGTTCCCGACAATGTGTATTACGGACCTCAGACAGCAAGGGCTGTAGAGAATTTCAGGGTCAGCGGTGAAAGACTGCCTGCATCTTTCATAAGAGCCCAAGCAGCCATCAAGACCGCCTCTGCCAGGGCGAATATGCAAAGCGGGAGACTTGATCAAAAAATAGGTGAAGCCATAGTTCAGGCTGCAACAGAGATCAGGGGAGGAAAATTCGACAAGCAGTTCGTGGTGGATGCTTTCCAGTCAGGGGCGGGTACTTCGCAGAACATGAATGCAAACGAGGTTATAGCAAACCGTGCCCTTGAGATAATGGGATACGGGAAAGGACGATATGACATCATCCATCCTAATGATCACGTCAACATGTCGCAGTCATCAAATGATACAACACACACTGCAATACATATCTCTGCCATGGAATCCCTGAAAAAGGATCTGCTTCCCGTTGTCATCGAACTGAATGAACTGTTACTGAACAGGGCAGCTGAATTCATGGAGATAGTAAAACCCGGAAGAACACATCTGCAGGATGCGGTTCCTATCACCCTGGGACAGGAATTCAGTGGCTATGCAAGAACTGTTGAACTTGGAGTTGAACGTCTCTTTCGGGCAATGAATGATCTCGAAGAGTTAAATATGGGTGGAACTGCTGTTGGTACCGGCCTGAACACACCGACAGGATTCGGGGCCATTGCGATCAAAGAGATGAACAGCTTAACAGGGATCGACTTCAGGCTTGCGGAAAATGCATTCGAAGCCACCCAGGGAGCAGATGCGATTCTCAATACTTCTGCTGCACTTCGAAACCTTGCAGCCAGTCTCATAAAGATCGCAAACGACCTGAGATTGCTTTCAAGTGGCCCGAGAGCCAGCCTGGGAGAGATCAAACTGCCTGCTGTACAGCCCGGTTCATCGATCATGCCCGGAAAGGTCAATCCCGTTATGGCTGAAATGCTCAACATGGCATGTTTCCAGGTTATCGGGAATGATACTGCAATAATGATGGCTGCACAGGCCGGACAGCTTGAACTCAATGTCTTCACCCCGGTTCTGGCCTACAACCTGCTCAAATCCATACATATACTCAGCGGAGCCATTGATTCATTCAACAGGAACTGCCTGAACGGGATTACAGCCAACAGAGAAAGATGTGCTAAACTGGCAGAATCCAGCCTGGCAATTGCCACATCCCTTGCCCCTGAAATCGGTTATGAGAAAGCGGCAGAAGTGTCTTATCGGGCCCATCGCGAAAACCGGACAATAAGAGAGATTGTTGACGAGATGGGAATCCTGACAGAGGAAGAAAAGCAGGAACTCCTGGACCCCATGAAACTTACTGGAGTAAAGAAATGATAGATCATGATGTGCTGGTAATAGGCGGCGGACTCTCGGGGCTCAGGGCAGCACTTGAAGCAAAATTCAGTGGTGCTGATGTTGCGATAATCTCAAAGGTATATCCAATACGCAGCCACTCAGGAGCAGCACAGGGAGGAATCAATGCATCCCTTGGTTCCGATGATAGCTGGAAGGCACATGCCCTTGATACTGTGAAAGGTAGTGACTACCTTGCTGACCAGGATACGGTTGAGATACTCTGCAGGGAAGCACCAGAGAGAGTGATCGAGATGGAGAACTGGGGAACGAATTTCTCCAGGAAGGATGACGGTACCATAGCACAGCGCCCGTTCGGAGGTGCAGGCTTCCCTAGGACATGTTATGCAGGTGACCGAACAGGACACAATCTCCTTCACACTCTCTATGAACAGGTTCTGAAGAATAAGATCAAGGTCTACAGCGAATGGCTGGTCACAAAACTGCTGGTCGAGAACGGGAAATGCGCCGGGTCTGTGGCCCTGAACACTGCGAATTCGGAAATGGATGCATTCAGAGCTAAAGCTACAATACTTGCCACCGGAGGATACGGAAGGATATACCAGCGCTCCACCAACGCCATCATCAACCGGGGATCTGGCATTGCTCTTGCCTACATGGCAGGTGTTCCACTGCAGGACATGGAGTTCGTACAGTTCCACCCAACGACGCTCTGGGATACGAACATACTGATTACCGAAGGTGCAAGAGGCGAGGGAGGCTACCTCTACAATAAGGACCACGAACGCTTCATGGCAAACTACGCTGCAGATGCCATGGAGCTGGCACCAAGGGATATTGTGGCAAGAGCGATACAGACAGAGATCGATGAAAGAAGAGGATTCCCGGGAGGATACGTTCAACTCGACATTACCCACCTGGGAAAAGAAAAGATCAACAAAAGACTTCCCGGCATAAGGCAGATATCCATTGATTTTGCAGGCATCGACCCTGTTCAGGAGCCCATACCGGTGCAGCCAGGTCAGCATTATTCAATGGGAGGTGTCAGCTCCAATAAGGATGGTGAGACTCCGATGCCTGGATTATATGCTGTCGGGGAATGTGCATGCATCAGCGTACACGGTGCCAACCGGCTTGGAGGAAACTCATTACTGGATACGGTTGTCTTTGGAAAAAGAGCCGGAGGTGCCGCTGCGGAATACGTGAAGATGGTTGAGGATCAAGCTGAAGAAATTCTCATCGATGCTTTAAAAAGTGAGAAGCAAAGCATTGAAGAAATGATGGGTGAAGATGGAGAAAACTTTGCAGAAATTAGAGATGAGCTGCGAACAATTATGCAGGAATATGTCGGCGTGTTCAGGAACAGGGAAAAACTCGAGCATGCTGTTGAAGCTATCCGTGAGCTGAAGGAAAGGGGAAAAGAGCTAAGAGTGAAGAATAATTCCAGTGTTTTTAATTTCGAGCTTATGAACGCCATCGAGCTTAAGGGCATGCTGGAGCTCGGGCATGTAATTGCTCTTGGTGCACTTGTGAGGGAAGAGAGCCGGGGAGCACACTACCGGACTGATTTTCCGGAGAGGGATGATGAGAACTGGCTCAAGCACACACTGGCCTTTTTCAGACCAGAGGGACCGAAACTCGATTACAGGGAAGTGACCATAGACCACTTCCAGCCAGAGAGGAGGGCGTACTGATGGTCACTATCAATATAAAAAGACAGGATGGGGACAGGACATGGTCCGAAAAATTTGATGTCGAGGAAAAGCCCGGAATGACAGTACTTGAAGCTCTTTTCCAGATACAGGAGACACAGGATGGCAGCCTGTGTTTCAGATACTCATGCAGGGGTGCGGTCTGCGGTAGCTGTGCCATGCTGATAAACAAGGTCCCAAGACTTGCATGCAGAACACAGGTGGCTAATGTAAAGGATGAGGCTGCCGATAAGCCGAAAGATGGAGTAGCAGCGGTGAAACAGTCCGGGAAAGTTGAAGGCAAGAACGAGATACTCATCGAGCCCCTCCCCAACCTGAATGTCATCAGGGACCTTATTGTGGACATGGACCATTTTTACAGCCTTGTGGACTCATTTAAACCGTGGATCGATACACAGGACAGGGAGCCGGAGAAGGTAACACTCATGGAGCCATCCACGCAGGAGCAGCTTGAAAGATACACCAACTGCATACTCTGCGCCACATGCCACGGAGCCTGCCCGGCTGCTGCCAGGGATGGAAATTATCTGGGACCCGCAGCCCTTGCAAAAGCCTGGAGGTTCTATCTTGATCCGAGAAGCCGGGAAAAAGGCAGGAATGAGCTTCTTGAACTTCTCGATTCCGAATCTGGTGTCTGGGGTTGCGATGTTGTTTACAAGTGTGTGGCTGTGTGTCCGAAGAAGGTTACTCCTACACCTGCTATTCTTGAGTTGAGGAAGAAGATGGAGTAGATAGTAGAAAAGGAACTTATGAGTTAAGGTTCAAATCATACTCTCAGTACAGCCATTATGGGTAATAGTAATAACCAAAAAATGCAACGGTAATAAATACAAGACACTGATAATTTTTCTAGAGTAAACCATCTTTTCTCATTTGAATTACAGCTTCCAAAACTTCTTTGAAATAAATCCCGTCTGGTCTTTTGAATAAAATCCAGAGTAAATAATCCAAATCATTTTTGTAAACATATTCCAGACTTTTGCCTTCGTGCTTACCATGCCAAAACATTACTTCTTTCATTAAAATTTCACTATCATTTAATTCAACCCATTTTCCATTTTTAAAAGTCTTCATATACTTCCCACCACTATCTGAGAAGCAATAAGCAAACCGTTCATATTCAAAAAAATCCAATGCTGGGCGATATTTGTCTATTTTTTCCTTAAATTCGATACAATTTACATTCTCGCGGTGTCTCTTGCCAGATTTGTAATATTTATCAAACTTAAAAATCGTTGGTGTAAGATGCTTATCCCATTCACAAAAAACATTTTTTTTGGCAAGAGGGTTTTTACATAAAATAAGGGTAGGATTCACTTTTGTATGAAAATACTTGCAAGTATTGCATGGTAAGATTCCATCATCAATTTTTCCTCTAAAGTCATGATTAAAGGTAAAATCATCAACGCCAGTCCAGCCAGAAGATTCAGATGATTCATCATTATTTTCATAACCAAAACAAGGGAATATATTTTTGAGATCTGGATAATAAGTTACAGGTACGTTATTTTTACAGTAATCTAATGTATCAATACCTTCAATCTCGACATCTTCTGATAACTCCAATAATTCCAAAGTATTTGTTATGTATCTCTGCAACAAGGCAGAATACAAGTGGGAAGTTGCTTTTATCGTTAAATATGGTATTTCATGTTTTTTTAAGTAAGATGAAGCTTCAGATTCCAAATCATGAGTTACTATAATTTCAAGTGCCATTTTAAATTTATTTTCGCTATATAGAGATATATCTGGACGGTATATTTTAGTTACCTGTTTTTCTACATAGACATCTGTAATATGTTCAAGTAGGTTTATTGAATGTGTTTCTGAACAGGAGCACTTGAATTGAACAAAGGTAGGAGTTTCATTTATAGCAGAATTTTGAAGAAAATCAAACAACAGAATTTTCGTGTTATAGTGAAGAGGTGTTTCTCCTCCATGATCATATTCAACATGCTTATGAGCAAAATGAGGACGACGTATTTCCCCTTTTTTCAAAATCATTTCACCGTTACAATTTGGATTTGCACAAGTAAATTTTTCACCTTTTTCAGCTTTAGTAACGTGAACTATTTTCCCTGAACTTGTTTTTGCAAATTCAAATTGTACTGTCATAATAACACTAGTTCCTAAAATCTATAATCTAAAAATAATAATATATTAATAGTATATGAGTATTTTTTATACACACAATATACAATAAATGGTGATAATATGATTTATGTTGATGATGATTTTTTTATTAACGTAGACAAACTTGAAAATGGATTTTATCGAATTAAAAAAACATATAAAAAAACAAATTCAAAAACGTATATGAGTTTTAATGAATCACAAGCCGATTTTGTTGCTAGACAACTGCGTGAATTGCTGGAAAAAGAAGATTAAAATGTAAGAATCAAAAGACGCTTACAAGCTTCTTCACCCACTTTGACCCAAATTTTAATTTATCGCTCAATATACTATCCTTCATCCTATTGAGCGCACTACTGTGCTTAATTCCATATTTCCTTGCTTTCTTTAGACTTTAGAATCCTTTACACAATATCTTTCAATGGTCATCCCATTATACAAATCTCATTTTTTGTACATTTCAGTGACGATAAGCTATATCTGAATACACTTACAAATCAAAATAACCGGATTAATGTCCTGGCTGAGGGCAGCGGACATGAACATAGGTGAAAGAATGAAAGTAATAGGAATATCAGGATCACCGATCCCTGACAGCAACACTGACCGGGCACTTAAGGTCGCACTGGATGCAACCGGTTTGGAAACAGAGTTTATCAAGCTCAGTGAATATACGATCAAACCATGTCTTGCATGCCTGAAGTGTGTCAACACCAACGTATGTGTCATAGGTGATGACGGCAATGTGATCGCAGAGAAGATTAAAAATGCCGATGCACTGATCGTTGCAGGCTACACGCCCTACTCTTCCATCGACTCAGGGACAAAGGCAATGCTTGAACGTCTTTATGCCATCAGGCACAAGAAAGGATACATGCGCGGTAAACCCGGAGGTATCATTATAACTTCAGCCGTCCCATGCATCCCTGAAGCACCCCCTGTTGCAGAGACTGCAGTCAATGCAGTTGCTGCTTATATGCAGGAAGAGGGGATGGAGGTAATGGGAGATGTGAAAATACTCGGGAATGTACCATGTGTAAAATGCGGCTACGGTGATGAGTGTGATATGAGTGGGATCAAGATGGTCTACGGGCCTGATGCAACTGTGGATTCCGTGGGAATAAACAGTTTCGAGGATCAGGAGATTGCACTTGAAGACGCAAAGGAGCTGGGAAGGAAAATCGCAGAATATCTTAATTCAGAAGAGGGGCCTGAGTGATAAATTATCCGTGAAACTGCAAAATGAATCCTTAATTTTTAGAGATCCTGCCACTATTTCTATCACTTTATCATCAATCATTGATCGATAGTTCATTGCGATATTTTTCAATATAGCTGGTGATCTGCTCTTCCTCTTTATATTTGGCAATATGAAAAATAGCATCCCCTTCATGGACCAGTGGGAGATTAGTTTTCCCGATAACTATCCCGTAAACCGGGCTTGTAACCTCAGTCTCGATCTCGCCCAGAGGATCATTTATGTAGGCCAGAACATCCCCTTCACTGACCCATTTTCCAAGGGGCACTTTGGAGCGCATTATTCCGCTTTCAGGCCCTCTTACCCATTGGGTCGTTGAAGAAACTACTGTGTTGTTGGGTTTTTTCTTTTTATTTTTTGGCCTCATACCCAGATGGGACATGACCCCAAGTACACCTCTCACCCCTGCCCGGATGGCCACATCATCAAAACGTAGTGCTTCTCCAGCCTCATATAAGAGGACCGGGATATTGAGCTCTCTTGCTGCCTCACGCAAAGATCCGTCACGAAGTTCGGTATTGATGATGACCGGTACTCCGAAGGCCCGGGCCATGGCTTCGGTTTCCTCATCACCTTCAAGACGGGCACGTATCTGGGGCAGGTTATTGCGCCCGACTGCACCCGTATGGAGGTCGATAATATGACTGCACTTATCTACGATCTCCTCCATCAGGATGTTGGCCAGACGGGATGCCATGGAACCTTTATTAGAGCCCGGGAAGGATCTGTTCAGATCCCTTCGGTCCGGAAGGTAGCGGGACTGGGAAACAAAACCGAATACATTCACGATAGGGATTGTAATGAGGGTTCCTTTCAGGTTCTTTATAGTCTTATGTGCCAGAACACGGCGAATGATCTCAACACCATTGATCTCATCCCCATGTATTGCAGCACAGACCAGCAGGCATGGCCCGGGTCTGCGTCCGTGTATAACATGGACCGGCATTGAAGCCGATGTATGAGTGTAAAAACCGGAGATCGGCAATTCAATGGATTTCCTTGTACCCGGCTGTATCGTCGTACCTGCTATCGTGATCGGGGACTGCAAGATTAACCTTTTCCTCTAGTCGCGGTTTTACCGAACTTCTTGTTTTTCTCGATATATTCGATAATCAGACCGGCAATGTCCTTTCCGGTGGCTGATTCAATGGCTTCCAGTCCGGGACTGGAATTAACTTCCATCACAACAGGTCCGTGATTGGAACGCAGGAGATCAACACCTGCAACGTTGAGTCCCATAATCTTTGCAGCACGCACTGCGGTGGAGCGCTCTTCAGGTGTGATCTTTATCGGAGTCGCAGAACCTCCTCTGTGTACATTCGAGCGGAACTCACCTTCAGGCCCCTGTCTCTTCATGGATGCAACGACCTTTCCACCAATAACAAAGCAGCGGATGTCAGCTCCTTTTGACTCCTTTATATATTCCTGTACAAGGATACTTGCATTAATACCCATGAAGCCCTGTATGATACTTTCCGCAGACTTGTGCGTTTCAGCAAGTACAACGCCTATACCCTGAGTTCCCTCAAGGAGTTTTATAACAAGTGGTGGTCCGCCGACCATTGCTATCATATCCTTTACATCATCGGGCTTGCTGGCATATACTGTGACAGGCAGACCTATGCCTTTACGGGATAGCAACTGCAGGGAACGAAGCTTATCCCTGGAGCGTGTAAGCGCCACGGATTCGTTTAAGGGGAAGACACCCATCATCTCGAACTGACGCAGTACCGCTGCACCATAAGCGGTTACCGATGCACCGATACGAGGAATAACGGCATCAACATCGTTTATATCCTCGCCTTTGTAATGAATAGAAGGTTTGTGGGAAGCAATGTTCATGTAAGCCCGCAGCACATCTATTACCTGAACTTCATGTCCTCTTTCTTCTGCTGCTTCAATTAACCGACGGGATGAATATAGTTTTTTGTTTCTTGACAGTAAAGCGATTTTCATTCATTTACCTCTGTTTTTAGACCGTATACCTGTTCTGCGTTCACTTTTCCACACAAAAACGATGCCGCCGGATCTACAATGATTCTCTCTTTCAGTGCCTCTCGCCCCAGCAGCATTCGAAAACGCATAGTATCGCGGTCAGTAAGAGTCAATTCTATAGGGTATGAATATTTGTCAATTACAATAAGTGTTTCGATAACGTAACGCATCTCCCTGTGCCCACCGGAATCGGTCACCTGACGCTTATCCTTCAGGGGAGCCCTGCATTCGATATAAAAATCCCTGTTCTTCTGTATGGGATGGATCAGAAAACGGAGCATTTCCACACCGTTTTCAGTGTAGTGCTCAATATCGAAGGCATGCAACGCAGATGTCCTGGCACCTGTATCCACTTTTGCTTTTATGGCATGCAGGTCCAGCCCGGGTAATGCAACCCACTCTCTCCATCCAACCGTCAGGGTCTGATTTTTTTTTGTCATGAGTATATTCTCACTGCTATTATAGTTACGGTACGATCCAATATTTGTCTTCATAGATAGAAAGAAATTGTTGTTTTAACTTAACTTCCATACGCTAATCAGCAAACCTGCTCTTAAACTTTATCTTGCCACGCTAGAACAAGGAACCAAGAATCACGAATAATGTCAGAGAAGCCGTGAAATTAGCGATAATGGATGCTTCAAGTCCTTTTTTCCAGTACAACCAGCCAAAAATAGTACCGGTAACCATACCTAAAGAGACAATCCCTAAATCCACTATCAGACCCGGGTCTGTAGGCAAGGATAGGGAGCTAATATAACCAATACCATAAAGAACACTTACCAGAAGTATGGATAACCATACTCCCATATCTGTAGGACGATCCTCTGGTGTCCTTTTTATTTTCCAGGTAATCCATACTAAAAGTGTTAACAGGAAAAATCTCAGAACTATCTCTTCAATTATACCAGCATAGAATGAATAAAAGAATCTTTGCCAGAGCGGTGGTGATGATAGTAACGGAGTCAGAGGCTCGATGAACATGGAAAAGACAAACCTGTCTGTAGCAAAGATAAGTGTGCCTGCAAAAGCACCGAGAATAACCGATAATTTCAGGGATTGATAAAAATCAGCTGGCAGACCTTTACCCTCAAACAATGATTCAAGCACAGGAGTTTTCAGACCGACTTTTTTACCAAGAACTATACCCGTAAGGATTGCTAAAATCAAAAGTATTGTTCCTCTTGCAAACTGAGTTGCAAGGATCATAGGAGGAGATATACCATATTCATAGATCGCATCACCAGAGATTGATACACCATAGGGTACAGATGCGATCGCCGATAACTCCGCCACTAGGAATAATGACCAGAAGATCTTCTGGTCTACAATATTTCTGGCATCCATCCTTATTTCCTTTTTTAGAACAGCCTGGGTTAAGTTATTTTACGTTTAAGATTACTTTTATTATAGCTACATAATATATCAGTCCTTTTATTTGTAGCTGACTTTTACTGTGGTTTTTTAATCACGATATTGTGGTAACTGGCCGAATTTGATGTATCGTAGATTAGCGAAAGTATATATACAATCTATTATTATATAATTCAAAATATAACATGATAATATCATTAGTAATCAATTTTTCAGTTGAGGGTCAATATGGAAAATGAGGCAAATAATTTCCAGGAACATGTTAATACAGATGATCTGCTCCAGCTTGTTATTTTCAATTTGGGGATGGAAGAGTTCGGCGTTGATATAATGAAGGTGCAGGAGATCATCCGGCTTCCTGAAATAACACGTATCCCGCGATCACCGGATTATATCAAAGGTGTCATCAATCTGCGTGGGAAGATCATCGTTGTAATGGATCTTGATAAAAGATTCGGTCTTCCTTCAAAGGAGATCACCGATGAGACAAGGATCATTGTCGTAGATGTTGAAGGTACAATCATAGGCATGGTAGTGGACTCCGTAAGCGAAGTAATCAGGCTGCTCAATACCAATGTTGATCAGACACCTGATATCATAAATCAAAAGATCAACGCAGACTACCTCAAGGGAGTAGGAAAAATAGATGAAAGGCTGCTGATACTCCTGAACCTTGATAGTATTATAAACGAAACAGCCGCCTGAAAACTCTGAAAGCGGATACAATATCCGTATTTCAAAGAATACCAGATCAGAAAGCAGATATTCTTACTTTACTTTTAAGCAAACAGAAAATCCTGATCGTGGTTTTCAAATTTTTTTGTTTTATTTGTTTTATAGCTATAATTGACTTTATGGAAAAAACATCATGGAGATAATCATGAAAAAGAAAATAATCATTCTTACAATTGTACTATCACTTATGTTCACAGCGTTTTCCGGATGCATCGATGAAACTGCACCGGACGCCAATGCCCAGAGCAATCCGGAAGAGAAAACGGAAGACACAGTCGCAAATCAATATGATTCAAATGATATACTGTATCAGGTATCCACCATAAACGCACTCCTTGAAGGTGTCTATGACGGAGACACTGAGTACGGAACCCTGAAACAGTACGGGGATTTCGGAATCGGAACCTTTTCAGGCCTTGATGGTGAGATGATAGAGCTTGATGGTGAAATATATCAGGTAAAGGCCGATGGAGTTGCCTATCCTGTGAATGATACAACGACAACACCATTTGCCGCGGTGACTTTTTTTGAAACAGATACCAGGAAGAACATCAGCGAACCCATGAACATGACACTTACCGAAGAGTACCTTTCAGAAATGATGCCAAACAAGAACATCATGTACGGTATCAAGATCAACGGTACTTTCGAGTATGTCAAGACAAGAAGTGTTCCAAAACAGGAAAAACCATATCCAAAATTGGTTGAGGTCACAAAGAACCAGCCCACCTTTGAGATTGAACAGGTCAACGGAGTGATAGTAGGCTACTGGCTGCCAGCATATGTGGATGGCATAAACGTACCTGGATATCACCTGCATTTCATAAACGAGGACAGGACCGCCGGCGGACATGTACTTGAATTCGACATAATCGAAGGAGAAGTCGAAATTGACAATACCTACGATTTCTTCATGGACCTTCCTGAGAGTAACGACTTCCAGGACGTGGACCTTTCCAGTGATAAGGCTTCGGAGCTGGAGCAGGTCGAAAAGTAAAATAAATACAAATATTTTTTTAATTCTGATCAATGGCAGGAAGTGTCACGTGTACCCTGGTACCGGCACCTTCCTCGCTTTCGATCCATATTTTTCCGCCATGGTCCTCTACTATAACCTTTGAGATATAGAGTCCAAGGCCGTTGCCACCGTAATTTCTTGTTGATGAGCTGTCTATCTGGTAGAATTTCTGGAAAAGCCTTGGCAGGTTCTCTTCTGAAATTCCTATTCCGTTGTCCTCAATAACCGCATGTACATCCCCGTTCTCCCTGAACGCTGAAAGGTTGATCTTCCCTTCCCTTGGAGTAAACTTAATGGCGTTATCGATCAGGTTCACAAAGACCCTTGGAAGATAATCGGCATCCGCTTTCGTCAGAAGTACTTCCGGTGGCTGATTGAAATTCAGGGAAATGCTCTTGTCCTTTGCATTCCGGGACACTTCTCCGATTGCAGATTGTAAGGAATCGGACAGCAGCATTTTCTCAAAGTTGTATTTCACCCTTCCTCCCTGTGAGCTACTGGCGAATAGAAGAGAATCAAGCAGGCTGTGCAGACGTTTGGATTTGTTCACAACTTTATCCACTGCATTTTCCTGTTCGGGATTCAGGGGACCGAATGTGCCTTCCTGAAGCAGTTCACTGTAACCTCTGATTGTGGTGAGAGGGGTATTGAGTTCATGTCGTAGATTTGAAAGGAATTCATCCTTGAGCTTGTCAAGGGACTGGAGTTCCTCGTATGCACTGGCAAGTTCTTGCGTGGATTGCTGAAGGGCGGTCTCGGTCTGCTTGCGCTCGGTAATGTCACGGATGTGTTCCACAGCCATTACGATATCATTGTTCTTGCCAAATACCGGGAATACACGGTACTCCCTTGTCTTTCCGTCAACAGGACTTGTATATTCGTTTTCGGCAACCTCGCCTGTGGAAAATACATCTTTCACATGGCACTGGTCACAGGGTTCGTCGCGGTGCATGAAACATTCGTAGCAATGCGGATGAACTTTTCTCTTTTCAGGACTGATCAGCTCGTCACTCTTCCAGTTACTGGTGACTACGTTCAGTTCCCTGTCCACGACAACTATCAGGTCCTGAAGTGCATTGAAGGTGCTTGTAAGCAGCTCTTTTTGCTGGTGCAGTGCATCTTCCGATTGTTTATTCCTTGTAATATCCGCAATCAGGCAGACGCCGCCCTCAAGGGTTGTCCTTGAAGACCTGTGAGGTACGTAATATGATCGTAAGTGGACCTGCCGGCCTGCTATCCTGGCAGAGTACTCAGTTTCATAGTAGGGCATTATTTCCTGGTCGGACCTGAAAAGTACTTTCTCAAGCTTCTCATCGTTCACAAAATCAGTGACCTCTGAACCGATAACATCCTCACGTGAGAGACCGAAAATTTTTAAAAAACTCCTATTGCAGTGGGTGATTATACCGTTGCGGTCTATGAAAATACCAAGGGGAGATGATTCAAAAATAACCCTGTACCTTTTCTCGGAATCAAGTAAGGCTTCTTCCACATGCCTTCTTTCAAGGACCTTCCCAAGCCTGGAAACAATAACATCCATCAGTTTTTTCTCTTCGTTGAGAAATGGCCCGACATCCAAAGGCGGACGTTCTTCGATGTAGACAACATCAAGACAGCCCCGAACCTTGCCATGAACGAATATATCGATAGACATCATCCATGGAGTGTCTTCATATTCAGGAGTCTGGTAGACCTCATCGTCAAGTGTAATACGTGCTGCTGCCAGTTCTGAATGACTGCATGCGGAAGGTATGCGCCTTACTATCCCCTTGAGTAAGGACTTAAGAGGGATATGCATATCAAACAGATCTGAGATACTGTATATGCATTCCAGTTCTTTTTCCCTTTTTCTGAGCAGCGCCATATTAGAATCGGTTATAGAAGACACCTACTATTTTTATATTAATTATATTTATATTTTAGTTATTA
>JAALLP010000078.1_pt1 | contig 26072 bp, 28 predicted proteins | sample 7245951 | NCBI WGS metagenome assembly JAALLP01 (sample SAMN13049199, study PRJNA578106) | oil field metagenome | isolation source: filtered produced water from oil reservoir B6 | place: USA:offshore Texas | collected 2016
AATCTCTTGAAAGTAACTTGTAGCGCTTGGGTGCCCCGGTGGTTTCCTCCGTTCGCTCCGCAATTATTCTCGTGGAGCGGGTAAGTGTCTCCCGGAAAGCCGCTTGCTACAGACTGCTTGCCTTCTTCTGCACGCCCTAAGGGGTCATGGCTTTTGGGATTTGACGGGCTGAGCGCCGCTACTCAGTGCTCCGCTCTCTCCGGAAATCACCGGGTCACCCTAGAGAATGGGGTCAGGCCATTAACTTATTAACTTTTTTTACACCTCTGCCGGTGCCGCCGTATGGCGGCGTGGGCGTTTTCCTTGAAGAGAACCAGGACTCCGAAAATTACTGAGGCACTGTACCACTACTGGTGATCTTTAATATATTGTACAGCCTCTCCCACGGTACGAATCTTTTCGGCATCCTCATCAGGAATTTGAAGATCAAATTCCTCTTCCAATGCCATCACCAGCTCCACAATATCCAGTGAATCCGCACCCAGGTCCTCGGTAAATGATGCCTCCATTTTAACTTCCGCCTCATCAACACCCAACTGCTCCACGATAATTTCTTTAATCTTATCAAATTCAACCATTATTTTTACCTCCTTAAATTTTGTTAAAACCGGTTAAATTATTTTATTCAATTACATGCTCATGCCGCCGTCAACGGCAATCACTTGCCCCGTTACATAACCGGCCGCGTCGCCGGCTAAAAATGAAACCACTGAAGCAACATCCTCGGGTGTTCCCAGCCTGTTGGCAGGTACCTGTTGCAACATTTCCTGCTCCCTTTCCCGGGGCAGCTGGGCTGTCATTTCGGTGGTAATAAAACCCGGGGCTACAGCATTAACGGTTATATTACGGGATCCCAATTCCCTCGCCAGGGATTTGGTCATTCCCAAGAGCCCGGCCTTTGCCGCGCAATAATTTGCCTGGCCGGGGTTACCCCTTAGCCCCACCACTGAAGATATATTAATTATTCTTCCCCACCGGGACTTTAACATTTGTCGCGAAAAAGTTTTGGCACAAAGAAAGGCAGCTTTGAGGTTAACATCCAGCACTGTGTCCCAATCTACTTCCTTCATTCGCAATAAAAGATTATCACGGGTTACACCTGCATTGTTGATAAGAATATCAACATTGCCCAAAGACCGGGTAATTTCCCTAGCCATTTCATCAACAGCTTCCGGATCGGATACATTTCCCTGCACAACCAGGGCACGCCTTCCCATTCCCTCAATTTCCCTTTTAACTTGCTCCGCCTCGGTAACCCTGGAAGCACAATTAATGGCAACATCAGCACCCTGCCGTGCCAGTTCTAAAGCTATGGCCCTGCCAATCCCTCTGGAAGAACCTGTGACTAAGGCTGTTTTATTGCTTAAACTCATTTAGCAACCTCCTTGACTCGCAAAAGAACGGATTCCAATTCTTCATCTGAATCGGCGCTGAAGGTGGTTACCCTGCGATTTATTTTGCGAGTAAGCCCCGTTAGCACCTTACCCGGTCCAATTTCGAAAAAGGTATCGAATCCATCGGCTATCATTCTTTCAATTGACTCCTGCCAGCGCACAGGACTGTGGACTTGATCTGTCAAAGCCCGCCTTATTTGCTCCCCTGATTCAGCATATCCCGCGCTTACATTTACCACAACCGGAACATTGGGATCATCTACTGTCACCTTTTCCAATTCCCTGGCCAAGCGTTTACCCGCCGGTCGCATGAGACTACTGTGGAAAGGCGCGCTCACAGGCAGCTTAATGCACCGTTTTGCTCCCCTTTCCCTGGCCAGGTTGCATGCTGCATCCAGAGCCTCATTCTCACCGGCAATCACCACCTGTCCCGGTGAATTCAGGTTTACAGCTTCCACAACCCCTTTTATCGATGATTCCTTGCAAATATCCTGTACACTTGCAACATCCAAACCCATTACAGCAGCCATTCCACCGCGGCCTAAAGCCACAGCCTCCTGCATAAACAGGCCTCTCTTGCGAACCAGTTGAACAGCATCCTCAAAGGATAGACTGCCTGAAGCCACAAGGGCGGAGTATTCCCCCAAACTATGTCCAGCAACTCCATGTGGCTTTATACCGAACTCATTTATTATCTGTAGATATGCTATGCTTACCGTAAGAATAGCGGGCTGAGCGTTTACGGTCTTTGCCAGCTCCTCCTCCGGACCTTCAAAACACAGGCGGCTCAGGTTAATTCCCAGGCAGGAGTCAGCCTGGTCAAATATCTTTTTTGCTTGGGGATAATCTTCATAAATCTTACGCCCCATGCCTAAATACTGTGAACCCTGGCCCGGAAATAAAAAAGCTAATTTCATGGTTTATTCACCGCCCGTTTATGAAACTCATCTATTATTTTCCGGGCCTGTTCCGTTATCTCTTTGATTATTTCCGCGGCGGGCTTTATTTCCTTAACCATGGCGGATACCTGCCCCGCCATTACGGAGCCGTATTCCACATCTTCTCCAGTTCCTCAAACTTTCTACTTAGCTTATTTTTTATCACCCTAACGGGGTGTCCTATTGAAGCCCCTGTTACCACAGTATCCCTGTCCTTTGCTTTCAAAAGGATTTCCTTCACCTTGGGATGGATGGTGCATTCCTGCGCCGACATAAATCTTGTGCCCATTTGTACCCCTTCGGCTCCAAGGGCCAGTGCCGCCACCAAGCCCCTTCCGTCATAAATGCCTCCAGCCGCAATAACGGGAATGTCTACCGCATCAACAACCTGCGGTACCAGTGGAAGTGTTCCCAAATCACCCACGTGGCCGCCGGATTCACGTCCCTCGGCAATAATTGCATCAATCCCGCTGCGTACCAACCGGCGGGCCAATGCCACTGAAGCCACAACAGGTATTACCTTGCACCCCACATCCTGTAATGTCTTTACATACTTTCCAGGTCATCCACATATGGTGACATCAACATTACATTAACCCCGAAGGGCTTATCAGTAAGCTGCTTGGCCTGTTGTATTTGTTCCTTCACCCAATCGGGCGGCGCCTGTCCCGCACCGATTACCCCCAAACCGCCGGCGTTACTGACTGCCGCAACCAAAGGAGCAGTGGAAACCCAGGCCATGCCGCCCTGTATGATAGGGTAATCTATATGCAATAATTCGCAAATTGATGTTCTGATACTACCCCTCCTCCCCGTCATCAAAATAATATTACTTTTGATACCATGTCATTGCCAAACCGGCCCATGTTAACCCGGCACCGAATCCTACCATAATAATATTTTGACCGTCACGAATCCTATCCTCCTGTACAGCCTCATAAAGTGCCAGGGGGATGGAAGCCGTGGAAGTATTACCAAACCGGTCTACATTCACAAGCACACGATCCATATTTATTCCAACACGGCGGGCAGCGGTTTCAATTATCCGAATGTTTGCCTGGTGGGGAATAAAGAAATGAATGTCCTCCGGGGTAAGACCCGCCATTGACAGCACCTCCATAGCTCCCTCACCCAGCGCGCGAACGGCAAATTTAAAAACCTCCCTGCCATTCATATCCACATAATGCAGCTTTTTACTCAATGTTGCTTCCGAGGTGGGCAACCGCGACCCCCCGGCGGGTATCTTCAAATGCTTGCCCCCACTGCCGTCGGAACCAAGGCGGGTGGCAATAATTCCACGATCTCCGGGAACCACTTGCAAAACCGCGGCCCCGGCGCCGTCACCGAAGAGAACGCAAGTATTTCTGTCTTTCCAATTAATTATTCTAGAAAGTGTCTCGGCTCCGATAACAAGCACCGTATTAAATGTTCCAGAAGCAATATACTGTTCCCCCACGGAAAGCGCGTAAAGAAATCCGGTACAACCCGCCAACAGGTCAAAGGCACCCGCCTTTGACGCCCCCAACCTATCTTGTACAAGACAGGCGGTAGCGGGAAAAAGCATGTCGGGCGTATTGGTGGCTACTATAATTAAGTCAATATCCTGCGGACTCACCCGGGCATTCTCCAACGCCTCCTCAGCAGCCTTTATAGCCAAATCCGAGGTGGCTTGTTGGGAATCGGCGATTCTTCTCTCTCTGATGCCTGTTCTTGTACGAATCCACTCATCGGAAGTATCAACCATTTGCTGCAATTCCAAATTGGTCATGACCCTTTCCGGTATGGCCACACCCAATCCGGTTATTCCTGCCCTCCGTACTCCTTTATGCATGACACGTAACCTCCCGGGCGGCCATATCGTCTACTCCACTGCGAATAGCAGTTACAATATCCTTTTCAGCCGAATTCTTTGCCATTTGAATGGCATTTTTAATGGCTGTTGAGTTCGATTTCCCGTGGGCAATAATAGTTATTCCGTTTACCCCCAGTAAAGGAGCCCCGCCATATTCCGTATAATCCATTTTGCGTCTTATCTCTTTAAACACCGGTATGGTCATTATTGCCCCTAACCTGGCCAACATACTCTTTGCCACTTCTTCCTTTATGGTATGCAGCAGGGTTGTAGCCAGCCCCTCACTGGTTTTCAAGACCACATTGCCCACAAAACCATCACAAACGACAACATCACAAGCCCCGCTGAATATGTCACGACCTTCCACGTTGCCCACAAAATTGATATCGGACTGCTTTAACAAAGGATATGCCCCAAGAGTAAGGGCATTCCCCTTGGTTTCTTCTTCACCGATATTTAACAGGCCCACGGCGGGATTATCCACACCCAGTATCAACTTGGCGTATAATGAACCCATAATACCAAATTGAAGCAGGTGCTTGGGACTGCAATCAGTGTTTGCCCCGGCATCCAATAGCAATGTACAGCGATTACGGCTGGGCAAAATAGTAGCTATGGCAGGCCTACCAATGCTCTTTATTCTACCGAAGTACAACAGGGAAGCCACCATTACGGCCCCTGTGCTGCCTGCTGAAACCAGTGCATCGGCATATCCGCTTTTTATCAATTCCACCGCTTTTACAATGGAGGAATTACGTTTGCGGCGAACTGCCCCCGCGGGTGACTCGTACATCCCGATGGTCTCGGAAGCATGTACCACGGGCACATCATTTTCTGCCTCCAGTGTTTTTAATTCATTCGACAATAAATCCTCGTTCCCTACCAAGATAACCTCTATTCCCAATTCGCGGCGAGCACGCACCGCTCCCAGGACATTTTCACGGGGGGCAAAATCGCCTCCCATGGCATCAACGGCAATCTTCACCGCTGCCAGACCTCCTCTGCTATTGCAAAAACCAAAAATTTTCCTTCAAAAACGATTTCATCGCCAACTCGCGAGGTAACCCTTACCATGTATTTATTTCCTTTTTTTCTGGTTATAACCGCGCGAGCGACCACCTTTTCTCCCTTGTATACCGGGCGTTTAAAACTAATTTTGGCGGTACCGGTCAATGCCACCTCGGTATCAATCAGGGCAACAGCCAGGGAATTGGCCTGAGCGAAAATAAGATGTCCCCTTGCAACCTGTGTCTTCTGTAAAGACATGTTGTCCGTAACATTTAAAATGGAAACTCCGTATTTACCCGGTTCAATATCAACCAATTCCCCCACCAGTTCTTCCCGGTCAATGGATCGCACATTTTCATAAACCTCTTGGGCAACCTCTTTCAACCGTTTGCGCATTTCCGGTATACCCAGTTCAGACCGGTCAAGGCGTATTGTTTGAATGCTCACCCCGAGGGTGTGTGCCAAATCCTCATCCGTTAAAAAAGGGTTCCCCACAATATATTTTTGTAGCAGCCTTTGTCTGGCCAGCTTTGATAACCCGTTTTTCAAACCACTCACCTGAAGATTATATCTTAGTACCAGGTACTAAATTGTAGTATAATGCAAATTGGAAAAAAAAGCAATAAAAAATAAGCCCCGAATATTCGGAACTTATTTGGAAAATTTACCTGCTATTTGGCTACTACCTCTTTACCTTTATAGTACCCGCATTCCGGACAAACCCGGTGTGATATTATAAGGGCATGACATTGTGGGCATTTTACCAGCTTGGGTGCATTCAATTTTTGAGTTGCCCTGCGCTGGCGATTACGCTGTTTACCCCTTCTACGCTTTGGAACCCCCATTTTCTCTCCCCCCCCTTTATAATTGTAAATGTTATTGTTCCAGCAATTCCTTTAATTTTACCATTCTGGGATCCACATTGTCTTGGCTGCATCCACATTCCCGCTCATTAAGGTTGTTCCCACACTGGGAACACAATCCTTTACACAGCTCACTGCAAAGAGCCCTGATGGGTAAAGCCAAAACAATGGATTTCAATACCTCTGGCTGAATATCAATCTCATCACCTTTGAAAGGTATAAACTCTTCTTCTCCCTCCATTTTCGGAAAGGGCCTTTTCTCTCCGTCATAATAGGTTTCTAAAAAATCAGTACGGACGGGATACTTAAAGGATTCAAGACACCTTGCACATTCGGTGTTTACACTGGCATGGATATCCCCTGTTACCAAAATGCCCAAACCTGTGTTTGTCAAGTCCACGTGAATCTGAGCAGGACCGGCAAAGGATATTTTATTTTCATCGCTATCCAATTCAGGCAAATTAGCCTCTACATCAAAATGTCTTTGACTGCCCTTCTCTTCCTTTAATCCCTTAACGTCGAGCTTAATCATATTATCCCTCCGATTAACAAATCCAATTATAATAACAGATCTATCCATTGTCAAGGATTTGACCTGCACAGGTGCTCACGTTTGTAAGTCATTTTCCTTTCCCCTTGTCTCATATATTTCAAAGAATAGTGAGAAAGGGCTGAAATATAAATTATGGCGTTAACCAATATTTTATTGGCAATTGTTGTGGTGTTGCTTTTTCGTGTAATTTACAATCGCTTTTTTTTCAGCTACAAAGACATATTACCACGGCTACTTGTGGGAATAGGGGTGGTAAGTTTTATTTTAATAATGATAACCCACCCGAAAATTATCTTCGAGGGCTCTGTTACCGGGCTCAATGCATGGTGGAATATTGTTTTTCCCTCTTTGCTACCCTTTTTTATAGCTTCGGAGTTGCTGATGAGCTTTGGCATAGTTCACTTCATGGGTGTACTACTTGAACCGGTTATGCGACCGCTCTTTAATGTCCCGGGCAGTGGTTCCTTTGTTATGGCCATAGGGTTTACCAGCGGGTACCCAATAGGTTCCATGGTTACCGCCCGCCTGCGCAGTCAGGGTCTTTGCTCAAGAGTGGAAGCAGAAAGGCTGATGTCCTTTACTAACAATTCCAGTCCCTTATTCATGCTGGTTGCCGTAGCAGTAGGGATGTTCGGTAATCCGGCGGTGGGACTGGTAATTGCAGGCGCACATTATACAGCTAATATTACCCTGGGCCTTGCCCTGAGGTTTTACAGGCGCAACGACAGGAAAAGAACATATCAACCCCACACCGGGCTTCAGGAAATACCCGCCAAAGCTCTAAAGGAAATGGTTGCTGTATTAAAAAAGGAAAACCGGCCCTTTGGGAAAATAATGGGTGATGCTGTAAAAAACTCCATAACCAACCTACTCAATATCGGCGGTTTTATCATCCTATTTGCTGTTATTATTAAGCTCCTTACGGAGCTGGGATTTATAGGCCTGATGTCTTCCTTGTTGGGTAAAATACTAATTCCCTTGGGGGTTTCTGCCGGTGTTTTGGATGCTGTTGCCAGCGGTTTCTTTGAGATGACCATGGGTACAAAGCTGGCCAGTGAATCCGGTGCTCCTCTACTGCAGCAATTGGTTGCCGTAGGCATAATACTGGCCTGGAGCGGATTATCAGTAATAGCGCAGGTGGCCAGTATGATAGCCCACACCGACCTGAGGCTGGGGCCCTTTATAGTTTCCCGTATATTTCATGCCCTCCTGGCAGGATTATATACCGTCTTCTTTTATCACCTTTTGGAACCACGATTAATTGTCAGCTCGGTCTTTACTTGGAATATCCATACCGGCTGGGCAACTACGCTTATTTTTATAAAAAACAATATTTTACTCTTTTTCTCCCTTTTGCTGTTTTTAATTATTCTCTCCCTGCTGCTTTTGCTTATTAATTTGTTATTTCGGCACATTGGCCGAAGCAGGTAATTTCCTTTTTTTATTTCAAACTTCTCATGTATTTGAAAATATAAGCTTGGATAACCTAACTCATAATTTCCATAGAATTCGTACCCTACCGGAAGGTGATTTATATGATTGAGTTATCAGATTTTTTTACCCCTCAATCCGTAGCCATTGTGGGTGCTTCTAAAACACCGGGTAAAATTGGCAATGCCATAATGAGAAATATGCTTCAAAGTGGCTTTACCGGCCGTATTTACCCTGTAAACCCCAATGAAAGTGAAATTGAGGGCTTGAAATGCTACCCCTCTGTCAGCGCCATTGATGCAAAGATTGACCTGGTATCGGTGGCCATACCGGCGGCACACACCGTAAGACTTGCTGAGGAATGTGGGAAAAAAGGCGTGAAGTTCCTGGTGGTTATTTCCGCCGGATTTAAGGAAGTGGGCCAAGATGGAACCGAGTTGGAAAGGCGACTTGTTTCCACCTGCCACCACTACGGAATGCGTTTACTGGGACCAAATTGCATAGGGGTCATGGATACCCATTCAGGATTAAACGCTTCCTTTTCCGGGATTTACCCGGCAAAGGGTGATATAGCATTTATATCACAAAGCGGTGCCATGCTGGTTGCAATTTTGGATTGGAGTAAAGCCACCGGACTTGGATTCAGTAAAGTAATAAGTTTGGGTAATAAAGCAGACCTTACGGAAACCCACAGTATTGCCCTTGCAGCGGGTGATCCGAACACCAGGGTCATTCTGTGCTATATTGAGGATGTTGCCGACGGCGACCATTTTCTGGATGTGGTATCCAAAGCCAGTAAAAAAAAGCCCGTCATTATTCTGAAATCGGGAACCAGCCAGGCAGGTGCCCAGGCAGCGTCTTCCCACACCGGCGCCCTGGCCGGCAGCGACATTGCTTACGAGACAGCATTTCGCCAGTGTGGGGTTATCAGGGCAAGTACTATGCCGGAACTTTTTGATCTGGGTATTGCTTTTTCCAGCCAACCCGTTCCCCCGGGCCAGCGGGTGGCGGTTATAACAAACGCCGGTGGTCCCGGAATAGTAACCACAGATACCATTGAAAATGTGGGACTGGCCATGGCCCGGTTTAATAAAGAGACAATTTCTGAATTACAAAGGGAACTTCCCTCTGAAGCTAATATATATAATCCTGTGGATGTTCTAGGTGATGCCAAGGCCGACCGCTATGCCTTCTCGCTGGAAAGGGCACTGGGGGATGAAGGGGTTGATAGTGCTATAGTGCTTACCTGTCCAACGGCGGTTACGGACCCGGTAAACACCGCAAAAGAAATAATAAGGGTTCATGAAAAATTCCCTCACAAACCCGTATTTGCAGCATACATGGGTGGGGAAACCCTTGAAGAGGGATCAAATCTCCTAAAAAAGAACGGCATCCCCAGTTTTGTATTCCCTGAACCGGCAATTAAAGCACTTGCCGGTATGAGCCGTTATGCCGATTTGCTGAACAGACAGGAACAGCTACCGGATAAAAGTGATTATGTAATGGACAAGGAGAAAATCAAAGAAATCTTTTCCGCTGTAAAGTCTGACGGTAGGCTGGTTTTGCTGGGGAGCGAAGCAGCAAAGGTAGCCGGGGCAGTGGGAATTCCGGCCGCCCCTGTCGAGCTGGCCGGAAGCCCGGATGAGGCAGCGGAATTAGCGGAAAAAGCAGGCTACCCGGTGGTATTAAAAGTAGCCTCACCTAAAATCATGCACAAAACAGATGTGGGCGGGGTAAAAATAAACCTTAAAACCCCGGGGGAAGTACGTAAGGGGTTTATAGAAATAAATGAAAATATTCAAAGGTACTTACCTGACGTGGTAATTCACGGAATAGAAGTGCAAAGTATGATGCCCAAGGGTGTGGAGCTAATAGTGGGAATGAGTAAAGATGTACAGTTCGGACCACTCATTGCCTTCGGGCTGGGAGGTATTTATGTCAACCTGCTTAAGGATGTAAGTTTTCGACTTGCCAAGGGCTTAAATAAAAGGGAAATAGAAAATATGATCAGTGAAACAAAGGCCTTCACCCTGCTAAGGGGCTATCGGGGAGATAAACCGGCAGACATGGATGCACTGGTTACCCTTATCTACAGGGTGGGTAAACTGGTGTCGGAATTTCCGGAAATTACCGAAATGGATATAAATCCTGTTTTTGCCTATCCTGACGGGGTATCGGCACTGGATATAAAAATTACAATATCGTGAGGTGTGCAACATGAAAAACATCTACATACTGGGGCCCTCAAAAAGCGGAAAAACTGCTGTGGGAGCCGGCTTGGCCCTAAAATTACAGCAGGAGGGCTACCGTGTATCCTATTTTAAACCTGTGGGAAACGCCATTGGACCGGGTGGAAAGGATGAAGACGGTTTATTAATGAAGCACCTTTTAAACATTGACCACTCCATTGATACAATTGTGCCCTGCATAGCCGGACCCGCATATCTTTCCGGTTACAGGAAAAAGGAATCCGTGGACAGAATTATGTCAGCGTATGAGAAAATAGCCCAAAGGGCCGATATAGTAATCATTGGCGGTGCAGGAAGCCCGTACATACTTGCCTCCTTTGGAATGGATTCCGCAACGCTGGCGGAGAAACTCAATGCCATTACTGTATTTTTAATTCGTATCGAAAATGATTTTAGCCTGGATCAAGCCATCTTCTATAACAAGTATTTTATTAATAAAGGCATTACTGTTGCCGGGAATATATTCAATAATGTACCCAGACCTTTACTTGCCAAGACCGAAGGGGTATATCGCAACATATTGGAAAGTAGGGGATTAAAAACGCTGGGAATTATACCTGTCCGGGCAAACATTGCTTCTCCCACGGTGGCTGAGTACCATGAAGTACTGGGGGGAGAAATTCTAACCGGTGAAAGACATATGGACAGGTTAGTGGAGGATGTAATCATCGGTGCCATGACACTGGACAGTGCATTGGGATATTTAAGGCGGGCCCCAAACAAAGCCATTATTACCGGTGGGGATAGGGCGGACATAGCCCTGGCGGCACTGGAGACAAGCACGTCCGCTCTTATTCTAACCGGTGGTCTTTACCCCGATGTAAAGGTTATTGCCCGTGCCGCCGAAAAGAAGGTACCTGTAATCCTGGTTCACTATGACACCTATTCGACAATTGAAAAAATAAACGAAGTTTCCAAGCGTATACGACCTGATGATAAATTAAGCATAAAAGTTGCCAGGGAAAATATGGAGACATACTGCAACTGGAAGTATATACTTGATTTTGCAAGGAGAGAATGAAAATTGGGAATATATTCTGTTATTTAGATTGCTGTAGTTCACTACGACCGTCTCTGATTTCTTCCAGTATTTTTGTTAGGTTAGCCTCCAAATCACTGAGGATATCGTCGGCATATTGATATGCACCCTGTTTAATTTTAGCCGCAATTTCTTTAGCCTGTTGCTGGTGCTCCTCTGAAAGCTCTTGCGCCTTTTTGACTATCTCCGACTCCTCGGCACGACTTTGCAGTTCCTTTTCCGCATCTTGAACAATACGCATTGCCTCCTGCTTAGAGTCAGCGATTACTTTTTCCCTTTCCTGCACTACCCACTTTGCCTGTCGAACTTCTTCCGGTAATGATGTGCGAATACGATCTAAATAATCAAGCAACCTGTCTTCATCAACAAGAACCCTATTGGTCATGGGTACCTTGGGACAAGTTTCTATTAATTCTTCCAATTCATTAAGAATATTGAAAATTTCCACCAGTATCCCTCCCGGACGGACTTAAGGGCAAATGGACTTTTCACGCAAACGTTCTTCTACCAATGGAGGCACCATATCGCGAACACAACCGTTAAAATAAGCAATTTCTTTAACGGCACTGGAACTGATAAAGGAATACTCCGCCCTTGTCATTAAAAACATTGTTTCCACGGAAACTTCTAACTTTTTATTCGTCAATGCCATCATTAACTCATTTTCGAAATCGGATATAGCCCTGAGTCCCCTTATTATAGCCTGCGCACCCTGAGACTTGGCATAATTTACAGTCAAGCCGTGAAAGGAATCAACTTCCACGTTATAGTACGGACCCATCACTTGCCTGAGCATATCAACTCTTTCCTCCACGGTGAAAAGGGGAGTTTTGCCAGGATTTCTGGATACCGCTACAATCACCCTGTCAAACAGTACGGCAACACGCTCTATGATGTCAATGTGACCAAAGGTGACGGGGTCAAAACTTCCCGGATAAACTGCGACTCGCAACGGTGTTTTCCTCCTCTTCTTGTACAGTTCTGTGAATGTAAAATGTCAGCATGGTATTGCCGTATTTTTCACAACGAACTTTGCTTAATGAAGATACCTTATCCGGGAACAATTGATTTTTATCACTTTCCATAACAACCACCGCGCCATTAACGAGTAACTTAAAGGAACTCAACTGTTCCAAGGTAACAATTTCCAGCTGTTGCCTGTAGGGCGGATCCATAAACACGAAATCAAAGGTTACTTTTTTCCCGGCCAGTAATTTGAGCCCTTTACCAACATCCTTGTTGATAAATTCAGCTTTATGTAACAGTTTTGTTTTCTCTACGTTTTTCTTTAAGGTATCCATGACCAGTCTGTCTTTTTCCACGAAAAAACAGTATGCCCCTCCACGGCTGAGGGCTTCTATTCCCAGTGCACCGGAACCCGCAAACAAATCTAATATAAAGGTATCCTGCACCGTCGGACCCAGTATGTTAAACAATGCCTCTTTTACGCGATCAGCAGTGGGACGAACTTTGCCGCCTCGAGGCATTTTAAGGCTTGTCCTTTTAGCAGACCCGGAAATTACACGCACAGAAAAAACCGTCATTCCTTTCATTTTGCCAACTTGCCTTATTATAACACACATAATTTAAAAAATCGATTAAACCGGTTAATTTTAGTATTCTAAGATCTTTCAGTATAATTTTTAGAATCATGGTAAACTCTATGATTCAAGAAAGGAGAGTATGGGAATGGAAGATTTTATTAAATCCTTTAATATAAACCTGGATCTGGCCGTTGAAGCTAGAGAAGTAATACGGGGGCAAACCGGGCAGGAAATTCCCGGCGCTCAAGTGGATACTGAAAAATATGACCACGCGGAAGTTACAATTGTTCAGATTATGAACGACCAGGCAGCCGCTATGATGGGTAAACCAATAGGAAAATACATAACCGTGGAAGCCCCGGTGATTCGTGAAAATAACATCAAAGCGCATAAAGAAATTGCCGAGGTATTAAGCCAACAGCTAAAGAAACTTTTTAATTTATCCATGGAAGCAAATATTTTAGTGGTTGGGTTGGGAAATTGGAATGCCACTCCCGATGCCCTGGGCCCCAAAGTAGTGGGGCAAACACTGGTAACAAGACACCTTTTCAATTACGCACCGCAGGAACTTCAAGGAGGGATGAGGCCTGTCAGCGCACTTGCTCCCGGAGTACTTGGTACTACAGGTATAGAAACTGCGGAAATTGTTAAGGGAGCTGTAGACCGGGTTAAGCCAGAGCTGGTCATTACCATAGATTCCCTAGCGGCAAGAAATGTATCACGAATTGCAACCACCATTCAAATGGCGGATACGGGTGTAAACCCGGGTTCAGGAATCGGCAATCAACGAATGGGAATTAACCGGGAAACCCTGGGCTGTCCTGTGATAGCCATAGGAGTCCCCACGGTTGTAAACGCTGCCTTCATATGTAAAGATGCGCTGGATTCGTATCTACAGCAGAAAGAAAACTACATAACTCCACATGGTCAAATGGACCCCGCTGTGGCACAGGCCATCGAAAATATTCTTGCCCCCTTTGGCGGTGATTTGACAGTTACCCCAAAAGAAGTGGACGTTTTAATAAATAATACAGCCAAAATTATATCCGGTGGGGTCTCAATGTCCCTGCATCCCGGAATAAGCTCTGAAGACTATGCTTATTACCTGCATTAATATAGAAATTAAAAACTGGTTCCGGGAATCACCTGCTAATAAAGACTGATGGGTGAACCGCAAATCGGTCCACCCATCAGGTAAGCGGTTTTGTTTGTCGATTGCCGGAAATCACTGGTTCCAACCAATGGGCCGGTCCATCGACGGTTAAGGAGTATCCTGATTTGTTACCCGCGGGGTAGCAGGCTGGTTCCCCTGGGCCAGGCTCTGTTCGTAAGCGGCAATCATTTTCTTCACCATGTTACCGCCGATAGCGCCGTTAACCCGGGAAGGAAGATCACCCATGTATCCACCTTGAGGAACTTGAATGCCCAGTTCATTGGCGGTTTCCCACTTGAACTGCTCCATAGCCTGGGCGGCTGCCGGGATTATTTTTCTGTTGGTCTTTTGTCCTTGGGCCATTAATGCCACCTCCTTTCTGTTTAGCTTGGTCTTAGTATTGCATCTCCGGAGCACCTTTATGTCAGGTACATTTTACCCCGCCCAAATGGCATTTTTGGTTAAGCATTCTTATTTAGTTATTGCGATATACTAAAATTTTGAACGAAAAAAGCAAGAAGAACTACTGGTCTCCTTGCTTTTGCCGTATATTAAATTAACAAACTGTCTTTGTTGTTAAGGCGTCTTTTCAGTTCTTTGTAAAGATCTTTAATCATCGCTTCATTGTCGCTATTATCCCTCGCCAGCAGCAATGATGCTTCATTTTTTGCTATCTGCATAGTTTTTATGTCTGTCATTAAATCGGCTACTTTTAAATCCGGTAAGCCGGATTGCCGGGTGCCGAAAAATTCACCCGGACCTCGTATTTGCAGGTCCATTTCGGCCAAACGAAAACCGTCATTGGTTAACGTCATGGCACGCAGGCGCTTTTTGGCTTCCACCGTACCCGGCTCAGCTACCAAAATGCAATAGGATTGATTTGCTCCCCTGCCAACTCTGCCTCGCAGCTGGTGGAGTTGAGCCAGACCAAAACGGTGGGCATCGATTATTACCATTACAGTGGCATTGGGAACATCGACCCCTACTTCAATGACCGAGGTTGTCACTAGTATATCTATTTCCCCGCGCCGAAAAGAAGACATTATTCCTTCCTTCTCCCCTGGTTCCATTCGCCCGTGCAAAAGTGCTACTCTATTGCCGGGAAAGATCTCCCTTTGCAAGTGCTCCGCAGTTTCCACAGCAGGGCGAACGTCAATCTTTTTGGACTCTTCCACCAGGGCGCATACTACATAAGCTTGATGACCGGCGGCAATCTCCCTTCTTACGATTTTATAGACCTTGTGTAAAGCAGAAGGTTTTACGGCATATGTTTTCACAGGCAGGCGTCCGGAAGGCATTTCATCAATAATGGAAATGTTCAAATCCCCATATAAAGTCATAGCCAGCGTGCGGGGAATGGGAGTAGCTGTCATTACAAGAACATCGGGCGTCATTCCCTTATACTGGAGTAAGGCCCGCTGCCTCACTCCGAACCTGTGCTGTTCATCCACCACTACCAATGAAAGATTATTAAAACGAACGGTTTCCTGTATAATAGCATGTGTCCCTACCACTATCTGTATCTCCCCGGAGGAAATTTTCTCCACAATTGTACTCTTTTCCTTTGCAGGTACCCCGCGGCTGATCAGAGCTACTTTTACTCCAAGTTCCCTCAAATTCTTTTGCAAGCTTACAAAGTGCTGCTCCGCAAGTATTTCCGTCGGGGCCATTAATGCACCCTGCAAACCGCTCTCGGCAGCCTTTAAAAGGGCAAAAAGGCAGATAATCGTTTTCCCGGAGCCCACATCACCTTGCAAAAGACGCTGCATAGGATAGGTACTATCCATGTCCGCGCTGATTTCCTTCCATACCCTTTCTTGTGCCCCGGTAAGGGAAAAGGGTAACTCCCGTGCCAGCCTGTCAACCAGGCCGGGGCCCGGAGAATAAATGTGTACCTTTCTTTTTATGGTATTGCTGCTTCGCCTCAAGGCCAGTGCCAATTGCAGCAAAAAGAGTTCCTCAAATATAAACCTTTTTCGAGCCTCCCGGGCTTGTTCCAACCCGGTGGGAAAATGGATAATCCTTAATGCTTTGTTGATAGCAGGCAGTTTGTATTTTTTTAAAATATAAGGAGGTAAAAACTCCTTGATCTGAGATCCCCATTCTTCCAGGGCATTATAAATAACCTGCCTCAGCGTTCGCTGCCCCAGCTTTTCAGTAAGGGGGTAAACAGGTACAATGCGGGTAGAGTTTAACAACGTCTTTTGATCCGTTATAATATCGAAATCGCTTACCTTTACCTGGGGAACACCGAAGGATTTGTCCATTTGACCGGTTACCACCAAGGGTGTTCCGGGGCGAACTATTTTTTTGATATAGGGTTGGTTAAACCATACGGCAAAGAATAATCCCGTTCCGTCATGAATACCCACCTTGGTAATGGTCAGTTTTCTTCGCGGCTGAATGTCTTCCATTCCCGTTACGGTTCCCTTTATAACAGCGTTGCTGCCATGGGGAAATTGTCCGGCAGGTTTTATTTCCCGGCGATCTTCATAGTCACGGGGAAAATGGTAAAGCAGATCACCCAGGGTTTTGATATTTAATTTTTCCAGCTGGCGAGCCCGGCGGGGACCCACCATTTTCAAAAACCGGACAGGCATGTTTAATAAGTTATTGTCCACGAAAAATCACCTAAACTAATATTTGGATTTGTTATTGCTTGCACTTTGCGTGTGATTTTGGTAGAATTATAAAGTGTTTTAAAGGAGGTGTTCTGGGAAATGGCCAGGAAATGTGCTATTTGTGGAAAAGGTGTAATCACCGGTATGCAGTACAGTCACTCTCACATTCGTACCAAGCGCAAGTGGGCTCCCAACCTGCAGAAGGTTAAGGCCACTATTGACGGTACTCCAAAGCGTATTCTAGTTTGCACCCGTTGCCTGCGTAGCGGTAAAGTTAAGCGGGCTATATAAAAAAATATGTATGTAAGGTAAAAAAACGGCTTTTAGCCGTTTTTGCTATTTATGTGGGACTGCCGGTGCCGCCTTGCGGCGGCATAGACGTCTACCTTGAAAAAACTCTCTTGCGGTTTCTAACGGTGCACATGGGGACGGTTCTTTTGTGCTAAAAGTTACTTTTAGTGCACGGGCGCCCCGGTGGTTTCCTCCGTTCGCTACGCAATTATTCTCGTGGAGCGGGTAAGTTTCTCCCGGAAAACCGCTTACCACAGACTGCCTGCCTACTTCTTCACGCCCTAAGGGGTCATGACTCTTGGGATTTGACGGGCTGAGCGCCGCTACTCAGTGTTCCGCTCTCTCCGGAAATCACCGGGTCACCCTAGAATGACTTGTTATGTTTACACACTTTAAAGTCGCCGTGGGGATCACTTATGACGCCCACGGCGGGTTTTAAAGCACCGGTGGACATGAAACTATGCCTTCCCGTGAGAATTTCCCTTTATATCAATTTCTTTAAGCGAGGACTCTCAGTTCTTCCCGGAATTCGCCCCCGTTTAGCCACCGGCTTTCCGTTCACTTCTTTTAAATCCATAGTCATATCGATGGGGGAAGCGCCGGATATATAGCTTCCCACGCCAAAGGAATCGGCGCCGGCATCCACTAAAGCCGGAATGCGCTCGGGGTTTACCCCGCCGGAAACAAATATTTTTACATGATTAAATCCCGCCAGGTCAAGACGGGCCCTTATCTCCTTCACCAGACCCGGGGAAACTCCACCGCGCTCACTGGCGGTATCCAATCTAACTCCTTCAAGTTTTTCCTTTAACTCTTCTCCCAGTCGCAGTGATTCCTCCGCCTCGTCTTTAAAGGTATCCACCAGCATAATCACCGGTGAATTGGCAGGCATTATTTCCGCATAGGACCTTGCGGCCTTTAATGTATCACCCACAATTAGCATAACGGCATGGGGAACAGTTCCCATGGGCTCCATACCGGCCAGTTTGGCACCCAATATACAGCTTGCTCCGTTTGCCCCCCCTGTTATTGCCGCCCTTTCCATAACCGGGGCCACAGAAGGGTGAACATGACGGGCTCCAAAACACAGCACTGGCTTTTCTCCGGCAACATCTTTACATTGCCTGGCTGCTGTCGCCCACCCGCATGAACTGGCCAATATCCCCAATATGGCAGTTTCATAAATACCAAAGGCATCATAAGGGCCGGATATCTGCATAACAACTTCCTTACCGGCAAAGAATTCACCTTCGGGAAGTGCCAATACCTCTACGGGCAGTTCAGCAAGCAAGTTTTTAACTTCTTCCGTACCGGCCATGATCCCGGATTTACCGGAAAAGATTTCCGCCAACACCGGGGTTTGGGCCAAATCCAACTGTTTTAGTATTTCACGGGTTTTAACAAAATATATATCAGTGGTCCATCCGTATAATATCTCATTTTGATCCGCAGAAAAAAGCTTTCTGCCGGCAGATGGTTTAAATTCCTTTACTTCCTTCAGATTCTGAACGGTTTTTTGTTGGGACATTGCAATCTCCTTTCCGCGACAGTAGCCGTTTTAGATGATAAATATTCTGCCATAAAACCCAACCAATGGCAAGATATAATTCTTAAGACTCAACTGTACGCACCAAGTTAGCCATTTCGATGGCAGTGACTGCAGCATCCCATCCCTTGTTTCCTGCTTTTGTACCGGCCCTTTCAATGGCCTGTTCAATGGTATCTGCAGTAATAACACCAAAGATTACGGGTATATCGGTATCCATTCCCGCCTTTGCTATACCTTTTGATACTTCAGCAGCAACATAATCGAAATGGGGGGTGGCACCCCTAATCACCGACCCGAGGCAAATAACTGCATCATATTTTTTTGAAAGGGCCATTTTCTTGGCCACCATGGGAATTTCAAAGGCTCCCGGGACCCAGGCTATTTCCACATTATCATCAGACACTCCATGACGGTTGAGGGAATCCAGCGCGCCGCTTAAAAGCTTGCTGGTGATAAACTCATTAAAACGGCCCACCACCAACCCCATTCTTAATCCTTGTCCCAAAAGATGGCCTTCATAAACTTTAGGCAATGCAATCTCTCCCTTATTACGTATTTGCTATGAAATTTATAATATTACTTCTCTGCTATGGAAAGCATGTGGCCAAGTTTCCTTTGTTTCGTACTAAGATAAAAGCGGTTCTTTTCCCCGGGACAGATTTCAATGGGTACTCTGTCCACAACCTGTAAACCGTGCCCTTCGAGACCTGCAATCTTGCGGGGATTATTGGTTATTAAGCGTATTTTAGTAAGTCCCAGATCGGCTAATATTTGGGCGCCTATTCCATAATCACGCAAGTCCGCGGGAAAACCCAAAAGCTCATTAGCCTCAACGGTATCCTTGCCCTCATCCTGCAGCTTGTAAGCCCTTATTTTATTTAAAAGACCAATTCCCCTTCCTTCCTGCCGCATATAAAGGAGTACGCCCGTCCCTTCCCTGGCTATCATTTTAAGGGCTGTGGCAAGCTGGTCACCGCAATCGCACCGCATGGAACCAAAAACATCGCCTGTCAGGCATTCCGAGTGCACTCTGACCAATGGCGCTTCCCCGGACTGTAAATCACCCTTAACCAGCGCTAAATGTCCCTTGTGATCCAGAATGCTTTCATAGGCCACCGCCATAAAATCTCCATAGCGGGTGGGCATCTTAGCAGCATCAACCCTTTTAATTAGCTTTTCTGTTCTGCGCCTGTACTCAATCAGATCGGCAATACTAATTAATTTTAACCCGTGCTTTGCACAGAAATCGATTAACTCTGGCACCCTGGCCATTGTGCCGTCCTCTTTCATAATCTCACAGATAACCCCTGCCGGATACACCCCGGCCAACCTGGTTAGATCCACCGCCGCCTCGGTATGTCCCGCCCGGCGGAGAACCCCCCCCTCTTTGGCGCGAAGGGGGAATATATGTCCCGGACGCCTTAAGTCCTCCGGCGCAGTGGCAGGATCTAGAATGGCTTTAACGGTTGCCGCCCGTTCCGGCGCGGAGATTCCTGTGGTGGTATCTTTATAATCTACTGATACCGTAAAGGCGGTACCGTGGGCATCTGTATTTTGACTCACCATGGCCGGCAGTTCCAGCTCATCCAAGCGCTTCCCGGTAATGGGCATACAAATAAGCCCTCTACCATAAGTAGCCATAAAATTAATGGCCTCCGGAGTTACTTTTTCAGCCGCCATAATGAGGTCTCCTTCATTTTCCCTATCCTCATCATCCACGACTACTACCATTTTTCCCTGTTTTATATCCTCAATGGCTTCTTCGATGCTGTTAAATTTAATTGTACTCAACACACTCATCCCTTTCCAATATTAGACTGGTACAACATGGTAGCAATGTTTATCAAACAAAGCCGTTTTTCATAAGAAATTCCAGGGACAGACCGGAATTACCCGCATTGGGAACGGTCTCATCCTTGCTTCCCAGCAGGCGCTCAATATATTTTCCAACTATATCCGCTTCCAGGTTTACTGAAGCGCCTCTTTTTTTATAACCCAAAGTAGTTGCATGTGCTGTATGCGGAATCAAAGAAACCGTAAATTTGTCCCCGGCAAAGTCAACCACCGTAAGGCTTGTACCATCCACGGCCACTGATCCCTTCTTAATGATATAGCGCATAACTTCTTTGGGAGCAGATATAGTAATAAGGGTTGCTATATCAAACCTTTCCATATTAGTAATGGTGCCCACACCGTCAATGTGCCCGCTTACAAGATGTCCCCCCAGCCTGTCTCCCAAACGCAGAGCCCTTTCCAGGTTCACCCTGTCTCCGGACTTTAACTCCCCCAAGTTACTCTTAGCCAGTGTTTCGGACATTACATCCGCTGTGAAGCACTGGCCCTCGTAAGAAGTAACGGTAAGACACACACCGTTGACTGCAACACTGTCACCGATTTTTAAATCAGTAAATATATTTTTGGCCTCCACGTTAAGTAGAGCCGAATCCGGTCCCTTTCGAACCGAACGCAGTATGCCAAGCTCCTCAACAAGTCCTGTAAACATATTCTCAACTCCGACCAAGTACCAAATTTATTATTTCTGAACATAACCTTGAATAAACAAGTCCCGACCACACATGGAAACATCAATTTGCTCCAGCAAGAGAGCATCCTTCAAAGATTTTACACCCTTACCGCCCACGGGACCAGGGGCATCATAGCCGCCTATAATCTTCGGTGCCACAAACCAGGCCACTTTATCAACGAGACCTTCCGCCAAAAAGGAACCGTGAACCGAAGAACCACCCTCCACAAGCAAACTGCTAATTTGCTTTTCTCCAAGCCACTTCAACAACTCCGTCAACTTTATTCCATTTTGGTCGCTTTTCAAAGGGATTACCCGGGCTCCTGCCGCTTCCAGTTCCTTTATGTTTCCCGGAGGAGCACTATTACTTACAATTATATAGGTAGGGGCAGGAGAATGCTGATTAAGCATTTTACAGCGGGGCGGTGTACGAGCCTGTCCGTCCAAAACAATCCGCACCGGGTCACGCCCCTCTTTATCAGGCAACCGCGTGGTGAGAGAGGGATCATCCGCAAGAACGGTTCCAATTCCAACTAGAATTGCATCATATTGATCCCGGAGACGGTGAGTTTCCCTTCGGGACTCGGTGCAAGTAATCCATTGGGATTCACCCGCCGCGGTGGCTATTTTTCCGTCCATAGTCATAGCAACCTTGACCACCACGAAGGGTAATTTGCTGGTAATGTATTTATTAAATACTTCATTTAGTTGCCTGGATTCGTTATCCATCACTCCGGAGATGACTTCTAACCCGGCTTCCCGTAAAACCTTTATCCCCTTTCCCGACACCAGGGGATTTGGATCGGTTGCGGCCACCACAACCCTTTTTACCCCCGCCTGGATTACTGCCTCAGTGCATGGGCCCGTTCGACCATAATGGCAACACGGCTCCAGGGTTACGTAAAGGGTTGCGCCACGGGCTTTGTCCCCGGCCTGTTTTAAAGCCACTACTTCGGCATGAGGTGTTCCGGCACGGGCATGATAACCTTGACCCACCACTTCCCCGTCCCGTACCACTACAGCTCCCACCATGGGATTGGGACTGGTGCGCCCCTTTGCTTTTGCGGCAAGTTCCAATGCCCTTTGCATGTAATGCTTGTCCATATATAAAAAAACCACCTTTATATCAAAAAGCCCCGAAGAAAAAACTTCAGGGCTTTAAGGACACAAATTACTAATAGACATACTGCAACCTTACAAGGACGCAATATGCCCGTAAAACCTTCTCCCATCCAGACTTTAACTGTCGGCTCCGGACTCAAACCGGATCAACCCCAAAAGGGCTCGCGGGCTCGGCTTACAAACCTTACCGCCGGTCGGGAATTTCACCCAACCCCGAAGGTTTAAATATTTTTAGTTTTTGATTGATTTTTATTATATTCCTTTGTATTAGGGGTGTCAATACAAGTAAAGGTCAATGGCAAGTTACATGGATAACAACTATCCCGTACATTGGTTCATATGACATTAATTTTAAGCATACCTAAAGTTTCCGCCAATAATCAACTATTTCGTATGTATATAGATGGCTGGATTCGCACTTTTTGCCTGGACAAAAAATTCCTTCATCTGATACAATATGTGAGATCCTGAGATTTATGCAAACACATTTACTTAACCCGTTTTTACCGGGATTTTTTTTTAGGGGTTATTGCCAATCTCACAGAATCACTGAAGTTGCACCTGCATTTTTCCAACAAAAAAGTCTTAAAAGGAGTGACAAGTTTATTTGGTGATGGATTCATCAAACATAAGCGACAATATTGAAGGACATAATATCGAACAAAACAATACGGAGGACAAAGGATGAAATTCTGGAAAAAACACGCCAAACGATAGGGGTACACGGCATAAACTTTGAAGTTCGTTCCAAAGAAACCTTTGTCCTTATGGGGCTTTCCGGCAGTGGCAAGTCAACTCTGTTGCGCTGCTTAAACCGGTTAATAGAGCCCACCCAGGGTAGGGTTTTAATTGACGGAGAAGATATTCTTCAAGTGGAAAAGGAAAAACTAAGGGAGATTCGCCGTAAAACCCTGGGTATGGTTTTTCAACGTTTTGCCCTTTTTCCGCACAAGACTGTCGTGGACAACGTAGCATACGGGCTGGAGGTGCAAGGAATGGAACTCCAGCAAAGACGCGAAGCGGCGGAAAGGGTATTGGATGTGGTAGGCCTAAAGGGATGGGAGGATAGTTACCCTTCTCAATTAAGTGGTGGTATGCAGCAGCGCGTAGGACTTGCCAGGGCTCTGGCCAGTGATCCTGATATACTGTTGATGGACGAAGCCTTTAGCGCGCTGGATCCCCTTATTCGCAAGGAAATGCAGGATGAATTATTATCCCTGCAGGCTAAAATGAATAAAACCATTATTTTTGTTACCCACGACTTGGATGAGGCTTTAAAAATAGGCGACCGGATTGCTTTGATGAAGGACGGTCAGATTGTACAAATCGGTACCGGGGAAGAAATTCTCACCAACCCTGCTAACGATTACGTTCGTAAATTTGTTGAAGATGTGGATATTTCCAAGGTTCTTACCGCGGAGGGGGTAATGAAATCACCCAGTGCCACGGTAACCACTAATGACGGCCCGCGCTTGGCGTTAAGGCGCATGCGGGAACAGGGAATCTCCAGCATATTTGTAGTCACCAGGGATCGAAAATTGGAAGGATTACTCACAGCTGAGGACGCCCTTGCCGCCGCTGAGGCTAAAAAGGAAACAATTAAGGATTTTATCAAAACAGACATTCCACGCGTATCTCCTGATACTCCCTTAACGGATCTAATTCCAACCATAGCGGATTCAAAGTACCCGGTGGTGGTCACTTCTGAAGACGGCTTTTTACTGGGTATTATTATTCGAGGTGCTGTACTTGCCGGTATGGTACGAAAGGGGGAGAATGAATAGTTGTTTATGCTTCCTAAAATTCCGATTGGTAATTGGGTTGATAGCATTATAGAATGGGCGCGTATAACACTGGCACCTGCATTTGATATCATCACACTGATTATTGAATTTCTGGTTAGCGGCTTTAGGGATACAATGCTGCTCATCCATCCCATTTTATTGATATTGATAGTAATGGCTCTGGTATGGTGGATTGCCAATAAAAAAGCAGCTATTGGAACCGCCCTGGGGTTGTTACTGGCCTATGATCTTCAACTTTGGGGTCCATTTATTGAAACACTGGCCCTTGTTTTATCTTCCACCATACTAGCATTAATTGTGGGTTTACCGCTGGGTATACTGACGGCACGCAGCGATTTAGTTCACAAAATAGTAATGCCTCTTTTGGATTTCATGCAGACAATGCCTCCCTTCGTATATTTAATACCGGCCGTTTTCTTCTTCGGTATCGGCAACGTACCCGGGCTTATTGCCACAGTTGTTTTTGCCATGCCGCCGGCTATTCGCCTGACCGGGCTGGGCATTAGACAGGTACCGGAGGAATTGGTGGAAGCCGCAGATGCATTCGGTTCCACCCCCGGGCAAAAGTTGTTTAAAGTTCAGCTACCCCTGGCGCTCCCCACAATAATGGCCGGAGTAAACCAGGTGATTATGCTCTCACTGTCCATGGTTGTCATCGCAGCCATGATCGGTGCCGGAGGCCTGGGTGCTGTGGTGCTGAGGGGAATACAGCGTCTTGACATTGCAATGGGGTTTGAAGGAGGTTTGGCCATCGTTATCACAGCTATCGTTCTTGACCGCATCACACAAAGTCTCACAGAAAAACGAAAGGCCAAAGCTTAATTTTATATTTAGATTAAGGAGGAGATAATGTATGAAGCGTCTGTTGCGTCTGCTAGCTGTGGCAGGAGTCATTGCCCTTATGTCCGCCGCTTTGTTTGGCTGCGCCCAAGGCGGAGGCGAAGGTGGCGGTGAAGGCGGTGGCGAAGAGGCCAAAGGCAAAGTAACTCTGGGTTACGTAGAATGGGATTCCGAGATTGCCAGCACCAATGTAGTTAAAAAGGTACTGGAAGATCAAGGTTATGATGTTGAGATTACAGCTGTGGATGCCGGTGTAATGTGGACAGGCATAGGCAGCGGGGACTTTGACGGTATAGTAGCTGCTTGGTTACCGGGAACCCACGGCGACTACTATGAGAAAGTTAAGGATAACGTGGAGAACCTGGGGCCCAACCTGGAAGGGGCCAAGATAGGACTTGCAGTACCCACTTATGTGAATATTGATTCCATAGAAGAACTCAATAGCATTAAAGACGAATTAGACGGTGAAATTATTGGAATTGAGCCCGGTGCAGGAATTATGAAGGCAACGGAAGAAGCCATTGAAGCATATGATCTCGATTTAACTCTTAAGGACAGCAGTACCGCTGCCATGACAGCTACATTAAAGAATAAAATTGAGAAGGAAGAGCCCGTTGTGGCCACCGAGTGGACCCCACACTGGCCCTTTGCTCAGTGGGACCTTAAATATCTCGAAGATCCCAAAGGTGTATACGGCGGAGAAGAGCACATCGCCACCATCGTACGCCCCGGCTTAAAGGATGAAATGCCCGAAGTGTATCAGATTCTGGATAACTTCTACTGGACACCTAATGACATGGAAACTGTAATGCTTAATGTACAGCAGGGCATGGAGCCTTCTGAGGCAGCCGCCCAATGGATTGAAAACAATCAGGATAAGGTTGCCCAGTGGGTTGAGTAAAGTAAACTAATACAGTGGACAAAAGGAGTAGGATATTCATCCTACTCCTTTTATTATTCCAGTGGCGGCATAAAAATGGGAACCCCTGAAAAGAGTTCCCCCATTTACTCATATTAATTTACATTTGCCCGTACAGCTAAAACAATATCCCGGTGGTTTATGTTTTAGTGTGCTTCCTCGTTAATAACACCGGCCAGATCGCTGATGGATGTAATATCGAGAGCCTCGGCATCGGCCTTGCGCATCATAATGGTATAAGTATTATTAAAGGGAGCATAAGGCAACCAAACAAGATTATTCTTCGCCAGGTCTTCTTCCTTCACCTTTTGATAAGCCTCATCGGAATCAGTGATGGCATCTTCATGTTGCAGTGCAACCAGCCAGCCGGTTCCCGT
>JAALLP010000051.1_pt1 | contig 26060 bp, 26 predicted proteins | sample 7245951 | NCBI WGS metagenome assembly JAALLP01 (sample SAMN13049199, study PRJNA578106) | oil field metagenome | isolation source: filtered produced water from oil reservoir B6 | place: USA:offshore Texas | collected 2016
TAATATCAGTATAGATTAATCTGTACAGGGAATACTATTTTCTACCATACTGCATATACTTACTACTGTATCTGTAGTTGTTCATTTTGAAAATTCATATTGGCTTTGTCCGCAACTTTTAAATATATGTAGAGTTCGCCCGGATGGCAGCAAATTATATATATCAGTTTACTACTCTATTAATAATAGTGTCTTTCTAAGTTATATTATTGGCAAATAACGCCATGCTGCGCCATATAAATTTGTACAATAATTGAGTACTAGATAGGTTTATATAGTAAAACAATACCATCCCCAATGGCAAAATATATATACCAGATATTCCAGCAATATTTATATAGGGGTAATATCCTCCTCTTTTCTAAGGAGAAAAAATGCTGCAAAGCATATCTGACTCTCCCGATATTGTCGCAATGTTTAGATGAATTTAAACTTGCAAAATTGGAGGTTAAGAAATGGTAAAACAATATTATCCAGGTAGAATGCCATTGGATGGCGTCAAGCTGGAGCTTTTCTCTGAAGATGATCTCAGAGCGCTTCACTACGCTACAATGGATGTTTTTGTGAAAACTGGTATTCAGGTCTCAGACGCTGAAGCAAGAGCCATCTTCAAAGAGGGCGGTTGTTTAGTTGACGAGAAGACACACGTGGTCAGAATCCCTGAATATGTTGTAAACAGAGCTCTCAGGGACTGCCCTTCAAAGTTCGTACTTTGGGGCCGTGACAAGAGCAAGAATGTCAAACAGGAACACAAAGGAAAGGTACACTGGACCTGCTTCGGTACCGGTGTGAAGATGTGCAACTATGAGGGACCAGGAAAATTCACAACTGTTGACTCAACAGAGAAGGACCTCGCAGACACAGCAAAGATCTGTGACTGGGCTGACAACATCAACTATTACTCACTTGCAGTTTCCGCAAGGGACTGGGCAGGTAAGGGTGCACAGGATGTCCACGAGACACTGACACCATTGATGAACACAACAAAGCACTTCCACCACATCGACCCTGTAGGCGAGAACGTAGGATATTATCAGGATCTCGCTGTAGCATACTTCGGTGGCGATGATGAGGAAGCACGCAAGAAGCCTATTTTCTCAACACTGCTCTGTCCTACAAGCCCGCTCGAGCTTGGTGACAACGCATGTCAGGTTATTATAAAGGGTGCAAGATTCGGAACTCCGGTCAACGTACTCAGTATGGCAATGGCCGGCGGATCATCACCGGTTCATCTTGCAGGTACACTTGTTACACACAATGCAGAGGTTCTTGCAGGTATCGTACTCGCACAGCTGGTACAGCCAGGTGCACCGGTATGGTACGGAAGCTCAACCACAACATTCGACCTGAAGAAGGGTACAGCACCAGTAGGTTCCCCTGAACTCGGTCTTATCAGTGCCGCCGTAGCAAAGCTCGGGCAGTACTACGGTTTGCCAACATTTGTGGCTGGTTCGTAGGCAGATGCCAAGATACCTGATGGCCAGGCTGGTCATGAGAAGACAATGACAACAATTCTTCCCGCCTTCGCAGGTGCAAACACCCTGTACGGTGCAGGTATGCTTGAGCTCGGTATGACATTCTCACTCGAACAGCTCGTCTTTGACAATGATATGATCTCAATGACAAAGAAGGCAATGCAGGGAATTCCGGTAAGTGAAGAGACTATGGCAGTTGACGCGATAGACCAGGTAGGTATCGGAAAGAACTTCCTTGCACACAAGACAACCAGAGAGAACATTGATCTGCCTTCAAGCCCGGCAATCATTGACCGTATGATGTACGGAGACTGGGAAATGGCAGGTTCAAAGGACCTTGCAACTGTTGCCCACGAGAAAGTGGTTGACATCATGAAGAACCACGAAGTAGAGCCAATAGATGCTGACCTTCTTAAGGATATGAAGGCAGTCGTGGAGAAGGCCGACAAGGCATTCAAGGGCGCATAAGGAGGTAGAAAAATGGCAACAAAAGAAGAAATTATCGCAAAAGCAAAGCAGGCTATTTTAGATTTTGATGAGGACGCAGCAGCAGAAGTGGCTCAGGAAGCCCTGGATGCCGATGTAAGTCCTGCAGAACTGATACAGGACGGTTACACCGCAGGTATGAACGAGATCGGTGACCAGTTCGAGGCAGGTACACTTTTCCTTCCTCACGTAATTGCAGCATCCGAGGCAATGAACGCCGGAGTAGAGATTCTTACCCCTGCACTTGAAGCAATGGGAGGTCAGGCCGAAGGTAAGGGTAAGATCGTCATCGGAACCATTGAGGGTGACATCCACTCTATCGGAAAGGACATTGTCGCAACAATGCTCAAGATCGAAGGTTACCAGGTCTTTGACCTTGGAAGGGACGTAGCGATCAAGAACTACGTAGAGAAGGCAAAGGAAGTTAAAGCAGATGTAGTTGCATCATCAGCTCTGATGACCACAACAATGGTCAACCAGATGCAGATCGAAGAGCAGCTCAAAGAAGCTGGCATCCGTGACTCTCTCAAGACCATGGTCGGCGGTGCACCTGTAACCAAGGACTGGGCAGACAAGATCGGCGCAGACCTCTATGGTGAAAATGCCACAGACGTGGTAAACAAACTCAACGCAATCTTCTAAGATCAGAAGATTTTGTGAAGTAGCAGAGGTGTGGTTACATGCACCTTGCTACTTTTCATTGAGTATGCAAAACATGTCTTCATCGTGCGGGGTGCTTTTGGGAATGTGCAGGATTGGAATAGAATGTGAATCACTGATCTGTAAAGGTCGGTTGTTGTTTTGTCCCTTAATATTTATCTGCGCCTCAGAGAGGAGATTGTGAATTATCTATATTTCGTCAAATAAATATCCGGACCTCCTGTAGGCCCTCATAACGAAAAACCGTTATTGGATCATTATGCGCGTATCTCCTGTCTAAAAGGGCATGTTCTCTTGCATATAAATTCAGTCAAAACAAAAAAGTCAATAGTTGGAGGTAGTTAATTTGGATTTGCAAGCTTTAAAAAAGCAAGAACATTCGAGGCGAATTAAATATGGTTACATGTGGGCCCTTTTCTGTGCGGTTCTCTGGGGTCTCTGGTATCTCCCCGGTACTGCAGTATGGGTACTTAATCCTTTCGACCAGATGTATGGTGAAGTAGCCGCTACAAGTGGTGACGGAGTCGCTCTGGTAATCGTGGCGGTATTGATAACTGCATTCAATGCAGCAACGGTTATACTTGCACTTGGTGTATGGAACGGTGTCCTGGGTAAGTTTGGAGAGATGAACAGGACATTGAAGGAATTCCATCCATGTTCCAAGTGGTTCTTCCTTGCGTCTATTTTCGGTGGTCCAATGGCCATATTGGGATCATTTATCGCAATGGGTTTCGTAGGAGGTGCCTTTGCAGCGGTTGCAGCTCTTATGTATCCTGTGGTCGGTTCGATACTGGCTTCCAAATGGTATGGTGAAAAGATTACCAAGCGTGCTTTCATAGGGATCGTTGTCATCATTCTCGGAGGTATTACCATATTCGGTGGCGGTGTCCTGACCGAGATTGGCAGTGGCAATGTTCTGTGGATAGGTTATCTTGGAGGACTCATGGCTGCAACAGGCTGGGGTATTGAAGGTGCAATTGCAGGTAAAGGTCTTGATATTGCTGAACCGGATGTCGGTCTTACTATAAGGTTCATCGGTGAAGGTATCATCTGGTGGATAATCGCTGTACCTCTGCTGGCAATCATCGGATTCCCGATGTTCAAGTACGCACTCCTTGCATTCGAACCACTCACTCTTCTGGTTCTGATCTTTGCAGGTATAACCTTTGGTTTCTGCTATGTTTCCTGGTACAAGTCTTTCCCGCTTATCGGCGTTGGAAGGGGGCAGGGTATCGGAAACCTCTATGGTCTGATGGCAGTTATATTCATCTTCCTCTTCTTCGGAGATGTTCCTTCATGGACCATCCTGGTAGGAGGTGCACTGTGTCTTGCCGGTAGTACGATAATGTTCTCCGAGAGCACGGAAGAAATGGAATCTCTGAGAGGTGACTGAAATGGCAGGAAATCGTCCGATAAAGTTCAGGATACTTGAAATTTGCAGCCAGAATGAAGGTAAATGGAACTACGAGATAGTAGAACAGATTCAGAAAGAATACGGTCTCAAGGGAAATTTCCAGAGGGATTCCATCAATTTCGATATAATTGAACTTGCATCCGGTGGAATGCTTCAGGATGTTGAAGTAAAGGTCGATGAAGATGGAATCTACAAAAAAGGATTCCTGCTGCATAAGTATGTCCTGACCGACTTTGGCAAGGTAAGAGCTACAGACGCATGTTTGGCATATGTATAAGGAGTGATTTGAATGGTTCAGACACAAGCTGCAATGGAAGCATACAACGCATACTGGGCAAATTCACCTTTGCCTGCTGCTGATGTATTGTGGATGGTTGTCATCCTCATAATAGCATTACTTGCACTCTGGCAGGCCAGAACTTTCGTTTCCCAGTTCTGAATGGAGACAAAGAAAGAATAGAGTAGATCAGTCACAGTTGCATTTGCCGGAGGGTTATACTATCCGACCGGCAACTGCTCTGTATTATTTCCAATTTATAGCTCTGTAAAGCAGATAGGGATTTGAATATATATGGGAAAAATATTTATAGTAGATTCGGGCCTAATAGCTAGGAAAAGTTTATATACTAGCCATAAACGATACATATAAATATTTGCCTGCTTACTAGCCCCTTGATCAAACTGCAAACAGGGTTTCAATAAAATTTGATAAATTTGTAAAGAATGTACGAGGTATAAACAATGAGCAACGAAGAAATGTTCAAACAACTTTCTGACGCCATCGTTTCCTGCAAGAAGGATGCTGTTTTAGCAGCCGTAGAAAAGGCAAGGGACGAAGGTATTCCGCCTGCTGAGATCATAGAGAAAGGTCTTGCAGCCGGAATGAACGAAGTGGGTGTCCTCTTTGAGAGGGGTAAGTTATTCCTGCCACATGTAATGATGGCAGCAGGCGCAATGGAAGCAGGTGTGGCACTCCTTGAAAAAGACATGCCAAAGGATGCTGCAAGTAAGAAGCTCGGTGTTATCGTAAACGGTACTGTTGAAGGTGACGTACACGACATCGGTAAGTCTATCGTTTCCACAATGCTGCAATCTGCAGGATTTGAGGTTCACGATATTGGAAGAGATGTCCCTCTCCAGGACTTCATTGACAAGGTGAAGGAAACCAATGCAGATATGGTAGGTCTTTCAGCACTTATGACAACCACTCTCCAGGGACAGAAGGACGTCATTGAAATGCTCAAGGAACAGGGCATGAGAGACGGTGTAAAGGTCATGGTTGGCGGTGCTCCCGCAACAGAAGCCTGGGCAAACAAGATCGGTGCTGACTGCTACGCAGAGAATGCCAGTGAAGCTGTCACAAAGGCAAAGGAACTGCTTCTTTAAATGAGGTGAAAGTTGTGGCAACAGAATATAAGTTAAGAATGGGAGACGGAAAGCGTCTCTTCATGACAAAGGAGCAGATCGTAGCTGACCTGAAAGAAGGTATGGCAGATGCTGCAGACCTTGGTGACATTCCTGATCTCAGTGAAGATGAGATCGACAAGCTCGTGGAAATTATCACCATGCCTTCCAGGATGGTAGGTGTAGAGCAGGGTATGGAAGTTCCCGTAACCCACGATATCGGAACCATCAGGATCGATGGTGACCAGGGTAACAGTGGTGTAGGTATTCCTGCCAGCAGGCTTGTTGGTGCAATGATGCACGAGCGTGCATTCGGTGCTGACACAATGGAACTCGGTCACATCGACTACAGTTACAAGCCTGCAAAACCTGTGATCGCACAGGAAATGCAGACAATGGAAGTCTGCCAGCAGAACATGATCGTTCCTCTTCTCTACGGTGCAATGCCAAACATGGGTCTCTACTACACACCTGATGGTCCTTTCGAGAACCCGGGAGACCTTATGAAGGCATTCAAGATCGATGAGGCAAGAGAGTCCATGGAGCACTCTGCAAAGCATCTTACAAGGGATATTGTATGGATCATGCAGAGGATGATGGCATCCGGTTCCGATGGTGTCAACTTCGATACGATCGGTGCTGCAGGTGACGGTGACATGTATGCCTCCCTCCACGCGATCGAATCACTGAGAAAGCAGTTCCCTGACATCTATATCGAAGCAGGTATGGCAGGAGAACTTCTGCTTGGTATGCACGGTGAACTGGAATACGACGGCACAGTGCTTGCAGGTCTCTGGCCACACCAGCAGGCTGCACTTGTTGCAAAGGCAGGAGCCAATGTATTCGGACCTGTTGTAAACACCAACACCAGCAAATCTTCAGCATGGAACCTTGGAAGAGCTGTTACCTTCATCAAACAGGCTGTTAAGGATTCAACAATCCCCTGCCATGTGAACATGGGTATGGGTGTAGGCGGTATTCCAATGCTCGAGACCCCGACGGTTGATGCTGTATCAAGAGCCAGCAAGGCGATGGTCGAAATTGCTGGCGTGGACGGCATATAGATAGGGGTCGGCGACCCGATGGGTATGCCGATCTCCCACATAATGACCTCCGGAATGAGCGGAATAAGAGCAGCTGGTGATCTTGTTGCAAGAATGGAATTCTCAAAGGGCATGAGAATCGGAGAAGCAAAGGATTACGTTGCAAAGAAGCTGGACGTAACCACAGATGACCTCAGTGACGAGTACGTAATGAGAGAATTGAGAGAAGATCTGGGTATTGGTGTCATCACATCTGTTGCAGGTGCCCCAAAGGGAATTGCTGCTAAGTCAAATATCGAGAAACTTCTTGACATAAAGATCAACTCATGTGAGAAGTTCAGAGGACAGTTGAGGTAAATATCTATTGGTATTGTCAGCGGGTTTCGCCAGATGAAGCCTGTTGACTTTCTTTTTTACTACCAATCATCAATAATAATAAAGAGGCTAAATATGTCAAACCAGGAAATTTTAGACAAACTCAAGGACACCATTGTAAATCAGAACATCAATGGTTGCGCCGAAGCTACCCAGGAAGCCCTGGATGCCGGACTCACTCCTGTTGAGATCATCAACGACGGTCTTTCACCAGGAATGAAGGTAATCGGAGACAAATTCGAGGCAGCAGAAATCTACCTTCCACAGATCATGATGTCCGCAAAGGCAATGAACGCCGCAATGGAAATCCTTCTGCCTATCATGGAAGCAGAGAAGGGAGAAGCTGACGAGGGCGCAGGTCTTGCAATCACATACGTGCAGGAAGGAGATATCCACGATATCGGCCACCGCCTTGTAACAACCATGCTCGGTGCAAACGGTTTCAAGATCGTGGATCTCGGAGTTGACGTACCAAACGACACACTGGTTGAGGAAGTTGCAAAGAACAAGGGCAAGAAAATGCTGCTCGTGGGTTCAGCACTCATGACAACATCCATGCTCGGCCAGAAGGACACAGTTGAGATGCTTTCCGAAGAGGGCCTGAGGGACTCCGTGAAGATAATGTTCGGTGGAGCACCAGTATCCGATAAATGGATCGAGGAGATCGGGGCAGACGCAACAGCAGAGAATGCAGCAGATGCAGCTCGTGTGGCACTTGACCTTATGAAATAAGGAGGCATGTAAGATGACATTTTCAAGATCACTTGATTGCTTTGAATTCTTTGACCGTGCAAAGAAAGGTCAGAAGATGACCCAGGATGACTGGGACCTGATGACCATTCCGATGAAGGCAATGGAGCTCAAGCAGAAGTACAACCTCGACTTCAAGGGAGAATTCGTCCCAACCGACAAGGACATGATGGAAAACCTGTTCAAGGCAGGTTTTGAGATGCTGCTCGAGTGCGGTATTTTCTGTACCGACACCAGCCGTGTGGTAAAATACACTGAAGATGAGATCTGGGACGCTATCAACAACGTCCAGAAGGAATTCGTGCTCGGAACCGGCAGGGATGCCGTTAACGTCAGGAAAAGAAGCGTAGGCGACAAGAAAAAGCCGATCGTGCAGGGCGGTCCTACCGGTTCCCCGATTTCCGAAGACATGTTCATGCCTGTTCACATGAGCTATGCTCTTGAGAAGGAAGTCGATACAATTGTCAACGGTGTCATGATGACAGTCCGTGGCAAGCCACCAATTCCAAAGAGTCCTTACGAGGTACTTGCAGCCAAGACCGAAACAAGGCTGATCAAGACCGCAGCATCAATGGCCGGAAGGCCTGGCATGGGCATATAGGGACCAGAGACTTCCCTGTCCGCTCAGGGAAATATCGCTTCTGACTGTGCCGGTGGCCAGATCAGCAGCGACAGCCACGAGGTCTCCCAGCTCAACGAGCTTAAGATCGACCTTGACGCAATTTCAGTAATGGCTCACTATCAGGGTAACAGTGACATCATCATGGATGAGCAGATGCCTATCTTTGGTGGCTATGCCGGTGGCGTAGAAGAAACTGCTATTGTTGATATCGCAACCCACATCAATGCATTTGTAATGAGCAATGCAAGCTGGCACCTTGACGGTCCTGTCCACATCCGCTGGGGATCCACCAACACCCGTGAGACCCTCATGATCGCAGGATGGACATGTGCGACCATCTCAGAGTTCACTGATATGCTCTCAGGTAACCAGTACTACCCATGTGCAGGTCCATGTACCGAGATGTGTCTGCTGGAAGCATCCGCCCAGTCCATGACCGACACAGCTTCAGGCCGTGAGATACTCTCCGGTGTGGCAGCTGCAAAGGGTGTTGTCCAGGACAAGACCACAGGTATGGAAGCAAGAATGATGGGTGAGGTCGCAAGAGCAACCGCAGGAATGGACATCGCAGATGTCAACAAGATCCTTGACGCTCTTGTCAGTTCTTACGAAGGCAACTATGCAAATGCGCCAGAGGGTAAGACCTTCCAGGAATGTTACGATATTGCTACCGTAACACCAACCGATGAATACGTCAAGGTCTACGACGGTGCACGCAAGAAGCTCGAAGAGCTCGGACTTTCATTCTGAGATCAGAAATTCCCTGTGATAACATAGTTTATCACTTCCCAGCAAGCCAGCGACTAATCACCGCTGGCTAACCTTTCTTTTTTTATTTTTAAACTTGTTTTGAGTTTAGTAATTTTAATTCACCGGAATCTACTTTGTTCTGAATTTACTGTGATCAAAACAATGCAGCAGAAACCAAATAAACAAAATTCCGATATTAGTTACTTTTAAAAAAGTATGAGATGAATAAATAAATGAGCATTGTGGAAAATGAGGAAAATAAGAACTTAAAATAAAATCAAAGTCCTGAAAGAATGCATGCATCTACTTTTAATCTTCACACCGGCTCCCCCGGGAAATCCCCCAATATCTCATATGAAACCTTCCTGTAGAGGGAGTTATATTCATCGGTTGGCTCGAGATCGTATTCTGATTTTATCCTGTAGCACTTGTCAAAGGGCTTACCCTTGGGTGGATTTGTGAGTTTGTCCCTGTATTTTGAATAGATCTTTGCCACGAGCCTGTTTGCCTCCTCCAGTGAGAGGTGGGTTGCCATCTGTGCCATCTCTCCCATGAATCTTGATTCCAGGCCTGACGAGTGATCAGCAACTCCTCCACGGGATCCCACGGGTCCCAGCAGGATGTCCCTTCCGCAGACCGTATCTCCGATTGCCTGTGCTGCGGTCTCGTAGAACATCATCTCGGTGCAAATTCCTGCTGTGTTCCAGTAATATCTTGCAGTATAATAGTTCATGTTACGGGAGATCGCAAGGGATGAGAGATTGGAAGCCCACATTATCTCCTTTGCGGAGGATGAACCGGAATCTACATGCACCGCCCCTGAGGCGTGTATGCTTGAGTGTGCCAGCACCTTTGACTGCAGGGTCTCTGCCACATCGATGATGGCAAGGCCTTCAGGTGAGCCGATACACGGTCCTCCGAAAACAGGTACCTGTCCTGAAAGGTAGTGGTTTCCGTGTTCCTGGTGGTAGATACACTTGGAAAGGGTCTCATAATCAACTTTTAGATCGTCCATGTAGACTTCCTGCGGATCGTTACACGAGTACAGTTCCTCCGACGATACGAGCAGGTATGATGTCGGCAGCGTCGGCGTACTTGGGCCCATAAGTGCCAGCCCTTCGCGCCCTCCAATTTTTGTGGCAAGCCTTTCCTGTCTTGCTGCCTTCAGAACTGCTAACATCTCAAGTGGACTTTTCGGTTTGATGTACTTCCCACAGAACTGCTTCATTGCACCACTGTAGATTCCCTGGACTACATTTTCCATTACCGAGCTTAAATTGATAAAAATGAAGTTCTCCTCGGAAACGCTTCCACCCATTGGTCCGCCTATTATCACCGGCGGGATTGACACAAGTGGATACCGATGAGGTATAGCTACTTTTTCCTTAAGTCTGCCAATCTCAAGTGGATTAATAACATTCAGTGATTTCAGGATATCTTCTTCATCTATATGAATGATCCTTTCTGTACTTCTGCAGTAGACTCCCACTGTATGAAGCAGTTCTATACCTGCTTCAAAGGTTGCATCTGCCATCTCAAGATCAGTGGGTACAAAGGATTTATTATCATACTCGATGTCGTATTTTACAGCAAGTTCCTCTGACTTTTTAAAAACATCAAGATCATGTTGTTTTTCGGTTTTTGTTTCACCTTCTATTGCACTTTTTAGATACTTGTACATATTTTGCATTGTTACACCTGAAGGTCAAAGCAATTTTATACCTATCTGCAAAAATCTGCCTATGCTTTCTCCCGGTATAAAGATGCTTTCGCTTATATATATATAATTTCCTATGATGTTCAAGTATATCTGCCTTGCCAGTTTATAGAAATTTAGTTCTGAAACTCTTTTTTGAATATGGACTTTTATGCATGCTGATTATTAAGCCTCGTAAAATACATATATCTCGATAAAAAGCATTTTTATTTAAAATGATTGTCTTATCCTAGTATTTCTTTTATGGAAGGACTTTTATCATTGTTCTTTTATGATGCTTCTAAAACGGGCACGTGATTTGGTATTTATATTTTTCTATTGCCTTTACTGATTTTCAAATCTTATTCTAATAGATTTAGTCCTGATTATTCTTACATCTAATTGATTTTTATTTGTATTGTTTAGTGGAAGCTTTTTAAGAGAAAAACTATCATGAGACTTACTTATTACTAGTTACTTCTAATCCCGATTTACATATTTTTGCGGAATTTTTCTCTTACTTAACATTTGCGGGTAAATTCCTCATTCACTTTATATTTAAGCTTAATCAGAGGTCTATGGAAAAATATATATTTCAGTAATCAAGATTTCCCATTACTATACATATCAGGAGCTTAAAATTATGGCAGAATATACCCCCAAAGAGAGATTAGCACGTGCACTTACAGGACAGCCTGTTGACAGGATGCCAGCGATCTCCGTCACACAGACAGGTACCGTTGATCAGATGGAGGCTTGCGGAGCTTTCTGGCCTGAGGCCAACGAGGATGCCGAGAAGATGGCAGCACTTGCAGAAGCAGGTCATACTGTGGTCGGATTTGAGGCAGTACGTGTACCCTTTGACATTACCGCAGAGGCCGAGTTCTTCGGTTGTGAGATCAAACCCGGAACCCGTGAGCAGCAACCCTCCGTTATCGGTCATGTGATAAGTAACACAGAAGATATTGAGAAATTCAAAGGATATAGCCTTGATCACGGAAGGATCGGTGTTGTCTGTGATGCCATCAAGATCCTCGCAGACAAATACGGTGACGAACTCCCTGTAATGGGCAGTATGATCGGTCCTTTCTCACTTGCACAGCACCTCAATGGTGACGACTGGTTCATGGCCATATTCACCGACGAGGCTTTTGGTCTTGCACTTATGGAATTCGCAACCGATTTCTGTGTTGCATATGCAAAGAAGATGGTTGAGAACGGTGCTGACACAATGGTGATCATCGATCCTACAGCAAGTGCCCAGCTTATTGGTGCAGAGTTCTATGAGAAGTTCGTTGTACCATATCACGCAAAGATAGTTGATGCAATGCACGAGGCCGATGTACCTGTAGTGCTGCACATCTGTGGTGATACCACCAAGGGTCTTGCACTCATGGAATCATCAGGTGTGGATGCCATAAGTGTTGACCAGAATGTGGACGTTGCAACTGCTGTTGGAAATGTGGACAAGTCAGTGATCGTGGGTAATCTTGATCCTGTGAACGTTCTCTGGAACCAGACCCCGGAAGTCGTAAAGGAAGAATCACAGAAGGTACTGGACGCAGGAGTAGGCCTGCTGGCACCAGGCTGTGGTATTGTCAGTAAGACACCGACCGAGAACCTGCAGGCAATGGTCGAGATGGCAAAGAACCACAAATATTGAATCTATAATAAAATCCATTCATTTCTCCGGGTTTGAACCTTATAATGAATCCCTTCTCTCCCGGAGAATCTTTTTTTCATTTTTCACTATAATTTTGAAACAATAAGTATACCTAGAATCTATTATCTACTATGGTGACAAAGACAAAAGAAAAGATTCTGTCATCATGTGGTTTATATGGAATATATAAGTGATTTTTTTGAATTTATTAAAAAAGCGACAGCACCGGTTCAGACAGTGGATGCCATAAAAGAGCGTTTTGATGCTGAAGGTTTCACAGAATTGAATATGGATAAGCCATGGAAGTTAAAAGCTTCAGGGAAATACTATCTATCCCCCTATCCTTCCATGCTTGTGGGCTTTACTGTAGGGAGCGATCAATATCTCCAAAAAGGAGTAAAGATGATCGCTGCGCATACGGATAATCCCGGATTCAGAATAAAACCCGATCCCGAGGTTGACCGTGAAGGGATGCTGACGCTGAATGTGGAGAAATATGGCGGTCCTATTCTGAGTGCATGGTTCGATCGTCCTCTGTCCATAGCCGGAAGGATAGCAGTGAAGTCCGATGAGGTGCTCAGGCCTAAATTGATCCACCTGGATTTCCAAAGACCGATACTTACCATCCCAAATCTTGCAATCCATATGAATCGTGATATCAATAAAGGTATGGAGATCAAGGTTCAGAAAGAAATGCAGCCTCTCATGACCCTGTTGATGGAAGAGGAGATCAAGGATGATTATCTGCTGAATCTGGTTGCAAAGGAAGCCGGCGTCAGTCCTGAAGATATCCTGGACATGGACCTGAATGTCTATTGTCGCGAAGAGGGCATCCTGGTGGGCTCAAAAGAAGAATTTGTTTCCTGTCCGAGAATAGATGATCTGTCCATGGTTTATGCTGCTATGAAGGCTCTTACAGGATCGGAACATAAGGACGGGATCAACATGGTGGCTTTCATGGATAATGAGGAGATAGGTTCCATGACCAGACAGGGTGCTGACTCCATGATGCTGAGCACTGTTCTGGAAAGAGTGCATGCGGGCATAAAGGGAGCTGAACAGGTATCCACCCCTAAGTCAATGGACATCTTTGTAATATCGGCTGATGGTGCCCATGGCTTCCATCCCAATTACAGTGAAAAAAGCGATATCACCAGCAAGCCTGTAATGAACAAAGGTGTGGCGATCAAGATCAGCGGAAATCGTTCATATGCCTCGGAAGTTGAGACCATTGCGGTTTTTCAGCAATTGTGTGAAAGGGCAGATGTTGAATATCAGAAATTCGTGAACCATTCCGATGAACCTGGGGGAAAGACCCTGGGTCCCTTGCTCAGCAAATACCTGCCTGTTCATGTGGTGGATGTAGGTGTGCCGATGCTGGCAATGCATTCTACCAGGGAGCTTATGGGTAAACAGGACTTTCTGGATTCCATCGAGATTTTCAGGACATTTTTCCGGTTAGAAGAATGACACATATCTTGTGAAATTAAATTTCCAGGATACATTTGTCCGACCCATACTTTATATATACTGAAAATTTAACTACAGCCAAATGTCCAGAAGAAGACAAAAGGTACGGGAAATTACGGACTTTAAGTCCCTCCTTAAAAAGCAGGGATACAGTCTTGCAGGCAAGCATTCTGCTGTGAAGACCTGCCTCTGGCTTGGCAGGGCTATCAAAGGCGAGGGCGAGTGCTACAAATCTCATTTTTACGGCATTCAGTCACACCGCTGTCTCCAGATGACGCCGACGCTTATGTGTAATCAGAAGTGTCTGCATTGCTGGAGACCTACTGAGATCGACGTCCCTATGCCCGATGGCTGGGACTCTCCAGTGGAAATAGTGGGGTCATGTATCGATTCTCAGCGGAAGTTAATTTCCGGTTTTGGCGGCTCTGCTCCAAGGGAGCTCTGGATGGAGGGCAATGAGCCCGGACACGTGGCAATATCCCTGTCAGGAGAACCCACACTTTTTCCTCACCTGCCGGAACTAATTGAGGAATTCAAAAGTAAGGGCCTTACAACCTTTGTTGTAAGCAACGGCACCGTACCTGCGATGATGGAAAAGATCAACCCTTCCCAGCTTTACATGAGCCTTGATGCACCGGACAGGGAGACCTATGAAAAGGTCTGTGTCCCGAACTCCCCTGGTCTCTGGGACAGGATAAACGAGTCACTTGATGTGCTTCGGAAAAAAGATACAAGGACCGTTATACGTATAACCCTGATCAAGGGTGTAAATATGTTCAACCCGGATGCTTATGCTTATCTTATAAGAAGGGCAGATCCGGACTATATAGAGGTTAAAGCTTACATGCACCTGGGTTTCTCCAGAAAGAGGCTTCCACGTGAAGCAATGCCATCCCATGAGGAGGTGCTTGAATTCTCAGGTGAACTTGCAGAACATCTTGGATACCTGATTGCCGATGATGTTGAGATAAGCAGGGTGGTCCTTCTCTCAAAGGACGGCTCGGTCTCACACCTTATTTGACGGGCAGGATACGGGTCTGCTCAGGTCCGTGTCACAATCTATATTTATATGTTAGATGTACATATGCACCACAATCGAAGATATGAAATAATCATAGTTCACTTTAATTCGGAGTATTTTCAATATGTCAGAACAATCTGCTCATTCTAAATATGAATTTAAGAAACATCTGGAGGAACTGCGCTCAAAGAAGGGTCGCGGTACCGAACTGATATCACTTTATATCCCTACTACAAAGCAACTATCCGATGTTACCTCTCAGCTCAAGACGGAGCACGGCCAGGCCTCGAACATCAAATCCAAGGTCACAAAAGATAATGTACAGGGTGCGCTTGATTCCCTGCTTTCGAGACTGAGGTACGTTGAGGAAGTACCCGAGAACGGTATTGTGTTCTTCACCGGTGCGGTTGACATAGGGGCAAATAAAACAAACATGGAAACCACCATAATAGAACCTCCTCAGCCCATTGTTACCTACAGGTATCACTGCGATTCCTCTTTCTTCCTCGAACCTCTTGAGGAAATGCTGAGGGACGTTAAGACATTCGGTCTGCTTGTACTCGACAGAAGAGAGGCCACGGTGGGTCTGCTGGTGGGAAAACATATCGAATCATACAGGCATCTCACATCCGCAGTTCCCGGAAAACAGAGAAAGGGTGGTCAGAGTGCTCACAGGTTCCAGCAGCTAAGGCTTATCGCAATACATGATTTCTACAAACGTATCGGTGATGCAGCAAGTGATGTATTCCTGACAGTGGATCATAAGGACTTTGAAGGTGTTCTCATAGGCGGTCCTTCGCCTACAAAGGAAGAGTTCGAATCAGGAGAATTCCTGCACCACGAGCTGCAGAGAAAGATCCTGGGGCTTTTCGATACTGCCTATACTGATGAATCAGGGCTCTCAGAGCTTGTGAACGCTGCCAGTGACAGGCTCGCCGATATCGATCTGATGGTCGAGAAAAAACTGATGCAGCGTTTCATGGAAGAACTTGTGTCTGATTCCGGTAAAGCTGCCTATGGTGAGGCACAGGTAAGACAGAACCTGAGTATCGGAGCTGTTGAGATATTGCTAATATCCGAGGACCTCAGAGCCGAGCGCCTGACTTTCCAGTGTCCTACAGGCGATTATGAAAATAAGATCAGCAGGAATTTCAGACCCGGAGAAGAACCTGACTTCTCGGAGCAGTGTCCTGAATGTGGCACCAACCTTGAGATAGTCGAAAGGGTTGACGTGGTGGATGAGCTGTCCGAACTTGCGGATCAGATGGGAACAGAAGTAGAATTTATTTCCACGGACTTTGATGAGGGCTCCCAGTTGCTCAACGCATTTGGTGGAATTGTTGCCGTACTGAGGTTCAATACAGGTGTCTGATAGGATCTTGAGGTGTTATCTTGTTCCTTGAATTTAAAAAACAGGTAAGTTCGGCCCTGGAGGATGCAATTGCATCACTGGGCTTTCAGACGGATGACCTTGGGCTGGAAGCGTCCCAGCATGCAGACATTGCTTCAAAGCTTGCATTCCGTCTTGCAGCACAGGCAAAACAGAATCCCAAAGAGCTTGCGGAAAGGATAGCTGAAGCAATATTCTTGCCGGATGATTCACTTATTGGTGAGATCACCACAGTAGGTCCTTACATCAACATAAACGCAAACAGAAGTTATATCGACGAGACCGTTTTCAGGATAAGGAAAGAGGAGGACGGCTTCGGGGGAGGTTTCTGTGAGGGAAGGATACTGCTGGAACATACATCCGCAAATCCGAACGGTCCCCTGCATGTAGGACATATCCGCAATTCCATTATCGGTGATACCCTCAAACGTATACTCATGCGTGCGGGCTATGATGTTGAAACCCAGTACTATGTCAATGATATGGGACGCCAGATAGCTATCGTCTCCTGGGCGCTTACGCAGTTCGAGTTCGATACTTCAAGAAAGCCCGATCATGCGATTGCTGACGTTTACATTAAGGCCAATGCAGAGCTTAATGATAATCCGGAAAAAGTTTCAGAGATCGACAGCCGTATGCAGCTTGTAGAAAAGGGTGATGAGGCCACAATTAAGAGTTTCGATGAGGCAGTTGCCCTGGCAGTAGAAGGTATCAGGGAAACCCTGCTGCGCATGAACGTGGAGCACGACAGTTTCCCGCATGAATCCGGTTTTATCCGCTCGGGTGCTGTCAACCGGATAGTCGAGGAGGTCAAGGCCACCGGAAGAACGGAAGTAGATGACGGTGCCCTTGTTGTGGATCTCTCTGACTACGGTTTTGAAAAGACACTTGTTATCCAACGATCCGACGGTACATCACTCTATACAACACGTGATCTTGCCTATCATGAATGGAAGGGTGAGAGAGCCGACAGGATGATCGATGTCCTGGGAGCGGACCATAAACTCATATCAGGACAGCTCAAGGCAACCCTGAACGCAATAGGTAAGAAAGAACCTGAGATCGTGATATTCGAGTTCGTCTCCCTGCCTGAAGGCTCAATGAGCACCCGCAGGGGTAAGTTCATCCCGGCGGACGACCTGCTTGACAAAATTGAGAATCAGGCCTATGTGGAAGTTGAGAAACGCCGTCCTGAGATGCCGGATGAGTTCAAAAGGCAAGTTGCAAGGAATGTGGGTATTGGTGCCGTCAGGTATGATATTGTGAGAGTATCCCCTGAAAAGTCAACGGTATTCGACTGGAAGGAAGCCCTTGATTTTGAAAAGCAGGGAGGACCCTTTATCCAGTACTCACATGCACGTGCCTGCAGTATTCTCAAAAAGGCTCAGGAGGATGGTCTCTGGGATCCTGCAAGACCAATTGATCCGTCACTGCTGATCGAGGATACGGAAGTTGACCTTATAAAGAAAATGGCAGCCTTTGACAGTGTAATAGAAACATCCTCAAGGGAGCTCAAACCTCACTCTGTAGCCATCTATGCAAGGGAACTTGCAGATTCTTTCAACCAGTTCTACAGATTTGTGCCTGTAATAAGTGCCGAGGATGAGGAAGTCAGATCAGTCAGGCTCGCACTTGTGGATTGTGCAAGGATAGTACTTGCAAATGCACTTGACACACTTGGAATAGCTGCACCGGAATCAATGTAAGCAGCTTTCCATCCTTATCTTTTATCTTGCATAACTTTTATTAGCAGAGGCTGTCGGCGCTTATGGCTACAGATTTTTTTTGCAATACTTTACATATGTGAAACCTGCACAAAACTTAAATATGACCATGGTCATTTATGACCGCGGTCATATTTGTGCTATGGCCTTTAAAGTTAATATTAAGGATCAGATATGTCCCTGCGTGAGAAAAAGAAACTCGAGACCAAGAACAGGATCTTCGAGGTATCGGGAAGGCTGTTCAAGGAAAAAGGTTTTGAAAACACCACCATAGATGCTATAACAAAAGAAGTGGGAATAGCAAAAGGCACATTCTTCAACTATTTCCCTACCAAGGAATCCCTGTTTCTTTATTTCAGAGAACAAAAACACGAACTTGTCAATGATCTGCTTGACGCTGAAAGGTCAAAGAACGCTCCAAGCAGGGAAAAGATAAAGAGTTTTCTGGTCCGTCTGGCGGAAAGCTATGAGAAGGACAAAGAACTCTCAAAACTCTTCATACTGGAATACAAAAGGTATGTGGTGCACTCCGGATTAAAACCGGATGATGAAAAAAGCATGCATAACCGGTTCAACAGGATTCTTTATGGTTTGCTTGAGGAGGGTGTGGGCAACGGAGAGATCAGGAGTAGCACCGATCTGAAAAAAGCAGCTGAGATGCTGAATGTCATCTATCTCCACACGCTTATCGTATGGCTGAGATCCGATAATGACTTTTCCTTCTCCGGGGACATATCCGCAAAAATAGATATGTTATTCGAAGGTATCGGGATTGAATCAAATGTTTGCAATAGAGGTTGAGAACCTCACAAAGGAATTCGACGGATTCGTTGCTGTTGACAATATTTCCTTCAACATAGGGAAAGGTGAGATCTTTGGTTTGCTTGGCCCCAACGGTGCAGGAAAGACCACAACTATGTCTATGCTTTCAACCACACTTAAACCGACATCCGGAAAGGCTTCTGTCAATGGTTTCGATATTCTGAATAATGAGGATGATGTAAGAAAATCCATAGGAATAGTGTTCCAGGACCAGAGTCTCGATGAAGAGCTGACAGCCTATGAGAACATGGATTTTCACGGAAGGCTCTATCGTGTGCCAAAAGAAGAGAGGCAGAAAAAGATAGCAGAACTTCTGAAACTGGTTGAGCTAGAAGATAAAAAGGACAATCTCGTAAAAACCTATTCCGGTGGGATGCGAAGGCGTCTTGAGATAGCAAGAGGATTACTTCACGAGCCGGATGTACTTTTCCTGGATGAACCCACTCTGGGTCTTGACCCACAGACAAGGAATCACCTCTGGGATTATATCGAGAAGCTCAACGGGGAAAAAGGGATTACGCTAATTCTCACCACTCATTATATGGACGAAGCGGACAAGCTCTGCAACAGGGTGGCAATAATTGACCGGGGTAAGATCATCGCAAGTGACACCCCGGAAAAGCTCAAGGATTCCATAGGGGGAGATGTAATAACAATCCATTCTCCGCAAAGGGATGATCTTTATGAAATAATCAAAGATCAGACATGGGTCAAGCATCTGGATATTCATGACAGCTCGCTCACTATAAGTCTTCAGAATGCGGGACAGCATGTTGCAGAGATCGTGAATCTCTCTTCTGAAAAGGGGATAAGCATTGATGATATCTCTATCCACAAACCCACTCTTGAGGATGTTTTCCTGCATTATACCGGCAGGACGATACGGGAAGAGGAAGCCAACACCAAAGACCGCATGCGAATGATGCAAAGGGTGAGGAGGTAATAATATGGATATTGTCTATACCATATGGCTGAGGAACGTAAAACGTTATCTGCGTTCCAGAAGCAGGATCGTCGGAAGTCTGGGTATGCCTCTTTTCTTCTTGCTTGTGCTGGGGTTCGGACTTAATTCTGTTGTCACACTTCCGGGTATGGAACATGGCTATACCGGATTCATCATTCCGGGAATCATATCCATGAGTGTGTTGTTCACTTCGGTATTCTCGGGAATTCAGATAATATGGGATAAGCAATTCGGTTTCCTGAAAGAGACCCTCGTGGCTCCGGTATCAAGGCTTGAGATAATGCTGGGACAGACTATAGGCGGAGCTACAGCCTCAGTGATCCAGGGTCTTATAATCCTTGTTCTGTCACTTCTGATAGGACTCAATATCACCAGCATCCCCGGATTTCTGATTGCAATAGTCTTCATGGTGCTCATAGGGCTATCTTTTACAGCCTTTGGTATTGCCATTGCATCGAGGATGGAGGATATGCATGGTTTCCAGCTTATAATCAACTTTGTCGTCTTCCCCATCTTCGGACTCTCAGGGGCGCTGTTTCCCATTGACAGTCTGCCACCATGGCTGAGATCCCTTACGCTGCTTGACCCGCTGACGTATGGTGCCGAAGGTATCAGGTACGGCTTGCTTGGAAGCTCCCAGGTGAATCCGCTACTCAGCTTTGTGGTGCTTACGGGATTCACAGTTTTCATGGTGGTCTTTGGTGCCTACCTGTTCAGAAAAATAAGCATCTGATACCACAGACAATTAGAAGCACAAATAAAAGGAGCTGTTAACTGCTCTTTTTCTTATTTTTACGTTTGGAGCCGCTTTTTAAGATCAAATACCCATCTGCTGATTCCGGGTGCTACATTACCGCATCTGCGATGGAATTTTACATCAAAACCCATATTCTCATATCTTGTGATAAGTCCGGGAATATCTTCTCTGGGTTTGAAGGTATAGAAGTGAACATCGCCTCCTGTTCTGACCATGGATGAAATTTTCTCCAGAAAATGGTCCATGCCATAGGGTGTGGGTATGATGGCTCTGTCAAATTCAGATTTTATCATTTTCGGTATGTGAGATGCATCGGCGTTAATGATATGGATTTTTTCTTCCAATTTGTTCAGCTTGCAATTCTCTTTGAGTGACAGGCACGCAAAGGGGTTCATTTCCACTGCAACTACATCGGCTCCTGTGGCTGCTGCAGGGATTACAAAGGGGCCGACACCTGAAAAAGGAATGAGCACGCTCTCATTCGGTTTCACCTGAGATGCTATCCTTTTTCTCTCAAATCCCAGTCTCGGGTTAAAAAAGGATCTTTTAACGTCTATCCTGTATACAAATCCGAATTCCCTGTGAGTGGTCCCGGTGCTCTCACCTGCCAGTATCTCAAAATCGGCAACTCTGTGGTCACTTTCAAGCTTTGAGGTCTTGTTGAGCACTGTCCGGATATTGCCCATGCGCTGCATTATTGCAGAGGCAATCTCTGGTTTGTATTTTCCCAGCTCTTCGGGAATCACTACTATGGCAATATCTCCGATAATGTCAAAACGGTTTGGGAGCTTTTCCAGCTCCTTTTCAGGAATTTTTCCATGCAGGTCGGTTTTGAGGCTCATCCTTTGTTCGGGTCTGCTATATGTCACAGATATTTAAAAACGCTTACAATCCCTTTTATCCTTCAAGGTATCAGGTTGTCACTTTCCTTTCAACTAGGTTGTATGAGGAATCAATGGACAGTCGTATAGGTTTTTAAGTCCCAAGCACAATATATGAATGATTTAAATTAATTTAGGGATCTTTAAGAAAATCGACCAAAAGGGTACACAATGGAAAAAGCTACGTTTGCAGGAGGCTGCTTCTGGGGGGCTGAAGATACTTTCAGGAAGATAAAAGGTGTTACAGGAACGCGGGTCGGATATACAGGTGGTTCGAAGGAGAATCCCGATCATATCGAGGTCCTAAGCGGTAAGACAGGCCATGTAGAGGCTGTGGAGGTCACTTTTGATCCTGCTGTAGTAAGTTTTGGTGAACTGCTTGCAGCGTTCTGGAAAATGCATGACCCTACACTGACAAGGAAGGAACTGCTCAGAGATATCTGGGATATAAATGATGATTCCGTACTGGACAACTCACCTGAGTACGCAGGAAGTCATTACAGGTCAGCAATATTTTATCATAATGAAGAACAAAGGCAGGAATCCATAAAATCCTTCGATGAACTTCAGGAATCAATCGGTCGGGACAAAGAGGTACTTACTGAAATAGTCCCTGCGACCGTATTCTATCAGGCAGAAGATGAACATCAGCAGTATCTTGAAAGGAGTGAAGGCAGTAAAGAATCCTGTGGATGTAAAACAGGGACCTGCTCGATAGAATAAGATCCTTGCTCTTTTTATAGCAATCAAACAATTCCGGCTAATACTAAATATGGATCCTGGGTCTGTCCGTTTTATATCTCGCAGAAATTATTCTTCAGCTTCTCGGTCAGCTTTATATTCTCAGAGTAATCAACTTCAACATCCAGTATCCAGACACCACCTGAATCCAATGCTTCCCTGAGCCTGGGCTGCAGTTCTTCGGCACTTTCGATCTTCATACCCTTTGCCCCGAAGCTCTCAGCAAGTTTCACAAAATCAGGATTTGTAAAGCTGGTGCCTATGCTCTGCTCAAACTGTTTCTTTTCATGCCATTCGATGAGACCGTATTTTGAGTCGTTGAAAATGACAACCACAAAATTACACCTGAGTCTTACGGCGGTCTCAAGATCCTGCAGGTTCATAAGGAATCCGCCATCACCTGCAACTGCGACTACTTTACGCTCAGGCATGAGAAAGCTGGCTGTTATGGCTGCAGGAAGCCCAAATCCCATGGATGCAAGACCATTTGAGATGAAGACCGTATTTGGCTCATAGGCCGGGAAAAGCCTTCCCACCCATAGCTTATGGGCTCCCACATCACTTACCAGTATATCGTTCCTTGAAAGACATTCCCTTATATCATAGATTATCTTCTGGGGCTTTACCGGGAAGGACAGATCGTCTTTATAATCCTCAAGCTCTGCTCTCATCCTTGAGCGTACAGTTTTGAACCTTTCCGATATATCTCTTTTGAAATCGCACTGCTGTTCAAGTTTGAACAGAGTCTGTTTTATGTCTCCAGGCAGCATCAGATCGGGTATATAACTCTCATCGGTTTCAGGATGGTCGGAATGGATGTGAATGATCTTTTTTGAACCATCAGGATTCCAGGACCTGGGACTGTACTCAACATAGTCGTATCCCACTGTTATCACCAGATCAGCCATCTCAAGACCGCACATTATGTGGTCCCGGTCCTTGATACCCATCGAACCGAGGTAGTGTTCGTCGTCAGCAGGAATCGCTCCCTTTCCCATGAATGTTGTAACTACGGGCAGACCATAGGATCTAACAAAACGTCTCAACTCATTGGCAGCATCTCCACGGAAAACACCATTACCTGCCAGTATCACAGGCATTGAGCTTTCTTTGATCATCCCTGCAGCCTTCTTCAGATCCCGTTCATCATGCATGACCATATGAGGCGGATTCTTTTTGAAAAGCGGCTTCTTGGGGCTTTCTTCCTTTGCAACATCCTCTGGTAGTTCGATATGAACTGCTCCTGGCCTGTCGACGGATATATCGAAAGCCTTTCGTATTATTTCCGGAATAAAATCAGATCTGTTGACCCTGGAGTTCCAGCTTGTGACCTGTTTGAACATTGTCACTATGTCAATATACTGGTGTGACTCCTTGTGTGTCTTTTCAAGCGCGGACTGGCCGGTGATTGCTACCAGGGGTGCCTTGTCAAGGTGTGCATCCGCTACTCCGGTAATAAGGTTTGTAGCACCGGGTCCCAGCGTTGCAAGACACACTCCTGGTTTGTGGGTGATCCTTCCGTAAACATCTGCCATGAAAGCTGCACTCTGCTCATGCCTGGCGACAATGAATCTGATCTTTGACCTTGAGAGTGAATCAGTCAGGTCTATGGTTTCCTCACCTGGCACTCCGAAAATATATTCCACACCTTCATTCTCAAGACATTTTACGAAAAGGTCACTACCTTTCATTTTTCAATACACCTTCAATGATTTTATCTGCATGAATTCCTGCATTCCAACCCTGTAGAGCTCTCTGCCAAGGCCGCTGCTCCTGTAGCCGCCAAATGGAAGACGCGGGTCGGATGCTACTTTATTGTTTATGGCAACTACACCTGCCTGAATATCCCTGATAAGTGTCATAGCCTTGTCTCTGTCCTCGGTCCAGACACTGGCACCCAGACCAAACCTTGTACTGTTGGCCAGCTCCAGTGCTTCGCTCTCATCTTTGAAAGCGATTATTGGTGCCACAGGTCCGAAAGTCTCTTCTTTCAGGACAGGAGCACTTCCTGTAATATTATTGAGTACAACTGGCTTATAAAAGAAACCGTCTCCTTCCATGGGTCCGCCTTCCAGGATAATGTCAGCACCCATTGCAAGTGTTTCATCGACCTGTCCCTGCAGTTTTTCAACTTGCTTTGCATTTACAAGTGGCCCGAGATCCGTATTCTCATCCATGGGGTCACCGATCTTCAGGTTCTCGGTTTTGCTCAGGAATATGTCAGTAAAGTCCTCAGCTATATTCTCGGCTATAAGGAAGCGCTTGGCGGCTATACAACTCTGACCCGAATTCTGGAACCTTGCACTGACAGCTTCCTCTGCAGCTCTTTGGATATCCGCATCCTCCAAAACGATGAATGGATCACTTCCTCCAAGTTCCAGCACGTATTTTTTCATGTAATTTCCTGCCTGAGTCGCCACCCTTTGTCCCGCATCAGTACTTCCGGTAAAAGATACTCCGCTGATCTCATCCCTGGCGATCAGTTCTGAGGCCTCCCTGCCTCTGATGAGCATGCTCTGAAACACACCGGAAGGCAGTCCGGCTGCACAGAATATTTTCTCAATTTCCAGTGAACACATGGGGACGTCACTGGAATGTTTGAGCAGGATAACATTCCCGGCTGCAATTGCGGGGATTGCCGCCCTCATTGCCTGCCAGAATGGGAAGTTCCAGGGCATTATGTTGAGGATTGTTCCCATGGGCTCATACAGGAAACCGGATGTTTCGGCATCCGTGTCTACAAACTCGGCTGCAAGGAATGTCTCCACATTCCGGGCAAAGTACTCGTTCAGCCAGGCACATTTTTCTATCTCGGCCTGTGACTGTTTTATGGGCTTGCCCATCTCCCTTGTGATTATCTCTGCCAGTTCCTGCTTTCTTTCCCTGAGCAGTCCTGCTATGTTTTCAAGGTACATGGACCTGTCAATAGGCATTGTTCCTTTCCATTCCCTGAAGTCCTTTCCGGATAACTTGATCTTGTTTTCAACTATGTATCTTGTATCCAGTTCAAAATCACCGATCATCTCACCTGTTGCAGGATTGACAGATTTTATGCTTTCCATAATCAATATCCCCCGATAAAATGCATGCTGGAGGAAATAACCTTATGCAAGTGGCTCCGACTACTCCCCCAATTTTTACTTGTGTTTGATTACATATAAAACTGGTTGCAGGTATGAGTCTGTTTTTGCCTTCTTTTCTCTTTATCCGCTCAATAAGACAAATGTTAAATAGTTCCGCTTTCGACTCTAGCATGAGTGAAAAATAAGGACTATTTCTATGGAATCCCGAACTGAGGTTTTGCTGATAGCTCCATGTGGAATGAATTGCGGTACCTGTGTTGCATGTCTGCGGGAAAGAAACAGATGTCCGGGCTGCAGGGGACCTGATGACAAAAAATCGGTCACTCGCCGTGATTGCAGGATCAAGAACTGTGCTGTTTTTCATAAAGAAGATGCTGGTTTTTGTTTTGAATGCGGGGATTTTCCCTGTGACAGACTGAAACACCTGGACAAAAGATACCGTACAAAATACCACATGAGTATGATCGAGAACCTTGAAAATATAAGGAAGTTCGGTATTTTGGAATTTATGGAAAATGAAAAGATAAGGTGGACATGTGCCAGATGCGGAGGCACTATTTGTGTCCACAGGGGATGTTGTTATGATTGCGGTGAAAAAATATCCTGAAGAGCAACAGATAACTTTCCAGTATCCATTCCGGATATGCTCAAAACTATCACATCATCTTTAGTGATTTTATATTCATGAACTCATAGAAGCCATGGCTTGAGAGCTCCCGACCCATTCCGCTTTTCTTAACTCCTCCAAAGGGCAGGCAGGCCTGGGGTGTACAGAAGGAATTTATGCCAACCATTCCGGTTTCAAGCTCTGAAGCCACTCTCATGGCCCGGTTCCTGTCCTGACTCCAGACACTTGCACCCAGCCCGAA
>JAALLP010000052.1_pt1 | contig 25911 bp, 27 predicted proteins | sample 7245951 | NCBI WGS metagenome assembly JAALLP01 (sample SAMN13049199, study PRJNA578106) | oil field metagenome | isolation source: filtered produced water from oil reservoir B6 | place: USA:offshore Texas | collected 2016
GTGGTTACTTCTAACTTTGTTTTTAATGACCTATCTATACCTTTACAATTTCAACCTTATTATAGTAAAGATGTTTGTACAAAGCTTAATAAGCCTTTTAAAAGCAAAGTTGACATTGCAAAGGATTTTATTAATGATTTTAATGCTCCAGACAACTGTGATTCTATTTACTGCCTAATTGATAGTTGGTATACTAGTACGCCTTTGATAGAATCTTGTTTGAAAAAAGGGTTCATGTCATCGGTGCTTTGAAGTCAAATAGGATAATTAATCCTTTTGGTTTTAAAGCTAAGCTTTCTCAGCTTGCTGACTCTATTGATCCTAATACCTTAGATGTCGTTACCGTCAAAGGCAAAAGTTATAGAGTTTATCGATATGAAGGACCCGTAGGGTCTTTTGAGAACGCTACCGTACTAATTTGTTATGAAATTAATGGCGAAGATCTTGAGTCGCCTGTATATTTTTTATCCACTGATATTGAACTAGATACACATAAAATAATTGAATACTATTCAGTAAGATGGGAAGATTGAAACTAATTATAAGTATCTAAAATCTAATTTGAGTTTTGATAAATATAGAGTTCGTAGCATCCTTTCTATAGAAAGATATTTTTTGATTATATTCTTAACTATCAACTTTTTAGAATTATTTAGATTTAAATCAACTAATTTAGCTATTAAAACTATAGGAGATACTATTAATTACTTTCATAGCCTATCGGCTAAAGAGTTAATTTATCACATTTACAGATGTTGTAAAGCCAATATACCTTTAAAAGATATTTTTAAATCTCTTAAAATCGCTTCCTAAGCTTTTTAAAGAAATTATATTATTTTCACGTAATACTTGTGTCTTAGCATATGGATAATTATAACTTAATATCTAAAAATATCCTCAATTACCAATTTAGATTTTAAAATTGCAGAACTTAAAAATATTAGTTATTTTAAAAATGTACAATCAGAAAATACTGTAAAGAAAGATTATGTTAGTGGTGAAACTTATAAATATCTTGGCAAACAATATAGATTAAAAGTAGAAGAAGTAGAAAAAAAAGAGGATGAAGAAGTAAAGTATTTTCGTGGGTATATTTATCTATATGTAAAGGATAAAAACAATTACAGTAGAAAAGAAAAGCTTCTAAACGATTGGTTTAGGGAAAAGGCTACTCAGAAATTCAAGGAAAGTTTAGACAAAATGTATAAAACTATAGAAAAATATGGCATTGAAAAGCCTGATATTCAAATAAGAACGATGAAAGCTAGATGGGGTTCATGTATTAGAGATAAAAACATAATTATTTTAAACTATGAACTAATTAAAGCACCTAAATTTTGTATTGATTATGTTGTTCTTCATGAGCTTATACATTTTAAATATAAAAATCATGATTCTAACTTTTATGCTTTTCTTACAGCCTTAATGCCAGACTGGAAGCAAAGAAAAGAGATTTTAGATGAAGAAGTGGTGAGGGAGTTGTAATTAATGTATCAATAAAATGCCCGCAATTGAAGAATTAAAAGGTGCAGGTATAGGCATCGAAATTAAGTAGTAAAGTTTTGTTGAGTTAAAAATTAAATAGAATAAATAGCAAAAACCCCTGAATTTATGCTTTTGAATTCAGGGGTTTTTGGTGTCTGTTGAATTAAACCACCTTGAATATTCTGTAATTCGTCTTGTTGATATATTGCTCATTGAACAAGATGAAAAATAGACAAAAAGTTTAAGTATTCCTTAACACTGTAATAAACCCATCAAGTATTTGATGACTTATTTTGAAACCTTTGCCTAGATAGAATTTTAATGCATCATCATTTCCATTTGATACAAAGATAAATATGTCACTTATTGACTCAAATGAATTTAACCAATCCATAGATTTATTGAATAAAACGGTTCCAATGCCTTTATTACGATACTCCTCTTTTATAAAAAACTGAGAAAGACAACCTACGTCATCATTTTTTATAGAATTAAAGTCAAAGAAGGAGTCACATTGTAAAGTAGCAAAACCACCGGAATATATCTCTTTTGGTGATATAGTGCTATATGCATATCCGGCAATTTCATTATCATCTTTAGCTACAACTATATAGTTAGCTTTAGCACTCTTGATAGATGGAATCATTCTGGTCTCAAAACACATATTATCGAAGAATTCAGGATGGATATATGCTTTAGATTTTTGATAAGCCATTAAATCATTTACCAAATCCTTAATGCAAATAATGTTATCTTCGGAAATAACTTCATAATGAATACTCATATTAATCCTCCTTTCTGAAAATAAATTGAAAAACATATTTGATTGATCAATTAGCTTTGATATAATCATATCAAGTTACAATTATTACAACAAGTATGTAGTTTTTTCTGTTTAAGTAAGCAAAAACTGAGTATTGGAGTGATATTATGAATGACAAAGCATTGTATAAAAACAGACTTGACAACTGTCCATTAACATTTGCTTTAAACCTTATAGGTGGAAAATGGAGATTACCTATAATTTGGGCATTGAGTAAAAATGGAACTATGCGATATAATGAATTAAAAAGGAGTATTGATGGTATTACTAACATGATGCTAACTCAATCACTAAAAGAATTGGAATTGCATGGTATTATTAATCGGAAGCAATTTATGGAAATACCACCGCGAGTTGAGTATTCGCTAACTGATAATGGAAAAAATCTTATTCCAGTTCTTAAAGCACTAGCTGATTGGGGCAATCAAATGAAAAACATTGATAACTCGAAATAATATAGAATTAGAACTTGTGGAAATAGTCGTAGATATAACTGGTTCGCCAGATAATGTAATTTTATTTGATGTTATATTAGCTGCTGGAATAAATATAGCAGAAACGGTAAAAAGAAATCGTGAAACTGATGATATAGAACAGTGGTTTAGGATCTCCTGCAGCGCAGAATTAGAGGATGGTATTAAAAACTTCAGCATATCCAATATATCCATTAACAGTAAACATAGAAAGAGTAAAGATAATCCCTTATCTGAGTATTTAGTTCCTGTCATTTCCAAAGAACAACTTGATGATACTGCAGAAGCTTTTCTTAAAAAGTATTATCCCGAAGCGTTAGAAAAACCAATGGCTATACCTCCAGAGGAAGTAGCAGAGAGAATGGGACTTCAAATTAAATAAACATTACAAAGTCCTGTACTGATTTTGGGCAGATTTTCTTTGATGATAGTCAAGTGCAGTATTTTGATAGAGAAAACAAAGAGTATAAGTCATTAGATGCTAAAAAAGAAACCATACTAGTAGATCCAGAAGTATTTTTTATTACCATATTCATTGCATCTATTATAAGCTCTTTGTTAATTCTATTTCCCATGGCATAGCCTACAACATCTTTAGTACATAAGTCCTTGACTATGGCTGTGTAAAGCCAGTCTTCTTCAGTCCAAAGATAGGTGATATCTCCCACCCATACTGTATTAGGAACTGCTACATTAAAGTCTTGCTCTAATAAATTTGGTGCTGGAGGTAAGTTATGATTACTGTTAGTTGTTGCTTTCCATTTGGCTCTTCTTTTTGACTTTATATCATTTTGCTTCATTATTTTATAAACTGTATTACGACTGCATGAGATAACTTCTTTTACCTCTGCCCATATAGGATCAACTCCCCGTACAGGATATTTTTTATGGGTTTTCTTAATTATCTCTTTTATTTTTTCCTGCTTCTTTGCTCAATTTGATGGTGGTCTATCTAGCCAGTCATAGTAACCGCTCCAGGATACTTCTAAGAGCATGCACATTTTCTCCACAGAATGCCCGGAAGCATTAGCTTTTATAAATTCATATTTCTCACTAGCTGTTGATGATTCTGTGGTTTTACGAAAATGGCTACTGACTTTTTTAATTTTTCTATTGTATCCTTTGTATATTCTAGCTCCTTTTTAAGTCTCTTATTTTCAGCTTCAAGCTGAGCTAGCTTTAATGAAGTGGCATTTTGTGGTCCTTTAATTGATTTTATCCATCTTCTAAGTGCAGGTTCCGATACCCCTAAATCTTTCGCTACTTTACTAACCTTTCTACCTTTTTCTACTACCATTTTCACTGCATTTGCTTTAAACTCATCATCATACCTGTTGTTATTACCTTACATCTTCAACACCCTTTCATGATTTAATTATACAATCACGATTCTGTGTCCGTCAAACTTGGTATGACTCAAAAATTGATTTTTTTTAAGCACATTCAAATTCGTACTTAACTCTGATTTCTCAATTATCACGGTTACGATATCCATAAGCTCTACGTTTAATTTTTTTAACTTTATGCTTATTACCTTTTGCAGTGCCGTTAAAAATCGGATAATCGTAATAATTTAGAATGTATGTTATCCAGTTATCAAGAGTTTTGATGAATTTCTTTAGTTCAGAAATATCATATTCTGCTGCTAAGTACTTATAATATGCTAAAAATGCTGCAGCATCTTCCTTTGTTGTAATCTCAAAGAAAATTCTAAATTCTTCTTTAAGGTAATGAAGTTGTTTTAACTTCTCATATTTTGCAAAAGCCGTCAGCAGATTGGCATATTCCCAGGTCTAAGGTCTTCTAAGTTTTTTAGTATAGCCCAACGAATTTTAAATACTTTACCTTTTTTGACATACTTGCGTATATGGTTTTGAATGTGCTTTCTTGCATCATCCACACAGTTATGAAGATACTGTGATATATGAAATCTATCTATAACCGGCTTTGCATTGGGTAAGCATTCTATATTGAAAAACAGTAACTTTTGCTCATATCCATTGAAACTGTCTCAATGCCAGTCTTACATTTTCCGGTAAACTTTTAAGGTATGATACGACTATACGAAAAATGTCGAAAAAAAAATTCTTTAAATAAATATTAATATATGTTACAATCAATTTAAAGAAAAAGGAAATATTTTTTTATACAAAAATGTTAAATTATTAACAATTATAACTGCTTATCCATATAGAATAATATATATCTACGTGAATATAATTATATAGAAAGTTTGTCTTAGGGGGAAAACGATGAAAGAAAATGTTAAGGAAAAACTAAGAAGAGATATATTGAAGAAGAGAAAAGCTATGAAAAAAGAAGACGTAGCACAATATAGTAAAGACATAATATCAAGACTAGTTAGTTTGCAGACATTTAAAGAAAGTAACAATATTATGATTTATTTAAGTTTTAATAACGAGGTAGATACATATAAACTAATGGATATTTGCTTGAAACAAGGAAAAAAAGTATTAGTTCCCTTTTGTATTAAACAAAATAAAAAGATGATACCAAGTGAAGTCAAAGATCCTCAAAAAGAATTAGTGATGAATTCCATAGGATATAAAGAACCTCATATGGATTATCTAAGAGAAATGAGGATAGATGATATAGATCTAATAATAGTCCCAGGTGTGGTATTTGACTACTTTGGAAATAGAATTGGATTTGGTGGAGGGTACTATGACAGGTTTTTAAATAATGTAACAAAAGCGAAAACCATAGCATTATGTTATGATTATCAACTGGTAGATAGAATTCCTGCCGATAAATTCGATATTCCTGTTCAATGTATAGTTACTGAGAAAAAAGTTATTGAATTATATAATGAAAAAGAATAATAGTTTGTTTGAGAAATAAAGTGAATAGAAATATTTTTTTAACAAAATAAGTTAAAAATTTAACCATCTTTCAAAATGTTAAAAGCTAGTCGAATTTATTAATTTATAAATAAATATAATAAATACAGTATACGTTATACTAAATACAAAATTCATGATAAAGTAATACCAATGAATTAGAATATGTAGTTTGGAGCAACGAAAACTTTCTTGTAAAATACAGCACTTTACAAGAAATAAAGCGATAGCTTCTAAAAAATAGATAAATCAGACATCTAGACTATAAATTATATGATGAAAAACAATCAAAACTAGAATTAGCAGCACAAATGAATGATTAGTTCAGAAATAGAATACTTGGAAGAATATAAATTTATTCTTCTTTGTGATAGTTGGTACTCAAAAGGAGCAATCTTAAATACAGTAAAAAAACATGATAATCTTGAATTAATAGGAGCTGTACGCTCCGATACTGAAATCTATGATTTACCTCCAGCCCCTACGGGAAAAAGGGGAAGACCAAGACAAAAGGGAGATGAGCTTGATATCAAATCTTTTTTCTATAAAAAAATAGATAAATACTATATTGCCACTAAAAAAAGTTATAACTCGTTTATTTCAAAAACCAGTATATATCGCTGTTACAACTACTGATTTAGAAAATTTTAAATCGGTTAGAATGTATATTTCAACAATAAATCCTGAAAATATTAATGTTTTTAAGGAGCACGAAGTAGATGATATAAAATATGATTCATCTGTTTCAGTATTACCCTTTATTAGTAATAGATTTTCTGATTATAAATTTGAAAGCCCACAAGTCATAAAACGAATGATTTCAGAAAGAGTAATAAAGGAATTAATTTTTGATAGTTTCGTATCTTCACTCGAAAATAGCAAAATTTATTCTGTAGTTTTTAAATGTGTTAAAAACTTTATATATAAGGACTTTGTGGCTTAATTAATCTTGGAAACTGGTGTTATAAAATATTAAACTTAATTAAAATTAAGTTTTACTTAATGCAATCAAAAGGGGGAAGTGTAAAATGAATAAAAAAAAATATGCAGTGGATGAAGCATCGCAGGAGCTTATAAAAAAGGCAAAGGATGATAGAATAGAAACGGTTTGGGATAGAAAAAAAATCATGAAAACTCCTTGTGGATTTGGAGAGAAGGGTTTATGTTGTAGAATTTGTTCTATGGGACCCTGTAGAATTAGTCCAGTTACAGGAAAAGGAGCACAAAAAGGACTTTGTGGTGCGACTGCTGATGTTATAGTATCGAGAAATTATGCCAGGATGGTTGCTGCTGGTACTGCTGCCCATTCAGACCATGGAAGAAGTATTGCTCATGTTTTACACATGGCAAGCAAAGATGGTAATTATACTGTAAAGGATGAAGAAAAACTTATTGAAATAGCTGACAGATGGGGATTAGAGACAGAGGATAAAAATATTTATGATTTGACCCATGAAGTAGCAGAGTATGCTTTGAATGAATATGGTAAACCTTTTGGCAATTTAACTCTTCCAACCTTTGTTCCAGATAAGAGGAAAAAGATATGGGAAAATCTTGGAATAACTCCTAGGGCAATTGATAGAGAAGTTGTAACAGTTATGCACTCTACCCATATAGGCTGTACAGCTGACGCTGAAAGTATGATTAAGATGGCCATGAGAACTTCATTAGCCGATGGTTATGGGGGCTCTATAATGGGAACTGATATTAGTGACGTACTTTTTGGTACTCCAACAGTGAGAGAAACAGAAGCAAATTTAGGGGTCTTGGATGAAAAATATGTTAATATAATCGTTCATGGACATGAGCCTAGTCTTTCTGAGATGATAGTACTTGCAGCTGATGATCCTGAACTACTTAAATTGGCCAAAGAAGTAGGTGCAGAAGGAATCAATATTGCCGGTATGTGTTGTACAGCCAATGAAGTTATGATGAGACATGGAGTTAAAATAGCAGGTAACTTTTTACAGCAGGAACTTGCAGTAGCAACAGGGGCAGTGGAGGCTGTAATAGTTGACGTGCAGTGTATATTTCCAGCACTATCTGATTTGACAAAGGCTTATCATACTAAGTTAATAACTACATCACCAAAGGCTAAAATTAGTGGAGCTATCCATAGAGAATTTGATGAAAGGACTGCTTATGAATCTGCTAAAAGCATTATTAAGGAAGCTATATTAAACTTTGAAAGTAGAGATAAAGAAAAAATCTTTATACCAAAGGCCAAAGCCCATGCAATAGTTGGTTTCAGTTATAAAACTATACTTAATCGATTAGATAAGGTGGTTAATTCAAATATAGACCCAGTGGGAACTATCAAACCTTTAGCTGATTGTATAACTTCAGGAGTATTAAGGGGAGCAGCGGGAGTTGTAGGATGCAATAATCCGAAGCAAACCCATGACCAAAGCATAATTGAAATTATAAAAAGTTTAATAAAAAAAGATGTAATCGTAGTAGCCACAGGATGTGCAGCACAGGCAGCAGCTAAGGCAGGACTTATGAGCAAAGATGCAAGAAAACTGGCAGGGAAAGGGTTGGCTACAGTTTGTGACCTGGTAGATATACCTCCAGTATTACATATGGGGTCCTGTGTTGACAATACTCGCATATTGAATTTAGTTGGAGAATTAGCCAAATTTTTGAATTTAGATATAAGCGATCTTCCTGTAGTTGGTGTAGCTCCTGAATGGATGTCTGAAAAGGCTGTGGCTATAGGCACATATGTGGTTAGTTCAGGAATAGATACTTGGCTTGGCATTATGCCCCCTGTTATAGGTAGTAGAGAAGTTATGGATATTTTGACTAATAAAATTGAAGATATGGTTGGGGCTAGATTCTATTTTGAAGAAGATCCAGTTAAGGCAGCAAATCAAATGATAGAAAGAATAGAAGAAAAACGAAAAATATTGTATAAAAAACTTAAAAATCAAAATCTGGCAGTAGAAGAGGCGACAGTAGCACAAAATTAAAATAAGGTTAGGTGGAATCAATGAAAATAGCTATTACAGGAAAAGGTGGAGTGGGCAAAACGACTTTAGCTGCTATATTAAGCAGGGTATTTGCACAGGAAGGTTATAGAGTTTTAGCAGTTGATGCAGATCCTGATTCAAATTTAGCCCTTGCTATAGGATTACCAAAGGAAAAAATAGATAAAATTGTGCCCATTTCTGAAATGAAACAGCTTGTAGCAGAAAGAACAAATTCTACTCCAGGATCTTTTGGGAAACTTTTTAAAATGAATCCCAAGGTAGATGATATTCCTAAAAGATATTGTATCAAATATAACGATGTAAACATCTTAACAATTGGAACTGTAGATAAAGGAGGAATGGGATGTTTTTGCCCTGAAAATGTCTTGTTGAAAAAACTTACATCCTATTTGATTCTACAAAATAAAGATGTGGTGATTATGGATATGGAGGCAGGAATAGAACATCTGGGAAGAGGAACAGCTCATGGTGTAGATGCTTTTATAGTGGTAGTAGAGCCTGGTATAAGAAGCATACAAACCTATAGACAGGTTAGAAAACTTGCAATGGATATTGGTATTAATAAGGTTTACATAGTTGGAAATAAAATTAGAAATGAGGATGATAAGAAATTTATAATGGGAAATGTTAAAGGAATAGATTGTTTAGGATTTATACAATATAGTGATGATGTAGTAAACTCCGATAGAGTTAATAAATCTCCATATGATTGTGACAGAAAAGCTGTCCAGGAGATAAAAAAAATAAAAGATAAATTAGTGAAAGGAGTTATGTAAATGGGATTCAAATCGGACATTGAAATTGCTCAAGAAGCCAAGTTGAGAGATATTAGGGAAATAGCTGAGAAACTGGGATTAACAGAAGATGATATTGACCTATATGGAAAGTACAAAGCAAAAGTAGATTATAACTTATTAAAAAAGAATAATGGTAAAAAAGCTAAATTAATCTTAACTACGGCAATTAACCCAACTCCAGCTGGTGAAGGTAAAACTACTACTACAATTGGAGTAGCAGATGCATTATCAAGACTTGGAAAAGATACAGCTATTGCCCTTAGAGAGCCGTCACTTGGACCAGTATTTGGAGTAAAAGGTGGAGCAGCTGGCGGGGGATATGCACAAGTAGTGCCAATGGAAGACATAAATTTGCATTTTACCGGAGATATCCATGCTATAGGAGCTGCTAATAATCTATTGGCTGCTATGCTTGATAATCATATCTATCAGGGTAATAAGTTAAATATCGATCCTAGAAGAGTTATCTGGAGAAGAGCAGTTGACATGAATGATAGACAGCTAAGATTTATTACAGATGGTCTTGGTGGAAATGCTAATGGGGTACCTAGAGAGGATGGTTTTGATATAACAGTTGCTTCGGAAGTTATGGCGGCATTTTGCTTAGCAAATGATATTCTTGACCTTAAAGAGAGATTAGGAAGAATTATTGTTGCATATACTTGGGATGACAAACCAGTAACTGCTGCTGATTTAAAGGCTCATGGTGCAATGGCAGCACTTTTAAAGGATGCATTAAAACCTAATTTAGTACAGACATTAGAGGGTACACCTGCCTTTGTACATGGAGGACCTTTTGCAAATATAGCTCATGGTTGTAATTCAGTTATAGCTACTAAGATGGCCATGCATTTTGCAGATTATGTGGTAACGGAAGCAGGGTTTGGTGCTGATCTTGGGGCAGAGAAATTTTTAGATATCAAATGTAGAATGGCACATTTAAAACCTGACGCAGTGATCATTGTAGCTACTGTTAGAGCTTTAAAATACAATGGAGGAGTTGCTAAATCTGATATAAATGAAGAAAATCTTAAAGCTTTAGAGAAGGGTCTTCCTAACCTATTAAAGCATGTAGAAAATATTACTAAAGTTTTCAAATTACCAGCAGTAGTAGCTATAAACAAATTTCCTACAGATACGAATGCAGAGATAAGGTTAGTTCAAGATAGATGCAAGGAGCTAGGGGTTAATGTTGTATTGTCGGAAGTTTGGGCAAAAGGTGGCAAAGGTGGAGAAGAAGTAGCTAAAGAGCTAATCAGATTAATAGAAGAAGAAAAAAATGAGTTTACATATGCTTATGAACTAGATATTCCAATTAAAGAAAAGATAAGAAAAATTGTTAAAAAAGTTTATGGAGCTGACGATGCAGTATTTTCGACAAAGGCATCTAAGGAAATTAAGAAGTTAGAAGAACTAGGTTTTGGTAACGTTCCAATCTGTATGGCCAAAACTCAATATTCATTAACAGACGATCCTAAAAAACTAGGAAGACCAACAGGATTTACAGTGGAAGTGAGAGAGGTTGGGATTTCAGCTGGTGCAGGATTTATAGTAGCTCTTACAGGAAGTATCATGAAGATGCCAGGTCTTCCAAAAGCACCAGCAGCGGAAAAAATCGATGTAGATGAAAATGGGGTAATAACCGGTTTGTTTTAAAAAGTTATGAGGAGGTAGATGAATGGAACTGGCTCAGAAAAACTGTACTGAATTTATCGAGTTGCTTGCTTCAAAGGCTGCAGTTCCAGGTGGAGGTGGTGCAGCAGCCCTAACTGGAGCCATCGGAATGGCTTTAGGTAGTATGGTATGTAATTTAACTGTTGGAAAGAAAAAATATGCCGAGCACGAAGAAATAATTAAAGACATTTTAAAGAAAGCAAACAATATAGAGCAGAATTTATTGAAAATGATTGATGAAGATGCAGAAAGCTTTCTTCCGCTATTAAAGGCCTATGGAATTAGAGCAAAAACAGAAGAAGAAAAGAAGATGAAAGAGGAAACATTGGAGAAAGCATTGAAGAAGGCCTGTAAAGTTCCCATTAAAATAGTAAAAACAACCTATGAAGCTATAAAACTTCATGAAGAACTGGTAGATAGGGGTTCTAGACTTGCCATAAGTGATGTAGGAGTTGGGGTTCAATGCTTAAGAGCAGCCCTTATTAGCGCACAACTAAACGTTATTATAAATATAAATTCGATTAATGATAAGGAATATGTTGCAAAGGTAAAAGAGGAAACAGAAAATTTAGTCAAAGAGGGAGTAAAAATAGCTGATAAAGTTTATAAAAAAGTAGAGAAGATTCTTTCAAAATAAAATTATCAATAAAAAGCTTCAATATATTCGATATTTTTATAAAATGAGGAGGTTTTGAAATGGGTGAAATTATAAAAGGTAAGCCTGTAGCAGATAAGATTAGTGAAGACCTGATTAAGGAAATTAAAGGACTTAATGCTAAAGGAATCAATCCAAAACTTGCTATTGTAAGAGTAGGAGAGAGACCGGACGATTTAGCCTATGAAAGAGGGGCATTATCAAGATCTAAAAAAGTTGGAATTGAGGCTGAGGTAAAGTCACTTCCAGAGGACATTTCACAAGAGGAATTTATTGAAGTAATAAAGGAATTAAATCAAGATAAAAATGTTCATGGAATATTGATATTTAGACCTTTACCAAATCATTTAGATGAAAATGTTATCAAAAATGTAATAGCTCCTGAAAAGGATGTAGATTGTTTTAGTCCTGTTAATCAGGGAAAATTATATGAAGGAGATAAAACAGGATTTCCTCCATGCACTCCTGTGGCCGTAATGGAAATATTCAATCATTATGATATTGAGCTTGAAGGAAAGGACTGTGTAGTTATAGGGGCTTCAAATGTGGTAGGTAAACCGGCAGCACTGTTATTGTTAAATGAAAATGCCACGGTAACAATCTGTCATATATATACAAAGGATGTAGCTAAACTTGCGAGAGAGGCTGAAATAGTAGTTGTAGCCTGCGGAGTTCCCAGATTAGTAAAGGAAAGCTGGATTGGAGAAGGAGCAATAGTTATAGATGTAGGTATTAATATAGATGAAGATGGGAAATTATGTGGAGATGTAGACTTTGATGCTATAAAAGAGAAAGCATCTATGATAACTCCCGTGCCAAGGGGAGTTGGGTCAGTTACTACATCAATCCTTGCCAAGCATGTAGTAAAAGCATGTAAGATGCAAAATAACATCGACATCGATAAATCCATAGCCATAGATAATATCGATGAAAGTGCGTCTTAGTCTACAGCCCCACATAATATAAATTGTAAATAGTCGAGTACCTTTATTAAGAGTAACTTTGCCATAGTACCTAAATAAGGTACCGACTATTTACAAGATTTATTATAACAAAATTTATAACAGTTTGACAATTATAGTTGAATTTTATCATTCTTTAATTAATTAACTTTAGTTAGGAATCAATCTGAACGGTTTAATATATATGTGTTTATGCTTTATTAAATGGGATAAAGGGGGACTTATATTATATGATTATTTCACAAAAAAAGCCTTTTGAGGAGATACTTGAATATCTAAAGGATATTGAAAAGATAGTAATTACTGGATGTACATTATGTGCAGCCACTTGTCAAGTTGGTGGAGAAGAGCAGGTATTAGAAATGAAAGAAAAGTTAGAAAAACATGGTAAAAAAGTTTTAGGATATAAAGTTCTTGACCCTTCATGTAATTATTTAAAGGACAGAAAAGATTTAAAAACTTTAAAGAAAGAATTAAAAGAAGCAGATGCAGTTTTATCTTTAGCATGTGGTGATGGAACCCAGACAATTGCAAAACTTGTAAAAGTGCCGGTTTATCCAGGAAATAACACAATGTTTATAGGGGAAACAAAAAGAATTGGAGAATATGAAGAAGGTTGTAGAGCTTGTGGGAACTGTGAACTTGCATGGACCGGGGGGATATGTCCTACCACAGCCTGTGCCAAAGGATTATTAAATGGTGCCTGTGGTGGAGCAAGAGACGGAAAATGTGAAGTTGATTCTGAAAATGATTGTGCATGGATTCTTATATATGAAAGGTTAAAAGACTTAGGTAAGCTTGATAATTTAGCAGTGATAAGAAAACCAAGGGATTATAAAAAAATAACAAATCCAAATAAATTGAACTTAAAAGAAAAGGGGGCGTGCTAAATGAGCTTGTTGAAGAATGCCCTAGAAAAAGGAGATTTTGGTATTACGGTAGAAATGGCGCCTCCTAAGGGAACGGATTTTTCACATTTAGTAGAGTGTGCTAAAGCTGTAAAGGGTAAGGTACATGGAGTAAATGTTACGGATTTTCAATCTGCTGCCATGAGGGCTACTTCATTGGCAACATGTAAAATTTTAAAGGATATTGGTTTAGAACCTGTAATGCAATTAACTGGAAGAGATAGAAATAGAATAGCTATACAAGGAGAATTACTTTCAGCAGGGACTTTTGAAATAGAGAATATATTAGCACTCACTGGCGATCACACGGTGGTAGGTGATCATCCGGGGGCTAAGCCCGTGTTTGATTTGGATTCCGTTGGAATTTTGGAAACTGCTTCTATTTTAAATAAAGGCGAGGATATGGAAGGCAATAAGCTTAAAGGGAAGACTAATTTCTATCTGGGTGCATGTGTAACACCTAAATATGAGCCTTTAGAACTTCAGATTCTGAAGATGGAGAAGAAGATAAAGGCAGGAGCAAGATTCTTCCAAACCCAAGGCGTTTATGACATAGAAACTATGAGAATATTTAAAGAAAAAACAAAGCACCTTGATGCAAAGATTTTGGCTGGTATAATTCCTTTGAAATCGGCAGGTATGGCAAAATACATGAATAAGAACGTTCCTGGTATATTTGTCCCCGATGAATTAATTACTAGAATGAAAAATGCTGAAAATAGAATAGAAGAGGGAATCAAAATATCAGGAGAATTAATAAGACAACTGAAGGAAGAAGGATTATGTGACGGTGTTCATATAATGGCAATAGGTGCTGAGGAAAACATTCCAGCGATCTTAAAAGCTGCAGGACTATGGAATAATATCGAAAGTCAAGAGTATGTAGCAGCTTCAGCGGATGAGTAGGAATCCAATATCAAGGAGGAAGATAGGATATGAAAATAGCAGTAATAGGTGGAGGACCGGGAGGTTATGTAGCAGCTATAAAGGCTTCGATATTAGGAGCTGATGTAACTGTAGTCGAAAAAAAAAATCTTGGGGGAACATGCCTGAATTTAGGGTGCATACCAACAAAATCACTGCTTGCCTGTTCAGAGGTCCTTGAAATGATAAATTCGTGTAAAGATTTTGGAGTAAATATTGATGGAGAGATAAAGGCAAATTTTAGTGTGATGATGAAGCGAAAGAATAAAATAGTAGATCAAATCAAAAATGGAATAGAATTTTTGTTTAAGGAGCGGGGGATAGAGCTAATTAATGGTTTTGGCAAATTAATAGATAGAAATAAGATAGAGGTTTCAAAAAAGGATGGGACAAAGGAGATAGTAGAAGCAGATAAAATAATACTTGCCACTGGGTCGGTGCCTGTAGTTCCGTCGATGTTTCCCTACGATGGAAAATATATCATAACTAGTGATGAAGCATTGCAATTAGATAACCTGCCACAGTCTATGATTATAGTAGGTGGAGGAGTAATTGGATGTGAGTTTGGTCAGTTTTTCAAGAAACTTGGAGTTAAGATTACAATAGTAGAAATGGCGGATCAAATTTTACCTTTTGAGGATAAGGATGTGTCAAAACAATTAAGTAGAGCATTTAAAAAAGACAAAATAAAAATGATAGTGAAGGACAAAATTGAAACTGTGGATATTAAAGAAGGTAAAGTTGTAGCGAGTTTAAGCAGTGGGAAAAATTTAGAAGCGGAAAAAATGCTTGTTTCTGTAGGAAGAAAACCTTTTATCGAAGGGCTTGGTTTGGAAGAATTGGATATTGATATTAAAAATGGAAAGGTAGTAGTTAATGAAAATATGGAAACAAGTATCGAAGGCGTATATGCAATAGGAGATATTGTTGACAGCCCATTCTTAGCACATGTAGCTTCAAAGGAAGGTATCATAGCAGTAGAAAATGCCTTGGGAAAGAACAAAAAAATAAAATATAGAGCCGTGCCTAGGTGCGTATATACAAATCCTGAAATTGCATCAGTAGGTGTTACAGAAAAAAAATTGAAAGAAGAAGGGATACAATATAAAGTCGGAAAATTTGATTTTAGAGGCTTAGGAAAAGCACAGGCCATAGGAAAGTTTCAAGGATTTGTTAAAGTATTGGCTGATGATACTGATAAAATTATTGGGGCATCAATTGTAGGCCCCCACGCAACAGATTTACTTTCAGAGCTTACATTAGCTGTTCACTTAGGGTTGACGGCGGAAGAGGTAGGGGATGTAATACATCCTCATCCAACATTATCTGAGGCCTTGATGGAAGCACTTCATGATGTTCATAACCAGTGTGTACATTCATTGTAACAAGATGGGGCACGATAAAGCCCTGTCTTGAAAAAAAACAAGGAGGTCTTATTATGGGATATAAAATAGCTGTAGCAGGAAAAGGTGGAACAGGGAAAACAAGTTTGACAGGGCTGATTATAAATCACATGGTAAAAAAAGGGGAAAGACCTATTCTTGCAGTAGACGCTGATGCCAATGCCAATTTAAATGAAGTCTTAGGAGAAGAGGTTGAAGTAACTATAGGAGAAATAAGGGAGGAAATAAATCAAGCTGAGGCATCAGGGAATGGATTTCCAGGTGGAATGGTAAAAGCTGATTATATGAAATATAGGCTTAATACTGCCGTAATTGAAGGAAGCGGTTACGATATGCTAGTGATGGGAAGAACTCAGGGGACAGGTTGCTACTGTTATGTAAATGGACTATTAAAAACTCAACTGGAAACATTTTCTAAGAACTATAAGTATATAGTTATAGACAATGAAGCAGGAATGGAGCATTTAAGTAGAGGGACTGTTAGAGATATTGGCACTTTATTGTTGGTAAGTGACTGCTCAAGAAGAGGTATACAAGCTGCAGGAAGAATAAGAAGGTTAGTGGATGAACTAAAATTAAATGTACCGCAGATTTATCTTATTGTAAACAGAGTACCTAATGGAAAGCTAAATGTAGGATTAATAGAGGAGATAGAAAAGCAAAAGCTAGATTTAATAGGGATTGTTCCGGTGGATTCTATGATATATGAGTATGATGCAAATGGAAAACCCTTAGCTAACTTACCTGAAGATTCTGTAGCTAAGTTAGCAATAAGTGAAATACTTTTAAAATTAAACCTATAACTATGAAGGGGGCGAATAAAGTGGTTTTTAAAAAGTCAGTGCAAAAATTTTCTGGAAAAATTAATGAGGTAGTAATAGGTACAGGAGAAAAGGCTATAAAATTGGGTGGAGAAAATGCGATGCCCTTTTATGACTTTGATGGAAATTTAGGAGAGAGGCCTAAAGTGGGGATGGAAATTCTGGATATTTTTCCAGACAACTGGATCGAGCCCTTGAAAGAAATGTATAAAGATGTGGCAGATGATACTGCTAAGTGGGCTCAATTTGTAGAGGAAAACTTTAATCCAGATTTTATATGTCTAAGATTTGAGGGGGCGGACCCTAATGGTCTTGATAAATCTGTAGAAGAATGTGCAGATATAGCAAAAGAAGTAGCTGAAAGTATTGAACTTCCTCTAGTGATAGCAGGAACAAATAATCATGAAAAGGATGCAAAATTGTTTGAAAAGATTGCAGAGACTTTAGACGGATATAACGTATTACTACTTTCGGCTGTAGAAGAAAACTATAAATCAGTAGGGGCAGCAGGAGGACTGGCTTACAATCATAAAGTTGGAGCAGAATCATCAGTTGATATAAATCTTGCAAAACAACTAAATATACTGCTTACTCAATTAGGAGTCAAACCTGAAGACATGGTAATGAATGTAGGTTGTGCTGCTGTAGGTTATGGTTTTGAATACGTTGCTTCAACTATGGATAGGATCAGACTTGCTGCGTGTGGTCAAAATGACAAGACCCTTCAACTTCCTATAATTACTCCAGTTTCCTTTGAAACATGGACTGTGAAGGAATCTATTGCTTCGGAAAATGAAATGCCTGAGTGGGGCAACCAAGAAGATAGGGGAATTGCTATGGAAGTTTCTACGGCGTCAAGTGTATTGGCAAGTGGAGCTAATGCAGTAATCCTACGTCATCCAACATCAGTTGAAACTATTAACATGTTTATTAAAGAGTTATTATCCTAATTTATTGATGAGGAGGAAAATAAAATGTCTTTAACTGGATTAGATATTTTTAAATTAACACCAAAGAAGAATTGTAAAGATTGTGGCTTTCCAACTTGTTTGGCTTTTTCAATGAAAGTTGCCACGGGAGCTGTTGAGATAGAAAAATGTCCTCATATGAGTGATGAGGCAGTGTCAAAACTTGCAGATGCTACTGCACCACCTATGAAGACTATAACTATAGGAAAGGGAGAAAATGAATATAAATTAGGTGGAGAAACAGTACTTTTCAGACATGAAAAGACCTTTGTAAATAGAAATAGATTTGCGCTATTGTTATCTGATTCTATGACAGATGAGGAGATAGAGAGCAAGATTACCAGTATCAAAAAAGTTAATTATGTGAGAATAGGCGAAGAAATGAGGGTTGAAATTGTAGCACTTAAATATGAAAAGAGTAGGGAAAAATATTTAGATTTAATCAGAAAAATAAAGGAAAGCAACTTAAATATAGTCTATATGCTTATATGTGAAGATGTAGAAGTTTTGAAGGATGCGTTAGAATTAGTTAAAAACGAAAAGCCTATCGTTTATGGTGCTACCAAGGAAAATTATGAAGAAATGGTAGACTTGGTTAAGGGTGATGAACTGCCACTAGGTATAAAAGCCAATAACCTAGAAGAATTATACTCACTTGTTGCTGATATACACAAATTAGATTATAAAGAACTTATTTTAGATGCAGGAAGTTCCTCTATAAAAGAAGCCTTTGATAATACGGTTCAAATTAGAAGAATAGCATTAAAAGAAGAGGATAGAACCTTTGGATATCCTTCTATAGTATTTGCCAATGAACTTTCTAAAGGCAATAAGTTTATGGAAATTGCTTTAACTTCATTATTTATACTTAAATACGGATCAATAATTGTTTTAGGAGATATTGATTATACTAGAGCTTTACCTCTATTTGCTTTAAGGCAAAATATATTTACCGATCCTCAAAGACCTATGAGGGTTGAACCTAAGGTTTACCCAATAAATAATGCTGACGAAAACTCTCCTGTATTGGTTACCGTAGATTTTGCACTTACTTACTTTATAGTTTCAGGAGAAGTAGAAAGGTCTAAAGTACCGGTTAAGCTTGCAATTCCTGATGCAGGTGGATATTCAGTTCTGACTGCATGGGCAGCTGGAAAACTAAGCGGTTCAAGCATAGCCAAATTTATTAAAGAAAGTGGACTAGATGAAAATCATAATTGCAAGAAACTCATAATTCCAGGAAAGGTTGCTGTTTTAAAGGGTGATATAGAAGATAATTTACCAGGATGGGAAGTTATTGTGGGAACAGATGAGGCTATGCACCTTCCAAAATTCTTAAAAGAACTTCAACAGGAAGCTACAGCTGTTTAAATAAAGTTAGCAAAAAACTTAATAAAAATAGGGGGACTTAAAAATGGAAAAATTTATGATTATAGGTGAGAGAATTCACTGTATCTCTCCAACAATTAGAAAGGCATTAGCCGAAAGAAATCCTGAACCGATTTTAAAGAGAGCAAAAGAGCAAATAGAAGCGGGAGCAGATTATTTAGATTTAAATATAGGGCCAGCTGAAAAAGATGGAGAAGAAATAATGACATGGGCTGTTGAATTGCTTCAAAAAGAATTTGACAATATACCTTTGGCACTAGATACAGTAAATAAAAAGGCTATTGAAGCAGGTATCAAAGTTTATAACAGGGCAAAAGGTAAGCCGATTATAAATTCTGCTGACGCTGGGGATAGAATTGAAATGATAGATCTTGCAGCAGCAAATGATGCTATGGTAATAGCTTTATGTTCTAAGCAAGGCATTCCAAGGGATAATGATGAGCGTATGGCTTATTGTACTGAACTGCTTGAAAGGGCTATGACATTAGGTTTAGAACCTACTGACGTTTTATTTGATCCGTTATTTTTAGTTATTAAGGGAATGCAAGATAAGCAGACAGAGGTTTTAGAAGCCATATCTATGATGAAAGAAATGGGACTTAAGACTACAGGCGGTTTAAGTAACGTTTCTAACGGTGCACCGAAGGAGATAAGACCAGTGTTGGATTCTGCTGTAGTAGCAATGGCTATGCAAAGTGGATTGACTTCGGCTATTGTAAATCCATGTGACACAAGACTGATGGAAACTATAAAAGCATGTGACATTGTAAAGGGCAGTGTGTTATATGCTGATTCATTCTTAGATTTATAAAATCAAAGGGGGCTGTTATTGTGAGTTTGTTTAAAACTATATTTACCGGTTCAAATCAAGCATTCGAGGCGGCTAAAGGTGCTGTCAATCAAATTATTGATAAAAAGGGGAGAGATCAGAAGGTTGCTTTTCCAAGCACGGCATATTTCCTACCAATAATATATGCAGCAACGGGAACAAAGATAAAGACAGTAGGGGATTTAGAGGCTGCACTTGATGTAGTTAAAAGTTTAATAGTAGAAGAGGAAAATTTAGATAAAGCCCTAAATGCAGGACTTGCAACGGCTGTATCAGCAGAGATAATTGAAGCAGTTAAATACGCAAGTAACGATGACCCTTATAGTGATGAAACGGGGATTGGATTTGTAACTGACCCGGTAATCCGTTCCCTAGGTGTACCATTAGTTACAGGAGATATACCAGGTATAGCAGTTATAATTGGTAAAGCAAGAGACAGCGAAGCTGCTGGTAGGATAATCAAAGATTACCAGTCAAAGGGTTTACTTACTTTCCTAGTAGGAGATATAATAGACCAAGCTTGTGAAGCGGGAGTTAAAATGGGACTGGAATTAAGAGTAATTCCACTAGGGCAGGATGTCACATCTGTAATTCATGTTGTATCTGTGGCAATAAGAGCTGCTCTTATATTTGGAAATATAGAACCAGGGAACCTTGATGAGTTTTTAGCTTATACAAAGGAAAGAGTACCAGCCTTTGTCAACGTCTTCGGACCGCTAAGTGAACTTGTAGTGTCCTGTGGAGCAGGTGCAATAGCTATGGGATTCCCGGTTATATGTGACACAGATGTACCTGAAGTACCAACGTATTTATTAACCCAAAAAGATTACGAGAAGACAGTACAGACTTCTCTTGAGGCTAGGGGGATTAAGATAAAGATTACTGAGCTTCCAATACCTGTAGCCTTTGCTGCAGCCTTTGAAGGGGAAAGAATTAGAAAAGACGATATGTTTGTAGAGTTTGGTGGTTCTAAGACTAAGTCATGGGAATTGGTAATGGCTAAGGATATGGGGGAAATTGAAGACCATAAGATAGAGGTAATAGGAGCAGATATAGATACAATAGAAGAAGTTCCCGGAAGGCTTCCCCTTGCGGTATTGGTTGAGGTAGCAGGTAAGAATATGCAGGAGGATTTTGAACCAGTATTAGAAAGAAGACTTCACTATTTCATAAATTATATTGAAGGTGCAATGCACGTAGGTCAAAGAGACATCACTTGGATAAGAATAAGCAAAGATGCCTATGGGAAAGGACTTAGATTAAAGCATATTGGTGAAGTGATTTATGCTAAGATGTTGGATGAATTTGATTCTGTAGTAGATAAATGTCAAGTTACAATAATAACTGATGAAGAAAAAGTTAAGAAACTTGCAAAAGAATATGCAGTTCCAAGATATAATGCAAGGGATGAGAGGTTGGCTTCCCTTACTGATGAAAGCGTAGATACTTTTTATTCATGTAACTTATGTCAATCCTTTGCACCAGCCCATGTATGTGTAGTAACTCCTGAAAGATTAGGACTGTGTGGAGCAGTAAGCTGGTTAGATGCTAAGGCAACGAAAGAATTGGATCAACATGGACCTTGCCAACCTATACCAAAGGAAGGGCTAGAGGATGAAACATTAGGCATATGGGAAGAAGTAAACAAGGCAGTAGATGAAATTTCTCAAGGTGCAGTAAGCAGAGTTACCTTATACAGCTTGTTAGTAGATCCTATGACTTCATGTGGATGCTTTGAGTGTATATGTGGTATTATGCCCGAGTCAAACGGGGTTGTAATAGTAAATAGAGAATATGGAGGGCAAACTCCTGTTGGAATGACCTTTGGAGAACTTGCCTCAATGACTGGTGGTGGAGTTCAGACACCAGGATTTATGGGGCACGGAAGACATTTCATCTCTTCTAAGAAATTTATAAGAGCTGAAGGCGGAATTAAAAGAATAGTATGGATGCCTAAGGAATTAAAGGATTATGTTCGTGATAAGCTAGATGCAACAGCTAAGGAAATGTATGGTATAGAAAACTTTACCGATATGATATGCGATGAGACCATTGCTGTAGATTCAGATGGAGTGTTAAATTACTTAAATGAGAAAGGACATCCAGCACTAACGATGGATCCAATGATGTAATATTAAGGAGGGAGCAAAGTGAGATATCCTAAGGAATTAAGGTATAATAAAGAGCACATATGGGTTAGAATTGAAGGGAACCTAGCTTACCTTGGAATTACTGATTATGCTCAGGATAAACTTGGAGAAATACTATTTGTAGAGATGCCTGAAATTGAAGAAGAACTGGAAAAGGGTGATGAATTTGCAGTAGTGGAATCCTCTAAAAAGGCATCTACGTTATTTTCTCCCATATCTGGCGAAGTGGTTGAAATAAATGAAAAACTAGATGATGAACCTGAATATATAAATGAAGACCCATATGATGCATGGATAGTAAAAATAAAAATAAAGGACGAGGCTGAACTGGATAATTTAATTGATAGTGATGAATATCAAGCTGAACTGAAATAATTACAACACTTCCCCGGACCAAATTTGGGGAAGTGTTTGCCTTATGTGGAGGGATGAAACGTGGTAAAGATTAAATTTATATTAGAAAATAAAGAGATATATGTACCTAGAGGAGAAAATTTGCTTGAAGCAGCTAGAAAATCTGGAGTTATAATTGATGCACCTTGTAATGGAAACTTATCCTGTGGAAAGTGCAAAGTTAAAATAATAGATGGTAAAGTTGATACAAAAAAAAGTCATCACATAACCGATGAAGAATGGAATGAAGACTACGTCTTGGCTTGTAATTCGAAGGTAGTAGAGGATATAACGGTAAAAGTTCCTAGAGAAACATTTGCTTTTATGAAGGACGTAAAAATAGATGATTTATCCAATCAGAAAGACAGGGAAATATTTGAGAGAGCAAAAAGACAGGTGTTGAATAATGGTATGGAATTTAAATCCTATGTGAGAAAAGATTATTTAGAAGTAGATACGCCTACTCTGGACGATAATATATCCGACTGGGATAGAATAAAAAGACATTTAAGAAATCATCTGGGATATACCCATGTTTTTTGCAGACTACCTATGCTCAGAAGAATACCACAGATATTGAGAAAATCTGACTTTAAGGTGACAATAACCCATATTCCAAGGGGTAATGGTAGAACAACCATAGTCAATATGGAAAAGGGTGACACTAGTAGCAGACTGTTCGGTGTGGCGATAGATATAGGGACTACATCTGTATCGGCATGCCTTGTGGATTTATACAATGGAGAACTTCTTTCTAAAGCATCATCAGGAAATGCACAAATCAAATATGGAGCCGATGTAATAAACAGAATAATATTTTCTACTAAGGGAGATGGCCTTGAAAAGCTTAATCAAGCAATAATACATGAAACAATAAATCCGTTGTTGACCAAGATGTTTAAAAGTGCTCAAGTAGATAAAGATGAAGTAATAGCCTTTGTAGCTGCAGGAAATACTACCATGGCACATTTACTGTTAGGAGTATATCCGGATTATCTAAGAAGAGAACCCTATATACCTGCATTTCTCAGAGCACCTTTTATAAAGGCATCAGAACTTGGAATAGATGTAAATCCAGAAACATTTTTATATATAGTGCCATCGGTAGCAAGCTATGTAGGAGGAGATATAACAGCAGGAGTACTGTCTTCAGGTATATGGGCTTCAGATAAAAATGTACTTTTTATTGACCTTGGCACAAATGGAGAAATAGTATTTGGAAATAAAGACTTTTTAATGACATGTGCGTGTTCTGCAGGTCCAGCCTTTGAAGGTGGAGAAATAAGCTGTGGAATGAGGGCGACGAATGGTGCAATAGATACAATTAAAATATCTGATAAGACTTATGAACCTCAGTTTACGGTAATAGGTGATGAGAATCCTATCGGGATATGTGGCTCTGGAATTATTGACTTAATATCAGAGATGATGTTTTGTGGTATAATTGATAGAAGAGGAAAGCTAAATAGAGATTTAGATACCCATAGAATACGATTTGATGAACATGGTATGGGTGAGTATATTGTTGTATTTAAAGATGAATATGAACTTAGTAAAGACATTACAATAAATGAAGTAGATATAGATAACTTTATTAGAGCAAAGGGAGCTATTTATTCTGGGGCTTCTGTATTATTGTCGAGTCTTGGTATGGACTTCAGTATGCTTGACAAGGTGTATATTGCAGGAGGAATAGGAAACAGCCTTAATATTAAAAATTCCATAGCAATAGGTATGCTGCCTGATATAGATGAAGATAAGTTCATGTATATAGGGAATAGCTCACTCATGGGGTGTTATTTGACTCTTATGAGTGAGGATGGTCGACATAAACTTGAAGAGATTGCAAATCATATAACCTATGTTGAACTTAGTGTATATTCTTCTTATATGGATGAATTCGTATCGGCTTGTTTCTTGCCCCATACAAATATGGAGAAGTTTCCTACAGTAAAACAACTATTAAAAGAATAAAGATGAACTTGGAAAGAGAGGTGAAAATATGTGTGAATCAATAGCCTACCTAAGAACGCCAGATGGAGAAAAAAAGATAATGGAGTATGTAGTAGAGGTTAGACCCGAAAAAGATGGTAAGATTTTTTTGGCAGATCTCTTAGGTGAACAGAAAATAGTAGATGGTAAAATAAAGGAGATAAAACTTATAGATCATAAAATAATTATAGAATCAGATAAAACGGAGGAGTAAAATGATTATAGCAGTAGTTGATGGAATGGGTGGAGGAATAGGTTCTCAAATAGTTTCCAGTTTAAGGGAGGAGCTTCCTTCGTATGTAGAGATATATGCTCTAGGGACAAATGCTATTGCAACTTCAGCTATGATGAAAAACAAGGCTAATAAAGGTGCTACCGGAGAAAATGCAATAATAGCTTCCTCTAAAAAAGCTAATATAATAATAGGGCCAATTTCAATGGTAATACCTAACTCAATGATGGGAGAAGTAACCTCTAGAATTGCCGAAGCCATATCCGAATCTGATGCTTTAAAAATACTTCTTCCTATAATTCCGGAAAATTTTGAGTTGCTAAGTGTTGAAAATAAACCAATGCTACTATTAATAAAGGATGCTATTGAACTCATAAAAAAAGAATTCAATATGAAAGATGATAGTGTCAAAAGTTTTATGAAAAACTAAGTTTATCAAAAAATAAGCCTTTTTAACCCAATAGGGTAAGGAAAAAAGATGTAGTCGCCTTTGATAAACAGAAATCAAATAATGACATGTATCTATTGAGGTCGATGGAGGCGGATATAAGATCATGATAAAAAGCCCTCGACATTTCAGTTTATCATTTGATTTCTTCAGTTTGTCAAGGGTTCTCTACGCCGACTACATTAAATTAGACTCAGAAGACAGATATAAGTTTTATGCTGCTCTTTGGGAAGCTATATATTCTTCTGAAAGTTTTATTGCTTGAGGCAACGAGCAGGCATATGAGGCAGATTTTCAAGCTCTGGTATTTGAGCAGGAACTCTACCTTCAAGAGAAGTATGGGCTCTTAGAAAATTAAAATATGTTACAAATAGAGTAATAAATGATATGGACCCATGGTCAGAGCCAAAACCGAAGGTTGTTCTATAACTTCTTTTGAAGGTTCTATTAAGACGTTCAATAATTTGTTTAAGTGGTCTATGTTTTTGCTTATATTCTTCAAGAAGCTATTTATAATTATACTTTTGAACTTTCTCAAAAATGGGCATATCATCTACCTTAAGCTTTCGATATTTTTTATTTATTGGTTTTTTGCTTTTAAGATTTAAAGACTCTTTTCCTAAGAGCTTAATCATTAGATACATTATTATTTTCTCTTGTATAGCAATGTAAAATAGCAACATTTTTATTATTATGCTCAAAACCTTTGCCACCGTTCTGTTTGTTTTGGG
>JAALLP010000053.1_pt1 | contig 25694 bp, 25 predicted proteins | sample 7245951 | NCBI WGS metagenome assembly JAALLP01 (sample SAMN13049199, study PRJNA578106) | oil field metagenome | isolation source: filtered produced water from oil reservoir B6 | place: USA:offshore Texas | collected 2016
AAGCAAATAAACAAACTTAACGAGTCATTTACAGTCCTTCTATTCCTCAATCCTTGACACCAATGCCACGGACTTGACTTGAAGTTTCGGCGCCAGAAGTGGGAGCAGACAGACTGCCACTATATGCGTCATTGCTTTATTCCTAACTTGTCAACAATTACTTTACCATCTGAATCTAATAAGGGTGTAATACCCTGTCGCTCAATACCAGTATTCATTAAATAATTAACTCCAGTTTGAGTATCAACAACGATATAAATAGCACCTAATCCTAATGATTGTTCTTCTTTAATGACAAACCGTTCCTGTTTCTTCTGTTTTTTAAACATATAAAAATCTTCCTAGTATAATATGTATGGATGTGAAACTTAAAAATGGTACTAAAAATCTGCCAGGAGTATTGATTAAATTCATTTTAACAGAGAAACCGCCATAAAAAAGACCTTGAATTATTCCAGGACCTCTATCTCATCTCCAGGACGTATATATCCGCCCTTTATTACCTTTGTGAACACTCCTTCCAAGGGCATAGCGCACCTACCCACTTGTTCAAAGATTGCACATTTTGTATGACATTTTTTGCCTATCTGAGTGATTTCCATTATTGTCTCGCCTATCTTAAGCTTTGTCCCGACAGGATATTTATATAAATCTATACCCTCTGTCGTGAGGTTTTCGGCAAATTTTCCGGCACTAAGACCCTCGATGCCCAATGCAGCAATCTTATCGATACTTTCCTGCCCTAAAAGGCTCACTTGTCTATGCCATTTTCCAGCATGGGCATCCCCTATCAGACCGTGGTTTTCCTTGAAATACCCTAAAGGTATTGGCTCCTTTATCACTCCCTTTTTCTGGCTTATATTAATTGCCGTAACTCTTGCCATATCCTATTCCTCCTCGTATAATATGTATGGATATGAAACTTAAAAAAGGTGGTGAAAGGTGGTTCTCAGTTTTTGGGTTTACAAAGATTTAAACGCCATAGGTTCCATTTATAGTTTGTTATTGTAAGGTAAGAAAGCAGTTTGGGGATTAAATGAAATTTGACTATAGAGCTGTATTAGAGAGTTAACTCATCCTCGTCATCAATGCTACTGACTCAACGTGGTCAGTGTGTGGGAACATATCTACCAGATGAAAATCTGAGATTGTGTAGAGATCGGATAATTCTTTCAAATTGAGTATTAGAGTTTTAGGATTACATGAGATATAGATAATTTTATTAAATTGCTGAGTTTTTATAAATTTTATAAGGTTTGGATGTAATCCAGCTCTTGGTGGGTCCACTACTATATAATCAGGTTTTTCTGTACCGCTTTGTTGCTTAACAAAATCTTTTACATCTTTATTTACGAATTCTACGTTGTTTATATTATTTAATATGGCGTTTTGCTTGGCTGCCTCTACCGCTTCTTTTATAATTTCTATTCCGTAGACTTTTTTAGCCTTATTTGCAAGCAATAAGGATATTGTGCCCGTTCCAGAATAAAAGTCATATACAACATCTGAATTTTCTGCATAAGATAAAGCAGTTTGGTATAAGACCTCTGCTCCTTTTGTGTTTGTTTGAAAGAAAGAGAATGGACCAATTTTGAAAATTAAATCAAAAATTTTTTCGTAAAAATAATCTCTGCCGTATAGTATTTTCATTTCATCTGCTTTGACAACGTTGGCTTTGGATTCAGTCTTACTTTGGATTATGGAGACGATATTTCCTTTTAAGTTAGTATTCAACATGTTTTCTTTCCATGTTTGTACTTCTTGATAGTAATTATTGTCTAAAGAAGTCACCAAGTTTAAAAGTATTTCCCCAGTTTTTAATCCTTTTCTGATTCCCAAATTTCTAAGAAAACCTGAGTGGTTTTTGTAATTTCTAAAAGGTATGTTCTTTTTTAAGAAAAATTCTCTTGTTTGTCTAACGATATTGTTGAAGTCATCATCCACTAATTTACAATCTTTTGTGTAATAGACATCGAACTTCTTACCTTTTCCTCTTAATCCCAAAACGAGAGGACCATCTTTGTATTCGTTACCAAAAGAGTATTCCATTTTGTTTCTATATTCATATATATCCACAGAAGGCGTAATACCATGATACTTATTAGGTTTTATTTGATATTTATCAAACAACGAAAGCACGCTATTTTCTTTTATTTTTAGTTGTTCTTCGTAACTTATATTCAATTTACTACATCCACCACATTTTTCAAAAATAGAACATGGTTCCACTAATAATTCTCCTTAATCATGACAATATTGTTGATACCATTGATTGTAGTATTTCCAAAAATATAGATAGAATTTTGATTTTCAGGCTTTGATATACTGATTATTTCAAAATCAGAATCGAAAGTGTATGTGTTGAGTTTTTCGAATTTTTCCTCTTCGAAATTTACCTCGTAGATGATTCCGACTTTTTTCCCATTTTCAATACCATAACCGTATGCTAGATATTTTCCATCTATTGTAGTAAAACCTAAAAATTTATTCGATCCTTCTAATGAAAATTCAAAAGAATCTCCAAATCCATTTAATTCATCTACTTCTAAAATTCCATAACTCATAGGTGTTGAAGAAGTTTCGAATAATACGTAGTATTTTCGACTTTCTTTTATAACTCCTACGGGGATGTTGTCGTTAGAATCACCGTACACATTTGACCATTTCATGTTTCCATAGTAATCAATTTTTAAAACGTATATATCAAAACCACCAGCACCAAAAGATCTGGAGGCGCCAAAGACCATGAACCCTTGATCTTGAGAGTTTTTAATATCCATAGCAATCTCTACATCGTTGCCCCCGAAGTTATTAGTCCATATTCTCGTTCCGTCATTTAAATACTTTGAAACGAATATATCTGATAATTTTTTGTTGATGAACAAATTTCCTGTTACTGCATAACTATTTTCGTCGATGTTCGTAATACTTATACCGCTGTCTCTACCGATATCTCCATAATCTATCTGGTAATTAACGCTACTGTCTTCGCTTATAGAAACAATGTAAGCGTTACCGTTTAAACCGTAAGAGAGGGTATCGCCAATGTAAATTATATTTTTAGCGTTGTCGGTAGAGTTTTTGGTGAATATGGCGTCTCTAAAAAAGTCTGTATTTTTTGCATTTAATGATTTTTCATTTAAAATATTTCCATATTGATCTATTTTCCAGGTTTTTGCATCCCAATTGTCATTTTTGCCTTCGTAACCATATAGATAAAAGTTTTCTCCATCGTACAAACTTCCATAAATGTATTCATCGAAACCTTTAGAGAATATTTTAGTTATTTCTGTTGCCTCGGCCGTTGATGGAGTAGAAGGGGCCGTAATAGCTTCTTCTAGTGGCTCAGGTATAGTGATTTGAGTAGGCTCAGGCGTTGTTTCCGTTGCCTGAGGTGTTGATGGAGTGGTTTCAACGGTTACATCAATAGGAGTAGAAGGAGCTGTAATAGTTTCTTCTAGTGGCTCTGGTACTGTGATTTGAGTAGGCTCAGGCGTTGTCTCCGTTGCCTGAGGTGTTGATGGAGTAGGTTCAACGGTTATATCAATAGGAGTAGAAGGAGCTGTAATAGTTTCTTCTACTGGCTCTGGTACTGTGATTTGTGTAGGCTCAGGCGTTATTTCTGTTGCCTGGGGCGTGATGGGCGTGGCTTGGACGGTTACTGTTGATGGAGGTGTCTCTATTTCTTCGATTGTTTGAGGTAAAGGCATTTTTCCCTTAATGGATCGAGTGAAATAATATTGAGAATCGAAATCATCATAAAATATTAAAAATCGAGTTAGAAAGTCTTTTACCCCTACCAATAAACCTTTGTCGTAGGCTAAAGGTTTGTCGATTATTTGGAATTTATTTATTGTGGAATAATTCCAAACTAAATTTCCTTCCAGATCGAAGGATTTAATACTTTCTCCCACCAATATGAATCGATCTTTGTTAACAGGAACAAAATAATTGAAATTTTCTTCATATGTGAAAGTTCTGATCAGATTTAATTCAGAATCATAAAAGTTAAGGTTTTTTGAACCGGATAATAGAACTATTTTGTCGTAATATGTGTATATTTTTCTTTGATATCTTTCAGTTTCTATTTGAAAGTCAAGTTGTGATATCTTTTGCAAATTGGTATCTAATAGTGTAATATTATTATTAGTCAATATAGGGAATAAAGTCATATTTTGAATTTCTAGATAGTCGAAATCAAAAGTTTTGTTGTTAAAATCAAATCTTTCAACGATTTCAAAATTATTATTCAATTTAACAAACTCATCCTGAGTTAAAATATAGATATATCCTTCTTTTACCAAGGCTTTTTGAATGTCGTTGAAATCAATTTGTTTTTGTATCTGAAAATCGTCGCTTATCGAAAAGATTTTATCGTCACTGTAAAAAATATTTTCTCCTGCTAACCCTTTAATCTTGACATTTAATTGTGCCTTTTTTTCTAAAGAATAGTCAAATACAAAAGTTTCGCTTTGAGTAACTAGAAAAACAGCTTTACTTGTCAAGAACCCATTTTCAATATTTTGTTCAAAATCAACCGTTTTTACTATAACTTTATTGGCATTCATTAATTCAACTTTGTTTTTCGATATGCCGAGGAAGTTATCACCTAAAGGAAGAATTTTATCAAACTCTTCAAATATTATTATATACGCATCCCCAGCACGTAAACTTCTTGTAGTAAATTTAGCGGTTTTGCTGGAGTATACGTTTCCATCCTGATCAACTCCTTCTACTTTCCAGTAGTAGGTTGTTTCAGGCTTTAGGACGTCTCCTGTATAAAAATTTGAAAAAATATTTTCCAATTTCAAATCTTTTTCCTCTATATTGGCATCTTCAGAGATGTATATTCTATATCTGAGCTCTTTTTCTTCAGCATCTATAGTTTGCCATCTAAAAGAAGTTCTTATATCGACGTTTTGAGCATCCTCTTGTGGAGAAAGAATATTTATATTCAAAGCAAAAGAAAAGGTGCAAAATAAAATCGCAACGATTATCAACGAATAATTTTTCATGGCAACACCTCTAAAAAATTTATTTTTGGTAGGAAATTTACTGCAAAAAAGAGTTAGAAATCGAGTTAATATTATTTATGAATAAAGATAAATTTTGTGTGTTATGATCTTTAAATTTGACTGAAGTTATTTCTTTGGCGGTAATTTGTATTCTAAACATAGACAAAAAAACCTTTAAAGCATCTTCAAAATTATTTATTTTAAACTCTACTATCGAGTCGAAATCCATCAAATGTTCTTCGTAATTAGCAAATATTTGAGCAAAAGTAAAAGACATATCTTTGATTTCTTCCACATTTTCTTGAATAAAAGGCTCTAAGGGTAACGATTCCCCTAAGATTCGATCTTGGTAGAATCTTAAAAATAATCTACCGAAAGCTAACCCATCACCGTCTTTCCAAAGAAACTGCGATATAGTTGTTGCTACCCTTTCTGATAGTCCATAATTAAAGCCAGAAAGAAGTAGACCGTTTGTGAGTAATTCAACACCATCTGGATATGGCTTTGATTCTATTGAACTCTCTTTTAACCAGCTAACGAATGGACGTTCTATTTCTTTGGCTGTCAAATGTTCTGATAAAGAAAAAGGGTTTATATTACCAAATTCGTCTATACTTTCAAATATTGAATCAGCGATATTTTTATCCGCAAAATCTTCCAGTTTGGAAACGTAAAGATCTAACCTATCTAATTTATCTATTAATAGAGTAAAACTTGATAAGGGTTCTTCTAACAATATCTCTTTCACTTTTTCTACTCTACCTTGAGATAACTCGAACAAAACTTTAAAATTAACAGCAGTTTCGTGAAAGTCAGGATTCAGATTTAAGATTTCAAAATATTTTTCCACTTGTTCTTCGTCTTCTATTATTACATAAAGTTTTAATAAAGTTAAAACAATAAGATCTTTATTTTCTTCTGAAGCTAATTTTAAAGCTTTTTCTTCTGTTTCAATTGCTTGTAAGTATCTTCCCATATTTTTATATTCCAACGCTAATTCGTGAAGTATATAATCCGTTTCATTCAAAGAGGCGGCTTTTTCTAAAGCTTTTATGGCCTCGTTGTGGTTTCCTAATCTAGCCAATGAATGAGCATCGTTATAATAAATTTCATATCTATCGCTATCTATTTCGACGGCTTTTTGGTGGACTTTGTGGGCATCTTTATAGCGTTGAAGCATATTCAGAGCAACACCCAGTCTTTCATAGGCAGGAACAAAATTTTTATCAATTTCTATGCAATTTTGTAGGAGTGGTATAGCTTCTTCGAATCTGCCATTTTCCATGTATACATCTGCCATTTTCAGAAACCCTAACGTAAAATCCTTTTCAAGTTCGACAGATTTTGAGTAATATTCTATCGCCTCGTCGTATATATTTCTTTCATACATAAGGTTACCGAGTTCATAATAACCATATGCAAAATTTGGTTTTTCCTTTATCGATTGTTTTAAATGTAATTCTGCAAGTTCAAGATTTCCTGATTTTTTGTAGTATAATCCCGTATAAAAATGCAATCTATAATCTGGATAAATTTTACCTGCCTTATCTAAAAATTCCTTTGCCTTTTCAAAATCATTGTTGTTGAGATATTTTTTAAAAGCTTCATAATAATAATAAATCAAGTAAGATAAATAATATCGGTTGTTTTTATCTATATCCATTTGAGCTTCTAAGCCTCTAATAATTAAGTCCAAAGGTATTTTATTGGTTTTTCTTGCTTTTTGAAAATCTTCCGCTAAAATAGGCAATTTTATAGGAAGATTATTCAATTTCGCATAATTGGGATCTATATTCAGGTAAACTATAGCATATTTAACTTTTTTCAAAAGAAACACACCTCTTCATACTTGTTAACCTAATTGAAAGCCTTATATTTTAAAGCAAAAAAAAGAGAACCACATGCTGCCCCTAAATAACTTGCAACCATGTCTAAATGGCTATATGTATGATAAATACTGAATTTTTGAAAGTATTCTGTTAATAAGGGAACTAAAAGGAAAAAGATCAAAAAAAGTATAAAATAAGTTCTTTTACTATTTTTAAAAAAAGCCATAAAGAAAAAATCCGAACCGAAAAAATATGAAACAAAATGAACTATTTTGTCTTCTCCTTTGAAACTACTATAATTAATTATAGGTTTGGAAACCGATAGATATATAATAAAAGCTATATATAAGAAGAACAGAACTTTCCAAAACACATCTTTTATTTTTTTTATATCTTTATATTTTTTATCAGCCATTTTACTACCTTTCTATAATTTTACTTATATAGATATAAACCTGGGGAGGCTGCCCCAGGTTTGACAAATTTCGGCTATCTCTATTTTTTATTCCATTCTAAATGTTTCAGTTCTATCATGATCTTCAATTATATGTTTATATCTGGCATAGGCAGCTTTAGCCATTTTTTCTAAAATGCTTGGAAGATCACTGTCAGTCCAATCTTCACCTAAAAAATTTATCAATTCTTTTTTTAATTTAAAATGAGACTCTTGATCTGGATCAAATTCTATATAACTTTCTATCAGTTTTCTATCCACTTTATCTTCGCCGTAAATGTTTTCGAGTAATTTGCTTACACTTTTTGAAAAGAGTTCGGGGATCTCTTGGGATTTTTTAGTAAGGTCTAATTTGTTTTGATATAAGGGTTTAATTTCATTGTAATACTTTATGAACGATTTCATCACAGGTGATCCCTCCTTTGAGTGTTTTAATTAGTTAAAGAGTATGTGGAACTGTTAAAAAATTCCTCTTTAAAAAATTTAAAATCGTCATTTTCTATAGCTTCTCTCATTTTCTCTACCAGAGAAATGTTGAATCGCAAATTGTGAATGCTCAAAAGAATTTTCCCAAGTACCTCATCTTTTTTAAAAAGATGGTGTATGTAACCACGTGAATGATTTTTGCATGTATAACAATCACATTCTTCATCAATAGGTTTTTGGTCAAATTTGACCTGTGAAGATTTTAAGTTAAGCTTTCCTTTACACGTTAATGCTGTTCCGTGCCTTCCTATTCTTGTTGGTAAGACGCAATCGAACATATCCATACCGTTTTCCACAGATAGAAACATCATTGTGGGGGAACCTATTCCCATTATGTATCTCGGTTTATTTTCGGGTAATTTATTGCCAAAAGCTTTTAGAATCTTTTCAGAATCTTGGTATTTTTCTCCCACGGCTAATCCACCTAGAGCATAACCATCAAAATCTAAAGAGGTTATCTGAGACAAACTGAGTTTTCTTAAATCTTCAAAGAGTCCTCCTTGAACTATACCAAATAAAGCCTGCCCGTTGTTATTATGATACCGCTTGGATCTTAAAGCCCAATTAAAAGTTTTTTGCACACTATCTTTTACAGCATCGTAATCAGCCAAGGAGTTTATACATACATCTAAAACCATTGCAATATCTGATCCAATTACTTTTTGTATATCCAGGGATTTTTCTGGTGTTAACTCTATTTGAGAACCATCCAGTGGAGATTTGAAAATTACTTTTTCATCAGTTAATTTAGTGTTGGGTAAGGAAAACACCTGAAACCCTCCACTGTCTGTCAAAATCGGTTTTTCCCAGTTCATGAAGTTATGGAGCCCTTGAAAATGTTCAAGAACCTCTAATCCCGGCCTTAAGTAAAGATGAAAAGCATTGGCTAATATTATCTCAGTATTGATATCGTTTAATAACGAGTTAGTAAGAGTTTTTACGGTTGCATTCGTACCTACAGGCATAAAAACCGGTGTTTCAACGATTCCGTGTTTTGTAATAATCCGTCCCCGCCTAGCCCCAGTGTATCTATCAATATGAATTAAATCAAATTTTATAGGCGAATCATCCATTAATTTTTTATTTCCTCCTTCAACTCTTTTAACAAGGAATCTGCTTCATTTTTGAACTCTATTGTATCATTTAAAAGGTTTTCTTTTTCTTCTGTGTAGTTTATTTTTTCTAAATTTGCTTCAACAGAAATAATGGCCGAATTCAATGCAGCCCAAGCTAAATAGCAAGTAATTTTTGCTTCTGGTTTTAATACGGAGTTGCCATATTTGTATATAGTAAAACAATTTTTTAGGATGCTATAACATGTTTTAGCTATGTTGAAAGAAAATACAGCGGCAGCTGTTAAAGATTTGTCCTTATCTTCTCCTTCTTTGACATTTTCAATTCTTTCTGCATATTTAGAAGATTCTTCAGCGTATTCCATAAGTTTTTCTTTAATGTCTATAAGATTTTCTAAGGCCACTTCTAGTGTATTTTCATAATCCTTGTCATTCCCATTAGAGATCGTATAATTTGCCACCATGTAACCTAAAGCAGACGCTAAAGCCCCTACTAAAGCAGTAACGGTTCCCCCAGCGGGAGCTGGATCTGTGGATGAAATTTCATTTAAAATTTCCTCAAAACTCATATTTTTATACATTCATCCACCTCCTCTCTGGAAATAAGTGAAGTATCTGTACTTTTATTATACCATACTTTTAAGGTTAATAAATATGAAAGAAGATCAAAATTAGTTCAGCGAAGAGGAACGTTCTAACTAAATTAGTGCAAGAAGACTTTCATTTCAATAAGTAGTAGGGAGTTGATCGAAAGCATAAGAAGTGATTAAATTATCAAAAAATCTTTTGGATACTTGTTTAATACTTCACAACCATTATCAGTCACCAAAACTAGGTCTTCTACTCTCACCCCTCCAACACCTGGTAAATAAATTCCCGGTTCTATTGAAAAGATCATACCAGATTTTAGAATTTCCTCGTTATTTGAAGATATGTAAGGTTTTTCATGAATCTCAATCCCTACACCATGCCCTGTTCGATGGGTAAAATACTTTCCATAGCCTTTGCTTTCTATATAATTACGCGCGGTAGTATCAATTTCAGACGCCTTAAGGCCAGGTTTTATTTTTTCAATAGCTTTTAAATTGGCTTCTAATACGATTTGATAGATGTTTTTCATGGTTTCAATAGGTTTGCCAAAAAAGACGGTTCTTGTCATATCTGAACAATAATAATTTTTTATGCATCCCATATCTATCAATACGGCATCCCCATCTTTTAACTTTGCATTAGTAGGCATATGATGAGGATTAGCAGTATTCTGACCGTATCCTACTATAGGTTCAAAAGAAACACCATCGGCTCTTTCTCTTTCAAAGATATTTTTGATGGCTTTGGCTAAGTATTTTTCTGGAAGCATCTCTGATACTAAATCTATAACCTTTTCCATAGCTGAGTCATTTAATAAAGAAGAAGACTTCATTAACACTATTTCATTAGGGTCTTTTACCATCCTTAATTCACTAATTATCGGGGATAACTGCTTTAAAGATAAATCTTTAGTAATTTCCATTAAACCTAAAAGAAAACCGGTTTCCCAACTTCCCTCTATGCCTATAGGTTTATCTTTTTCAATAAGAGAAGATAACATTCTAATGGGATCTTCAGAATCAGAATATTTTATCAAATTTTCTTCTTCGATGGTATTTACCGTGAACAATTCGTTGACTAGCAATTTAACTTCGCCAGAAGTATTTACGAATAATACCAACAATCTTTCACCGGGTTCAAACCACTCTTGTAAAAAATAGTAAAGAGAAGGTGGTGAGGTTATTATTGCTTGATAAATATTATTTTTTGCCATCTTATTGAGAAGTTTTTCTATTTTATCTTTACGCAATCTTCAATGTGCCTCCCTTGAATAGTGTCTAATTTTCTTTAATTTATTTATATATAATTGTATCATAAAAAAGTAGGAAGTAGATAATAACTTTTCTACTTCCTACTTGCTGGGTTAATGTTATTCTTTAACTTCCTTAACCTTTAGCCACCAATCGTACCCTTCTTCGTCTGAAGTTTTCCTCTTCATTGCCTCAGTATAAGTTGATGCTGGTGGAATTATTACTTTACTTCCAAATATTGAATTGTCGGGCCAATTGGCTGGGGTTACTACCTTGTTTTTGTCTGCCAATTGTAAAGCTCTTACAGCTCGGTATATTTCCTCGATGTATCTTCCAACCTCAGAAGGATAGTACATGATCAATCTAATGGTTCCTTCAGGATCTAAGATGAAAACTGCTCTAACAGTTGCGGAACCTTTTTCGGGGTCTACCATTCCCAATCTTGAGGCTACTCTTCCCATTGTATCAGCTATTATAGGGAAAGTAATTTCTACTCCAAGGTTATCTTTGATCCATTCCATCCATTTGATATGTGAATGAACGGCATCAACAGAAAGTCCTAAAAGTTCGGTGTTGATCTTTTTGAAATCTTCATGCTTTTTTGCAAATTCAACAAATTCTGTTGTACAAACAGGTGTAAAATCTCCTGGATGGCTGAAAAGTACCAACCATTTTCCTTTGTAGTCTTTTGGTAGTTCTTTTGCACCGTCGGTTGTAAAAACTTTCATTTCAGGAAACTTTTCTCCAATTAAAGGAATCCTTCCTTCCATATTTACCTACCTCCTATTTGAAAATCTTTTTATTTTGGAAATATCATTTTTTTAGGTATTTCTAAAAAAATTATATGACAAAAAAAGAGAAAAGTCAAGTAAAAAAATAAATAGCATTTTTAATATTATATTTCTTTCTTATTACTATAAGTGTATAAAATGCTGTGTAAAATATATTTCTCCAATAAACTTCTAATGATATAATAATTGTGGACGATAATACATATGAAGTTCAAATTGTCGAAAGGAGGGACTAAATTATGGATATCAACAATATCAATCCTGCGGGTGGTAATAATTTAGATAAAATAAATCAAAAAAAGCTTGATAAGGATTTTATTAAGAAGCAGGTAAAATCTGAAAACCTAGAAAGTGCAAATAGGATTACAGGAGAATCGAAGAAGTATATAGAAATATCAAATAAGATACCAGAAATTCGTCAAGAGCTTGTATCGAAACTGAAGGGATCTATTGAAAATGGTTCTTATAATATCAATGTAGATCAAATTGTAAATAAAATGTTTGAGTAAAGTGGGTGACCAACATTAATAATTTAGAAGCGATAAAAAAAGTATTAAAGGAAGAGAACGTTAGTTTAATAGAGTTAAAAAAATCTTTTTATAACCTAAGAGAAGGCTTGGTAAAAAAAGCATCTGTCGAAGAGATTAATTCAACACTTTTGACGATTGAAAAAATAGCAAGTAACTTTAAAAAAGTAGAGGGGTTAAGAGCACAGTTAATATCCACGCTATGTTTAGAAGAAAATATACAGAACAAATTAGAATCGATTATTAATTATTTTTCAAAGAATGATTATGAAGTTGCGCTTCTCTTTTCAGAGCTTGTTAAAAATTTAAAGGAGTTAGTAAGTGAGATCGATCTTTTAAGTAACATTATTTCATTTCAATCTAATCTGAACAATTTTATTTATCAAATTTTGAATCCTGAATCGATTACAAACAGCAAAACTTACTCTCAAAAGGGTAGTAGAATGAACAAAGATTTGACTTCAAGAAGTTGGAGGGGTTAATGTGTGCGCAATGACTTTGAATGGCCTATTGAACACTGGTTTGCTAGGGGTTTATACCAATAAAGTTGCAATGAGCGTTGTCGCCCATAATATTTCTAATTCTAATACTCAGGGCTTTTCCAGGCAAAGTCCTGTTATCGTAACTACCAATCCTATTAATTTAACAACTATAGGAAGTGGAGGAGCAGCTTTATCTTTTGGGACTGGCTCTACAGTAAGCGATATTCAACGAGTGAGAGATGAATTTTTAGATTTGCAATTTCGGGAAACTTCTTCTCGTTTGAATTATTGGGAAAATATATATTCTAATGTGCATTATATTGAACAATTATTTGGAGAGCCCGGAGAAACGGGTTTGAGAAATATGTATGATTCTTACTGGGCATCAATCGAGGAATTGAAAACTGATCCATCAAACGAAGCTGCTAAAACTCAGGTTGTATCTCGAGCGGAAGAATTAGTAAACACCATGAAAGATCTTAACTATAGGCTAGAGGAATTAAAAAGTGATATAAACAGTGAAATAAAGCTCAGAATAGACGAAATTAACAGTTATTTGAAAAGAATTGCCGATTTAAATCAAAAGATACTAACATCAAGTTCAATAAGTGGTTCTCCTAATGATTTGCTTGATGAAAGGGATAGATTATTGGATAAGCTTTCAGAACTTTCCAATATAAGGATAACAAATCATTCAAACGGTCAAATCTCTTTGAGTATGGGAGATAAGGTAGTATTAAATGGAAGTAGCTATCAAGAGATAAAATCCTTAACCATTGCAGAAACAAACGATGAATATTATGCTTATGTAGGCAATAATCCATTGACTTTTAACGATGGAAAAATGTCCGCACTTTTTGAATTGAGAGATGAAATCATCCCTTCTTATCAACAACAAATCGATGAGTTTGGTTTATATTTAGTCGATACAACTAATCTTATTTATAAAGAAGGGTGGGATTCAACAGGAACTATAACAGGAGCCAACTTTTTTGCTGATATAAGTACCAAAAGAGGTTTTGAAGATTCAAGACTTTTCAGGGTAGCAGGAAATTCAGACTTATTTCATCCAGACACAATTCAATATGTAACGAGTCATAGAAGTTTTTATGAAAATCCTCAAATTGATTTAAATAATTTCTATCTTTACACTGTAAATTCTAAAGTTTCGCCTCCTTCTGATCCTTTGGAAGTTCCACCTACTCATTATAACAATAATAATTCAATAATACATGATTCAACAAATAATGCTATTTATTTTGATGATAATCCTGATGATGATCCTTCTTATGATCATGGTTTCGAAAACAAACTACTAGTTGATATAAAAGGAGATTTTCTCAAGGAATATGGTTTTCCTACTAAAGAAATTAAGGCATACAAAATAGATCCTGATAATGTACAACCTGGCAACCTTAAGTTTGAAATATTTGGTAAGTCTTATAATATAAGTTTTTCTGATGCTGATGAGTTAGTATCAAATATAAACAACTTCGAACTCAAAGAAGTAGAAGAGAATGAAACTGGGTTTAACGGTTACTTGAAAGCAATTAGTATACATGATGATGATTTAGATAAAGATTTTATATACATACTCCCCACGACTAAAATTCCAGATGCAGACTTGGATACCATCGTTTTAAACGACGTAAACGGGTCTCTTTCACAAATGGAAGCACAAAAAGTTACATTGGATGCCTTAGATACTTCACAACCTACTTTGAATAATTTATTAGGTTCAAATGAAAAAATAGAAATGAGTATAAATGGAATAAAAATCGAGATTAACCCTCTTAAAGACACTGTTTATGACTTGGTTGATAAAATCAATGCCACAAACACGGGGGTTACCGCTTCTGTTACTCCACATGGTTCATTTGTGTTGAGAGCTGGAAATCTAATAGATTTTGACTTAAAGAACGTTACTATAAAGGGTCCTGAAAAATTATTCAATGCTTTAGGATTTATCGAAGATGGTACTGATAACATCGTTACTCTGATATCTCCAGATACGAGTTCCGAACAAATAGATGAAAAGTTTTCTAAGGCGGATCTTTTGAGAATAGATAAAGAGTTAGGAATAGTTAATCAAATTTCTGTATCGTCTAATTTAAAAGAAAATCCATCTTTACTTGCAACAGACTTGGGTTATTATTATCAGAATAATTATTCTCCAACCGGTGCAGGAAACGTTAGTGTATGGGATGAAATATCCAAGTTGAATAATGATTCCGTATTAGATAATGGAAGGGTTGGTTTTTCAAACTTTTTGGGAAATATTGTTACAGATATAGGAGTTAAGGGAGAAACCGCGGATAAAATGAGACTCAACAGTGAAATGTTGAATAGTGAAATTAGTCTTGAAAAAGAAAGAGTGATGGGTGTTTCTATCGACGAGGAGATGACTAACCTTGTCAAATATCAGCAGGCTTTTAATGCTTCTGTCAGGGTTATCACAGCGGTGAATCAAATGATGGAGACGGTTATTAACAACTTGGGTGTTGCATAATAAAGCCAGATAATATTTGTTTGTTGGTGAGGAGGAAAAAACATGAGAATCACAGAGAATCTTCTAAGTAGTAGGACACTTAACGATATTCAAAATGTTTTAAGAAAATATAGTGATTTAAATTCTCAATTAACTTCTGGAAAGAAAGTTCGTTACCCATCAGATAATGCAGCTGTTGCGACAAGGATTTCCAATTTAGACAGTCGTTTGAGGGAAATTGAACGTTATAAAACTAATGTGGAAACAGCCCAAAATTATGTGAATATGTATGATACAGCATTACAGGAAATGAGCTCGATATATCTTAGAGTTAAAGAGCTTGCTGTTAGAGGGGCAAATGATACATTAAGTGGCGATGATAAAATAGCTATAACAGAAGAACTTAACAAGATAAACACACAACTAGTTTCTATAGCAAATACAGAAATTTCTGGAAACTATGTATTTGGAGGAGCCAAAAACAATCAAAAAGTCGTGGAAATAGATAGTAGTGGGGATTTTAAAATAACAATACCGCCAGAAGCGAATATCAGGCAGAAGATTTCCGTTGGCGGACAAGATATAGAATACGGTAAAACGGTTTATGATGTGTTTGTAACTGATAGTGGTGCGTCTATTTTTGGTATAGTCAAAAGATTATCCCAAGCCATAGAATCGGGAGATAATACTTCAATTCAAAATGAGTTAGGGAATATCGAGGAAATACAATCTAAAACGTTAAATAATCTGGCTGAAGTTGGTGCTACTCAAAGAGTTTTAGAAATGACTTCAAATAGAATGGAGGACTTCAATACTTTTTCGACAGAATTTTTATCCAACGAAGCAGATGCGGATATCGCTCAAGTTGTCATGGAATTGGCAACGCAGCAAAATGTTTTACAAGCCGCTTTAAAAGCTGCAGGTAATATTATTCCCCCAACCTTGGCAGATTTTCTATAAGGAGGTTTTTCAAAGCAATGATAAAAGAGTATGAAACGAAGTTGGGAAGTGTGAAGATAGATACTGAGAGAACGATAATTTTCGAGTATGGTATTCCTGGTTTCGAAAATCTTAAACAGTTTGTTTTACTGGAACCTGAAAATACTTATCCCATCATGTGGTTAGCTTCCTTAGAAGATAAGAAAGTGGCTTTTCCTGTTACTTTTCCTCAACTTATAAGAAACGATTATCAGTTTACTCTTCCCCAAGATTTAACAGAATACTTGGAATTAGAGAAACCAGAAGATGCTATAATATTAAGCGTACTAACTATACCTGAAAAAGAAGATGAAATAACTATCAATTTAGCTGCTCCAATTATCATTTCGCAAAAAAATCATAAAGGGGTACAATATTTAATTGAAAACGAAGAATACAAAATTAGACATCTTTTGAAGGAAGAATTGGAAAGAAGTAAGGCTATACTATCTGTTCAAAAAGATGGTGAATAGATTTGCTGATATTATCTAGAAAAATAGGCGAATCTATCGTAATACAAGTAGGAAATCGAAAAATAAAACTCATTATGGTTGAACAAGATAATGGAAGTATAAAAATTGGTTTTGAGGCACCTAAAGATATAAAAATTTATCGTGAAGAAGTGTATGAAGAAATTGTGAAGCAGAATAAAGCCGCATTGGAGAGTGATGTTAACAGATTGGGAAAAATAAAAAACAGTATTCCAAAATTTGTTAACAAAGATAACAATCAAAGTACTTAGGCACAAGGGAGGAGAAAATCGAATATGGACCAAAAAAGAGCAATAATAGGTATAGCAAAGGAAGTTAAACCTTTAAGAATAAATAATGAAACAACTAAAGACGTCGAAAAAAGAATATTAATAGGGAAAAGTAACTATGGAGCGCCTAATTTTGTTATGAGGTTGTTCACCGTTAAACCAGGTGGGTATTCTCCGAAGCATTCTCATAGATGGGAACATGAAATATTTATTGTTAAAGGCAAGGCAGAGGTGTATGATGGAGAAAAATACAATATAGTTGAAGCTGGAAGTTTTGTTTACGTTCCTGGAGGTATAGAACATCAATTGAAGAATGCAGGAGATGAAGAATTAGAATTTATTTGTGTTATTCCAACTTCTGCGGATGAAGAATAAATTTTTACATAAAAAAGTGGCGTCATAAATATATCGCCACTTTCTGTATTTTTTGAAAGCACTTTAATTATTTATAACTTCGTCTATAGCAATCTTTTCTTCTTCAGTTATCAGTTTATCGATGTCTAATATTACTAACATACCATCTTCTAAACGTGCTATTCCACTTATAAAATCAGCTCCACGCATTCCACCTATATTTGGTTTTTCGTTTATTAAATTAGGGTCGATACTTCTGACATTTTTTACATCGTCAACCATTATCCCGACCCTTCTTTGATTGATTTTTAAAACTATCACTTTGGCGTGAGATTTATCTTCAAAGTCGGGCATTTTAAATTTTCTTCTCAGGTTGATGATAGGTAAAACTTCTTCATTGCGATAATTTATTACACCTTCGAAATAGTCAGAGGCATTTGGTAATTTAGTGGTCTCTTCATACTCAATTACGGCATCCACATTCATAATATCGAGGCCAAACCTTTCTTTACCAATGTTGAAGGTGACTATTTTCAACTCAGATGGCATTTTTACTCCCCCTTTTTAAAATCAAAATTTTGTTTCTAAGATGGCGAATTATAATTCAATAAATTTCTAAAAAATTATATCATAAAAGAATTTAGAAAAAAAGTTATTTCTATGCTAAGGAAAATGTAGAAAAAGAAATATGTTATAATTTTAATATAATTATTAAAAATTTTATTACATTGGGGTGTAACCCGTGCGCAAAATTAATAAGAATTATACAGTTTTAGTTTTTTTAATTGTTTTGATTTTGATAATGACTTCGGTTGTAATATTTTACATCCAAATTGCAAAAGAAAGGTCTGTTCAAGTGAGTAGTACTCAAGTAGAAGAGGTTACTAATCCGATTGTTCAAGAAAAAATTCCTATCTCAACAGTAAATGCCAAATACGGAGTAATAATAGGAGGTTACGAAGGATTTTATGTTTTCGATGTTGAAAAGAAAGAAATAATTGCTTCAGTAACAACCGGTAGTTATGTTAACGATGCTCAAATTTATGGGGATTATCTTTATCTTGTTGACAAAGAAGGATTGAAAATTTATGATTTTTCAGATCCTCAAGAACTAACTTTGTTAAATTTTTACTCCACATTCGGTGACTCTTTATCGGTTACAACGAATGGAGAAATAGTATTTGTTGCGGATGGTGAAAATGGTTTGATAAGCTTTGATCTGAAAGATAAAGTGTATATAAGACTGAAAGAACATATACGTTTACCAGGTATGGTAACCCACATTGAAATGTTTGAAAAGTGCTTATTTGTTATTGGTCCAGGTTTAGGGATGAGAATTTATGAAATCAGCGAAGATCAAACCGTTAAAGAGATTAATTATTATGATCAGTTGATATCCCCTCGAATGATTAGTTTGAATAATAATTTTTTTGTAGTGAACGACGATTTATTGGGTATACAAATATTTGAAACAAAAGATTTGATCAATTCAAAAAAATATGATATGAAACCATTGTATATATGGAATGAGGATGCTTTTTCTATACAATTAGTGGATGAATCCCTGTACTTTTCTACTAATAACGGTGTATATAAAAGAGATTTTGAATCATTAGAAACTCAAGAAATTATTACTGGGCAATTTTCTAGACCAAATATTTTTGTAAATAACGGTTATATATACATAACGAATAACGAAGATGGACTGTATATTTATGATTTTGATACTAAAAAATTACTTAAGTATATTAATACAGTTGACTCAATTGATGATTTTGCTGTTTTAGAATCAGGGGTGTTAATTGACGAAGGTGGAAAGATAGTTTATATAGATAAACAAAAAGAAAAGTTATGGGAGAAAGGATATACTGGAAGTTTGATAAAGGGGGAAAAAGGCTTTTACGAAATCAATGAAAATATAGTCAATTTTTATGACGCTACAAATACAATTACCAAAAGTTTTCCTGAAAACATAGAAGGGATAAAAGAAACACAAGAAGGTGTATTCGCTATTGCCCAAGAGAATGTATATTCTTTCTTTGATGGAACAAAGGTGTTTGTAGGAATGGCTCAAGATATAGAAGTTATTGATAACATTGCGTATATAGCTGAGGAAGATAAGATAATAGAATTTAACTTTTTGACTGGAAAGAATAGCTTTAAATTTTATTCCAAGGATTATATTGACCAAATTCATTCTATTTCTGATGGATTTATCCTTTTAACGGAAAAAGGAGTTTTTCGAGCAGACTTAAATTTTAACATTATCGATTATTTTAGTTTTGATTATACGCCCGATATAATTACCCTGAATAATAAGTATATATTTTATTCTATAGGCTCTCAATTAACGATCGTTGATATGTCAAATTTTGATTTAAATCGAATGATTAATTTAGATCTTCCGATTTTAAGCATGGATTGTAAAGATGGATATCTATATATTTCTTACTCTTCAAAAGGAATAACGAGATATAATATTACAGATAAACTTCAATTAGTTGATGAAGAAGTTATTGTAAATATTTTCACCGCCAAGAACATCGTTTTTTGATATTGAATTTTTGCAAACATAATAATGAAAGGGGTCATATGTTTTGAAAGTTACTATAAATCATAATGATTACGAAGCTGAGCCGAGTCAAACTATACTTCAAGTTGCAAAACAAAACGGTATCTATATCCCCACCATATGTCATAGTCCACATTTATCTGATGTAGGTTCTTGTAGAATGTGTTTAGTAGAAGTGGAAAACAATCATAAATTAGTTGCTTCTTGTGTTACACCAGTAACTGATGGGATGCGGGTTTTAACGGATAGCAAAAGGGTTATCGAAGCTAGAAAGACTGTTGTAGATCTATTAGTTTCCGATCATCCATTGGATTGTATGACATGTGAAGCTAATGGGAACTGTGTTCTTCAAGATCTCGCTTACGGATATGGAATTAAAGAATCCACCTTCGGAACAAAGAAACTCCCACGTTTTGAAATAAAAGCAGGGAATGAATTTATACAGCTTGATCCAGATAAATGCATACTTTGTGGTAAATGTGTACGAACATGTAAAGAGATTCAGATGTGTAATGTATTGGATTTTGTCAATAGAGGGTTTGAAACTAAAGTTAGCCCTCCATTTGATGAAGATTTAGGTGGGGAGGATTCACCATGCGTCTTTTGTGGGCAATGCGTTGAAATGTGTCCAACAGGGGCTCTTACTTATATTCCCTCCAAAGGGAAAGGACGTTATTACGAATTGGATAAAACTATAACGACCTGTCCTTACTGTGGGGTTGGTTGTCAATTGGAATTGAGAACTAAAGATAATAAGATAATTCAAGTTGGTTCCGTTTACAACGAAAACTCTCCTAACCCCCATGGAGAAAGTTGTGTGAAAGGTCGCTTTGGTTATGACTTTGTCAATCACCCCGATAGGTTGACTGATCCTTTGATAAAGAGAAATGGACATTTTGAAAAAGTTAGTTGGGAAGAAGCATTGGATTATGTTGTAGAAAAATTATTGAATATAAAAGAAAAGTATGGAAGTGATTCAATAGGAGGATTGAGTTCAGCAAAATGTACAACCGAAGAGAACTATATTATGCAAAAATTTATGAGAGCAGTAATCGGTACGAATTCTGTTGACCACTGTGCGAGACTTTGCCATGCATCCACTGTTGTTGGATTAGGGATGGCATTTGGTTCGGGGGCCATGACTAACTCTATATCAGAAATAGAGGGGAGTGATGTAATATTTGTGATAGGTTCAAATCCAACAGAGAATCACCCGGTAATTGGAAGCCAGATTAAAAGCGCAAAGAAAAACGGAGCACATTTAATAGTAGCAGATCCTCGAAAGATAGAACTTTCTGAAATTGCTGACATATCATTGCATCAGAAGCCAGGGACAGATGTGGCTTTAATAAATGGAATGATGAATGTTATCATCAACGAAGGGTTACTTGATAAAAAGTTTATTGAAGAAAGAACAGAAGGATTTGAAAGTTTTATAAAGGTAATAGGAAATTATACCCCTTCTAAAGTATCCCAGATTACAGGAATACCGTCAGATAAAATAATAGAAACTGCAAAAATGTATGGTTCAGCCGAAAAAGCAGCGATATATTTTGCCATGGGAATAACTCAACATAAATACGGAACTAATAACGTAGTTTCGCTTACGAATCTTGCACTCTTAACTGGGAACGTTGGTTTTGAAAGCACAGGAGTCAATCCATTAAGGGGGCAAAACAACGTGCAAGGCGCTTGTGATGTAGGGGCTTTACCTGATGTTTATCCTGGATATCAAAAAGTCAGCGACCCAAAAATCAAAGAAAAGTTTGAGAATTATTGGGGTGTAAAATTAACTGATAGAGAAGGGTTAACTCTAACGGAAATATTCGAAGAAGCTGGTAAAAAGATAAAGGCTCTCTACATAATGGGTGAGAATCCTTTTTTATCTGATCCCGATCAAAACCATGTTAAAAAAGCTCTAGAAAGTTTAGATTTTTTAATAGTTCAGGATATATTCTTGACTGAAACTGCGCAGTTTGCAGATGTAGTTTTGCCAGCGGCATCATTTGCCGAAAAGGATGGTACGTTTACAAATACTGAACGACGCATACAAAGGGTGAGAAAAGCTATTAATCCTCCCGGAAGGGCTAAAGCAGATTGGGAGATATTAACTAATTTGGCCAATAAAATGGGTTATGAAATGAAATATAATTCTCCTTCTGAAATTATGGATGAGATTGCACAAGTTTCAAAATTGTATGGCGGAATAAGTTACGAGAGATTAGAGAAAGGCAGTTTACAATGGCCTTGTCCTGATAGTAATCATCCTGGCACAAAATATTTGCATAAAGACAGTTTTTCTCGCGGGAAAGGCAAATTTTTTCCAGTTGAGTTTACTCCGCCAGAAAAAGAAGCTGATGAAAAGTACAATTTTACCTTAATGACAGGAAGAATGTTATACCATTTCCATACAGGTACTATGACCAGACGATCCTATCCTATTGATAAGCATCAACCAGACTCTTACGTTGAAATAAATATAGAAGACGCAAGAAAATTGGGGATTAAAGACAAAGATAAAGTTAAGATAACTTCTCCCCAGGGAACGGTTGAAACCTATGCAAAGGTTGGAGAAAGAGTTCAATGTGGCCAACTTTTCATGCCTTTTCACTATGCGGAAAGTCCAGCCAATAAACTTACCAATCGTGTTTATGATTCAAAAGCAAAGATTCCAGAATTAAAAATAACCCCAGTTAAGTTAGAAAAAGTTGAAAAAAGAGTTTCACAAAGAGAGGTTTTAATTGATGAACGCTTTACTTCTATCAGGAGGCAAGAGCAGTAGATTTGGAACTAACAAAGCATTGGAAACTATTAACGGGAAACCTTTGATAGAACAGATTGTTGAAGGTCTAAAAAATGCATTTGAAAAAGTATACATAATAGGGAACGTAAAAGAGTATGCATTTTTGCAAGATGTATTTTTTTGTGAGGATATAATACCGAATAAAGGTCCATTAGGTGGTTTGTTCACTGGTTTAACCTGTTCTGATAGCGAGTACAATTTTTTGACAGCCTGTGACATGCCCTTTTTGACAAATGAATTTTTTGAATTTGTAAAGTTACAGAAGAAAGATTATGGTGTTCTTGTGCCAGAATACAACTCTTATCTTGAGCCACTTGCTGCTGTTTATAGCAAAAAATGTTTGCCTTTTATCAGTGCTTCACTAAAAAGGAATCAATTAAAGTTGAAAAGCTTTTTCTCAGAAGTAAAGGTTAGAATAATAAAAGAAACGTTAATAAGAGAAATTGGAGAGCCTGAAAAATTGTTTTTCAATATAAATTATAAGGAAGATGTTGAAAAAAAGGAAATGTATATGGAAAGGAGTGAAAAGATTTGAAAATAAAATTCTTTTCCCTTATAAAGTTTGATTTGAAAAAGGATGAAGTTGATTACCAATTATCCGGAGCAAAATCCGTGAAAGAAATAATGAAATTATTGGATCGAGAGTTCGATAATTATTTTAATAGAAAACTACTAAAAGATGAGGAACTTAAAAGTGGTGCGATCATATTATTAAACGGAAGAAATATTCGTCATCTACAAGGATTGGGTACGTTGGTAGAAAATAAAGATGAAATAACAATTTTTCCCCCTTCTGGAGGAGGATGATATGGATTACTTGGAAAGACAAAAAATGTTGTTTACAGAAGAAGAGGCTTTAAAGTTAAAACAAGCTGTTGTTTATATTGGAGGAACTGGAGGGCTTGGAACTCACCAGGCGTTGGAGTTACAAAGGGTTGGTGTAAAAAAAATATATTTGGTGGATTATGATAAGGTTGAACTTTCTAATCTAAACCGTCAAATATTATATGGCATGGATAGCATCGGTGAATACAAAGTTGATCAAGCAAAAAAAATTCTTGAATCTTTTAACTTGCCAACGATAATAGAAACAAAAGTCGAAAAAATTTCAAGAAAGAGTAAAATACCAAAAGATGTGAACGTCATATTAGACGCTCTTGATAATTTCGAAACGAGATATATTCTTGAACAACTTGCTTGGGAGTCCACCGTACCTTATATTCATGCAGGGGTTAATCAATGGTATGGTCAATTAACAACCATAATACCAGATAAAACTTTGTCTTTAAGAGATATATTTGGAGAAGTAGATACAACAAAGGAGAAGGTCTCCACTATCTCACCTGTAGTATCAATTATGGCATCTCTTCAAGTAATAGAGGCCATTAAAGTAATAACTGGAAGAGAAGATACTCTAGACAACAAGTTATTACTTATAGATTTAAAGGATTATTCCCTTGAAATAGTTAACCTTCAATGAAAAATAGAACTTTCATTCCTCTATTATTCCTTGTTCTTCAAGATAAGATTAAGAAAAGCACTCATTTAAAAGGAATAGCTTTCTAATAGGAAATAATTTTCCCTAAACGCTTCTAATTACCAATAAAACGAATTGACTTTTTTTAACATAAGAGTTAAAATAATTACAAATTAAATTGTTCAAAAAGTTGGGTTTGAATGTAACGAAGTTTTATTTTTTTTTAGCTATCCACAGTTTAGTTAACATTCTAAAATATCGAAAGGAGGAGTGTACATGAAAGTATTGATGTTGGATCAGGCAAAATGTACAGGATGTAGGGCATGTGAGTATGCTTGTTCTTTTGAGCATACTGGAAGGTTTAACCCCCTTGACTCTCGAATCAAAGTAAATGAGTTTTGGGAAGATTTAACCTTCGTTCCAAGTGTTTGTCTGCAATGTGAAAGAGCGTATTGTGAAGAAGTATGTCCTACTTCTGCATTGACTAAGAACTCTGAAACAGGGGTGGTAGAACTTAACAAGGAAAAATGTATCGGATGTAAACAATGTATTGTTGCGTGCCCGTGGGGTTCCATCAAATTGGACCATACAGGCAAAGAGGTTATAAAATGTGATAACTGTGGTGGAGATCCAGCGTGTATTAAAGTGTGCTATCCAGGTGCCTTGTCTTACGAAGAAGTAGAAGATATCACAAATGTGAAAGTACAGGAAACTGCCACCCGCCTTAAAGAAATAGCTAAGGATTTAGTAAAGGGGGGAGCTTAATATGATAAAAGGTGGATTCAAAGGTAAATTATTGAGAGTAAACCTAACAACTAAAGAAATAAAAAGTGAAGCACTGAATGAAGAATGGGCTCAGAAATACTTAGGAGGCAGAGGGTATGGAACTCGCTTGCTACTGGAAGAAATAGATCCGAAGGTAGATCCTCTCTCTGAAGAAAATAAGGTCATTTTTGCCACTGGTCCTTTAGATGGAACATTAGCCCCTTCTTCTGGAAGAACTATGGTAATCACAAAAGGTCCTTTGAATGGAGCTATTGCGTGTTCTAATGCAGGTGGACATTTTGGACCCGCTTTAAAACACGCAGGATACGATATGATAGTTGTTGAAGGAAAATCAGCCGAACCTGTATATATATGGATTAACAAAGGTAAAGTAGAAATCAGATCCGCAAAGGAAATATGGGGGAAATTGGCTGACGAAAGTGATGAACTAATCAGAGAACACACACATCACTTGGCTGAAACCATGACGATTGGGCCAGCAGGAGAGAAATTATCTCCTATCTCTAGTGTAATGTTCAATGGTCATAGGGCTTCTGGAAGGACCGGGGTTGGCGCCGCAGTTGGAAGTAAGAATCTAAAAGGTATAGCCGTTAGAGGGAATGAAGATACTCCAGTGGCTGATCCTGAAGCTTTTATGAAAGCAGTTTATAAGGCTAGAGATATTTTAAGCAAAGATGCCTTTGCAGGTCAAGGGGCTGCTATGTTAGGTACCGCAATGTTGGTAAATGTTATCAATGGTGTTGGTGCATTTCCAACTCATAATGCCCAAGATGCTTATTTTCCAGAGGCAAATAAAATCAGTGGAGAAACACTAAGGGAGAAAAATTTAATTAGAAATGAAGGATGCGCGGAGTGTCCTATAGCTTGTGGTAGAGTAACGGTAGTAAAAAGTGGACCATATAAAGGTAGTATTGGGGGAGGTCCAGAATACGAATCAGTTTGGTCATTCGGAGCAATGTGTGGTGTTTCAGACCTTGA
>JAALLP010000118.1_pt1 | contig 25690 bp, 20 predicted proteins | sample 7245951 | NCBI WGS metagenome assembly JAALLP01 (sample SAMN13049199, study PRJNA578106) | oil field metagenome | isolation source: filtered produced water from oil reservoir B6 | place: USA:offshore Texas | collected 2016
GGATTGTTTGATTTATTAAATGAAAGACAGTCCGGTGGAATAATATTTACTACTATTCAAAAGTTTAAGCCTGAAATTGGTGATATGCCATGTTTAACCGATAGAAGAAATGTTATAGTTATAGCCGATGAAGCCCATAGAAGCCAGTATGGACTTCAAGCTAAAACAAATACAAAAATAGGAAATGTGTGGAAATATAAGTGTTTATGATAAATATGATGATATAGAATACAAAGTGGTAGCTGAAGAAAAAGTAGATTACAAGGCTTAAGAAGTAGTAAATAATATTATATTGATAAAAAGAACAGTAAAATGATTAATCATAGAAAATGTTTATCTATATGATATAATAAAATCAAATATATAGCAAGAAAGGCTGGTGCTTTTATGATAAATAGAGAGACTGTAGTTAAGAAGATAGAGGAATTACCACCACATCTTTTGCAGGAAGTTGCAGATTATATTGATTTTATTAAATACAAAAGATCTAAATATAAAAATTTTAAAGTTGATGATATTACATTAGCAAGTGAAAAAAGCTTAGCTAAAGATTGGTTAAAAACTGAGGAGGACGAGGCATGGGAAGATTTATAAAAGGTGACATTGTAGTTGTTCCTTTTCCTTTCTCAGATTTGTCCCAATCTAAAAAGAGACCAGCACTAGTATTAGCAAATATAACTGGAAATGATTTGATATTATCGCAAATAACAAGTAAAAATGTTTATGATAGATATTCTATTAAATTATTAAATAGTGATTTTGATGAAGGAGAATTAAAAAAAGAAAGCAATATAAGACCTAATAAAATATTCACTGCTGATGAAAATATAATACTTTATAAATTAGCCCACCTTAAAGAAGAGAAAATTGAGGAAGTAATAAATAAGATAATTAGTATTTTTACTGAAAACTAATATACAACTATAAAAAGAAGCATCTATAGCAATTAAATAGATGCTCCTTTCTACTAAATTAGTATGTTTTTCTACATTATCATTGAATAAAGATACTATAGAACAAATAGAAAACACTGCTATAAGTAACACTTAGTTTTTTCTATCATATGTTGAAGCAGGCAAGAACCGTTCCAAAATTGAAAGGTTAAAAATATCCTCTTGTTTTTAGATTATAAATAAGCAAGGGGATATTTTTATTTTAATTTAACTTGATAAGGCATCATTATTTTTAGATAATAATACAAGGAGGTGACCATTTTTCCTCTTATTCAGTTAATAGAATAGAACAAAAGTTGACTGGTGTAAATACCGGAATAAATAATAAGTTAATAAAGATATGAACTCGAACATTATATTTGCAAGAACAGTAAATAATTCGGGTGATTAACTTATGGAAATTAACACTATGTAACTTTTATGTTACAAATATATTGGACTAGATAGGTGAATGTGATGCTGAATGTGACAAAGAAATTAATAAAGTACAATTATTCTCCGGGAAATGACATAAAATACATCGTCGTACACGATACAGGAAACAAAAGAAAAGGTGCAGATGCTTATGCTAACTATAGATATTTTAATAGTAAAGATAGAAAGGCTTCTGCCCACTATTTTGTAGATGATAAAGAGATTTTGCAGCTTGTTGAGGACCATAATGCTTCCTGGCACTGTGGCGATGGAAAAGGAAAGTATGGTATAACAAACCATAACTCAATAGGAATTGAAGTTTGTGTTAACGAAGATGGAAATTATGAAAAGGCAGTAGAAAATGCAGTAGATTTAGTTAAGTATTTAATGGATAAGTATAATATCCCTTTAGAAAGAGTGGTAAGACATTATGATGCTAGTAGAAAGATATGCCCAAAAGGAAGGGAGGTTAAATATTTGAAAAAGGTAAGGAAAATTGCAGCAAAGAATCTAGGCTTTCACGATATAGAACATAACAAATCAAAGCTTAAAGTATGTGCCTACTGCAGAGTAGGTACAGGAAGCAGTAAACAGGCTGAATCTTTTGAAACCCAATTATGTGGAAAACAGTCATCCAGCTATAATTAGTAAAGAGATGTTTGAATCTGTTCAAAAAGAGATGAAAAGACGTTCAGAACTTAGAGATTTTAGTGACAAAGAAAGAAGAACAAAATACAGTAGCAAGTATCCATTCTCAGGAAAGATAATTTGTGGAAACTGTAGTGCAGTTTATAGAAGGAAGCGTTGGGGACCTACTAATAAGTATAAAAAGTATGTATGGAACTGCAGGACAAGAGAAGAACAAGGTGTAGATGCCTGTGATATGAAAGCTGTAGATGAAGAAAAACTAAAGGCAGCCTTTGTTAGGGTAGCCAATCGGGTGATAAAAGATAGTGATGGATTTATAAAGAAAATGATGGGCAATATTGAGAAGGTGCTAAATGAAAATAAAGATGAAGCAAAATTAAAAATTATAGACTCAAGACTAGCAGAGCTTAGAGAGCAGATAACGAATCTAATAAGGCTAAATTCTAGAAGTAGTATAGACAGTGATATTTATGATGAAGAATACAACAGACTGGTTTTGGAGATGGAAAACTTAAGGAGTAAGCGACTCGCATATACAAAAACTGAAATGGAGTGTAAAAATAATTATTCAAGGGTTAGGGAGATAGAGAAAATACTAAATGGACATGAAATGATAAAGAGATTTGATGAAGAATTGTTTGAGGTACTTGTAGAAAAGATAAGAGTTATATCTTTAGTTGAGATGGAGTTTGTTTTAAAGACAGGGGTTGTGGTTAGGGAGATATTATAACTAAAGGTATTAGAAAATTCTAAAAATATCATGGTGTAATATGGGTGTAGCTATTTGGTAATAGTTACACCATATTTTGTTTTTTGGAGAGGTAATATATGCTGACTATTGAAGAATATATTGCTAAACGTAAAAAAGAGGACATTTGATATTAATAAACGATTGCAAAATATTCGAATTGCATAAACTACATATTTGAATATTTTGATCAGTATATAGATATTACTGAGATTGACTAAAATACTATTCTTAATAATGAGTGACTCTATAAATATCGTAAGCAATTGTAAAAATATGAAAAGGATATTCAAGATTGGCTTGTCACTATGTATGACGAGTACGGGAAACACATGCATAAAAATATTGGTAGAGTTCTTGAGAAGGAAGATATTTTTCTTCTTTATAGCGAAGAACATGAGTTTAGAAATATTTTTTATGAATTCTATTCAAAATTGATAAAAAAATATCCTTTTTTTAAAAAATCAAGCAGATATGCTATATAAGTTTATCAAGGACCATCATAGAGTGATGAGCGAGAAGTATACACAATATAGTCAGCTTCCTTTTTTTGCATAATCAATAGATGATTGGATAGAAAAAACTCAAATAAAATATGGTGTTAGTATTTCGGTATTTGCAAATTTTTATATAGAAAAACTCTATGACTTAAAAGATAAATGGCCATCTTCTCATAAGAAAAAATCGGACAGTCCTTATTTTACATATGATTATAAGCAAAAGAAGAATTTATTTAATCTTGATTCAATTTATACAAAGATATCGAAGAAACCATTTATCAGAGGAAAGAAGCAAGAATTGGAATTAATTATGATGTATTATTGGTTACATAATATTGAAACTGATAATTAATATTGGGATGAATATTCGTCAAAGGTGATAGAGATTTTGAATAAGTAGAATAATGCAATTTTGTTGGCTTCTGAAGAATATTTAAGTTGATATAAAGTACTCTACATGAATGATTTTATTATCATTTTTTGCTATAATATATCTGATAATGAGTAAAGTAGGTGAATGTAATGAGATATGATTTGTATTGTGATGAAAGTAGACAAGATCTATTAGTAAAAAAATCCTCTATAAATAGGAATAATAGATATGTATGCATTGGTGGAATAATGCTTAAAAGAGAAAATAGAGAAATGATTAAATCAAATATAAAAGAGTTAAAGGAGAAATATTCAGTTCATGGAGAATTGAAGTGGGGAAATGTTTCAAATAATAAGATTGATTTTTATTTAGAACTTATAGATATGTTTTTTAAATATGATGATTTAGATTTTAGAACTATAGTTATTGATGCTACAGAAGTAGATAATGATACATTTAATGAGTCAGATCATGAACTAGGATATTATAAGTTTTACTATCAGCTTTTAGTACATTGGATAACATCAAATAATAAGTACTATGTTTTTACAGATTACAAAACAAATAAGGATAAATATCGATTGAAAGAATTAAAGAGAATATTGAATCTAGCATGCCGTGCTGAATGCATTGAAATTATCCAACCAATTAATTCCAAAGAGTCATTGCTTCTTCAATTGCAAAATGTTTTAATGGGTGCGGTAGGATATAAATTTAATTATGGAAAAGAAGGGATTTCTTCTGCTAAAAAAGAAATCATTAGAAGAATTGAGATGCACTTAGGGCATGAAATAATGCCAACAAGTAAGAATTGTAAAAAATTTAATATTTTTAAGATTACTCTTAGAAAGGGGAGGTTATAATGACACTCCCTAAACTACTTGAGTATTCAACAGAACAAGAATACAAAAACCATTATATAGAAAACTATTGTAATGCATCTCCAATTTATACATTTGATGGTATACCAGTCATGTTTTATCCTGAGACTTTTGAACATGCATTTTATAAACGAAAGAGAAAAAGTTGGAGAGCTCCTAAAGATCAATTTTCTAAAGAGCGAGCAAAAAGGTTAGATTGGATAAAACATGTTTTGCAGGATCCATCAATTGTGCCTAAAAAAGGTTATGACAAGTCTACTGGACTATATGATAATACTAGAAGGGTAGCCTTTCTGAATGAAGAAAACTATTTAGTTGTTATATATATTAATGATAAAGGTCAAGGGAAATTTATAACAGCATATTTAGTTGATAACGATAGAGCGGCTGAAAAGATTAGAAATAGTCCGAAATGGGAAATCCAGACAGTTGGTTCAATTTAGATTTATTCAAAAAAATAAAAAGACCACTGGTTATCTGGCCCAGTAGCCGAAGCCTTTACTGATCCCAAACTATAAGTAAAGGATTACATTTATATAATAATATAAATATGCTGCTATGTCAATAGTTATTTTTAATAGTTTAACTGTATTAAAAAATAAAAAGACCACTGGTTATCTGGCCCGGTAGCCGAAGCCTTTACTAATTCTAAACTATTAAGTAAAGAATTAAGTTTCTTTTTATATCATTACCCATTATTATTATATTATAACAACTAATAAAAAGTACTAATAAATTTTTAAAAATAAATTCGATTGATTATTATAGGAAAGAGTATACAAATTTAAATTTATTTCTATAAGTGCTTGATTTAAGGACATTTAAAGTGTTTCCTTTTAACCCAAAATCCAATCTCCATGCATGTGTAGTCAGTAGTATTGATTAAAAGAAAACACAGCTTATAAATGGTGAAATATCAATAAGAATAAAGGTTTTACAAAAAATTTATATGTTCCCTTGAACGAGAATAGAAAACAACAAGCCCGCTAATAAATAGTGGGTTTTATTTTTTAGTCATATAAGCATCAAAGAAACTTCACTTGTCATTACTAAAGTTATAAAAAAAGCTTTTATGTTTACTTTTACTTTATCATTTACAAATTCATAGTTTGTATTTATTTTGTTGGAGGAAAATGTAAATGAAAGTAGAAATATAAATATATTGTGTAATGTATTTTTTAGACTTAGCAGGGGTGTAGTTTTATGGATATTATAAATAATGTTCAAAAATTCTTGGGGGATGATTTAAAGTCTACATTTAAAAAGGATTCAAAAGTATCTATTGCAGCGTCTTGTTTTTCAATATATGCCTATGAATCTTTAAAAAAAGAATTAGAGCAAATAGACGAACTTAGGTTTATATTCAATTCTCCCACCTTTATAAAAGATAAAATAGAAAAAGAAAAAAGGGAATTTTACATTCCAAAACTAAATAGGGAGAGAAGCGTTTATGGTACAAAGTTTGAGATAAAATTAAAAAATGAGTTAACCCAAAAAGCCATTGCTAAAGAATGTAGCAATTGGATAAAAAAGAAGGTAACTTTTAAATCCAACAAAACAAATGCCTATTTACAAGGATTTATTAATGTTGAAAATAACAACGAACGATATACATACACTCAAACAGTGGGCTTTTCGACAGTCGATTTAGGCTATGAAAGAGGAGATAATATATCTAATATAGTAATTAAATCTGATGATTACAATATGACTAAAACCTATTTCCAACTATTTGAGCAAGTTTGGAATGATGATGAAAAAATGAAAGATGTAACAGCTGAAGTAATAGAATATATATCTACAGTATATAATGAAAATTCACCAGAATTTATTTACTTTGTGATACTATTTAATATATTTAATGAATTTTTAGAGGATATAACAGAAGACCTTCTTCCTAATGAAGCTACTGGATTTAAGGAAACAGAAATATGGAATAGATTATACAGTTTCCAAAAAGATGCCGTAATTGGTATTATAAATAAACTTCAAAAATATCATGGTTGCATATTAGCAGATAGCGTAGGATTAGGTAAAACTTTTACTGCTTTAGGAGTAATAAAATACTATGAGTTAAGGAATAAAAATGTACTCGTATTATGTCCTAAAAAGCTATCGGAAAACTGGCTTACATACAGAGAAAATTATACTAATAACATACTGTACAAAGATAGATTTAATTACAATGTTCTCTATCATACAGATTTATCTCGTGATAGTGGATACACAAACGGTATTAATCTTGAAAGACTAAATTGGGGTAACTATGATTTATTAGTAATCGATGAATCCCACAATTTTAGAAATAATGACCCGGTAAAAGACAGAGAAACAAGATATCAAAGGCTTATGAGAAAAGTTATAAAAACTGGAGTAAAAACTGATGTACTTATGCTATCAGCAACCCCTGTAAACAATAGATTTAACGACCTAAAGAACCAGCTTGCTTTAGCCTATGAGGGCAATCCTTCTAACATAAATGCAAAATTAAATACAGAAAGAGGTATTGATGATATTTTTAAAAGGGCTCAATACTCTTTTAATAAATGGTCTAAAATGCCTAATTCAGAAAGAACTACAGAAACCTTATTAAGTATGTTAGATTTTGACTTTTTTGAGTTATTAGATAGTTTAACTATTGCTCGTTCTAGAAAACATATTCAAAAGTATTATAATATTGAAGAAATAGGCAAATTCCCAAAAAGACTAAAACCTATATCCCATTTTTGCAATTTAACAGAAAGAACTGATGTCATTGGATATGATGAAATATTTAAAGAATTGTCAAAGTTAAATTTAAGTATATATGCACCTTTTAACTATATCATGCCAAGTAAGATCAAGTTTTATGAAAAAATATACGATACTGTTGTAAAAGGTGGATTAGGTAGCTTAAAACAATCCGATAGGGAACGAAGTTTACAAACCTTAATGAGAATTAATCTATTAAAAAGATTAGAAAGCTCTGTGGACGCTTTTAGAATAACTTTATTAAAAATGATAGATAAGATTAATATTACTATTGAAGAAATTGATAAGTTCAATATCTATGTAACCAATCAAATTACGTCTTATCAAGCACTAAGTAATATAGACTTTGATGAAGATGATTGGTTGGATGATGAATTCAACATTGGGGATAAGGTGAAAATAAATCTTTCAGATATAGATAGAATCTCGTGGAGAGAGGATTTAGAACATGATAAAAATATAATAGATTATTTACTTAAAGAGATGAAAAAGATAACTCCAGCCTTTGATCAAAAGCTATATACTTTAAAAAATATAATAAAAGAGAAAATTAATAATCCAATAAATAAAGACAATAAAAAGATAATTATATTTACAGCTTTTTCCGATACTGCTAATTATTTATATAATGAAATTTCTAAATATGTAATAGATGAATTTAACCTACATACTGCAAAAATAGTAGGTTCCGATACCAATAAAACAACTTTAAATATAAAAAATGATTTACATACTATTCTTACTTGTTTTTCACCAGTATCAAAGGAAAAACATTTAACCATGCCTCATATAAAAGGGGAAATAGATATACTCATAGCTACAGACTGTATATCAGAAGGGCAAAACCTTCAAGATTGTGATTATTTAATAAATTATGACATTCATTGGAATCCTGTAAGGATAACTCAAAGATTTGGACGTATTGATAGAATTGGTTCAAAAAATGATGTAATACAATTAGTTAATTTTTGGCCCAATATGACATTAGATGAATATATTAATCTTAGAGAAAGAGTAGAAAATAGAATGGTAATAGTGAATATGGCATCCACAGGAACTTCAGATGATAATTTATTATCTAATAAATCTACAGACTTAGAATATAGAAAAGAGCAACTAAAAAGACTCCAAGAAGAAGTCATAGACTTGGAGGATATGAATACTGGAGTTTCCATAACTGACTTAGGTCTTAACGATTTTAGAATGGATTTAGTAAACTATATTAATAAAAATGGGGACCTTGATAGTGTGCCTTATGGCTTACATGCAGTTATAAATGCGGATAAAGAAAAAGAAATATATCCTGGAGTAATATTTGTCTTAAAAAATATAAATGATGGTATTGATGTTAATAAGCAAAATCCTTTATATCCTTTTTATTTAGTATATATAAATTATGAGGGAGAAGTAGTAGTAAATCATTTAAAAGTTAAAAAGATATTAGATGTGCTAAGGACTGGATGTAAAGGAAAAGATAAACCTATAAAAGAAGCCTATATTGAATTTAATAAAGAAACAAAAGACGGAAAGAAAATGGACAAGTATTCAAGATTATTAGAAGATGCTATAAAATCAATTATCAATGCAAATGAAGAATCCGATATAGACAGTTTATTTACTTCTGGAGGAACCACTGCATTAATAAAATCTATAAAAGGATTAGATGACTTTGAACTAATAGCCTTTGTAGTTATAAGGTAGGTGAAATCTATGTTTAATATACCAGATAAAGCTTTATATAATAGGAAAATACCAAAAAATAAATTTTACAAACAAATAGGTGTAGATGCAAAACTAGAAAGAAAGTTCATAGATGAAATTGACCATATAATATGGAAATACAAATTATCAAAGGATACAGTAAACCTAGAATCTACAAAGGAAGCAGAAGAAATCCAAATATTTGAAGTGATTTTAAAAGAAAGGCATATTTCCCTAGAGGTTCTTGAAAATATTGATAGGATTGTTCCCTATCCTATACTTTATATCTTAAAATATGAGAAAGATGTAAAATTAGTTATTGCCTATAAAGAAAGAAATAAAATAGACCCTAACAAAATGGTAGTTCATTCCTATTATCAATCTGATTGGACAAAGGAAGATAAAATAGAAATAGATATACTTAAAGGACTTAATTTAAAAGATGTATATGAAAATATTTTGAAACAGTTACTTCCAATAGAAAGTACATTTGAAAATAATATAGAGGAATTGATAAAACTAAATGAAATGCAGGAAAAACTTAAAAAAGAAATATTAAAACTAGAAAAAAGCATTAAAAAAGAAAAACAATTTAATAAAAAAGTTGAATTAAACATAAAACTTAAAAAAAAGAAAAAAGAATTAGAAAAACTTATGGCAAAATAAAGGGAGGACAGAATATGGATAAGTTAAAAATGAGGTCTAAGGACATGAACCAAGAAAATATAGAAAAAATAGCTAAACTTTTTCCTAATGTAATTACTGAAATAAAAGATGAAAAAGGGAATATAACAAAGGCCATAGATTTTGAATTACTGCAGCAGGAATTAAGTGACGTAATAGTAGAAGGAAGTAAGGAAAGATATCAATTAACATGGCCTGGAAAAAAGGAAGCCATAGTTACAGCTAACACTCCTATCAATAAAACCTTAAGACCAGTAAAGGAAGATAGTCTAGACTGGGAAACCACAGAAAACCTATATATAGAAGGGGATAATTTAGAGGTATTAAAACTCCTTCAAGAATCCTACTTAAATAAAATAAAATGCATATACATAGATCCTCCATATAACACAGGAAAGGATTTTATATATAAAGATAACTTTACACAAGATAAAGAGGAATATTTAGAAGAATCGGGACAAGTTGATGAATATGGAAACAGATTATTTCAAAATACAGAATACAATGGAAGATACCACAGTGATTGGCTTTCTATGATGTATCCAAGATTTTTATTAGTATTGATGATAATGAGGTACATAACTTAAGGAAAATTTGTGATGAGATTTTTGGGGAGGAAAACTTTGTTGGAGATATAATAAGAAAAACTAAATCTTCAACTAATGATCCTAATTTAAATTATAATATGCAACATGATAATATTTTAGTTTATATGAAAAGTGATAAATTTACGTTCGTAGGGTTGCCAAAGGATCTTTCTAGATATACAAATCCAGATAATGATCCAAATGGTGCGTGGGTTAGTAGTGATCCGTCTGCCAAAAGTGGAGGGAGTGGAACTTATTTTAAAATAGTAAATCCATATACAAAAAAAGTTGATTTACCACCACAAGGAAGATTTTGGGCATTTAATAAAGATACTTATAATAGATATCTAGAAAGTGGAAAGATTGTTTTTAAAAAAGAACATGGGTTAAATGAGAGGGGATTCATTTTTAAGACGTACTTGAATCAGCTTAAGAACAAAACAAAACCAATGGACAGCCTTTTATTTGTAAGTAATGATTATATGAATCAAAATGCAACAAAGGAACTAAATGATTTGAATGTTGATTTTGCGTATCCTAAGCCTATTAAACTTATAAAAGATCTATTAAAATATTCTATATCTAGAGACTCCGTTATCCTAGACTTCTTCTCTGGTTCAGCTACAACAGCCCATGCAGTAATGCAGCTTAATGCTGAAGATGGAGGTAATAGAAAATATATTATGGTTCAACTTCCAGAACCTACAGATGAGAAGTCCGAAGCCTATAAAGCAGGATATAAAAATATAGCAGAGATAGGTAAAGAACGTATTCGCCGAGCAGGTAAGAAGATAAAAGAAGAAACTGGGGCAGACATTGACTATGGTTTTAGGGTATTTAAAGTAGATACTACTAATATGAAGGATGTATATTATTTACCTGATGAATTAGACCAGAACTTAATAGAGAAATTTGAATCCAATATTAAGGAAGATAGGACAGGATTAGATTTACTTATTCAGGTAATGCTAGAAGCCGGATTAGAGTTATCTTTACCAATCGAAACTAAAATGATTAATGGAAAGGAAGTTCATTTTGTAGCTGAAGATTCTTTAGTTACTTGTTTTGATGAAGATATAGATGAAGAATTAATAAAAGAAATTGCTAAAATTAAGCCTTTAAAGGTAGTCTTTAGAGATAACTCCTTTAACTCTTGCCCAGATAGAATAAATTTAGAGGAAATATTTAAAAGTATATCTCCTAATACAGAGATTAAGGTTCTATAAGGGGTGATTGGATGAAGATAAAATTTAAAGAGCAAAGATTCCAATTAGATGCTGTTCAATCTGTAGTTGACTGTTTTAAAGGACAAAAAAATGAATCCTCTAAATTTATATTAGATAAAGGCAGAGCAAAGAGCGTATTAGAAGGACAAGTTCATGTTTTATATGATGAAGGATTTAAAAACAAAGCAATAGAAATAACAGAAGAAGATATACTTGAAAATGTAAAAAGAGTTCAAATAAGAAATGGATTAAAACCATCACAAAAACTAGAGGGAAAATACAATTTAACCATAGAAATGGAAACGGGAACAGGAAAAACCTACACTTATATAAGAACCATGTATGAACTGTATAAACACTATGGATGGAGTAAATATATCGTGGTAGTTCCATCTATTGCTATTAGAGAAGGGGTGTACAAATCATTCCAAATAACAGAAGACCATTTTATGAACATATATGGAACTAAAATTAGATATTTTATTTATAACTCTAAGCAACTCCATAAAATTGACCAGTTTGCATCAGATTCAGGCATAAATGTAATGATTATAAACTCTCAAGCATTTAATGCAAGGGGTAAAGATGCAAGAAGAATATATATGGAGTTAGATGATTTTGCCTCAAGACGACCTATTGATGTAATAGCCCAGACTAATCCAATACTCATAATAGATGAGCCCCAGTCAGTAGAAGGTAAAAAGACAAAAGAAGCGTTGAGATTATTTAATCCACTATTTACTTTAAGATATTCAGCTACACATAAAGAAGAATTTAATAAAATATATAGATTAGATGCATTGGATGCCTACAATAAAAAATTAGTTAAGAAAATTAAAGTAAAAGGAATATCTGTAAAAGGTTTAACAGGTACCGATGGATATATTTATTTTGAAGGTATAGATTTAAGCAAAAAGAATAAGCCAATGGCTAAAATTGAGTTTGAAGTAAAACAAAAATCAGGTATAAAAAGAGTCCCTAGGAATGTAGACGAAGGTTATGATTTATACACCCATTCTAATTATATGGAACAATACAAAGGATATAGAGTAGCCGAAATAAATGGATATAAAAATACTATAACATTTACCAATGGTGTTACATTATATGCCGGAGATGTTCAAGGAGATATAAGTGAAATAAATATTAGAAGAATACAAATAAGGGAAGCAATTAAATCTCACTTTGAGAGAGAAAAAGCGTTATTTGATAAAGGAATTAAAGTATTGACTTTATTTTTTATAGATGAAGTTGCAAAATATAGACAATATGATGAATTTGGAGAAGAGAAAAATGGAGTATATGGAGAGATATTTGAAGAAGAATATTTGAACATTCTCAATGAATATATAACTTTATTTAATGACCCATATGTAGAGTATTTGAAAAGTATTGATGTTAAAGATACTCATAACGGTTATTTCTCTATAGATAAAAAGGGAAGGATGATTGACCCTAAAGCTAAAGGAAAGGAAAAGTTATCTGAAGATGAATCAGCCTATGATTTAATAATGAAGGATAAAGAGAGATTATTAAGCTTTGATGAACCAGTTAGATTTATCTTTTCTCATTCTGCATTAAGAGAAGGATGGGACAATCCAAATGTATTTCAAATTTGCACATTAAAACATAGCGATTCTGTTATAAAAAAGAGACAAGAAGTAGGTAGAGGACTTAGACTTTGTGTAGACCAAAATGGAAATAGAATAGATGCTGAAACTCCAGGGGTAAATGTTCATGATATAAACGTATTAACAGTTATAGCCAGTGAATCCTATGAATCCTTTGCAAAGGGGCTTCAATCTGAAATCGCTGAGACATTATCTGATAGACCACAGAAAGCTAATGCAGAATTCTTCTTAAATAATGTAATTAAAAATGCTAGAGGCGAGGAATTGATTATAGATGAAACTTTAGCGAATACTCTTCATCGCTCTTTTATAAGAAATGAATATGTTGATGATAATGATTATTTAACTGAGAAATATTATAAAGATATAGAAAAAGGTAAAATAAAATTACCTGATGAATTTGAGGATTTTAAAGAAGGTATTGTACAGTTAGTAGAAAAAATTTATACAGAAGGTGTTACTCCTCTTGTTGAAAATAGTAGAGCTGAAAATATTAAAGAACTAAAGACTAATGAAAACTTTAAGAAAAAAGAATTCAAAGAATTGTGGGAAAAGATAAATATGAAAACTTCATATTATGTAGATTTTGATACAGATGAACTAATTAGAAATTGTATAAATGCTCTAGACAAAGACTTAAGAGTATCGGATTTAGCCTATAAAATAAAAGTTGGAGAGATGGAGTCTATATCTTCTAAAGAAGAATTAGAAAAAGGTGAATCCTTTGTAGTAAAAGAATCTGAAATGAGTAAAGATTATTCAAAAATAACGACAACGTTAAAATATGATTTAATAGGCAAATTAGTAGATGAGACAAAGCTTACTAGAAATGCTATAGTGAAGATACTAAAAGGGATAAAACCAAATACTTTCTACCTATTTAGAAAAAACCCAGAAGAATTTATATTAAAAGCCTCAAGAATAATTAACGAACAAAAAGCTACTATGATAATAAAGCATATTACGTATAATCCTATAGATCAAGTTTTTGATGAAAATATATTTACGAGTAATAATTTAAAAGGAACTTTAGGGAAAGATACTATAGATGTTAAAAAACATATTTACGATTATGTAGTTACTGATTCAAAACTGGAGATGGAATTTGCTAAAGAGCTTGATGCCAGTAAAGAAGTCTGCGTATATGCTAAACTTCCAAAGGGATTCTTCATACCAACTCCTGTAGGAAACTACAACCCAGATTGGGCTATAGTATTTAATGAAGGCAAGGTAAGACATATATATTTCATAGCAGAAACTAAAGGAGCACTTGATTCTTTAAAAATTCGGACAGATGATATTGAAAATGCCAAAATACATTGTGCAAGAGAACATTTTAAGAAAATAAGTAATGATACTGTAAAATATGATGCAGTAGGAAGTTATGAGATGTTGATGGAAAAGGTAATGGGTAGATGAGTCAAAGTTTAACTTTGACTCTTTTATAGTGGTTCGCCCAGCATGGGCGACAACTTGGTGGTAAAAGGGGCTGGCCGTGCTAACCACTAGCCAAAGGCAAGGGTGTCCACCGTGAGGTGGAATCTGAAGGAAGCCGGAGGCAAAATCCTGTTCCGAGGTATATGAATCACATTCGAGGCTATATAAACTGGGTGAGTTTGCTAAACAAAACAAAGCCCAAAACGGTTCGAGGGTTTATATAGTAAATGTGGCGGATATATGGGAGGAAAGTGGTTACGCTTACACCGAGAGGTCTCAAGGATACGTTATTAAAATAATTAATTACCTCCTCGTAAAAAATGAAAAATTCTTGTAAAGATAAAATATAATTGGTATAATATTTTTGATAAGTTACGAAGACTTATAGTGAAGAGGAGGAGAAAGTATGGATTTTCGTTTATCAAAAGAGCATCAAATGTTACAAGAGCTTTATAAAAATTTTGCTGAAAATGAAGTAAAGCCTCTTGCAGCCGAGGTTGATGAAGAAGAAAAATTTCCGGTTGAAACAGTAAAGAAATTAGCACGATATGGTTTTATGGGTATACCATTTCCAAAAGAATATGGAGGCCAGGGCGGAGATAATCTTGCCTATGCTATGGCGGTAGAAGAACTATCAAAGGTTTGTGCAACTACAGGAGTTATTGTATCAGCCCATACATCACTTTGTGCCGCACCAATATATGAATTTGGCACAGAAGAGCAAAAGCAAAAGTATTTAATTCCTTTAGCTAAGGGCGAGAAGTTAGGAGCCTTTGGCCTTACAGAGCCAAATGCTGGAACTGATGCTTCAGCTCAACAGACTAGGGCGGTACTGGAAGGAGATCACTATGTACTTAATGGATCAAAGATATTTATAACAAATGCAGGATATGCGGACGTATATATAATAATGGCGATGACTGATAAGAGTAAAGGGGTAAAGGGAATATCAGCCTTTATAGTTGAAAGAGACTTTGAAGGATTTAGTGTAGGAAAGAAAGAAGCAAAGATGGGAATAAGGGGCTCAGCAACCTGTGAGCTTATTTTTGAAAACTGTAAAGTTCCAAAGGAAAATTTATTAGGAAAAGTTGGTCAAGGTTTTAAAATAGCTATGAAAACTTTAGACGGAGGTCGTATAGGTATAGCTGCACAGGCTTTAGGAATTGCGCAAGGTGCAATAGACGAGACAGTTAAATACGTAAAGGAAAGAAAACAGTTTGGAAGACCAATAGCTAAATTCCAAAATACTCAGTTTACCCTTGCAGATATGCAGACAAAAACAGATGCATCAAGACTTTTGGTATATAGAGCAGCAAGGGCAAAGGATAATAATGAAAGATACAGCAGTTTTGCGGCAATGGCCAAGCTCTTTGCATCAGAAACTGCTATGGAGGTTACAACTAAAGCGGTACAGCTTCATGGTGGATATGGATATACAAGGGAGTACCCGGTAGAGAGAATGATGAGAGATGCTAAGATAACAGAGATATACGAAGGAACTTCAGAAGTTCAAAAAATGGTTATAGCAAGAACTTTATTAAAATAAGGAGGTCTAAACAATGAAGATAGTAGTATGTATAAAACAAGTTCCAGATACTACAGAAGTTAGACTTGATCCAAAAACTGGAACATTGATAAGAGAGGGAGTACCAAGTATAATAAACCCCGATGATAAAAGCGGTTTGGAGGCTGCTTTAAGATTAAAGGATGAAATAGGAGCGAAGGTAACGGTAATTACTATGGGACCGCCCCAAGCTGAAAAAGCTTTAAAGGAGGCTCTGGCAATGGGAGCTGATGAAGCTATACTTCTTAGCGATAGAGCTTTTGCTGGTGCCGACACATGGGCAACTTCAAGTACTCTGGCAGCAGCCATAAGAAAACTAGATTATGACCTTATTATAGCAGGAAGACAGGCAATAGACGGAGATACGGCTCAGGTTGGTCCACAAATAGCAGAGCATTTGAACTTACCCCAGGTAAGCTATGTGGAAGATCTTGAACGTGACGGGGACAGTTTGATACTAAAGAGAGTATTTGAAGATGGATATCATAAAGTAAAGGTAAAAATGCCTTGCCTTATAACGACTTTAAGCGAAATGAACAAACCAAGATATATGTCAGTAAGCGGAGTACTGGATGCATATAGAGAAAAGGAAGTAATAAAGTGGACATTAGATGATATAGAAGTAAACAAAGAGCATATAGGACTAAAGGGTTCTCCTACAAAGGTTAAAAAGTCCTTTACAAAGGGAGCAAAGGCAGCTGGCAAAAAGTTTGAGGTAACTCCTCAAGAAGGTGCAAAGATAATTGTAGAAAAGCTTAAGGAAAAATACATCATATAACTTTGACTTTGAATTAAGGAGGGAGAAAATTGAATATATCAGAGTATAAAGGAGTATATGTTTTTGTAGAGCAAAGAGAAGGAGAAATTCAAAAAGTATCTCTTGAACTTTTAGGAAAAGCTAGGGAACTTGCAGATAAATTAAATGAGAAGGTAACGGCTGTGGTTTTGGGATATGACATAAAAGATGATTTGAACGAACTGATCTATTACGGAGCCGATGAAGTGCTATATACTGATGATGAGCTACTAAAAGTATATATGACAGAGCCCTATACAAAGGTGCTTAGTGAAGTTATATCAGCTAACAAGCCAGAAATAGTTTTAATAGGTGCAACGGCTATAGGTAGGGATTTAGCTCCGAGGGTATCTGCTAGAATCTATACGGGTCTTACAGCAGACTGTACATCACTAGATATAGATGAGGAAAATAAAAACTTGTTGATGACAAGACCTGCCTTTGGCGGTAATATCATGGCCACAATTGTTTGCCCTGATCATAGACCACAGATGTCTACCGTTAGACCAGGAGTTATGACTATATGTGAAAAAGATGAAAGCAGAATAGGGGATATAAAAGAATTTAAAGTAGAATTATCTGAAAAAGATGTAAACGTTGAAATACTAGAAGTAGTTAAAGAAGAAAAAGAAAGAATAAACATAGAAGAGGCCGACGTCTTAGTTTCAGGAGGTAGAGGAATTGGACAGCCTGATAACTTTAAGATGTTAAAGGAATTAGCTGACCTGCTTAAGGGTCAAGTATCGGCATCTCGTGCAGTAGTTGATGCCGGTTGGATAGATAGAGACCACCAGGTTGGACAAACGGGTAAAACCGTCAGGCCAGGCCTGTATATTGCATGTGGCATCTCAGGTGCGATTCAACACCTTGCAGGTATGGAGGAATCAGAATTTATAGTAGCTATCAATAAAGACCCAGGAGCACCAATTTTTGAAGTGGCTGATGTTGGAATAGTTGGAGATGTTAATAAGGTTGTACCATTATTAATTGAAGAGCTAAAAATGTCTAGCGTGAAAGAAGAAAAGGCCCAAAAATAAGCTAGGCTTGCTAATTAAGTAACTTAAAGTTTCCATAATAGATTAATATTAAAATTATTTAATTAATAGCCTCTCTTGATTTTTACCTAAAGAGAGGCTATTATTTTGGACTAAGGATTAACTTTGATGGAAGTGAAATATGTGTTATAATTACTAAAAAATCTGTTCCATACAGAGGTGTTAATGATGAAACTTCTAGATATCTATTTTTCCTCTATTCTTGAAAACATGCAGGATGCAGTAATAGGGATAGATGTAAATGGGAAAATAATCATAATAAACAGACGTGCTAAGGAACTGCTTAATATAAGCTATGAAGATGTAATAGGAAAAAAGATTACTGATGTAGTTTCTGAAAGTAAACTTATCAGTGTTATTAATAATGAAAATGTAGGAATTGATGAAAATTTTATCATAAGCGGCAAGCATTTTATTGTAAACAGAGTCCCTGTAGAAACTAACGGGCAAATCTATGGTGCCTTGGCTTTATTCAATGATATAACAGATTATCGTAAGATAAGTAAAAGATTAGATGAAGACGAAGGGTATATTGACATTTTGAACACCATAATGGATACAGTTAACGAATGGGTAGTAGTTGTAGATAAAGACGGGATAATTACAATGATGAGTAAGGCGTATAAAGACTTTTTGAAGGTACCAAATCCTGAAGGAAAGCATGTAACGGAGGTTATAGAAAACACCAGAATGCATATAGTAGCAAAAACAGGAAAGGCTTTAATTGGCGATATCCAGGAAATCAAAGGTAATAGAATGATAGCTATGCGTGTTCCTATCAAGAAGGATGGTAAAGTAATTGGTGCTGTTGGAAAAGTTATGTTTAAAGATATAAGTGATTTTTTATCTTTGAGCAAAAAGCTCAATAAACTGGAACAAGAATTGGAGTACTATAAAAAGGAATTGGATAATAATAGAGTAGCTAAATATTCTTTTAGAAATATAATAGGTAATAGTAAGAGTCTCATGAAGGTAAAAAAAATAGCTGAAAAGGCCGCTAGGACAAATTCTAATGTCCTCATTATAGGTGAAAGCGGTACAGGTAAAGAGCTTTTTGCTCATGCTATTCATAATGCCAGTGAAAGACGACTCGGTCCCTTTGTAAAAATAAATTGTGCTGCAATTCCAAGTGAATTGTTAGAGTCAGAATTGTTCGGTTATGAAGAAGGGGCTTTTACTGGAGCTAAAAAAGGCGGAAAAAAAGGTAAGTTTGAACTGGCAAATGGAGGAACTATACTATTGGATGAAATAGGAGATATGCCCCTAAATATGCAGGCAAAGCTTTTAAGAGTTCTCCAGGAAAAGGAACTTGAGCGGGTTGGGGGAAATATAGTTCAAAACTTAGATGTGAGAATAATAGCCTCTACCAATAAAGATTTAGAAGAACTTGTTAAGAATAAGAAGTTTAGACAAGATCTTTATTATAGGCTTAATGTTATGACTGTCAGCCTTCCTCCCCTTAGGGAGAGACGGGAAGATATAAAGGAACTTGCAATTGCCATAAAAACTAAATTGACAAAGAGATTAGGCATATATGTAGAAGGAATAACAGAGGAAGCCCTTGATTATCTAGCTAACTACAATTGGCCAGGCAATATAAGGGAATTAGAAAATGTAATAGAAAGGGCCATCAATCTTTTAGATTCAGATTTATTAATAAAACCTGAACACCTACCAAAAAGAATAACGAAAAACACAACAAAGTTCCATATTAGGAGTAATAGGAAATTGAAAAATATTCTTGAAGAAGTAGAGAAGGAAGTGATTCTGGAATATCTGCAAGAAAATAATGGTAACAAAAATAAAACAGCTAAAATGCTTGGTATAAGCAGAGTAAATTTATATAAGAAACTAGAAAAGTATGATTTGAAAGATGTATAAAAAAATTACATATTAAAAAATAATAACACTTATATATATATGTATAATTTCGTGCTTTATAATGGAAATCTAGGTTGGATTCTATAAGAACTGTAAAGTTTTTTTAACAGTTCTTTTTTTATTTTAACATTAAGTTTTCTGAAAATTTATTAATGAATTGCTAAATAACTTAATTTAAGGGTTCTAGTAAATAATTGGCATGGTACTTGCTCATATATATCCATGAACAGAAAAATTTAAAGGAAGGAGGGCCGTTGAATTACTGATGGTATAAAAATGAGCTATTTGGTATAATACAAGATAATTTTTTATGAAGTTAATGAAAGCGTTTGCCAGTGATTGCTGTAAAACTAGTCAATCAAATTTATTACTATTGATTTTACATTTTAAAAGCTTATATTTTCATTTAAAAATTAAGAATTAAAGGGAGGTTTTATTAGTGTTAGGAGTTATTTCTATTATTTTAACGTTGGTAGCACTTATGTATTTTGCCTATAGAGGCGTAACGGTGCTTGTGCTTGCACCCATATTAGCAATGGCTGCAGTATTAATTGCAGGAGAGCTTCCACCTTTATATGCGTTGTCAAATGTATTTATGCCAGCAGCAGTAGGATATGTAGGAAAATACCTACCTGTATTCTTAGCTGGTGCAATATTTGGTAAGCTTATGGGAGTAACAGGTGCAGCAGCATCAATAGCTGATTACGTGGCTAGGAAATTTGGTGAAAAAAGAGCTATAACAGCGATAGTAGTTGCAACAGCATTGTTGACTTATGGTGGGGTTTCATTATTCGTTGTTGTTTTTGTAATGTATCCTATTGGTGCAACACTACTAAAAAGAGCAAATCAACCTAAAAGATTGTTACCAGCAGCTATTGCCCTTGGCGCATTTACTTTTACCATGACGGCACTTCCAGGTTCCCCACAATATATTAATACCATGCCAACAGTTTATTTTGGAACTGATATTTATGCTGCTCCTATTTTAGGAATTATAGCTTCAATTATTATGTTGTTTGGTGGAATTTGGTATCTTAATAGAGAAGTCGCAAAAGCAGCAGTAAAGGGTGAAGGATATGGAGATCATCCCAATGAAAATCTTCATGAAGTAGACGAAAATATACCGAGTTTAGGTCTTGCCACTACACCAATAATACTTGTATTTGTATTTAACTTTATACTAACAAAATTGGTATTTCAAACAGCCTTCAGTTATAGCTAAATATGAGGCTATTGGAGGAGCAGTAAATGGTACTTGGCCTGTTATTATTGCACTTGCTGTTGCAGTTATTTTTGTAATAGTTACAATGAGAAAATTCATTCCTAATACAAACAAAACAGTATTTGAGGGAGCAGTTGGTGCACTTTTACCTATATTCAATACAGCATCTGAAGTTGGTTACGGTGGAGTTATTAAGTCGTTGGCAGCATTTACGGCTGTAAAGATGGGTATAGTTAGAATGGCAATACCATCTGTATTTAAAGTTGGAATTTCAACCACATTACTTGCAGGTATAGTTGGATCTTCTTCAGGGGGGACAGCTATAGCCCTTGAAGTGTTATCTAAGGAATTTATATCTATGGGAATTGCACCGGAAGCCTTGCACAGAATCATGATTATAGCAGCAGGTGGGCTGGACACTTTCCCACACTCTGGTGCAATAATTACATTACTAGCAGTTTGTCAGCTTACTCACAGGGAAAGTTATAAAGATATAGCTGTTAACACCATGTTACTACCATTGATAGCCACTTTTGCTGTTTCAGTATTCTACCTTGTAACAGGTATTTATTAAAAGATACTAATTTTATATTAGATATCAGATAGATGAGGTGATAAAAGATGACTAAAATAATGTCTGCAAAAGAAGCAGTCAATCTAATAAAAGATGGAGCAACTGTAGCTACCGGTGGTTTTGTTGGTAATATGCATCCGGAAGCAATTACACATGCAATAGAAGAAAAGTTTTTATGTGAAGGAAAGCCTAAGAACTTGACTCTGATTTATGCTGCAGGCCAGGGAGATGGAAATGATAGAGGGCTTAACCATCTTGGATATGAAGGTCTTGTAAATAAGGTAATAGGTGGTCACTGGGGTCTTGCTCCAAAACTTCAGAAGTTGGCCCTTGAAAACAAAATCGAAGCATATAATCTGCCTCAAGGAGCAATATCTCAACTATTTAGAGCAACGGCAGGTCATAAGCCTGGAATCTTAACTAAAGTGGGTTTGAAAACCTTTGCTGACCCGAGGATAGAGGGTGGAAAAATAAACGATATAACAAAGGAAGATATTGTTGAAATTGTAAATCTAAGAGGAGAAGAGTGGATGTTTTATCACTCTATACCAGTAGATGTTGCTATTATTAGAGGAACTTATGCAGATGAAAATGGAAATTGTACTTTCCAAAAGGAATGTTTAAGTCTTGAAATGTTAACTATGGCCCAGGCAGCTAAAAATTCAGGAGGAATTGTAATTCTTCAAGTAGAAAAGGTAGTTGCTAACGGTTCCTTAGATTATAGTCAGGTTAAAATACCAGGTATATATGTGGACGCAATAGTAGAGGCAAAACCTGAAGAGCATATGCAAACATTTGCTGAGCAATATAATCCCTCATATTCACAGGAAATACGAGTGCCTCTGGGAGCTATTCGTCCTATGGAATTAGATGTTAGAAAGGTAATAGCAAGAAGGGCAGCTATGGAGCTTGTTCCAAATGCAGTAACTAACCTAGGTATAGGTATGCCGGAAGGGGTTTCAATGGTAGCTAATGAAGAGGGAATAGATGGTCTGATTCTTACCACAGAGGCAGGAACAATTGGAGGCGTTCCTGCAGGTGGATTAAGCTTTGGAGCAGCCACAAATCCGGATGCCATAATAGACCAGCCATACCAATTTGATTTTTATGATGGCGGTGGACTAGACATTACATTTCTAGGGCTTGCACAATGTGATAAAAAGGGAAATGTAAATGTAAGTAAATTTGGTCCTAAGATAGCAGGTTGCGGTGGATTTATAAACATATCACAAAATACTAAAAAGGTTGTATATTGTGGTACCTTTACAGCTAGCGGATTGAAGGTAGATATTAAGGATGGTAAGCTTCAAATCCTGCAGGAAGGAAAGCTTAAGAAATTTATTAATGAAGTAGAGCAAATCACATTCTCTGGAGAATATGCATATGAAATAGGGCAGCCAGTTATCTATGTAACAGAAAGAGCAGTATTTGAACTAACGGAAAAAGGCCTTACATTAACTGAAATAGCTCCAGGAGTTGATTTGGAAAAGGATATAATTGCTCAAATGGAATTCAGACCTAATATAGCTGAAGATTTGAAAGTTATGGATGAAAGAATATTTAACAATGGCAAGATGGGACTAAAGATTACTAGATAAATTGTGAGTGTGTGAAGTGAAAAACCTCGGCTTTAATTAAAAAATATTAGAGGTGAAAACAGCTCTTCAAAGTCGCTTCAGAGGAAACATTGAAGGATATCTTAAAACTATACTGTTAGAATAACTAGCATAAGAGGTTAATTTATATATGAAATAAAAAGAGGAGGATTTAATATGAGATTAAAGGATAAGGTGGCAATTATTACAGGTGCAGGGAGAGGTATTGGTGCAGAAACTGCTAAAAAATTTGCTAAGGAAGGAGCAAAGGTTGTAGTTTCAGATATTAATGAAGAGGATGTCAACAAAACTGTAGAAGAAATTAAGGCAGAAGATGGAGAATCCTTTGGAATAGTAGCAAATGTTGTGATTAGAGATCAAGTTGATAAAATGATAGAAGACACTGTAGAAAAATATGGAAAATTAGATATAATAGTGAATAATGCTGGAATCACAGCAGATGCTAAACTTGTAAAAATGACTGAAGATCAGTGGGATAAAGTTATAGCTGTAAATCTAAAAGGTGTTTTCAACTGCGGCCAAGCTGCTGCTAAGGTAATGACGGAGCAGGGCCATGGAGTTATATTGAACGCTTCTTCAATAGTAGGTATTTATGGTAACTTCGGTCAAACTAACTATGCTGCAACTAAGTGGGGAGTTATAGGAATGACTAAATCTTGGGCTAAGGAATTAGGTGGAAAAGGTATAAGAGTTAATGCAGTTGCCCCCGGGTTTATAGTTACTCCCATGACTGAAAAAATGCCTGAAAAAGTACTTGAAATGATGAAAAATAAATCACCTATTAAAAGTTTAGGATATCCGGAAGATATAGCAAATGCCTATGCTTTCCTAGCGTCTGATGAAGCAAGATTCATAACTGGTGCAGTTCTTAGTGTAGATGGTGGCGTGGTTTTATAAAAAATAGCTAAGGGTTATGGAAAGAAATATTGAGGAGGTTTGGAATGAGAGAAGTTGCTATTGTAGGCGCTGCTAGAACACCTATAGGAAGTTTTGGAGGTAGTCTTTCAAAATTATCGGCTGTTGACCTCGGTGTAGTTGCAGCTAAAGAAGCTATCAAAAGGACGGGAATAAAGCCTGAAGATATAGATGAGGTACTGATTGGCAATATTTTATCAGCTGGATTGGGGCAAAATCCTGCAAGACAAGTTGCCATAGGAGCTGGTATTCCTGAGACAACACCAGCTATTACAATTAATAAACTATGCGGTTCAGGTCTTAGAACCGTAAGTATGGCTGCTCAATTTATAATGCTTGGTGATGCAGACGTTGTTTTAGCAGGTGGAATTGAAAGCATGAGCAATGCGCCATATTTGCTACCAAAAGCAAGATGGGGACATAGAATGGGACATGGAGAGATTTTAGATACAATGATAAGCGACGGGTTGATGGACGCATTTAACAACTATCATATGGGAATTACTGCTGAGAATATAGCTGAGCAATGGAACATGTCAAGAGAAGAGCAAGATAAATTTGCACTTGAGAGTCAACTGAAAGCAGAAAAGGCGCAAAAAGAAGGAAAGTTTCAGGATGAAATAGTACCTGTGGAAATCCCTCAAAGAAAGGGAGATCCAATTGTAGTAGATAAAGATGAGTATCCAAAGCATGGGATGACCATAGAAAAACTTCAGAAATTGAGACCTATCTTCAAAAAGGACGGTACCGTAACTGCAGGAAATGCATCAGGAATAAATGATGGAGCAGCAATGCTTATAGTTATGGCTAAGGAAAAAGCTGAAGAACTTGGGTTAAAACCTCTTGTAACAATTAAATCCTATGCTTCAGCTGCTTTAGATCCAAAGATTATGGGCTATGGCCCAGTTCCAGCTACTAAAAAGGCTTTAGAAAGAGCTGGTTTAACTGTTGAAGATTTGGATTTGATAGAGGCTAATGAAGCATTTGCGGCACAATCATTAGCGGTAGTAAAGGACTTGGGACTTGATGTGAATAAAGTTAATGTAAACGGTGGTGCTATAGCTTTAGGACATCCTATAGGTGCCTCCGGTGCCAGAATTTTAGTAACACTTATTTATGAAATGATAAGAAGGGATGCTAAAACTGGCCTAGCCACACTATGTATAGGTGGAGGTCAAGGGACTTCTATTATTGTTGAAAAGTAAATTAGATTAAAAAACTATAAAAGCCTCTTGCTTTAAATAGCAGGGGGTTTTTATTTATAGTAAAGGAACTCAAACATTTTTTGAAAAAAATTGCAGGTATAAAACAAAGTAAATTCAAGGCATGCAAGAAATTACAAATTTTTACCAGTTAAATATTAAAAAGGCTAACAGCTAACTGCTGACCGCTCATGGCAAAAAGGTGACGGGCTGCAAGAAAGACCCTAAAGAACGACTAGGATTTGCCAAGAGCCAAGAGCTAAGAACTAAGAGCTAATCAGGGCTACCAACTACGAACTACTAACTACGAACTAACAAAGCGTCGCTAGAC
>JAALLP010000087.1_pt1 | contig 25193 bp, 25 predicted proteins | sample 7245951 | NCBI WGS metagenome assembly JAALLP01 (sample SAMN13049199, study PRJNA578106) | oil field metagenome | isolation source: filtered produced water from oil reservoir B6 | place: USA:offshore Texas | collected 2016
GAGTTTACCAGCGAGTTGTCGAAAGATAGAGGAGCAACTTTTATTTCTCCACAATATTCTCTTGCAGGATAGAGTAGATGACCAATTTTTAAAAAGCCGAATGTAACCGTTTGATCGGCCTTAACTGCCGTTCCTAGAACTTCACCTGTGTCAGATGATATTCCTGATGGAATATCGACTGATAATACCTTTGATTCTGAAGAGTTTATGTGTGTTATCGCTTCGGCGACCTCTCCTTTGACTTCTCCTTTCAAGCCTATACCTATTAATCCGTCTATTATGAGATCGTATTGCGAATAATTAATTTCATCAACATTGAAACGATAAATATTAATTTCGTATTTTTTGGCGATTTCAAGTTGCTTTTTAAAGCCAGGACTTCCTTGAGTTGGATCACCTACTATAAGTATTTCAACGTCGTAACCTCTATTTTTTAGAATCCTACCCGCTGCAATTCCATCACCTGCGTTGTTACCTTTTCCTACTACACAAAGAATTGAAGTAGGTTCAAAGGTTTCCGCTATGTCAGCCACAGAAAAAGCTGCCTGCTCCATCAGCGTTTCTGGGGCTATTCCTTTCTCTATAGTCAATTTGTCTATTAATTTTGCCTGGGAGGAAGTGAGTATTTTCAATTTTTTCACCTCTAAATTTTTTAATTATTTTTAATATTCAATATCAAATTATTTTTTGAAAACATTTCTTCAGTTTTTGGCCCATAGGAAATGTAGTCAATATCAACTCCGATTTGTTCTTCTATATACGATAAATATTTTAAGAAATTAATATCGTTGGTATCTTTCCAGCCATTCAATTCAGTATAAATAGGTTTGGCAACAAAAAAGTCGTATGAAGAGGATGGAGTGTCTTTTATTTTTTCGTTGACCTCATAATGTGTACAAACTTTTATCTTATCTAACCCATTTAAAACATCTGCCTTGGTGATTACAAACCCGGTTAACCCAGACCTTATTTTTGCGTATCTCAGGGCAGGGAGATCTAACCAACCCACCCTTCTTGGTCTTCCTGTTGTCGCCCCGTATTCTTTTCCTAATTCCCTAATTTTGTCACCTTCTTCTCCAAAAATTTCTGTGGGGAAAGGTCCCGATCCTACCCGTGTTGTGTAAGCTTTGAGTACGCCATAAACCTCATCTAGTTCGAACGTTGAAAAGCCTACGGAGGAAACTCCATGAGCCATACAAGAAGACGATGTGACAAAAGGATAGGTGCCAAAATCCAAATCTAACAGAACACCTTGAGCTCCTTCAAACAGTACCGATGTACTTCTGAAAACATTCCCCATCTCTACGGCACTAGCGTAATTTATTTTCAATTTTTCCAATTCATTTTTGGTTTTCATTAAATATTCAAACACATCATCTTTTGAAGTTTTCAATTTATCACCATACTGACTACTTTTTAAGTAATATATGTCTTCCAAACGTTCTTTAAGCATTTTTTCGTCGAACAAGTAGTAAAGTTTTATGCCTTCCCTTGATACCTTATCGGTATAGGCAGGTCCAATTCCTCTTTTTGTTGTTCCAATTGGCTTTTTCCTCATACTTTCTATAATTTCGTCTTCTTCTTTGTGCCAAGGAAGAACCAAAAAGGCTTCTAAATCAATGTAAAATTTAGAGGACATTCCAGGAAAATCAGCTTCTAGTATATTTAGTTCCTCTACAAGTTTTTCTAAATCCAACACCATTCCTGCACCTAAAAAACCTTTAGATTTAGAATTGGGCATAATAGAAGGAAGCATGTGATTCACATATTTTTTGCCTTTGTAATAAATGGTATGACCTGCATTCGCACCTCCAGAAAAACGCACGATCCATTCAAACTTTTCTGAAAAGTAATTAACAACTTTACCTTTACCTTCGTCACCCCATTGGGCACCTACAATCGACATTTTTTCCATAATTTTTGTACGATGATACCGTACCTTCCTCCCTTCCTGCGATAAAAATACCGTAACTTTTTTATTTTAATAATGATAAGTTTCATTGTGCAATATCTTGTTAACTCTAAACAATTGCTCTAAAAGAATCAAAACCGCAAATTCGTGGGTAAAAGTCAATTTAGATAACGATAAAATATAATCCGCTTTATTGTAAATTTTATCAGAATGACCCAGAGGACCACCGACAATAAAATTTATGTGTTTCCCTTGCGATCTGCTTTTTGTGCGGTCATAAAATTCCGAAAATTTTATAGAATCCATTTGTTCTCCTCTTTCATCCAATAAAACGTTGAAAGAATCCGGGAAATATTTTTCGAACTTTTTGAAATCTTTATCTTTGTAAATCGAAGGTGGTGTCTTGTTTAAATCACCAGATAAAGGAAGTTGTATTAGTTCAATTTTTTCAAACTTCTTTATCCATTTTAAATATTGTTTGACTCCATCTATTATATAGGAACTTTTTAAAGGCCCTACGACTATGATTCTAGTCATTTTTCTTCATTTGAAATATATTTTATCTTGGTGATCTGTGATTCGGTTAACAATTTTTCTTCTATTGTAAATAATTCTCCATCCAAATTACCTATTAAGTTTTTAAACGATTGTAAAAACAATTTCCCCGTTAAAGGAGATGGGAGAGATACTTTTTCTATTTCGCTTCCAAAATGTTCTATTATCGTTTTAACTTTACTGTAAAGCAAATAGAGAGACACATCCCCTTCTTTTGCATTTAAAGTAAGACTGAATTTACCGTTTTGTTTTCTTTCTAAAAATACACTAGCAGGTAAACTCAAGCTTATTTCTTGCTTTATTTGTTCGGCTAACCACCTGTCTAAGGTGTTAATATGAAATTCCAAAGATATTAGAAAATCTCTGACCCCCATAATAGTTGCTCCAGCAGTGGGATGTGGGTGATTTGGGCCAAAATCTGGTTCCCATTCAGGAAAAGACATTTTTTTAGTTAAGAATTCAAATTCACCTTTTCGCAAGGTGTTAATATTTCTACGGTATTCGTTTCTGGCGGATTTTTCGTATAGATATATAGGCAATTCAAAACTTTCAGAGATTTTTTTTGCTAATCTTTTTACAAGATTATCCGCCTCATCAAAGGTCGTTGATATTAATGGAACAATTGGGATAACATCTACAGCACCTATTCTTGGATGATACCCACTATGGTTTCTGAGATCTATATTTTCCACACATATTTTAACCATTTCGAATAAGAAAGTCTCTATTTCGTTTAATTCACCTACAACACTGATGAAGCTTCTATTGAAGTATTCATCGCTTTTACAAGAAATAAACCAAATCTTATCAAAATTCTCAGAAAGGTCTTTGATTCGGTTGATTAATTCTTTGTTTTTCCCTTCACTTATGTTTGGTAGAGTTTCAACGATTTTCATTTTTGACTCACCTCGTAATGTTTTTTTCTATCATTAAACCTTTTGTTGCAATTCCTAATATTATAGAAAAAGTAACAAAAGAAGAACCACCATTTGATATCAGAGGTAGAGGAATGCCTGTAACTGGTAACATACCTAGATTCATTCCAATATTTTGAAAAATATGGAAAAAGAACAAAAATGCAGATCCAACATAAAAATACTTCCAAAATAGGTCATCGCTTTTTTTGTATCCTTCGTATAGTCTCCAAAGTATTGCCGAATAAAGTATTAGAATAAAACTTACCCCCAGAAATCCAAACTCTTCTCCGATAACGGAAAATATAAAATCCGTATGGCTTTCAGGTACGAATCCACTCAAATTCATGTATCCATTCATGTATCCTTCCCCTAACAAACCACCGGAACCTATAGCTTTTATCGCTTGTGCGGTGTTATAATAATAACTTAGAGAGTAGGTTTGAGGAAAGAGAAATCCTATTATTCTCCCTTTTTGGTATTCTTGGAGGTTGTAAAAAATTATTGGACTGCTGATCAAAGCTAATCCTAAAGAATACTGCCATAATTTTTCGAACCTTCCTGAAACAAAAACTAGAACAAACCATGTAAATAATACGATAATCGAAGTGCTAAAATCCGGTTCTTTGTATATTAACCCTGCAGAAAAAAAAATCATTATTGATGCAAAATAAAACTTTTTATTATCATTTTGAGAAAGAACATAACTAAGATATAATAATAATACCAGCTTAAATATTTCAGATGGTTGAAAACCTACAGGGCCCAGCCTTATCCATCTTTTAGCCCCACTAACTGGTGTGGTGAACAGTACCAAAACCAAGGCAAAAATTACTAAATAAAATAAAATAGGAGTATATTTCTTAATAAACCTTTCTGGGATAAAGATGCTGATGGCAAAAAAAGAGATCCCTATAATAATCCACATTAATTGTTGATTTTCTATTCCCTCTAAAGGACTATTGATTACAGCGCTTTTAACGGATAAAAATCCAACAAATGCCAACAATATGTAAGCGATAACGAGGATAATCTCTATTTTTTTTATGCGTTCTTTTCTTTCACCTATTAAATTTGTAATAAAAGAATTCACTAAAAATATCTCCTTTTACAAATTTCGATAAGAGTTTGCCTTTTATCAACAATATATTATATCATATTGATATACAAAAGATTAAACAACGCGTTTCTAAAGATAGAGAATGGGTGGTGAGCGGAGTAGAACTTACTCCTTTTTCCTTATGGGTGGGCAGGGTTTGCTGTAGTATGCGAACTATGTTTTTTTGCAGCTTTGTGCAAAATGGTTCTTTATAATGCTTTAGAAACAATTTCCAAATTCTCATTTGCGAAGCAAATGATGTTACGCGAATTTGGGGCTTTTAAGGGGCTTGCCCTTTTGTAGCCTTATACAAAAAGCTTTTTTGCAATAAACTATGATTTTGAACTTGGGGATATTAAGGGGTTTACCCCTTAATGTTTGGCGAAGGGGCGCTATCTAAAGAGTTTTTAAGAGGAGGAAAAGTCTGCTAAAATGATAGGTGATAATTTGATTCTTTTGGATAAAGTAGATTCAACAAACAACTACATCAAAAAACACTGGCGTGAACTGCCATCAGAAACTGTTGTTTGGGCTTTAGAACAAACAGAAGGTTACGGAAGGAAAAACAGTAGGTGGTATTCTCCTTTGGGGGGGTTGTGGTTTTCGGTGTTATTCAAACCCCGTAAAAGACCTTTGATCCCATATTATTATTTGAGAATGTACTCTTTGGTAATTTATAATGTCTTGAAAAAAAAATACAAGTTGAACCCCATCATTAAATGGCCTAACGATATTTTGATAAATTCTAAAAAGGTGTGTGGAATTTTAGGAGAGAGTGTTTATAATGGCGGTTCACCTAGTTGCGTTATAGTGGGAGTAGGAATAAACGTTAACAACGAATTACGTGAAGAAATCTCCAATAGCTCGATTGCTTTAAAAGATGTTGTTGGGAAGGAAATTCCATTGAGAAAACTTTTGAATGAATTGAACCATGTTGCTTACCATTCATATTATCTAAAATACTTCAAACCCAAAGCAATTTCAGCCATCACAAAAATGTGGTTAAATCATTTGAATGTGAAAGTAGGAGATAAGGTCCAAGTATCAACTGAAAATAATGGAAGTATTTATGGTATAGTAAACGATATCCAGTCAGATTATTTGGAAATAATGGACGATAACGGGGAGCTAAGAAAAATAAACTCTGGCGAATTAATTGTGATATAATCTTTAAGTAATGAAGCAAATGGCCTTTACTTGTGATACAATATATTTGTTGAATTTAGATCCATAAAATAACTCCTAATAACATAATAACTTATAATATTTCTGAGAATGAATTTTTTTGGGGAAGTTTTGATTTTTAAAAGAATTAAGAATATAAAGAGAGTAATTTTTTATTTCTATGGGGAGGTATATAATGTCGCTAAAAGTGCTTATTTCAGAGGAAGAAATACAAAAAAAGGTTGAGGATTTGGCTAAGCAAATAGATGATTATTATAAAAATATAACGGATGAAATTGTCGCCGTATGTGTCTTAAAAGGATCCGTTAATTTCTTTAGCGATTTGGTAAAAAAGATACAGTTGAACGTTAATTATAATTTCATACAGGTATCTAGTTACTCCGGGGATATAACCACTGGAAAAGTAAAAGTAAAAAGTTGGCTAGATGAGCCTCTCGAAAATAAGCATGTTTTAATAGTTGAAGATATTGTGGATACTGGAAATACGTTAAAATATATAGTAAAATATTTAGAGAGGCAAAATCCCTCCTCTTTAGAAATTACATCAATAGTTTTAAAAACGATTCATGAACACGGAATTCAAGTAAGATTTCCTGGATTTGAAATCGGAGATAAATTTATAGTAGGATACGGATTGGATTACAACGAAAAATATAGAAATTTACCGTACATTGGCTATATAGAATAAGGAGGCTAATATTACATGGACATTGAACAATACGTATCAAAAGTGAGAGAAGCAGCTAAGTATATTCAAGAAAAGACCATGAAAAAGCCCAGCATTGCGATCATTTTGGGGTCTGGATTAGGGAAAATTTCTCAAAATTTAGAAGAAACTCTTTCAATTCCTTATCCTGATATTCCAAACTTCCCAAGCTCTACCGCTCCGGGCCATAAAGGGGAATTGATGATAGGGAGTTTGAAGGGCAAAGATACATTACTTATGAATGGAAGATTTCATTACTACGAAGGATACACTATGAAAGAGGTTACCTTTCCAATTCGTGTAATGCAAGAATTAGGTATTGAAACTCTCATATTGACTAATGCAGCGGGAACGTTAAACCCCGATTTTGAAGTTGGTGTACCGTGTATAATTACAGATCATATCAATTTTTTTGGTGACAATCCGCTGATTGGACCAAATTTCGATGATTGGGGTCCTAGATTCCCTGATATGACGGAAGTTTACTCGAAGTCTTTGGTTCAAGAAGCCTTTAAATCTGCTAAGAAACTTAACAGTAAAGTATATTCTGGTGTCTATTTAGGTTTAAGTGGCCCCACATTCGAGACACCAGCTGAAATGGCTATGATGAGAAATTTTGGCGCTGATTTAGTAGGTATGTCGACCGTACCAGAGGCTATTGTTGCAAAACATGCTGGTATGGAGATTTTAGGTATCACCGCTATAACAGATAAAGCTGTTCCTGAGGAACTGAAAGAAGTTAGTGCAGAAGAAGTTTTGAAGATTGCAGAAAAAACAGGTGAAAGTATAGCAGATATCATCATGGACCTAATAGATATCTTTTAGAAGGTGTTTTTTTGAAGGCTTTTGTTGGGTTGGCAATTTTTATATTTCTGCCAATTTTATTCTTTTCTTATTATGAAGTTTACGATTACTTGTTTATGAAACCGAATACTTATTTTGAATACAATTCAAATTCCACAGGAGAGTTTGGAGTGGAGTTTTATACTATTAACAAATATCCAATAATGGACTCAAATAAATTGTTAGAAAGTGTGTGGTCCCAACCGAGAACATTGATAGGTGGGCAAATGGTGGTAGAATCGTCTAATTACACGCATGCTATTTCGTCTTCTAAAGCGATGGGACTACTTCAATTGAAAAATCCAACGGGGGTCGATTTACACGTTTATAATTTATTTGATCCATATGACAATCTAAAAGGTGCCTTAGAATACCATGGTTATCTTCGGCGGCTTTTTGATGATGAAAGGTTGCAGATTATAGCATACCATGATGGACCTACCGCAGTTATGTCTGGAAGGGTATCTTCTGCTGGTGAAGCATACTATGAGAAGGTAAAAAGAGCGCAACTAAATTATTCTAACACAAAAATATATTCTCCTTATTTTATAGGAGGTAGAGTGTCTTATTTCCCAGAAGATAAAATATCTACGGAATTTAAAGGTGGATTTGCTTATAGGAAAGTTGAGATATACGGGAATGTTGGTTTAGAATTTCCTTTAGAACAAATACTAGAATTAGATTCCATAGACATCCAAACAGATTATGGCTATACCTTTTTCTACGTACCTAGAACGAATTTTGGTTTTGGCATAAAAGGTAAAACCGTTCCAGAAGATATTGTTTTGCGCGTTGGTTTACCGTGGCAAAACTTTATTCTTAAAGGGCCAGAAAATCCTGAGTTAATTTATAAACACGAATTAACGAATAATTGGACCTCGAAAGTATTAATAAATTCTGACAATTTACTGCTTTCCAGTTATTTTTCAATTTACAACTTAGACCTTTTCGTGGGGTACGAAGTTTATGAAACTTCTATAAATCTAGGTTTTAGATTAGCCTTTTAAAAAAGTTCTCAGGAAGGGATGTCTTTATGGAAAAGTATTTGCAACAATTAAGAGACTGGTGGAAAAATCTAGATAAAAGCAAAAAACGAAACTATATAGTTTTGTTAATTTCTATCATTGTGTTGATAGTATTCTTTTCAATATTGCTTTCAAGAAAAAATTATGAGTTTTTTATCGGAGGTTTGGATCAAGCAAATGCGGGTAATATTGTAACAAGGTTGGAAGAAATGGGTATAGAATACAAAGTAGATGATTTTGGTAATATTTACGTTGCGAATCAGAATGTAGCGGAGTTGAGAATGAAATTAGCCAGTGAAGGTTCATTGGGCTACAATCTTCAAGGTTATGAACTTCTTCAAAACCAAGGCTTTGGAGCTACCAGTTACGATAAGCAGGTCAACTATCAGATCGCTTTGGAAGGCGAATTATCTAGAAGTATAGCTTCTATGGAACCGGTACAAAGTGCCCGCGTTCATTTAGTTATTCCTCCAAGAACTTACTACCAAGTTGGTGAAAGCCCAAAACCATCTGCATCTGTTTTGTTAGTATTGAATCCTGGAATGAGTGTATCCTCAAACCAAATTAAGGGAATAATTAATTTAGTAGCCGGGGCTGTAGCTGGGTTGCAACCAGAGAATGTAAAAGTAGTAGATAATTTTTCTAACGATTTGAGTGCTCAGGTTGCCGTGGGAGAAGATATCAGTAGTGCTGATACTAAATTTCAGCTAAAAGCCGAGATAGAAAAATATTATAAGCAAAAAGTAGAAAGCGGTTTACAATCAGTCTTTGGTTTAGGGAATGTTGTTGTTGTTCCTGAGATAGAATTAAATTGGCAAAAATTAGAAGAAGAACAAAGAAAAGTCGAACCGGTTGTGGATGAAAATGGAATAATTTTAAGCCAACAGACTAAGACCGAACAAAGTAGTTCTTCTCCTTCTTCTGGCGGGGTACCTGGTGTTGATTCCAACATTCCCCCCTATACTTATCAAACGCCTACGAGTACAGGAAATTATTACAGCAGCTCAGATGTGATAACCAACTACGATGTAAATGAGATTTATAAAAAGACTATTGAAGATAAAAACGGAGAAATATCCAATAAAAGCATAACACTTTTTATCGATTTTCAAAACAGTAAAGTTGAAGATAATCAAGAGTTGAGGTCTCAAATTAAAACAGCCATTGCAACAGCCGTTGGTGCACCTGAAGATAATATTTCTTTAGTTGATATACAGTTCAATAGGGATTTGGAAGCGATGAGGGCGGATATTGAATATCAATTACAACAGAGAAGACAAAGAATTACGAATATTGTAATTGCTATAATTGTGATCGCATTCCTAATGATGCTTGTCATCCTAATTGCTAGAGCTCGTAGAGCCAGAAAGGCCTCGCAACTCGTCGAAGAAAGAAAGCGACAGTTAGAGTCCAGAGTTGAAGAAGCGATGAAAGAAAGAGGCGTTGAGGTTGAAGAAGTTTCACCCGAACAAGAGAGATTAAGAGAGATTACAACTTTGGCGGAAAATAATCCCGATGAGGTTGCAGATATCATTAAATCTTGGCTTAAAACTCGTTAAATGTTAAAAGGAGTTGTTTTAAATGGCTGAAAAGAGTAAAGAATTAGATGGTTTAAAAAAATCTGCAATATTGTTAGTACTATTGGGGCCTGAGAGAGCAAGTAAAATCTTAAAAAAGTTGGATGAAGAAGAAGTAGAACAATTAACTTTAGAAATAGCAAATTTGGAAAAAATTGATGAAAAAACAAAAAAAACGGTTATGGACGAATTTGGAGAATACATAAAGGCAAAAGATTATATCAACACCGGCGGTGTTGAATATGCAAGAAACCTTCTCGAAAAAACTTTTGGACCAGAAAAAGCCATAGATATAATAGATAGATTGGTGTCAAATTTGCAGGTAAAACCTTTTGAATTTTTAAGAAAAGTGGATGTGTCACAGATGGTTAATGTGTTACAAAACGAACATCCACAGACGGTTGCCCTTATCTTATGTTATCTTCCACCTCAAGCCGCTTCTCAAGTTATTTCTGAACTACCTGAATCTTTACAATTAGACGTGATAAAAAGAATTTCCACTATGGATTCTGCCAACCCGGATATTGTAAAAGAGATAGAAAGTAGGTTAAAGGATCGTCTTTCTGCTTTCACCGTTCAAACTTTTTCTCAGGTTGGTGGGATAGATATTACCGCGGAAATAATGAATAACATCGATAGGGCGGTCAGTAATAATATATTTGAAAAGCTTTCAGAAAGAGACCCAAAGCTGTCGGATGAAATTAGGAGAAGAATGTTTGTTTTTGAAGATATTGTCAAGTTGGACGATAGATCTATACAAAGAATACTTCGTGAAGTAGATAGTAAGGATTTAACAATGGCTTTAAAAGGTTCTAGCGAAGAAGTTAAAAATGTCATTTTTAAAAACATGTCTAAAAGGGCTTCACAGATTATAAAAGAAGAATTAGATTTTATGGGACCTGTTAGAGTTAGGGATGTAGATGAAGCACAACAAAGAATCATCAATGTAATCAGAAAACTTGAAGAGTCTGGTGAGATTATTATAGCTGGTGGCGGGGCAGGTGAAGAATTGATTGAATAAAAGAATTGTAAATAATAAATTTGTTGTTTTAGATAAAGCCTTTGAATTATCTGTAGAAGAAATAGAGCAAGTACAATATGAAGAAAGTAAAAGAGAAAAAGATAAATTAAAAGAGCAGATCGAGTCAGATGCTCAAAAAGAAGCTCAAAAGATAATTGAAAACGCTAAAATTACCAGCCAAAAAATAATTGAAAATGCAGAATTAGAAGCTAAAAAATTAAGAGAAGAGCAAGGTAAATATATGGAAGAGAGGAAAAAGACCCTTGAAGAAGAGCTTAAAAAGGTTAGCACTCAAATTCAAAGGATATCAAAAGAGTATGATATTTATATCAAAGAGTTGTCACAGCAAAGTTTAATTTTCTGCGAAAACACTATCAAGGCTGTCGTCGAAAGATATTTTAAAGAAAAGATTGACTTCCCTCAGTGGGTAGAAATTATTTTTCAAAATTTAGAAAAGAAACTTTCCTCCTTACAAAATTCCAAAATTAAACTGAGTCCTTCTTTTAATAAAGAATTTGCCGATTTAATAAGGGAAAAGTTTTCTGACTTTTTTTACATAGTAGAAGATCCTTCTTTGAAAGATAACCAAATAGTTTTGGAAACAGATCAAGGAATTTTCGATCTAACTCCTCAAACATTTTTTGAAGATATTTTGAACATGTTGGAGGAAGCTTTAAATGGAAAGAAATAATTTTTCCTCTTCTTTAGCTTATTTTACTGATAAATTACAAAACAGGCCTTTATTTGAGCTGGAAGGTAAAATTAGTAGGATAATAGGTGTTACTATTGAATCAATTGGCCCCAGTGTTGCTTTAGGTGATCTATGTAGAATAAAATTGAAAGATGGTTCCAAGATTTTTGCAGAGACCGTAGGTTTTTCTGATAATAGAGTTTTGTTGATGCCGTTAGAGGATGTCAGTGGAATCTATGTTGGGGCGCCGGTGGAAAGAGTAGATAGTAAAATCAACGTGAAAATTAGCTCAGAACTCTTAGGACACGTGTTGGATGGTTTGGGAAGATCATTGGATGGTTCAAAAATAAAGAGTTATGAAAATAAAAGTATATATAGAGCTGCGCCTAACCCACTTTTAAGAAACAGGATTAAAGAGCCTTTATCTGTAGGGGTAAAGGCGATTGATGCCTTTTTAACTCTTGGTAAAGGTCAAAGAATTGGAATAATGTCAGGAAGTGGCGTAGGAAAAAGTACCTTACTGGGCATGATTGCCAGAAATACGGAAGCAGATATAAACGTTATTGGGTTGATAGGAGAAAGAGGAAGAGAAGTTAAAGATTTTATTGAAAAAGATCTTGGGGAGGATGGACTAAAAAAATCTGTTTTGATAGTTTCAACTTCAGATTCACCTGCTTTACTCAGAGTAAAAGCTCTTTACACAGCCACCACTATCGCAGAGTATTTTAGAGATTTAGGTTACAATGTTTTAATGATGGTGGATTCAATCACTAGATGGGCTATGGCTCAGAGAGAGATAGGACTTTCTATTGGCGAACCACCAACCACCAGAGGATACACACCGAGCGTCTTTGCAAATATGCCAAAAATTTTAGAAAGAGCTGGAAACTCTGAGAAAGGAAGTATGACTGCAATCTATACAGTATTGGTTGAAGCCGATGATATGAACGATCCAATTGGTGACGCTGTAAGAAGTATAGTCGATGGTCATATCGTTCTTTCAAGAAGCCTCGCAGATTCTTCGCATTATCCCCCGATAGATATCCTTTCCAGTGTAAGTAGGTTGATGAAAGAAGTAGTAGATGAAAAGCACCTTAAAGCAGCTTTGTTTGTTAAAGATATTTACGCTAGTTATATAAATTCCAAGGATTTAATCGAAGTTGGTGCGTATAAGAAGGGGAGTAATAAAAAAGTAGACATAGCTTTGGAAGAAATAGAAAATATAAATAGTTTTTTAACACAGAGAATCGAAGAAAAAGCCCCTTTCGAACAAACGTTGAAAAAGTTATTTGAAATATACCAAAAGTACAACTAGGGGGCGGAGAGTAGGGTAAATAGACAAAGACTCCTTTATCCTTATGGGTGGGCTGCGGGGCGAAGGGGCGCTATAGACAAGGTTTTAGAGTTTCTAAAGGAAATAACTAAATAGCGGGAGGCAGAAAATATTGTTAAAAGCTGAATACGCCATCATCTTTTATGTTTTATTGATCGTCTTTTCCTTGCTTTTAGTCAGAATGTTATCAAAAAAATATTTAGAACCTGCTAAATACAGGAAAGTTAAAGAAAGTATTTCAGCCTATTTGTATCTATTACCATCATTTGTTGTTTTAGGGATTTTTGTTTTTTGGCCTATTTTTTATTCCTTTTATCTGAGCTTTTTTAAGTGGGATTTTCAAAATCAAGATAATCCGTTATTCATTGGGCTTCAAAATTATATAGATTTATTTAAATTGAACCAACCTGTGAATATTACTCTCAATGAAACATTTTTCAATACACTTCTAATCTTTATGACTGCTATTTTTATCATTCATTTAATCTTTGATCTAAAAAAGGTAAAGACTCCTCGTCAAAAATATTTAATTATTTCTATGAGTATGTTAGGAATACTTTCTTTGTTAACTACTAATTTAATACAGTATCTTAATATAATAAGTGCTTTAGTTCTTGTTGTTGTTTACACTATTTTATTATCTTTGCACTTTTTAGATCAAATGTCCAATAAAATTTTTCTTCGGATAATTATGTTCATCGTATTATGGATAGCGTTTTACTCTTTGGGAGTGCCTGAAATTATTAGGTTTTTGAGTTTGGCAAAGGAACAGTCGTTATTCATCAAAGCGATATGGAATACCACTTATTATGTTCTACTTTCCACGCCTATAACTATTCTGTTTGCCTTGTTAATAGCCTTATTATTGAATAGAAAATTATATGGTAAAACTATTTTTAGAACGGTTTATTTTATTCCCTTTGTTACAAGTGTTGTGGCAATTTCTCTAGTATGGCAATGGATATTCAATGACAATGGTTTATTAAATTATATTTTAACTCAAATGGGTTTTTCAAAAGTTCCATGGTTGAAAGATCAGAAGTTTACGATTCCTACCGTTGCCATAATATCTATATGGAAGATGGTAGGATATTACGCAATAATCTTTTTGGCGGGTCTGCAAAATATAGATAAAACTTACTACGAAGCTGCTGAAGTGGATGGAGCCACACCTTTTCAAAAATTTCAGTTTATAACCTTACCCTTATTATCTCCTACAACTTTTTTTATAATCATAGTTGCAATGATCGGAGCATTTAAAGTTTTCGATGAGATTTTTATCCTCTATGTAGGTATGCCTGGACCTTACAACAACAGTGGAATGACCATGGTTTACTACGTGTTTGATATGTTCTATGTTCAACAAAGGATGGGAAGAGCTAGTGCTGCTGCTTACGTGCTTTTTGGAATTATTCTATTGTTTACAATTCTTCAGATGAGAAGTAGCAGAAGTAGAATACACTACGAATCCTAAGGGAGGAAATTATACTTGAATTATACAAAGTTTATAAAAACACTTTGGACTTTGATAGTTTATTTACTGTTAGCAGGAGGCGCGATAGTTATGCTCTTGCCTTTTGCGTGGATGATAATGACTTCTTTGAAAACAAGCAGCGAAATCAACTTATGGCCTCCAACATGGACAACAAAAAATTTTCAGAATGAATGGGATTTAAATTTAAAATTAACTCCCTCAAAACCTTCCCCAAGGACAGGCTTAAGTTTAGCTGAATTTAGAACTTTATCAACCCAAGAAAGCTACAATCCTTACAAATTGGTCTATGAAATAGATGGGGACTTTGTAAGGCGAGGAAGGGTACAACTCTCTTTTGACGAGATCGATTATACAGAGCAAGCAAGTGTCGAGTATATGATGTCTGATATCTACGATTATATTTCAAATATTGAATTAAGAGAAGATTTATCGAGCTTATTTGTTATAGAAGATTATTCCCTTGAAACTTTTGAAAGTATTTATTTTGCTCTTTTTTCCCAAGAAGATGGCTATTTTAAACAGACTACTACGATAAGAAGGATACAACAAAGTATAAGCAAAGTTCAGAATTTTATAGATATAACCCTCCAAAGAAATATCAATATCTTACCGTATTTTAGAACGAACCCGAATATGACAGAAAGTCAAATAGAAAGTATAACAAGAAGTAAAGAAATATTTTCCAATTATTTGGAAACGATAAAATCGAAAACCAATGATTTGAATTCAAAATTATCTTCCTATCCAGCAGAGTTAAGAATAATTAGTGAAAATGAGGTAGAAGAATTAATTAATCTACTCGCTGATTTTTTGTCTGAGTTTCAAACTTTTGAAGATGACATACTCTCCAACACAAATACTTTGATTCAAAGAAATATTTACGAACCCATTATGAAAGAGATCAATACTCTAACTTTCTTTATGTATTTTAACGAAAAATATGGTGAGGAACAAAATATTACATTTGAAGATGTGAACATAATATTCGACGTTCCTACTGGAGAAACAAAGTATCAAAATATCATAGACAGAATCCAAGAAACTGAATTTCCAGAATCATTTAAAAAAATTGTGATCTCATTAGCTAACGAGAAAAATATCGATAATTTGAATCAAGAAGTTGTTTCATATCTAGAGAACGATTTTGTAAATGATGTGAGTAATTCATTAATAGAAGACCCCAGAAACCTCTCAATATACACAAACATTATTAGAACGTTATCGCAGAACCAGGCTAGCTTTGATCAAGCCCAGGCAGTGCTCTCAGATTCCGATTATCGTTTTTTAATAGAAAACATTCAAGGAAAGGAAGAAGAGTTCGCAAGGATATTGGAAAAAAGGAAAGAATATGATAAAATATTAAAAGATTTCGATAGGTTTTTCCTTGATACGATTTCCAAAGTAAATATTGTAACCGCACCGCCTTTTGTTGATATGATTTTGTACAAAAATAATTCGAATGTTGAATTATACACAGTAAATGTACCATCAATTTGGTTGTTTGACGATGTTCCTTCCGGAAAAGTTGAATATTCTTTTAATCAGGTCTTGGGGAATATATTTCAAAATTATGTTGATGCATGGAACGGTGCTCCATTTTCCCGATACTATGTGAATACGGTTTTTGTTTCTCTAATAACCACCGTTTTGGAGATAATATTTGCGTCGATGGCTGCATTTGCATTTTCAAAACTTAATTTTTGGGGAAAGAATTTTATTTTTATAACTTTTTTAGCTACCATGATGATACCGGGTGAGGTTCTATTAGTACCAAATTATATAACTATTAGTAAATTTTCATGGATAGACAGTTATTATGCTTTGATCGTTCCCTGGGTGATTAGTGTTTTTGCCATTTTTTTGATCAGGCAACAGTTTATGACTGTGCCCAACGAGTTATGGGACGCTGCTAAAATAGACGGATCTTCAAGTTGGCGATTTTTATGGACCGTGATGGTACCTCTTAGTAGACCTGCAATTTTAACGGGGGCACTACTAAAATTTGTAGGGAGTTGGAACGCCTTTTTATGGGTTTTAATTGTCACCAAAAGTCCTGAAATGAGAACACTTTCAGTGGGATTACAAAATTTTAGAACTGATGCGGGAGAGATCTACAACCTTTTAATGGCAGCATCCACTTTTACTATGATTCCTATAGTAATATTGTTTATATTCTTACAAAGATATTTCATAGAAGGTATCGCAAGAACTGGGTTGAAAGGTTAAACATAAGATTCGATTTAGGAAGTGAGTGCAATCCCATTTATTGAATTAGATAGAAACAAAAGTAAGAAAAAACAATTGTTCGCTCGTAAAAAACCGAATATTTCCATCATCTTGCGACTTTTATTGTTAAGCGCTTTAATATTCATATTGGGGTTCGTCTCCTTCCAAATATATAGACAAATAGACTTATATTACAATTTAAAAGAACAGTACAATGAAATTGAAAAACGAAAAGAAGAACTGAATGATGAAATTCTAAAAAGAAATCAGATCCTTTTGGATTTAAAAAATCGATTAGCTGACAAAGGAGTTATAATAAATGGTGAAGAATTCCACCAAATGGATCTTTACAACTTCCCATAAGCCAAATAAAAAACAAATAGAAAAAGCGTTGCAATTAGCCAACAAATATGGTGGTGTGTATCTAGAAAGAAATAAGCTTAGAATGGACGAAGGGAACTTTTATTTTGTAATAGATAAGAAACTAGCCCTAAACTTTCAATGGGAGGATGGAAAATTATTTTTCCATCCTTCTGTTTCCAAAATAAGATTGAACAATTATTTAAAAAATGGAATTGATCATTTAATAAACGCTGTATCTCCACAAAAAAACGATATCATACTTGATTTAACCCTTGGCCTTGGAAGTGATGCCTTACTATTGTCGTATTTTTGTGAAAAAGTAGTAGGCTTAGAGGCTTCTTTTCCTATATATGCGGTTGTTGCAGAAAATATAACAAACTACGATTATAAAGAAAATTGGATGAAAGAAGCTTCAAAAAAGATCAAAGTTATCAATTCAGATTATAAAATTTTTCTAAACGAGCAAAAAGAAAAAAGTTATGAGATTGTTTATTGTGATCCTATGTTCGAGAATCCTCAGTACAAATCAAGCTCTATAAATCCTTTGAGGAAATTTGCTCGATACGATAAAATTACACAAGAAGATTTAGAAAAGATGGTTAAAATAGCTAGGAAAAAAGTAGTAATCAAAGCACGTTCTAACGACAGTGTGTGGGATTTGTACGACTTCGATAAAAAAATCGGAAGTAAAAAAAGTGGAGTATTTTTCGGAGTGATTGAAAAGTGAACAAAGTTTTAGTTATAGTGGGCCCTACAGCTGTTGGAAAAACAAAAGTATCCGTAGAAATAGCCAGAAGAATTAATGGAGAAATAATTTGTATGGACTCTAGACAAATTTATAGCCATCTTATAATCGGTACCGCTATGCCTGATGAAGAAACCAAACAGATGATCCCACATCATTTATTTGGCTCAATAGATCCACGAACCCATTTTACAGCTTTTGATTATAAAAAAATGGCAGAAAAAAAGATTGATGAAGTACTAAATAGAGGAAATACACCAGTTTTAGTTGGTGGGACAGGCCTATACCTTGATGCTCTGAGGAAAGGTTTTTTGAATGTAAAATCTGACTATGGTTTAAGGACTTATTTAAGAAAATTAGAAAAAAATAATCCTGGTGTATTGAGAAAGATATTGGTAGATTTGGATCCACAAAGAGCTCTAAAGATACATCCAAACGATTTAAAAAGGATCATCCGGGCCATAGAGATTTATGTTATAACAGGTATCAAAATGGGGGAGATTGTAAAAGAAAATAGGCAAAACGACAATTCTTTTGATTATCATATAATAGTACTAGATAGAGAAAGGCAAGAATTGCATGAAAGGATAAACAAAAGAGTCCATCAAATGATAAATGAAGGTCTGATAGATGAGGTACAAAATCTCTTGTCTTTAGGGTATTCTACAACTCTTAACGCTTTAAACACCATAGGTTATAAAGAAGTGATACAATATCTATATGGGAAAATCGATTTTAATGAAATGATTCACCAGATAAAAGTAAACACTCGTAACTATGCAAGAAGACAAATAATATACTTTCGTAAGATAGGATCTGCAAAATGGATTAATTTGAGTCAAACAACTCAAGAAGACGTAGTAGATCAAATATTAAGTGAATTTATTTGATGGGTCGAGGGCTGGGAAAAGCCTTATTCTGCCTTCCTTATGGATGGGAAGTGGGATGAAAGGCGCTATAGATAGTTTTATAAGTAAGATTTTGATTTTAAATGGGTCATAGGGCGAAGCCCTCCCTCACAGCTGGGCTAGGGACTGCAGGTCCCTTCCTTAGAAGGGTGGGCTGTGGGATGAAGGGGAGCTATAGCAAATTTTATATTTTCTAAAGAAAGTATATTTAATTTCTGATACGAGGGGTGATAACATGGCAGAAAAATTTAATTTACAAGACCGATTTTTGAACATTCTGAGGATTAACAAGATAGAAGTAAAAATTTATTTAGAAGGTGATTATACTGTTTTATTGGAAAAAAACGGTGAACAATCACTGGTTTATAAACATGCCATAAAAATGATGGCACCTTCAAAATATATAAAACTTTTCCAAGAACAGTCGTCTAAAGATGAGTAGAAAGAGAAAAATAAAAAACTGCCCCTAGGAAAGAAGGGGTAGTTTTCTAGTATTTTTTCAAAATAACGTTATGAGAACTATGGAGGGAATTAATTTGAAAAAAACTTTTTTGATATCTTTATACATCCTTATATTTTCTATTTTTGCCATTTCTCAGCTATTTCAGCCACCTATAAAAAACTCATACATAACCGCATCTTTTGGTGAATACAGAGATACAGGAGCTGAATCACATTTTCATTTAGGAGTAGATTTTTCTACTTTCAACAGAAAGGGAGAATCTGTTTATGCGGCCGCTGAAGGTTCTCTTTATAAGATTTGGTTAAACGATCCTCTTTACGGCAATGCAATATTTTTATACCATGAAGACTCTGATTTAGTTAGTGGATATGCCCATTTGAGTGTTTTCTCTGATAAAATATCTAAATATTCTCAATTAGTTCAAAACGAGTTTGGAAATCAAAGAATAGAAATTGTTTTTCCCAAAGGTAAAATCCCAATAAACCTAAATGAGGTTATAGCTTATTCAGGAGATACCGGGGAAGCCATAGCGCCTCACTTGCATTTTGAAGTTTTAAAGCAATCCCAAGATGATTTCACCATGTACGACCCCCTTGAGTTTTTAGAATATCATGAACAAAGGGATAAATCTTTGGAATTAATGAGAATCAGATCCAATAACAAATATTTTGAAGTTACAGAAAATGGAGAAACTGTTGTAGAATACACAGGTAACTATCCCCGGATAGACATTAGAGTACGTGAAAAATTAGGGGACAACTCCACTATTCTTCCTAAAAAAGTTTCTATGTATATCAATGATATTTTAACCTATAAAATGGATTTTAGCATAATCAAAGAGTCAGAAATATACAAAGCTGATGCTGTATTTGGATATGGTTCAACATCTTCCATATATTGGCTGAAAATGTACTCTGATGACCATTTATCTCCAATAGTTATCAATGACTTTTCAGCATTTTCTTATGAAACCTCAACGACTTTAAATGGAGAAATCGTTTTAGAAGACATATGGGGTAACGAAAAAGTTTATAAATTGAAATTCATAAAACCATAAGAAATGTTAATTTTATTTTTAAAAATTAACAGTGTATCGTTTTTCTTCACTTGAGGAAATTAATTTTTTTGGTATAATTTACCTCGTGGAATTCTAAAAATAAACTGAAATCTGACGAAAAACACTCGAAGAAATCAAGGAGGCTTAAATGTGAAAAAAATGCTCTTTACCAGTGAAAGTGTAACGGAAGGTCATCCTGATAAAATCTGTGATCAAATTTCTGATACTATACTTGATGCTATAATGGAAAAAGAACCCGAAGAAAATAAGATAAATGCCCGATGTGCTGTAGAAACTCTGGTAACAAGGGGGCTAGTTGTAGTAACAGGTGAAGTTAGAACCTCAGCATATATAGATGTTCCAACGCTTGTCAGGAATACTATTTTAGATATAGGTTATAACAGAGCTAAATTTGGATTTGATGGTGAAACATGCGCTGTAATTACTTCTATTGAAGAACAATCACCTGATATAGCTCTGGGGGTTGACAGATCGTTAGAAGTTAAATCAAGACAAGAAGAAGACCCTTTTGAAAAAATAGGAGCAGGAGATCAAGGCATTATGTTTGGATATGCGACAAACGAAACGGATGCTTATATGCCCTTGCCTATTCTCTTAGCTCACAGACTTGCCAAAAGATTGGCCGATGTTCGAAAATCGGATACATTGGATTTTTTAAGGCCAGACGGTAAAACTCAAGTAACAGTAGAGTATGATGAAAATAATCAACCACTAGGCGTAGAGACTATACTTATTTCCACCCAACATTCGCCTGATATAAAAAGACAAGAGTTAGAAGAAGCAATAAAAGAGCATGTAATAACTCCAGTCATACCGGAAAATCTTTTTACAAAAAACACAAAAATTCTTGTCAATCCAACAGGAAGATTTGTAATCGGTGGACCTCAAGCTGATACAGGACTCACCGGAAGGAAGATAATCGTTGATACATATGGTGGTTGGGCACCACACGGTGGAGGAGCTTTTTCTGGGAAGGATCCTACCAAAGTAGATAGATCCGCTACTTATATGGCCAGATATGTAGCCAAAAATTTGGTAGCAAGTGGTGCTGTAGATGAAGTTTTAATTCAACTTTCTTACGCCATTGGTGTTGCACAACCCGTTTCAATAAATATTGACACAAAAGGTACTGCAAAAGTGGATGAAGAAAAGATATATAAAGTTGTAAAAGAGATTTTTGATTTTAGACCTGCCGCAATAATTAGTAACTTAAATCTATTACAACCTATTTACAAAAAGACTGCTGCTTATGGACATTTTGGAAGAAAAGACGTAGAATTCCCATGGGAAAGATTGGATAAAGTTAAAGAATTGAAAGCGGCATTAGGTTTGTAATTCAGTTTGCTGTAGTGTAGTATGCAAACTATGTTTTTAAATGATTTTGAATTTGGGGATCTTAAGGGGGAACCCCTTAACGTCTGGGGGTGGGCAGCGGGGCGAAGGGCGCTAAAGCAGGTTTTAGAAATAAATAACTTTCAAAATAAGATTCCGATTTTAAGAGAGGTTACAGGGCGCAGCCCTTCCCCTCCCTCTCGGCGGGCAGGGGAGGATGAATAAGCGCTGATACCAAGTTTTAGAATTTCTAAAAACAATAAAAAATAAAAAGTTGAGGAGGTATTTTAAAAATTGCCAAATAAAAAATCAGCAGAAAAAAGGGTTAGACAATCAGAAAAAAGAAGACAAAAAAATCGTGGATATCAAAAGAGGATTAAGGAAATTTCTAAGGAAATAGACAAGAAAATTCAAGAAAATGCCGAAAGAGAAGAATTGATGCAGTTATTAAGCAAGTCTTTTAAAATTATTGACACTGCAAAATCACATGGTGCTGTACATAAAAATTACGCAGCAAGGAAAAAATCAAAATTACATTTAAAGGTTAAAAAACATTTGGGTGAAATGGCGCCAGAAAATTACCCAGTAAACGAGTAATTTGCCAATTTCTGCAATCAACACGATTATATCCCCCATTTTTGGGAGGTAATAAAGTTTTGAGTTCTTATTCTTATTTACAAATGTATCAAATAAATCCAAAGGACATAAAAAGATATCCTCTAGAATGGAATAAAATTTTTGGAAATAGCAATAAGTTAATAATTGAAATTGGATTCGGTGGTGGAGAGTTTTTAGTAAATTTAGCCAAAGAGAATAATAACTATAATTATATTGGCATAGAAACATCTCTAACTTCTTGTCACAAATTCAAAAAGAAGCTTTTTCAAAATAATTTAAATAACATACAAATAATTCTTGAAGATGCAAAATTCGCTATTAGGGAGTTCTTTTCTGACAGCTCGATTAATAAAGTAATAGTTAACTTCCCATGCCCATGGCCAAAAAGCAAGCATGCAAAAAACCGTCTTTTTGACGAAAAATTTATAGACACCTTATCGTCGGTATTAGAAGTAGATGGAAAAGTAAGTTTAACAACCGACGTTTTTTGGTATGCTTCTGATGTTAAAGAAAAATTTTTAAACAACGGATGTTTTGAAGTAAAAAATATTTCCGAAGTAAACCAATTACCATTCAAAACAAGATACGAAAAAAAATGGGAATATGAAGGAAGAAAAAAGTATTTATTAATTGCACAAAAAAGATGCAAAAAAACAATAAAAAGATTGTTAAAAGGGGATTTCGATTTGCCTCATCAGAAAATCAAGAAAGTAGATTTCGATAAATTACAATCTTTAGTTGGATTTAAAAAATCTTGTAAAAATAAAACTATAGTTATAAAGGACATATATACTAAATTAGATGGTTCAGAATATTTAGTGAAGGTTTTTTCTGAAGACGAAGGGTATATTCAAAGTTACTTTGTTAATGTCAGCAAAATGAAAGAAGGTTGGCTAATAAAATTAGATGATATAGCAAAAGCTTATAGAACCCCTGCTGTTAAGGAAGCGGTGAATATAATCGCCAAGGAGATAGAGAATTAATGTCTCATATAACTGTTTTGGGCGCAGGTAGTTGGGGAACCGCTATAACAAAGCATTTAGTAGATAATCATCAAAAAGTAACAATTTGGGATAGAGACGAAAAACTCCTACAAGAAATAAAAAAAGGACGTAATCCTCGCTATCTATCTACCGTAAAACTTCCTTCAAAAGAAATAAATGTTGAAGGGGATATAAATGAAAGTCTAAAGAACGCACAAATTGTAATTATAGCTATCCCTGTTCAACATATATCAGAGGTATTAAGCCAAATTCAGAAAAGCTCTTTTATAAATAAAGATATCGTTTTTGTCAATCTATCAAAAGGTATGGAAATTAACAACCGAAAAATACCGAGTAAAATTTTTGAGGAATACCTATCAGGATTTAATTATTGTACCCTAAGTGGTCCCAGCCATGCAGAAGAAGTAGCAAAAGATGTTCCTACATCGGTTGTAGTTGCAGGTAGAGACAGTCAGGTTAACAAATATATACAAGAAATTTTTAGCAACGAAACTTTTAGGGTATATACTAACAATGACTTAATAGGAGTAGAAATTAGCGGTGCTATAAAAAACATATATGCAATAGGTGCGGGTATAATAGATGGATTTGGAAAATGGGATAACACAAAAGCGGCTTTAATTACCCGTTCTTTGGTTGAGATTATTAGGTATGGAACATATTATGGAGGAAACAAAGAAACGTTCATGGGATTAGCGGGGATTGGAGATCTTGTTGTAACATGTACTAGCTCACATAGCAGAAATCGGTACGTTGGAGAAATGCTTTCAAAAGATATGTCATTGAAAACAATATTGGAACAGATGGTGATGGTTGCAGAAGGGGTTTACACGGCTAAAGCTGTGTATAACGACGCAAAAGAAAAAGAAATTGAAATGCCCATAGCTACCAAAATCTATCAAGTGCTATACGAAGACGTAAACCCTAAAACCGCTATTTACGAATTAATGACAAGGGATTTAAAATCTGAATTTTTTAATTGAAAGATTTTATGGTATAATTAAAAGTAAAAGATGAATTTTAAGGAGGCATTCGAATGCAAGTTTCTTTAGACCAACTTTTACAAGCATTGATGGCACGTATGGAGAGTTTAGAAATTTCTATAGAAGATTTAAAATTTAGGACAAATGTGGCTTTAAGGTTAATCAAGAAAAATAACTTGTTAGATGAAGACAAGGTGAAAGAATCCGTAAAAGAGGAATTAAGTGCATTAAATGAACTAAGTGACGATAAGATGGATTTAAGTGATGAAAGAATTGAAGAAATCTCAAAGGGAATAATACAATGGATCGATAATGATTTAGAGAGTTTGAAGAAAAGAATGGCAGAATATCAGGAAAAAATGAAACAGTTACTTGAGCAAGAGGAAGCGGCAGGTAATATTAGTATTGCATCCCCAGAACTGTTGAATCAATTAGAAAGATCGGGCATTGGAAAAAATCAAAAAGAAAAAGGCAAAAATAATGGAAATATAATAATGCCTTAAAGTTTGATTTTAAAAAGCAACGGCCGGTATTAATTTACCGGCTTTTGTTTTTATATACCCGTTTTGAAGGGCAGACTTCATTCAAAAAACATTCCATGCACTTTGGAGAAATTGGCTTACAAATCTTTTGACCAAAATTCACCATTGAACCATTTAGAGGCCCCCATAATTCAGAGGGTATAATTTTTTTTAATTGGACTTCCGTTTCTTCAGGTGTTTTTGTTTTCACCCAACCGAGCCTATTGGAAATTCTATGTACGTGTGTGTCAACTGCAAGTGCTTCTTTACTAAAAGAAACATACAAAACTATATTGGCGGTTTTTCTCCCCACTCCTGGTAGCTTAATCAACTCTTCTAATTCATCAGGAACTGTTCCATTATAATTTTCAATTAAAATTTTAGAAATATTAATAATTCTTTCTGATTTTTGTTTGTACATACCTGCAGGTTTGATTAGATCATATAGATCCTGAGGTTTCAATTTAGAAATCTCAAAAACATTTTTGTAATGAGAAAAAAGTGATTTAAAAGCTTTTTCAGTATTTTCATCTTTTGTTCTTTGAGAAAGTACCGTTTCAATTAAAACCCTGTAAGGATCAGTTTCAGAATTAATG
>JAALLP010000149.1_pt1 | contig 24896 bp, 20 predicted proteins | sample 7245951 | NCBI WGS metagenome assembly JAALLP01 (sample SAMN13049199, study PRJNA578106) | oil field metagenome | isolation source: filtered produced water from oil reservoir B6 | place: USA:offshore Texas | collected 2016
TATGATAAAGGCAATTCAAAATATTTAGTCTATCAAGAATCAGAGTTATCGGGAATGGAAGGATGTACAACCACCCTGAAGATTTCCGATGATAAAATTGTGATGAAAAGATATGGAAATGCGACCTCAGAGCTTATATTTGAAAAGGGAAAAAGGTATATTTCCACTTACAGTACACCCTTTGGAAATTTTAAAATAGAAATTCTGACAAAAGAGATTGAATGCTCCATTGACGAAAATATAAAAGGAAATATATCATTAAGTTACAATATCAGTTTGCAGGGACTTGCAGAAGGCACAAATAAGCTGGACATAGAAATAATGTAACCTTAATATATGGAGGGGATCTACTATAAAAGAAAAACTAAGAAAAATAATTAAGGAAACTGCAGAAAATATTCTAGATAGCCCCTTGAGATTAAAAGAAGTAGAGGTTCATATTCCTCAAAGCAAAGAACATGGAGACTTTTCTACCAATATAGCTATGGCCCTAAGCAGTAAAACAAATATGAGTCCCATAAAACTTGGAAACGAAATTAAAAATAAAATCCTATCAAAATATGATTTTTTTAAAGAAATAAAGATAGAGGGACCTGGATTTATAAACTTTTATTTAGAGGAAGAATATCTTTACAACGCAATATTAGAGACCGTAGAAAGTGGTGAATTTAAGGAATTTGAACAATCTAATAAAAAAACTATAAAAATATGTGTAGTCCTGGATAAATTAAGTAGCATAATAGGACTGGAAAACTTCAGAGCCTTTATGAATATGTATTATCTTGGCAACATTTACAGCTTTGCAGGATACGATGTAGAAAAGCTGATTGTAGTAAATTATATTGACAAAGATATGTATACATCATATTTTCTGTCTAACTTTAAAAATATAGAAATAACTGACGATTATAATAGATTGGAGGGCAGTATTGTATTCTGCTCCCCTGAAAATCAATGGTTATTTCATGATAATCTAGAGGCAGAAAGATTTGTAGTAGAAAGGGTTAAGGTGTATAAAAATAAGCATGAAATTAAAAACATGACCTTAAATAGTCTTATGGAAAAAATAGGACTTAATAGATTAAAATATACTTTCTGTACCAGATCCTTAAATAGTGAAGTAGAGCTGGAGATAACAAGGGATGATTTAAAATATGTACAGTATCCATACAGCAGAATAAGTTCCCTGATGAATATTTTAAAAAAAGAAGGAATAAATATAAAGAATGTAGAAGATTATAATAAGGCCTTTTCCTACAATGATTTAGAAAAGGAGCTTATAAAAAAACTGCCGGAGTTTAAGGATGCCCTTGTGACTTCCATGGAATTGGGACAGCCCTATAGGCTCATTAGGTATGGTGATGAACTATGTGAAGTATTTTATAAGGTAAATAATTTTACATTATTCAGACAGCTTCATACAGAAAAATTAGAGATTTTGTTAAAAGCGTTAAATTGTGTCAAAATAGTTATTAAAGAAGTTTTAATGTTACTTGAGGTTCCAATGTATGAAAAGATGTGAGATTCTAGGTAACAGGTTACAGGTTACGGGTGACCGGTAACAGGTTACAGGAAAGATCCTAAAGAATGACCCGAATTTACCAAGAGCTAAGAGCTAGGAACTAAGAGCTAACAAAGCGTCGCAAGGCGCTTTTATTTTACAGAAACTGATGAAATTTGGGCATAATGTGCCGAAAAAATGGCGTAAGGAGAATAGTCTATGAGAGAGCTGCTTACACAAGAAAATCTGGAAATAATTTTAGATTATGTAAGTGACGGCATACAGGCTATAGATAAAAAAGGAAATATAATTTACTGCAACAGAACCTCAGCAATGTTGGACGATATAAACAGAGAGGACGCAATTGGCAGACATGTTTTAAGTATATACCCGTCCTTAAAAAAAGAAACCAGCACCCTTCTAAAGGTTGTTGAAACGGGGATATCTATCTTTAATGCAGAACAGACCTACACAAATTATCGAGGAAAGAAAATCACCACAGTTAACTCTACCCTGCCTATAAAACTAAAGGGTGAAATCGTAGGTGCCATAGAGATATCCAGAAACATAACCGATGTTAAAGCATTGTCAGAAAAACTTGTAGACCTTCAAAACAAAATATATGGCGGAAAGGATAAAAAAAGGACAGAAAGTGACGAAGCAAAATACACCTTTGAAGACATCATAGGTAACAGTAAAGAACTTTTAAAGGTAAAATCTCTGGCGATGAAGGCTGCTCAGACGGTATCGCCAATACTTGTATATGGTGACACGGGTACCGGTAAGGAACTTTTAGTTCAAGCAATACACAATGCGGGATTGAGAAGAAGTAAATCCTTTGTTGCCCAAAATTGTGCAGCCCTTCCTGCAAATCTACTGGAGGGAATACTCTTTGGAACTGTAAAGGGAAGCTTTACTGGTGCTGACAACAGGCCGGGATTATTTGAAGTGGCAGACGGAGGAACTCTGTTTTTAGACGAGATTAATTCAATGCCCTTAGAGCTTCAAGCAAAGCTCCTTAGAGTACTACAGGATGGCAGAATTAGAAGAGTAGGAGATATTAAGACTACCAAAGTAAATGTAAGGGTAATAGCAGCTACCAATATAGACCCCGCCTTGGCTGTCCAAAAGGGTTGTTTGAGAAGGGATTTATACTACAGACTTAACACGATTACTATAGGATTACCAGATCTAAAGGATAGAAAAGAAGATATACCCCTCTTAACTGAACACTTTATAAAAAAATATAACAAACTCCTCTACAGAAATGTTAAAGGAATCTCAAGTGAAGTTGCTTCCATATTTCAAAGCTACCATTGGCCCGGCAATGTCAGAGAGCTTGAACACGTTATCGAAGGTGCAATGAATATTATAGATGGCGATATTATTGCCCTAGACTACTTGCCCGAGAACCTCATTGAGTTCCATAGAGAAACGGGAGTTGAAGCTCAGACAGAAGACTTACCCCTAAAAACTGCAGTTGAAAATCTAGAAAAGAAATTAATAATAAAAGCCCTTAAAAAAAGCAATCATAATATAAGTAGAGCAGCCTCTCTGCTTGACATTCCAAGACAGACACTACAATATAAAATAAAAAAATATCGCCTGTAGTATTTGATGAGTAGATAAGCAATAGTTTTTTGCTAAGTTTTAAGCAAAGTCGGTGCTGAATATTGGGCGGCGGTTACAGGTTACCAGTGACGGGGATAAAAGTTAAGAGTTCTGACTTTGACTGAGCAGCCAGTGGCAAAAAGCGATTGACCTGAATTTGCTAAGGGCTAATGTCAAAGAACTAAGGACTAATGAAAACCCCTGAAGAATGGCTTTTATATGCTACCAACCACGAACTACTAACTACGAACTAATAAAATCGTCGTCAGACCCCTTTGTTCTTGGCACGCTATTTGCAATATACTTTATTGGTCAAAAGTTCGGGGTAACAGGTGACAGGGAGAAGGGTTCTGCGGAGTCTGAAGCGGATTATTGAAGGATATCTGCAAGGAACTAGCGAGGCAAGTTAATTTAAAAAACTATATGGGGGTATGAAAAAATGAAAAAAGGCTGTAAATTTGGTACACACAGAGTAATTGAGCCTAAAGGGGCCCTTCCACAACCGGCATGGAAAATTGACAATGACATGGAAATCTACGACAATGAGATACTAATCAACGTTCAGACTCTTAACATTGACTCCGCAAGCTTTACCCAAATCAAACAACAGGCTGAAGGCGACATCGAAAAAATTAAGGAAATAATGATGGACATAGTTGCCAAAAGAGGAAAACATCACAATCCTGTAACCGGTTCGGGAGGAATGCTTATAGGTACAGTTGAAAAGATAGGACCTTCAATTGAGAGCAAAACAGACCTTAAAGTTGGAGATAAAATTGCTACATTGGTTTCTCTATCCCTTACTCCTTTACAAATAAATAAAATAAAGGAAGTAAGAAAGGATATAGACCAGGTGGACATAGAAGGAAAGGCCATATTGTTTGAAAGCGGTATCTATTCTATACTTCCCGATGATATACCTGAAAACCTTGCCCTTTCTGTACTTGATGTAGCAGGAGCCCCTGCCCAAACCGCAAAGTTGGTAAAGCCGGGAGATACCGTAGTAATAATAGGTGGAGCAGGAAAATCAGGTATGTTGTGTCTTTATGAAGCTAAGAAAAGGGCTGGTATTTCAGGAAAGGTTATTTGCCTAGGTCACAGTGAAAAAAGTATAGAGAGAGTAAAGAAGGCTGATTTGGCCGATGAATACATAGTAGCCGATGCAACTAAGCCTGTAGAAGTTATGGAAAAGGTTAGCGAAGTAACAGATGGAGAAATGGCGGATATAGTCATAAATTGTGTAAATGTTCCTGATACGGAGATGTCAAGTATACTAGCTACTAAAGATGATGGATTGATTTACTTTTTCAGTATGGCTACAAGCTTTACCAAGGCAGCACTTGGAGCTGAAGGAGTTGGCAAGGATACTACAATGATAATAGGAAACGGCTACACTAAGGATCATGCCAAAATAGCCCTTCAAATCATGAGAGAAAGTGAAACTTTAAGAAAGATATATGAGGAACTTTATGCTTAGAGACAGTAGATAGGGGATAGGGAACAGGGGACAGGTGGCAGGAAAGACCCAAAAGATTGACCCAAACCCAGCGTCCAGCACCTAGCGACCATAAGCCTGACCTTAACCGAATAGCGATTAGCGAAAAGCGACTAACATGAATTTGCTAAGGGCTAATGACAAAGAACTAAGGACTAATTAAGAAGTGCCTACAAAATCTAGAATAATGGGAGAGTGATAATAATATGAGACATTTTACAGAAATAGAACTATGGAAGGATGTTACGGAAGAGCAGTGGAATGATTGGCACTGGCAGGTTAGAAACAGGATTACTACAGTTGAGGATTTAAAGAAGGTTATAAATCTTACGCCAGAGGAAGAAAAAGGAGTAGGAGCAGCACTGAAAAAGCTTAGAATGGGTATTACTCCATACTATGCTCTTTTGATGGATAAGGACGATCCGGACTGTCCCATAAGAAAACAAGCAGTACCTACAATGTATGAAACATATATAAGTGATGCAGATATGGATGATCCACTGCATGAGGATGAAGACTCACCAGTTCCGGGGCTGACCCATAGATATCCTGATAGAGTACTTCTTCTTATAACAGATATGTGTTCCATGTACTGCCGCCACTGTACTAGAAGAAGATTTGCAGGACAAAAAGATGATGAGCAGCCGTTAGATAACATAGATAAGGCTATAGAATATATAAGAAATACTCCTCAAGTCAGAGACGTGTTGTTATCTGGAGGAGACTGTCTTTTAGTTTCAGATGAAAGACTGGAATATATAATAAGTAAGCTTAGAGAAATACCTCATGTTGAGATTGTAAGACTGGGGTCAAGAACTCCAGTGGTACTTCCTCAGAGAATTACCCCTGAGCTTGTAAATATGCTTAAGAAATACCATCCGATTTGGCTAAACACTCATTTTAATCATTCTAAGGAAATTACTCCGGAGGCTGAAAAGGCATGTAAGCTGATGGCTGATGCAGGGATACCTCTAGGGAATCAGACTGTTCTTCTAAGAGGGGTAAACGATTGTGTGCATGTAATGAGAAATCTTATGCATGACCTTGTAAAAAACAGAGTAAGACCTTATTATATCTATCAATGTGACCTTTCTGCAGGAATAGAGCACTTCAGAACTCCTGTAGCCAAGGGTATAGAAATAATTGAAAGTCTAAGAGGTCATACATCAGGATTTGCAGTACCTACCTTCGTTGTAGATGCTCCCGGTGGAGGAGGAAAGACTCCAGTGATGCCAAACTATGTAATTTCTCAGTCGCCGGGCAAAGTAGTACTTAGAAATTACGAAGGAGTTATAACCACTTATACTGAGCCTGCTCCATACAAAGATGAGTGTAGCTGCCCTGAGTGCAAAAAAGAAAATGAACATAAAATGACAGGGGTAGCAGGACTGCTTCAAGGAAACCAGGTGGCCATGGAACCAGAAGATCTTGAGAGGAAAAATAGGAATAAAGGGAACAGATAACAGGTGAAAGGGGGGTTTTTCGATGCAGTTGCTGGATCTAGTAAAAAATAAATACAAAATAGTATCAGTAGTTGGAATGGCAAAAAATGCGGGTAAGACTGTTACTTTAAACGAGCTCATACTCCAGGCTGAAGATAAAAATATTAACATTGGAATAACATCAATCGGAAGAGATGGAGAAAAACAGGATATAGTAACTTCAACTGAAAAACCCTTGATTTATGTAAAGGAAGGCACTTTGATTGCAACTGCAAAGGAAACCTTCGATGTATCCGAAACAAGAATGGAAATACTGGAGATAACTGACTTTAGAACATCCCTTGGAGACGTGGTGATAGCTAGAGCATTGTCATCGGGTTATGTTCAAATAGCGGGTGCCAGTACTAATTTAGAGATAAAGAAGACTTGTGAGAAGATGTTGAGTTATGGAGCTGATTTAGTTATTGTTGACGGAGCCATAGATAGAGTGTCCACGGCTTCACCGGCGGTTACAGAGGCGACGATTTTAGCTACCGGGGCAGTTATCAGCAGGGACATGGATAAAGTAATAGAAAAATCTGTCCATCAGGTAAATCTCTTTGATTTAAATAAAATTGAAGACGAAAAACTCAAATGTCTAGCAGAGGAAGCCCTTGAGAAATATAAGGTATGTATAGTAAGCGAATCCTATGACATTCACTGTCTTGATATTAAGACGGCCTTAAGTGCCGGAAGGGAGATAGCAAATGCTCTTGAAGAAGATTCAAGATATGTGTTGATAAAGGGTCCATTAGTATCCAAAACTTTAAAGGATATTACAACCTATACAAAGCTTTATAAAAATGTGACCTTTGTAGTTCAGGACCCAACTAAAATATTTATAGATTATACTGACTGGCAGTATTATCAGCGAATAGAAGTAAAAATAGCCGTTTTAGAGAAGATAAACATTTTGGCCGTAACCATAAATCCTTACTCACCAAAGGGATATTATTTTGACCCTGGAGATTTTTTACATAAGATGAAAACCATCATAAAGTCTGTTCCAGTGTTTGATGTAATGCAGGGTGGAGGTATTTAAGATGTTCATGTCAGAAGATACGGCAAAAAAACTGGATCTAGATTTTGTGCTTGACATGGTTACCGTATATACGCCTTATGGCAAGGATTTAAAAAAATCCATGAGACCCTTTACCCGTGATGAAAAAGCTGGGCTAATGAAGGAGCTGGACAGGATAGCAAAAATCGTAGAGCTGATAGAAAAACAAAGGTATACCTTTGTTGAAATGAGGAATTATTTTAAGCACATGAAGGATTTAAGACTGACATTTAAAAGGGTAAGGGAAGAATCGATTTTAAGCACAACGGAACTATTTGAAATCAAACTGTTTGTCAGTGTTTTAAATAAACTAAGTATTAGCTTAAATAAATTGAAATGGGATATACCCGATGATTTGAATATTACTTCCATTTCCTACTTAGAAGAACTCTTTGACCCTCAAAAAACTGGAACAAATACATTTTATATATATGATGAGTATTCTGAAAACCTATCTAGAATCAGAAAAGAAATCAGAGAAGTTGATGCCGAAATCAGCAAAGAACGAAAAAAAGTAAAAAATCAAGTAGAGAAGGATCTGAATATTAAACTTAGACCCAATGGCGAAATAACCATAAACAAGACTAATTCTGAGCTGATAGAAAAATTTCGACATTATGAATTGCTTGCTTATGGTGTAGAGACCTATATGAACATAACCTTTAAAATCAAGTCTACTTCCAGGATAGATAAATTAAGCTCCAAGCTGGAGGGGCTAAGATCTCTTGAAGAAGAGGAAGAGTATAAAGTCAGACAATACCTGAGTCGTGAGATCAATAAGTACATTGAAATTATTGATAAAAATATTGAAGCAATCGCAAGACTTGACCTTTTGATAGCAAAGGGGTACCATGCCATAGGTTTTAAGGCGGTCAGACCGGAAATAACAGATGAGAGCCGGATATATATACAAGAGGGGCGCCATATAAAAGTTGAGCAAAGACTAAGACAGGAGGGCAGGGAGTTTACTCCTATCACTTTGGACCTTAATAAAGGTGTTACTTGCATAACTGGGGCAAATATGGGCGGAAAAACGGTAGCCCTCAGGTTGATAGGAATGCTTTCTGCCATGGCTCAGTATGGTATGTTTGTACCTGCTGAAAGGATGATTTTTTCTTTAAAGGATTTTATATTCTTTTCAATGGGGGATATGCAGTCAACGGATATGGGACTTAGTACCTTTGGAGGTGAGATAGTCAAGATAAAAGAAGCTATCAAGAGATCCGATAAAAAGGGACTTATTTTGATAGATGAACTGGCTCGCGGAACCAATCCAAAGGAAGGATATGCCATATCAAAGGCCATTATAAATTATCTCAGAGAAAAGGAAACAATAACCGTTATAACTACTCATTTTGACGGTCTTGCCGATGATCAAAAAGTAAAGCATCTGCAGGTGATGGGACTATCTATAGAAGACTTTGAACAGGTATCACAACCACTTCACTATTACATGGACTATAGACTTAGAGAAATAAAAGATGTAAAGGAAGTCCCAAAGGATGCCATAAAGATCTCAAGGCTCATGGGACTGGATGAAGAGATACTTAAGAATGCGGAAGAAATATTAAAAGAAGGTTACAGGTGACAAGGACAGGGGACAGGTGACGGGTAACGGGTGACGGGTAACGGGTGACGGGTTGCGGGGAACGGGTTACCGGTTACCGGTGACCGTGATAGACCCAAAAAGTCGACCCTAACCGAAAACCTGAATAGCGAATAGCTATTCACGAAATTTTTCTAAGAACTAATAATTTGTGGGGGTATGAATATAATGGAAAGTAAACTTAACTTGGATAGGGGGTTAATTGAAAAGGCCCGAAATTCAGCCAAAAATATAGCTGAAGATGTGCAGAAGTTTATAGATAAACATACAACTGTTACCGTTGAGAGAACGATAGCTAGACTTTTAGGCATAGATGGGGTGGACGATATAGATAAGCCCCTTCCAAATGTAGTAGTAGACAATATAAAAGAAGGGGGAGGGCTTTCCAGAGGTGCTGCCTACTGGATAGGTAATGGAGTCGTAAATACGGGAAAGACTCCCCAAGAAATTGCAGAAGCCGTAAGTACAGGTGAAATCGATCTTACAAAACTTCCAGCTACCGATGAAGAGAAAATAAAAGAGGAAATAAACAAACTAGCACTAGACATGGTAAATAGAATAAAAAAGAACAGAGAAGTAAGGGAAGACTTTATAAAGAACGTAGGAGAGGGAAAAAAACCCTATCTTTATGTAATAGTGGCAACGGGAAATATTTATGAGGACGTACTTCAGGCTGAAGCTGCAGCAAGGCAGGGAGCCGACATCATAGCAGTTATCAGGAGTACGGCTCAAAGCCTTTTAGACTATGTTCCCTATGGACCTACTACTGAAGGATTTGGAGGAACCTATGCTACTCAGGAAAACTTCAGAATAATGAGAAAGGCCATGGACAAGGTAGGAGAAGAAGTTGGAAGATATATCAGGGTATGCAACTATTGTTCTGGTCTTTGCATGCCTGAAATTGCAGCCATGGGTGCAATAGAAAGATTGGATGTTATGCTTAACGATGCCCTGTATGGTATACTCTTCAGAGACATAAATATGCAGAGAACATTTGTAGATCAATATTTTTCAAGAGTAATTAACGGATATGCAGGAATAATTATAAATACAGGTGAAGACAACTATCTTACTACAGCCGATGCGGTGGAGGAAGCCCATACGGTGCTGGCATCTCAGTTTATAAACGAACAGTTTGCCCTAAAGGCTGGAATACCTGAAGAACAGATGGGACTTGGCCATGCATTTGAAATGAATCCTGATATAGAAAACGGGTTTCTATGGGAGCTGGCCCAGGCACAAATGGCCAGAGAAATATTCCCAAAGGCTCCTCTGAAATATATGCCACCAACTAAGTTTATGACTGGAAATATATTTAAAGGACATATTCAGGATGCTCTATTTAACGCAGTCTCCATTATGACCGGGCAAGGCATACAGCTTTTGGGTATGCTTACAGAAGCTATACACACGCCACTTTTACAGGATAGAGCTCTATCAATAGAAAATGCAAAGTATATATTCAACAACATGAGAAATTTAGGAGATGAAATAGAATTTAAAGAAGGAGGCATAATCCAGCAAAGAGCCCAGGAAGTTCTGAAAAAGGGAGCGGATATGCTGGAGGAAATTGAAAAAGAAGGACTTTTCAACATAATACAGGAAGGTAAATTTGCTGGAGTAAGAAGGTCATTTACCGGTGGAAAGGGCTTGGAAGGAGTTACCGTTAAGGACGAAAAATACTTTAATCCGTTTATCGACTTAATGCTAGGAGGTGAGAGGTAATGGCAGTAGAGAAGATAGATTTAACAAAAGTTAAGCCCTATGGAGATACAATGAATGACGGGATAGTGCAACTAAGCTTTACACTACCAGTACCTCCAGGTGCCGAGGCAGAAGAAGCTGCCAGACGTCTCGCCCTTAAAATGGGACTTGAAGAACCCAGCGTTGTCCATGCCGAGGATCTAGGAGTAGGATACACCATGTTTATAGTCTATGGAAAATGTTTGCATACAATAGATTACACAAAAATACAAGTCCCAAAAGTTGACGTAGATGTTATGGATAAGTATGAAGTTGAGAATTTTATAAAGGAAAACATAGGACGGGACGTAGTTATAGTAGGGGCATGTACAGGCACAGATGCCCATACGGTTGGTATAGATGCCATAATGAACATGAAAGGCTATAACGGCCATTACGGTCTTGAAAGGTATAAGGGAATAAAAGCATATAATCTTGGAAGTCAAGTTCCCAACGAGGAACTTGTGGTCAAGGCTATTGAACTGGAGGCAGATGCAATCTTAGTTTCCCAGGTAGTAACTCAAAAAGATGTTCACATACCGAATCTTAGCCAGCTTGTGGAACTTATTGAGGCAGAAGGTATAAGGGATAAGGTGCTCCTTGTCTGTGGAGGACCGAGGATAAGTCATGAGCTTGCAAAGGAGCTGGGATATGATGCAGGCTTTGGTAAAGAAACCTATGCCGAAAATGTTGCCTCTTTTATAGTGACTGAACTTGCCCATAGGGAAGCGAAACATAGAAAATAGTATAGTGAAATAGGTGACAGGGAAAAAAGAGTTAAGAATTTAGAAACTTAAGAACGGGTTACCGGTTGCCGGTTACCGGAAAGACTTAAAAGATTACCTCAATGCCCAATATCTAGAGCACTTGAAAATACGACCCTACCCGAGTAGCGAAAAACGATTAACCTGAATTTCCTAAGAACTAAGGGCTAATTAAGAAGTGCACCAAAGTATGGCTTTAATATGCTACCAACTACGAACTAACAAAAGCGTCGTCAGACGCTTTTGTTTTATGTCTTTTTAAAAAAAGTTGAATTTATCAAAAAATATGATAAAATTGAAGTTATAAGTAAATGGTAGAAATATGTAAATTGAAGTTGAAACATGTTTAATATGTTAGAAAGGAGAGGTGTTATGGGAGAAAAGAAAAAAGAGGCCCCAAATATTAATAAAAAGGTCTATAAAAATAAAGTGAGAAATAGACTTATCCTTTTTATATTGATATCAATCATATTACCGATGGCCTCATTGGGATACTTTTCATACCAAAAATCCTTTAAAATTTTGAAGGAAAATTTAAAACTTACTACACAGCAAAAGATTATGGAAGTCAATGATTCTTTAAACAGATTTTTAGAGGGAGTAGGAAGTCAGGTGAAAGTACTGGCGTCAGATTCACACTTCCCTAAAATGATGGAAGAGGTTAAACCTGCCGAGACAAATAGTGAAAATGATGAACAAAAAGCTACAGTTATAACTATAAATACAGACAAAGAAGTAGCCATGGAGATATTAAAAAACGTTGCAGATAGTAATGATGACATAATGAATACATACTTTGGAACCAGTGAAGGTGATATGTACTTATATCCCGAGCAGGACCTTCCTGAAGACTATGACCCTAGAGTGAGACCCTGGTATAAGAAAGCTATAGAAAGCAAAGAAAAAGTTGTCTGGTCAGATCCTTACATAGATGCTAATTCAAAGGAAACAGTTATAACTGCGGCAAAGGCAGTAGTAAAAAATGGTAAGGTTCTTGGGGTAATAGGCATAGACATTAATCTTGATGAACTAGCTAACGATATAAAACAGAAAAAAATTGGTAAAAAAGGCTACGTTTTTGTAACTGATGAAAATGGAATCATGTTAGCCCATCCAAATAAGGAACTGATTGGTACAGAATCAGCTACAGAACAAGAATTTTGGGAAGAAGTAAAAGCGGGTGATAGTGGTTTTTCAAACTATTCCTATCAAGGAGAAGATAAATTTTTAAGCTACGTTACAAATGATATAACCGGATGGAAGTTAATGGGAACCATGGGACTAAGCGAGCTTATAAACGATACAAATATCATAAAACACTTTACACTATTTTGGGCCTTAATAGGTGCCTTGCTTGCAGTAATAATAGCCCTACTAATAGCTGCTCAGATATCAAAGCCTTTAAATCAACTTAAAGAATCCTTCGCAAAGGTTTCTATGGGAGACCTGACTACTCGTGTTCAGATGAAATCCAAGGATGAGTTTGGAGAGATAGGAAACAACTTTAATATAATGATTGAAAACATAAGTGGACTTATCAAGGATATAAAGGAATCGTCCTCTACAGTACTTACCACCTCAAATTCTCTAACAGACATTTCAGAACAAACTGCGACGGCGACCGATGAAGTTGCTAAGACTATAGAAGAAGTAGCAAGAGCTGCTGGAGAACAGGCTAAGGATACGGAAGCGGGAGCCGTTAAGGTAAATGAGCTTGCCGCTAAGATTGAACAGGTGGCTAAATCAACAAAACACATGAATGAGATATCTACCGAAACAAATGGACTAAGTGATAAGGGTCTGGAAATAGTAAAGGTACTTATTGATAAGTCTAATGAAAGCAGTAACGCCTCAATGGAAGTAAACAGTATAGTAGAGCAAGTTAATAAAAGTGCAGATGAAATAGGAGTTATAACCGATACAATCTCAGAAATAGCGGAGCAGACAAATCTACTTGCTCTAAATGCAGCCATAGAAGCAGCAAGGGCAGGAGAGCACGGTAAAGGCTTTGCCGTAGTAGCTGAAGAGGTAAGGAAACTTGCTGAGCAGTCTTCAAAGGCAACCAATGAGATCAGAGAGCTAATTTCAGGTATACAAAATCAGTCTCAGGCTGCAGTGAACTCTATGGAAGAAGCTAAACATATTGTAAAGGCTCAAAATGACGCTGTAAATGAAACAGAAAATATATTTAAAAAAATATCAAGCTCAATAAAGACTCTTATTGAGAAAATTGCAGAGATAAAAGAATACGGCGACGATATGAATAGCAAAAAGAACGAAATCGTTGAAATTATTGAAAATATATCAGCAGCATCGCAACAAACATCAGCAGCAACCCAGGAGGTTTCAGCATCTACTGAAGAACAGCTGGCAGCTATAGAGGAGGTAGCTTCATATTCTCAAGACTTGAAGGCCCTTGCCCAGAACCTTGAGGAAGCAGTGGACAAGTTTAAAGTAGAAAATAGTAATGACGAACCTAAACAAGATGAAACAGTAGAGGATAGTGTGAAGAAAACAGCAGAAGAAGAAAGCCAGGAAAATAAAGAGTAAAAAGCAGAAAGAAGACCATAGGAAACCACAGAGGAGAAAACCACAGAGGAGGAAAACCATAGGGACGGTTTTTTCTGGTTTTGTATTTTAAACCAGAAGAACCGTCCCTATGGTTTTGCTATAATACAATTGGAGATAAAAAAACATCAGCAACTGAAGCATTCTTATGTTCACAATGTGGTCTGTGTGAACAGGTTTGTATTATGGGATTGCAGCCTTGGAAGATAAACAAATTTCTCAAATCCCTGCTAAGTTCCAATGGAATAAAACGTTCTAATAATGTAAAACCAGTAGAAGCAAATGTATATAGGGAATATAGAAAATTCCCAATTAAAAGACTTGTAACTAAACTGGGAATAAAAAAGTACAATGTAGATGCTCCATTAGTAGATGAAGTCCAAAAGGAATTTAGTTCAGTAACACTTATGCTAAAACAGCATATAGGGAATTCTGCTATTCCAAAGGTTAAAGTTGGTGACAAGGTTAACAGAGGGCAGGTTATTGCTGATATCAAAGAAAATACATTAGGTTCTAAGATCCATTCAAGTATAGATGGTATTATACAAGAAGTAAATAATATATATATTAAAATTAAAAATATTAACTTTACTAGTTGAAAAGAGGCGGATAGTAAATGATGAATTCGATAGGATTAATTGAGTGCAAAAGTATAGCTAAAGGAATTGAAACTGCCGATGAAATGATTAAATCTTCAGACGTGAAATTGATATTAGCTACTCCAATGTGTCCAGGTAAATATATAATTTTAATTGGTGGAAATGTGTCTTCAGTAAAAAATGCTATAAAGGTAGGTAGAGAAAAGAGTGGTATTTTTCTTATTAGTGATCATGTAATTCCAAATGTCCATGAAGACATTTTTCCTGCTTTAACTGCAACTTCGAATATAAAAAAAATATCTGCTTTAGGTATTATAGAAACTATGTCAACAATTTCTTCAGTAGTAGCTGGGGATACTGCTTTAAAGGCATCAAATATACAGCTAATAGAAATAAGATTAGCTAGAGGACTTGGAGGTAAAGGTTTTGTTATCATTACAGGAGATGTTGCTTCAGTCAAATCTGCAGTAAAATCGTGTGAAAACAAATTAAAGGATACAGGGGAAATAATAAGTTCTGTAGTTATACCTTCACCAACAGATGAGGTTATAGCTAAACTTTTTTAAATAATAAAATTTGTGAGACAAATATGATAAATTAGTATTTTTACTATTTTTATAAATGATATAAAGGATAGTTTTTCTTTAGTGGTTTTGAAATTGATAATAAATGCTTTGTTCATTTACGAGTTAAAGGATAGTGTGTTGTTTTCCTTTACAATACAATAAATCTCGTTTTTGAACGAGATTTATTGTATTATATCTAATTTTTTTACGATAGAATTTCTGGCATCAAGCCAAACTCCTACACACTCTATATAATTTTTCTTTTCAACCTCCTCTCTATTAAGACTATTTCCAAATATTCTTTCTTCTATATTTTCAATTTTATTTATTTTATACTCAACCTCTAAAAGATTTTCCTGGATTTTCTTAAGCATTTTTTTATTATCTAAAATTGTATAAATATATTTAAGTAAATAATTATTGTAATAAAGAAGCCGAATATACATTCTGCCAGCCTTTAAATACCATTTATTATTAGCTACAAGAATAAATCGAGTATCTGTATAGTCAAAGGCTTTAACTAACCAGTTGTAAATATTGTCTATATCAGTTAAATCTATATCAGTTAATCTTTTTTCTTTGAGGTATCTTTTAATAATACTTATAAATAAATTAAAGTTAAAATAAAAGGTTCTTAGAAACCTAAAAATATTATTCTTGTTTTTTAGAATATTCACTAATTCAGTTTCAGTTGTTTCGTCTAGAGTATCTTTAAGTGCGCATAAGAAACTAATCATAAATATATATTTATTAAATTGTTCATCATTAACATATTCAGAAAGGAGATCTTTATTAGTATATTTGAGAATACCATGTAAATTTAGATTATAATTCATAAATATCACCTTGTCATATTAATTTTCTATAAAACATTATTAGGTAAATAAGATTAAATAGAAACTATTTTAAATATGTATTAGTAACTACAGTTTATTTATTTTATGTAGTCATATTTTAGTATATACAGAATATAAGAAAAAGTGATAAAGATAAAACAATATTCTTTGCTGATTCAAGTTGTTTTATTCTACTTATAAAAGTATAAAAGCCTTAACACATTAATTATTTATTATGATTACTATAATGCAGTTAGGGTATCAATAAAACATGTAGTATTTTGTCAAAAAAACTAATATACAGGAATAAATTAATAAACCCATAAGTAGAAGGAAAAAGGAATTTTAATATAGAAGTATAAGGAAGGAACTATTTTTTATTACACATAGGAAATTATAAACAAATTAAAACTGTGGATAAAATATAATTTCCGTAATGTGTTTCAAAAAAGTCAACATTGAGAATCTTTAATTTTAAGTGAAGACTTTTTTTTATTTGAAAGGAGCTGAACCACTAATGAAAAGTTCCTATCAAAAAGAAGTGAATAATAACGTACTTGATTTAGAGAATATTTTAAATAAAATCTTTGATGGGATAGTTATCATAAACCAAGATAAAAAAATTGTTTTCTGTAATAATAGTTTTAAAACAATCATGAACATAAAGGATTTAAATATAATAGGAAGACAATATAATGATGTGTTTTATAACAATAATTTAATTAATAAAATAATAGAAAAAGAAGGTACAGTTGAACAGGAATTAACAATTAGTAATAAGTACTTATTATTAAAGAAATTCTCTTATAAATCTAAAGAGAATAATATATTTACTGTTTTAGTATTAAAGGACGTTACGATTCAGAAGGATTCTAAAGACCAACTAGAAAAGTTAAAAGAAAGCTTGGAAACGATAGAGGAACTCTTAGATAATGCATATTATGGTATGGCTATAGTCGATGAAGATGGGAAAATAGTTAAATGGAATTATGAGAAATTCTTAGGAATTAAAGAAGAAGAGGTTCTAGGTAAATATGTTCAGGAAGTTATTGAAAACACAAGGTTACACATTGTTGCTAAAACAGGAAAGAAAGAACTGTGTCAGGTGCAGAAGGTAAAGGGAAACTATGTTATTACTAGTCGTATACCTATAATTAAGGATGATAAAATAATTGGGGCAGCAGGAACTATTCTTTTTAAAGATTTAGATGAGCTAAAATCCCTTGCAAAAAAACTTGAGTTACTAGAAGATACCCTTCATAAATACAAGGGTGAACTTAATAGAATGTATAGTGCTAAGTATTCCTTTGATGATATCATTACAGGAAATAAAGAAATGTTACAACTTAAGGAAATTGCTAAAAGGGCAGCAGATACAAATTCAACAGTACTAATACAAGGAGAAAGTGGGACTGGAAAAGAATTATTTGCCCATGCTATTCACAATGCAAGTTCTAGAAAATATGGTAGCTTTGTAACGATAAACTGTGCAGCTATCCCTAGAGAATTATTAGAGTCTGAGCTATTCGGCTATGAGGAAGGTGCATTTACTGGAGCTAAGAAAACAGGGAAAATAGGAAAATTTGAATTGGCAAATGGGGGGACCATACTACTTGATGAAATAGGTTCTATGCCACTAGAAATGCAGGCTAAGTTATTAAGGGTTTTAGAGTCTAGAGAATTTGAAAGAATAGGAAGTAATAATCGCATAAACTTAGATGTTAGAGTTATTGCATCTACAAATGAGGATTTGGAGGAGGCTGTAATAAAAGGAAAGTTTAGAAGGGATTTATATTATAGACTTAATGTCATTAGAATAGAAATTCCTCCTTTAAGAGAAAGACCTGAGGATATTCCTAAACTAGCTCAATATTTTATTAATAGACTATCACAGGATTTAGATATTAAACCGAAAAAAATAGCATATGAAACTTTAAATATTCTTACTATGCATAAATGGCTGGGAAATGTGAGGGAATTAAGAAATGTAATAGAGATGGCTTTAAGCTTGACAATAGGTGATATTATTAGACCTGAACATTTACCTGAGTATTTACTTAAGGATACAAAAATAAGGCATGATAGAGAAGATAGCTTAACATTAAAAGATATTGTAGCAATGGCAGAAATAGAAGCTATTAAAAGGGTATTAGAGGAGTGTAAAGGAAATAAAACTCTGGCTGCAGAGAAACTAGGCATTCATAGAACAGCATTACACAAAAAAATAAAGAGTTATAAATTGGATTTATAAAAATAGTAGTAGTTGTTATGTATATGCAGTGTATAAAAAAATCTACACAACAATTATAACTGTAGAATTTTTTATACACTTTTTAAATATGAATAACATAAATATTTTTGGATTAGCTTACTAAAATTATACTGATGGTGTAGAAAAATTACTACACTTTTTGAAGGCTGTGAAATTGGTATATTATAACAAAAAACGTTTTACCTGATAAATACTTAAGGCTGGGAATAGTAAAAATATATTTTACTTTGGCATAACATTTGCTTTATAAAAAAATGAAAGATTAAAAATGGGAGGGATATGAAATGAGAGAAGTTGTAATTGTAGGTGCAGCTAGAACTCCAATAGGAAGCTTTGGAGGCAGTTTAGCATCATTATCTGCAGTTGACTTAGGAGTAGTTGCAGCAAAGGAAGCAATAAGAAGAGCAGGAATAAAACCAGAAATGATAGACGAGGTATTAGTAGGTAATATATTATCAGCAGGGTTAGGACAAAACCCAGCAAGACAGGTAGCAATAAAATCAGGTCTACCAGAAACTACACCAGCTATGACAATAAATAAGGTATGTGGTTCAGGATTAAGGACAGTTACTATGGCAGCACAGTTCATTATGTTAGGAGATGCAGATGTAATCCTAGCAGGAGGAATAGAAAGCATGAGTAATGCACCATACCTAGTACCTAATGCAAGATGGGGACATAGGATGGGAGATGGCAAAATTGTTGACTATATGATACATGACGGATTATGGGATATATTTAATGATTATCACATGGGAATAACAGCAGAAAACATAGCAGAGCAATGGAATATTACAAGGGAGGAACAGGATAAATTTGCCCTTGAAAGTCAGCAAAAGGCTGAGAAAGCAATAAAAGAAGGTAAATTTAAGGATGAAATAGTGCCGGTTGAAGTACCACAAAGAAAAGGAGACCCAGTAATTGTTGATACAGATGAATATCCAAGATTCGGGACAACACTAGAAAAGCTAGCAAAGCTTAGACCAGCATTTAAGAAAGATGGAACAGTAACAGCAGGTAATGCATCAGGAATAAACGACGGAGCAGCAATGCTAGTTGTTATGGCAAAGGAAAAGGCAGAAGAATTAGGACTTAAGCCATTAGTAACAATAAAATCCTATGCATCAGCGGCTCTAGACCCAAAGATAATGGGATACGGTCCAGTACCTGCAACTAAGAAGGCACTTGAAAGGGCAGGAATGACTGTTGAGGACATAGACTTAGTTGAGGCAAATGAAGCCTTTGCAGCACAGTCATTAGCAGTAGTGAAAGACTTAGGACTTGATCCAGAAAAGGTAAATGTAAATGGAGGAGCAATAGCATTAGGACATCCAATAGGAGCATCAGGTGCCAGAATATTAGTTACTTTAATATATGAAATGATTAAAAGAGATGCCAAAACTGGTCTTGCTACTCTTTGTATAGGTGGAGGTCAGGGGACAGCTATTATTGTTGAGAGATAAAAAATGATACCATATAGATATGAACATCAAATGGAGGTGGATAAATATGAATAAAATAGTTTCAATGGAAGAAGCTATAAGTCATATAAAAGACGGTATGACGATAATGGTTGGAGGATTTTTAGGCTGTGGAACTCCAAATAAAATAATTGATGCATTAGTGGAGAAAGGAGTTAAGGATTTAACCCTTATATGTAATGATACAGCTTTTCCTGAAATAGGTGTAGGGAAAATGGTAGTAAATAAACAGTTTAAAAAAATAATAGCTTCTCATGTAGGGACTAATCCAGAAACCGGAAGACAAATGAATGAAGGAGAGACTGAGGTTGAATTAGTACCACAGGGAACGTTAGCAGAGCAAATAAGGGCTGCAGGTGCAGGATTAGGAGGAATACTGACTCCAACTGGAGTGGGAACAGTAGTAGAGGAAGGAAAACGTAAACTGGAAATAGACGGTAAGGAATATCTGCTAGAATTACCATTAAAGGCAGATATAGCTATAATTGCCGGAAAAAAAGTAGATAAGAAAGGAAATATTTATTATAGCAAATCAGCAAGAAACTTTAATCCAATAATGGCGATGGCAGCTGATATAGTAATTGTAGAAGCTGAAGAGATAGTTGAAGTAGGTGAGATAGATCCAAATGATGTAATGACTCTAGGAATATTTGTAGATTATATAGTTGGAGGTGAAGAATAATGGATAAAAATCAGATAAAGGCTTTTATAGCTAAAAGGGTAGCTAAGGAACTTAAAGATGGGGATGTAGTAAACTTAGGAATAGGCTTACCTACAATGGTTGCAAACTACGTATCACATGATATTGACGTTATTTTCCAATCAGAAAATGGTTTTGTAGGACTAGGGCCAGCACCAGAAGAAGGGAAGGAAGATAAGGACCTTACAAATGCTGGTGGTCAACCAGTTACTATAAAACCAGGTGGAGCATTTTTTGATAGTGCTACATCCTTTGCAATTATTAGAGGAGGCCATGTAGATGCAACTGTTCTTGGGGCTCTACAGGTGGACGAAAAAGGTAATCTTGCTAACTGGATGATTCCTGGTAAGATGGTTCCTGGTATGGGAGGTGCAATGGACCTAGTAACTGGAGCTAAAAAGGTAATTATAGCAATGACTCATACTGCAAAGGGTAAACCAAAAATTTTGAAGAAATGTACATTACCTCTCACAGCTGCAGGACAAGTTAATCTTATAGTAACTGAAATGGGTGTTATTGAAGTTACAGATAAAGGACTGGTTCTTAAGGAAATTAATCCTGAATTTACTGTAGAAGATGTTAAGGCAGCAACAGAGGCAGATTTGATTATACCAGAAGATTTAAAGAAAATGGAGGTTTAAACAGGTGCTGGTTTTTTCAAACCAGTGCCTGAAAAAATAACAAAGGGGGATTATTATGTTTAAAAGATTTACTAATGGTTGTGTTACATTAGTGCAAAAGTACTTACCCGATCCATTTTTATTTGCTGTAATATTAACATTTATAGTATTTATCTTAGGTATTATCTTTACTGGTCAGGGACCAATGGATATGGTACAGCATTGGGGTAATAAATTCTGGAGTCTTTTAGGATTCTCAATGCAGATGGCATTGGTATTAGTTACTGGACATGCATTAGCTAATGCTCCAATAGTTAAGAAGGGCTTGAAGAATCTGGCAAGTATATGTAAAACCCCAACTCAGGCTATTTTAGCTGTATCTTTTGTTTCAGCAATTGCGTGTTGGATTAACTGGGGCTTTGGTCTTGTTATTGGGGCATTATATGCAAGGCAGTTAGCCAAACAGGTTAAGGGTGTTGATTACAGACTATTGATTGCAGCCGCTTATTCAGGCTTCCTAGTATGGCATGCAGGTATATCAGGTTCAATTCCTTTAAAGGTAGCTACTGCTGGAAAGGATTTAATAGAAGCAACATCAGGAGTTATTACTGAACCTATATCAACTAGTCAGACAATCTTTTCACCATTTAATTTAATAATTTCAGCTGTTCTTATTCTTACATTACCATTAGTTAATAGAGCTATGCATCCAGAACCAGATAAAACAATAACAGTAGACCCCAAGCTATTAGAAGAGGAAGAAGAAACAGCAGCAACTAAAGAAATGACTCCAGCAGATAAAATCGAGAATAGTCCAGTTCTTTCTATGTTAGTAGGTCTAATGGGTCTAGCATTTATCGTTTATTACTTTGGAAATAATGGATTTAAACTAAATTTAAACATAGTTAATTTTATGTTCTTATTTGCAGGTGTTATTCTCCATGGAACCCCTAGAAGATACATTAATGCAGTTGTTAGTGCTGCTAAGGGAACAGCAGGAATTATACTTCAATTCCCATTCTACGCTGGGATCATGGGTATGATGACAGGTGCAAATGCTGAAGGATTATCTCTTGCAGGAGTTATATCAGATGCCTTTGTAAGCATTTCTAATCAGACAACGTTTCCATTATTCATTTTCTTGAGTGCTGGTGTTGTAAACTTCTTCGTTCCATCAGGTGGTGGACAATGGGCAGTACAGGCACCTATTATGATGCCAGCAGGAGCAGATTTAGGAGTTTCAGCTGCTAAAACAGCAATGGCTATAGCATGGGGGGATGCTTGGACTAATATGATTCAGCCATTCTGGGCATTACCAGCACTTGGTATAGCAGGACTTGGAGCTAGAGACATAATGGGATACTGTGTAGTAGACCTATTATATTCAGGAATTATAATAGCACTAGGCTTAATGCTGCTATAATTATAGATTTTATAAAATGGGTTATGCAATTACTGCATAACCCATTTATAATTTTTGATGTAAAATGTTAAAAATTTTGTTATATGATTGACTATTAAACTTTAATTGCGTATAATTTATAATTAGTTCGATAATTGGTAAGGTTATATTTAAGGGCAAAAATCATACACACTCTTTCTCTGTATAGACATTAAAGAAATTATAGAAAAGGGGAATGAAGTTGGCAAAGGATAATAAAAAGTTAAAATTATATGGTTTTAATAATCTAACAAAATCATTAAGCTTTAATATTTATGATGTATGTTACACAAAGACTGAAGAAGACCGTAAAAAATATGTAGAATACATTGATGAACAATATAATTCTGAAAGACTAACAAATATTTTGACTACAGTTACTGAAATGATAGGAGCAAATGTATTAAATATAGCGAAGCAGGATTATGACCCACAGGGGGCTAGTGTAACTTTGCTGATTTCAGAGGAAGAGGTACCTTTGTATGTATTAGACCCATCTTGTAATAGAGGTATATTAACACCTACTAGAGAAAATATTGTAGGACACTTAGATAAAAGCCATATAACTGTCCATACTTATCCTGAGACCCATCCTGAAAATAATATAAGTACCTTTAGGGTTGATATAGATGTTTCAACATGTGGTCAGATTTCACCACTAAAGGCTTTAAATTATTTAATTGACAGCTTTGATTCAGACATAATTACTATTGATTATAGGGTTAGAGGATTTACTAGGGATGTAGATGGACATAAGCACTTCATAGACCATGAAATTAATTCTATACAGAACTTTATAGCAAAGGAAACAATAAATAGATACAACTTAATTGATATGAATATATATCAATCAAATATATTCCACACTAAAATGAAGATTAAAGACCTAAAGCTTGAAAATTATCTATTTGAAATTAAGGAAGAAGATTTAAGTGAGGAAGAAAAACAGGAAATATTAAAAAGACTTGATAAGGAAATGACAGAAATATTCTATGGTATAAACATTCCAAATGTGTAATAATATTTAGAATATAAAAGGGGTAAGGTCTTAGTTATTACCTGGCTAATAGGGTGATAGTTAAGACCTTACCCCTTTACTTTTAAGGGAATGATTAATAGAGGAAGGCAGCTAATACAGCTGCCTTTAAAGTTATTCTTGTAGTTCAATATCATCAAAACCTTCTTTATCTATTGTTTTCATATCCATAAGTTTAGTATCAACCCTTGGATTTCTAAAAAAATATTGGGTATACTTTTTCGTTTTCTTTTTCCTTTGATAAGGTTGTCTTCTTGGCATTTTACATCTCCTTTCGGTTTTATAAATAATATAACCAAAAACTTAAATTTTAATAGTGTTTATTTTACTTCAAAAAAGTTATTCATAAAGTTGAAATATAAAATATAAACTAAATCTACCAAACATCTGTAAATATGGTATAATTTGTTGTATAATATATAAAATTAATCAACAGGAGGCAATTTGTATGGATAAGAAGGTTAAAGAAAAATTTGAAAGATTTATTAAAGAAGAGGACAAGCCTTTTAAAGGATGGGATTTTTCATACTTATCAAATACTGGAAGAATGAAAGAATTTCCACTGAGTTGGAATTACTATAATCTAATAATGGATTACTGCAGCAATTCGAATTCTGTATTAGATATGGGGACAGGAGGAGGTGAATTTTTATCAAATCTGCCCTTCTTACCTAAGGACACATGTGCAACAGAAGGATATGAACCTAATATAACAGTGGCTAAAAAGCGTTTGGAACCCTTAGGTATAAAAGTCTATACAGTAGAAGATGATAATAGTTTACCCTTTGAATCAGAAAGATTTGATCTTATCATTAATCGACATGAATCATATTCTGCTTCTGAAGTTAAAAGAATATTGAAAAATGGTGGATATTTTATCACTCAGCAGGTTGGAGGTCTAAATGATACAGATATTAATATGCTATTAGAGGCTGATTACTGTGAATATGAAGGCTGGAATTTAAGTATAGCAGCCAATCAGCTAATAAAACATGGGTTAAATATTGTAGACATGAAGGAAGATAAGATTAAGACTAGATTTTATGATATTGGAGCGTTAATATACTACCTAAAGGCTATTCCATGGCAGGTAGCAGATTTTAGTATTGACAAATACTATGATAGGTTACTATATATTCATGAATTTATTGAAAAACAAGGATATATAGATGTAACCTGTCATAGATTTTTTATAATTGCTCAAAAAATCTAAAGAATATTTATAGATTAAGGTATTAATCTATAACCTTATAAACATTTAAGTGTATATTAACATCATTATATTTTGAGATTATTTAAAGGATAAATAGGAGGCAAATTGTGAGTAATCAGATAGTGATAGCTAACCTTTTAGCCCCCTAATAGATTTGGACAAAACTAACTAAATCAATATAATTAATAGATAGTTGCAAAACTTTTTAGCCGAAGGCTAGATTTATGGAAATAAAAGGGAAAATAAAAACAACTTTTTGTAATATGAGTTGATTAATTACAGAAAAAATTATTAAACAAAAAC